>Ga0155950_1019_pt5 | contig 69356 bp, 62 predicted proteins | sample RifCSPlowO2_02_FD_107604 | JGI IMG/M metagenome (GOLD analysis project Ga0155950, IMG submission 107604) | Acidobacteria bacterium RIFCSPLOWO2_02_FULL_67_21
CCGGTGCTCCTCGGCGAGCGCGCGCAGCTCGGCGATCACCGCGTCGGCCTCGTCTCGGACCGTGCGATAGCAGCCGATGAGATCCGCGTTCACATCCGTCAGGCGGACACGGCGGCCTTGCAGCCGGCCGGAGGCGTACAGGTCGAAAAAGACCGCGCCGCTGCCGACGAACGGCTCGAGATAGGCGTCGAAATCGGCCGGATAGAAGCCGCGCAGGATCGGAAGCAGCTGGCGCTTCCCCCCGGCCCATTTGAGCAACGGACGCATGAATGTGCTATTCGTCCCTGATTCCCGCGCCGCAGAGCGCCTTCATGACCATGTGCCCGAACATCAGGTGGACGTCCTCGCACAACTGCATGTCAAATGACGGCACCCAGACGACGTGCCGGGCGATCTGCTTGAGGCGGCCGCCGTCATAGCCGACCACGGCGAGCGTGACTGCGCCGGCGCTGTTGGCGTACTCCACGGCGCGGACGACGTTGGGGGAGTTGCCGCTGCCGCTGATGGCAATGACCAGGTCGTCCTTGTCGAGGATGGCCTTGAGCTGTCCCGCGAACACTTCCTCGTAGCTGACGTCGTTGGCGAACGCCGTGACCATCCCGATGTTGTCGCAGAGCGATATCCCGCGGAACTTCCGCCCGGTCGCCAGGTTCACCATCTTGTTCCAGTCGGTGATGTAGTGCGAGGCGGCATAGGCGCTGCCGCCGTTGCCGCAGGTGATGATCTGCCGCCCCGCATCGAAGGCGGATCGGACCAGATCGATGCCGTCCTGCAGCGCGCGCGCGTCGAGCGACGGCGCAAGCCGGCCGTGCGCGGCAAGGTAGGCGTTCACGGAGAAGTCAGCGTTCATGTGCCATCCGCGGGTTGATAGAAGACGATCTGTGCGCCGGTGCGTTCGAAGCGGAACTTCGCCGGCTTGAGGTCGGGCAGCGCGCGGCTGATGCGAAGGTGGCGGTCCGGCGGCGCGAAGAACATGAGGAAGCCGCCGCGGCCGGCGCCGAGAAGCTTGCCGCCCTGCGCACCGTTCGCCAGGCCTGTGGAGTACCAGTCGTCAATCTGCGAGCTCGAGATGCTGTCGGACATCTGCCGCTTGAGACGCCAGTTCTCATCCAGGATCGGCCCCATGCAGTCGAGGCGCCCCGATTCGAGCTCCTTCTTGAGATCGAGGGCGAGCGCGACCATGCGCCGCATCAGCGGCCGATTCGCGTCGGCGTGGGCGTACTGCTCCGCCAGGACGGCCGACGCGCTCCGGGCGCGGCCCGTGTAGAAGACGAGCGTCGAGGCTTCGAGCTCGGCGAGCACGGCGGGATCGCAAATGACGGGATCCACCGAGACCGATTCGTCCGGGTGGAACCGAATCAGGTTCAGGCCGCCGTACGCGGCGGCGTACTGATCCTGCTTGCCGATCGGCTCGCCGCACCGCTCGATCTCGATCTCGCAGGCCAGCTGCGCCAGCCGTTCCTTCGAGGCGTACTCGTTGCGGTACGCGAAGAAGGCGTTGAGCAGTCCGACCGTATAGGAGCTGGAAGACCCGAGGCCCGTCCCCCGCGACGGGATGTCGGCCATGGACGCCACCTCGATGCCGCCGTTGATACCCGCGACGCCCAGCGCGTGCCGGACGAGCGGATGCTCCACCTGCTGCGCCGTTTCAACCTCCTCGGTGCGCGAGTAGCTGATGCGAATCCGGTCGTCGAACTTCCGGTTCAGCGCAATGTACATGTACTTGTCGATCGTTGTCGAAACGACCGCGCCCATCTCCTCGCGGTAGAACCAGGGCAGGTCGGTGCCGCCGCCGACAAAGCTCATGCGGAAGGGCGTCTTGCTGACGATCATTCGCGGGCCCAGGCGGTCACCACGAAGTCGGCGCGCGACCGTGCCGCCTCCACCGGTCCGGTCTCATCGGCTGCCCGGGAGGCGAGCAGCGCCGCCAGCCGCTCCCCGGACTCACCCCGCCAGCGATAGTCCGCGTGCAGCAGCTCGACCCGCGCGGATTCCGCTATTTCCATGTGCACCCGCAGGTCCGCCCGCGCGGCCAGCTCGTCGGACATCAGCGCAGGCACGCCCTCCACAATCACAAGATCCTCCGGCCCGATTGAGATCTGCACGGGCCGATCGTACATGGCGCGGCGGGCCCGGTCGTAGATCGGCAGGTCGAGCGTTCGCCGCTCAGCCGCTCCGACCAGCGGCGCGACGACGTCCAGCAGCTGTCGGGTATCGAAACGGGAGTCCACACCTGTTCCTTCGGCTCTTTCGCCCTGCGGCTTGAGCCACGAGTCGAACGGCAGGATGTGCGTCTCGCGTCCCCAGACGTGCATGGTTTCTTTCAGGATCTGTGCAGCGGAGCTCTTGCCCGTGCGGGCGAGGCCGCCGATCACCACCAGCCGTGCCTCGCGTGCGGCCGCCGCCACCGGCGCCAGCCGGCGGCACATCGTCGGGTGCCCGTCCAGGATCCACGATGCCGCGGCGCCGAGATCGCTGGTCACATAGTCGGGACGGAAGGGAAACTTCCCGTCGCTGCCGGCGTGGCCGGTCCGTACCAGGATCGTGCGAAGCCCTGCACGCCGGCCCGACTCGATGTCTGACGTCGTGTCGCCAATCATCCACGCCCCGGCCCGGTCCACGAGCAGGTCCCGGCAGGCGGCGTCGATCGAGCCGGTGCCGGGCTTGCGGCAGTCGCACGCCACCTTCAGTTCCGGGATTTCGCCCGGAAACCCTCTGTCGGGATGGTGCGGGCACACGTACATCGCGTCCAGGTACGCCCCCTGGCGGCCGAGCAGCGACGACAGCCGCGCATGGACCCGCTGCAGGCCCTCGCCGGTCAGCTCGCCGCGAGCCAGCGCAGACTGGTTCGTGATCACGACGGTCAGCCGGGCTGCCTGGTTCAGCCGCCGAATGGCCGCCGGGGCCCCGTCGAGCAGCTCAATCTGGTCGGGGTGCTTGAGGTGGTTCACGTCGCGGTTGAGCGTGCCGTCGCGATCGAGAAAGACAGCGTGCCGGAGGGCGCGGCCCGAGAGCCGCTCAGCGATGCCGTTCCGCACGTCACGTTCCACCCGATCCAGCCGCTCCGGCGTACCGAAGTCCTTGATGTACTCCGGGGAACGATAGGCGAGCAGGCGGCGGCCGTCGGCCAGCAGCCCGGGGATGGTGTGCTTGGCAAGATCGGAAGGGCGGTCGGCCGGAATGCGCTCCTGCAGTCCGTCGTTCTGCAGCACGAACAATCCGGCCGTCACCAGGTTCTCCAGGTCGGCTCCCTCAGGATGCGGACAGGGGTGGAGCGTCGTCACAAAACCGGCCGCATCCACCTCGACGAGATCGGAGTCGAACGGGTGATCGTTGGGATGGACGAACAGCGTGGCATCCGCGCCGGCCTGGCGATGCGTGTCCCACATGCGCCGCAGGTCCACGTCGACGTACGTGTCCCCGTACAGCACCAGGAACGTGCCGGCCAGGCTTGCCAGGCTATCGCGAAGAGCGCCGGCCGTGCCGCGCGGCGCCGCTTCGACGTGGCAGCCCAGCGTGACTCCAAAGCTCGTACCGTCGCCGAAATGCCGCTGGATGGCCTCGTGCCCGTGATGGAGGAGCAGCAGGACCCGGTCAAATCCGTGGCGGCGGCAGAGCGCAAGCTGGTGCTCGAGCGCCGGTCTCCCGGCGATCGGCGCCATCGGCTTGGGAAGGTCTCCAGTGCGCGCCTTGAGCCGCGTGCCCCGCCCTCCTGCCAGAATGACGAGATCGAATCGCTGGCCGGCCGTCATCGCCGATCGAAGATCCAGCGGTTCCCGAGCAGCCAGCGGACGGTCTGGCGCACCGACTCCTCAATCGAGTGCTGGGGGGCCCAGCCGGTGCTCATCGCCTTGCGGACGTCGAGGAACACAACCGGGCTGTCACCGATCCAGCCGCGATTCCCGGTCCCGAACTCCAGACGCGGGCTGACACCCATCTCGTCGCAGATCCAGGCGGCCGACTCTCGCACGAGACAGCACGCGGGAACCCCGAGATGAAACACTTCGAAGGTGCCTGGAGTGCCTGGAGTGCGTCGATCTTCGGCGATGTGCAGCATGGCGCGGACGCAGTCCTCGACATGGAGGTAGCTCTTGCGCTGCGTGCCGTCGCCAAGAATCCGCAGAACCGTCGGATCCGCGAGGAGCTGCTTGACGAAGTCGAAGACGTGTCCGTGCGGGTATCGCGGACCGAGCAGCGACACGAAGCGAAACGCGTAGCCTTCGAATCCGTATCCCTCGGCGTACGCGGCGATGAGGCCTTCGCCTGCCATTTTCGCTGCTCCGTACAGCGACGTCTGTCTGGGAATGGCGCAGTCCTCGGGGGTCGGGACGACGTCGGGCTCGCCGAGCGCCACAGACGAGGAGGCGAAGACCATGCGCATGACGCCGGCATCGCGCATCGCCTCAAGCACCTCGAAGGTCCCGATCGTATTCTGCTCGAGGTCCACCCGCGGCGCCGCGAACCCGCCGCGCACGTCCGCGTTCGCGGCCATGTGAAAGACGGCGTCGACGCCCTTCATGGCACCGCGAAGGGTCGAGGAATCGAGAATATCGCCGCGGACGAACCTGAGCCGGTCGGATCGACGGGCAGCGTCGAGGAAGCGCTCCTGGCCGGTCGACAGGTTGTCGTAGCCGATGACACTGTGCCCGCGCGCGAGGAGGGCATCCGTGAGATGGCTGCCGACGAACCCGGCCGCGCCGGTGACGAGATATCTCAACAGGCGGTCGCGCGCCTCGCGTCAGGACGTGGCTGTCGGGCTGCGAAAGGAGAAGACCAGCGCGAGCGCCAGCAGGGCCAGGTTCGTCGCGGCGCGCGACCACCCCTCCGAGCTGGTCAGGAACCCACCCATGAAGTTGGTCGCCACCGCAACGAGGAACGCCACCGCGGAAAGCCCGGCAAGGACCTTGGCAAGACTGGCCATGTCACCTCCAGCGTGATTTGAGCGTGGCCATTATGACGTTCACGTGGCGTGAAGTCTACGAGCAGGAGGGCGACGCAGATGGTTCAGTAGAACAAGGCGGACGTCGGTTATGGGACCGGTTCTCGCGTGGGGAAAGGTCAGGCGAACTGCCAGGCGGGGATGGTGCGAATCACTTCTCCGCGCTTGGCAGTTCACAGCGTCGCAGATTCACGGGTGGGCGGTCTGGCCGGACGCCAGTCCGCATCGAGCTAGGGATTATTCTGCGCGTCGCAGACGCCCCAGTTCTCGCCGTGGTTCGTCGGCGCTTCCCACGTCGGATCATCCCCGTGGGCTTGATGCGCGGCGAGAGCAGCCAATCCGACTTCGAGGTATACGTAGGTGCCGTTGCCCAGCTGGTGGCACGCGCCGCCCTTGTCGCGCCCGCCGGGGTTGCCCTGCGCGATGACGACCGGTGCAATCAACAGCGCCGCACAGGCAAGCGTTGCGGCAACTACGAGTCTTGTACGCAGCATGTCGTGAACCCCCCTTAGCAGGCCTGACCTGCCCTCACCTGAAGTATATTCAATCGCAATTGCGTGCAAAGAAAAAAATCGTCCTGGCGCAACAGAATTTGTGCGAGAACGCGAAAAAATTACAGATCTGAAACGCGCTGTGCCGCTGGAAGCCCCGGTCACATTTTTCGTGCCATGAACAGCAGTCGTTTGGGTGGGTCAGGCCAGTCCGGCGCGGACGTAAACGGCAGAAAATCGTAAGGCACACTCCGGCTGCCCTCTCGCCACCGCAGCCCCATCACCCCCCACTCCGCCAGGTCCGGCAGGCTGCTCAGCCGAGCGGACACCGCCTGCTGGGACAGCGGCGCGTACTGCTGTTGGAACTTCGTCATGGTCCGCTGAACAAAGCTGCTGTCCGCATTGGGCGCATATCCGATCAGACGTCCGCCAGGCGCAACGACGGACCACAGGACGTCGAACATGGCGGAGGGACTGACGTACTGCAGTACCTCGATCGCGAGCACGCGGTCAAAGGTACCCAGCGCCCGAATGCGTTCAGCATCATTCAGGCTTCCTGCCTGCCATCGGATATCGGGATCCGACCGGCGCAGTCCCGCGATCGTGTCTTCCACGAAGTCAACGGCCACAACCTCCCTTGCGCCCGCGGCGCGCAACAGCCGGGCAAAGCCGCCCGTCCCGCAGCCCGCGTCGAGGCATCGCATGCCGGCGACGGAACCGGCAGCCAGGAGACACGCGGCGAACGCGAAGGCCTGCTCCTCGGCGGATGCGTAGTCCAGATGGCTCTCCGCCCGGCGATGGAGGTCGCGGTACACACGCAGCCAGTACGATTCTCGGTCGGTCACAGGGTGCTCCGCGTGGCAGCGCGTGCTCGCCGCGGAACCATTCGGCCCCTGACAAAGGCCGGCGCCAGCCGGTAGCGGAGGAACAACCGCGACCCGCGGACGATGTTGGAGTCCTGTTCCGCGGCGCGAACGAGAGCGGCGAGACTCGCCTGGTCGTGCACCAGAAAGCCGACCCTGAACGGCCGCGTCTGTCCACCGAAGCTGCACTTGAATTGGAAGAGGGCGTCGCCGGGCGTATCGCTCAGGCCACCGCCCAGGCCCAGGCGCTGCGATCCGGCCGCAGCGGCGCGTTTCGCGATCTCGTCGATGATCGCGTTGTTCGCGCCGCGCCGCGCCGCCGGGTCGCGCACGCTCGCCGACAGCAGATAGTACGAGGTGGTGTCATGCATCAGGACGACCGCCGCCGACACGAGCTCGCCTCCCCGCAGGGCGCCGACGAGCACGAACCGCGCGTCGTTGCGCAACCGCTCGGCCAGATCATCCGCCAGCCGCCATTCGGGCGTTGCCCCTGTCGCATCCATGGTCAGTTCGTGCAGTCGCCGGAACCGCTGCCAGGTGCCGGGATCCTTCTCGAGGGGCGCAACGTGGCACGAGCGGCGTCCCGTGCGGACCATGTTCCGGGTCTCCCGCGGATAGCTCGAGAAGCGGATCGCGTCGCTCTCGTGAACGTCGATGTAGGCCACGCGCCTCGCCGTATGCAGCCGCAGCTCACGCGACGCGTCTGCAACCGGGAGGTCGTTCTCCAGAAGCGGATTGAAGCGGATCAGCTCGGCGACGATGCCCTGCTCGCGGCAGTAGCGGCCGTAGCCGCGCAGCGCTTCGACGAGAAACTCGCGTGGCGCATGGGGCGTCGACAGCGGCCCTGCGTAGCCAACCAGCGGCTCGATATCGAAGAGCCCCGTCTCCGCGATTGCAGAGGCAGCAAACGCATGCCGGAGAGCGTGGCCGCCCTCCTCGATGATGACCGACGTCCACGATGAGCCGTACAGCGCCGTGAGCACCGCCGCGTCAAAGAACGGATCGGGTTCGGGCGCTGGAAACCACTGCCGCAGCGTGGATGGATGGGCGCCATGTTCGACGTGGATGCGCGGCATGCCGGATCAGACGTCGAAGGCGGTCACCATCCGCATCGAACGGCCGTCATGACCTGGTCCACTTGCTCGTCTGACAGGCCGGAATGCAGCGGCAGCGAGATCTGACGCTCGTCGAACTGCTGCTGGCCGGCAAGCTCGGCACGGACGCCCCCGCAGACGCGGAATCGATCGATCCGGCGGTGCACGACCGACGTCGGGACGCCGTGCGACTGGAGCGCGCGCACGAACGCGTCACGTCGTTCCACCAGGATCGTGCACAGCCAGTCGGCGCTCTGACGGTCGTCCGCGCGGCGGAGCAGCGTGACCCCGGACACGCGGGCGAGTGCGGTCCGGTAGGCCGCGACGATCGTGCGACGTCGCGCCAGCCGATCGCGAAAGCCGGAGAGATTCCCCAGACCGACGGCCGCGGCGAGGTCGTTCATGTGGTACTTGTATCCCACGGCGTCGATGTCGAACTCGCGCTCGCCCAGCTCGGACGGGAGCGCGTGCTCGCGGTCGATGCCGAACCAGCGTCGGCGACGCGCCTCGAGCGCATCGTCCGGATGTACGCAGCACAGCGCTCCACCGTCGCCGCACGTGACGTGTTTGATCGCCTGGAACGAGAAGCAGGTGAATCGCGACACGCTGCCGATCGCGCGGCCGCGGTAGGATGCGCCGAGCGCGTGCGCCGCGTCTTCGATGACGGGAATGCCGCGGAGCGCCGCGCATGCTCCAATCTCGTCGAGATCGCAGGGGTATCCTGCCCAGTGCACGGCGATGATGGCTTTCGTCGGCGGCGTCAGCGCGCGTGTTAGGGACTCGACGGCCAGATTGCCGGTGAGCGGGTCGATGTCCGCGAAGACCGGAACCGCCCGCTGCATCAGAATCGCCTGCGCCGTCGCCACGAAGGTCTGCGGCGCGAGCACGACCTCGTCACCGGGGCCGACACCCGCCAGCACCAGCGCTAGGTGCAGCGCCGATGTACCGCTGTTGAGCGCGACCGGGTGACTGAGCCGCAGCTCGCGGGCCAGCGCGTCTTCGAACGCCACTACGCGAGGACCGGTGCTCAACTGTCCGGAACGGATCACCGCGGACGCCAGATCGAGCGCGGCGGGCGTGACAACGGTTTCGAACATCGAGATGCTCATGCGGGCCGGCGTCCGGCGGCTCTGACACGTGTGTCGGCTCGTGCCGCCGACGGTCTCAGCAGCAGGCGATCGACGGCCAGTCTGTACGCGCGAAGCGGCCAGGCGAGACGGGGATGCGCGGCGGCCAGGTACGCGCAGCCGGCGACGTGGCGGCGAAACGATCGTCGTGGCCGGACAAGGCCCCTTGGCGTGAGCAGCCAGTTCGCGTTGTCCCTGGTCATCAGGCCACCGGCGCCCGCCAGCCGCCGGTTATAGGCGGCCTCCACATCGCTGCCACGGTTCGCCTGGTCGCCATAGCCGTGATCCTGGTGAATCGTCATGACCGCGGCGGTCGCGTCGACGAGCGCTGCACCGGTCGCCAGCGTCCGGAAGAACATCCACCCGTCCAGAGCGCCGCGGCCTTCGATGAACGGAGGAAAGTCGCGCCAGAAGTGCCGCCGAAACAGGAAGACGTCTCCGGCCCCGAGGTCATCCAGCAGCGGTCCGAATGCAGCGCGCCGCAGGCGCGCGTCCCACGCCGGATCGGTGAAGTCGATCGGCCGGGAGTCGGTGACATGATAGCGGCCCACCACCATGCAGAATGGTTCGAACCGGTCGGCCACCTGTCGTGCCGCATGCATCAGGTCGTCGAAGAGGACGGTGTCCGCAGCCACCCAGAGCAGCAGCGGGTGGGCGGCGCGCTGCTCGGCGAGTGCCAGCATCGAGTCGGCGAACGGCGCTCCGGACTCGCCGACACGAACCCCCGGGATATGGCCGACGCCCAGCTCGGCGCACACGTCGGCGGTGCCGGGCTCGTTGCCGATCAGCAGGACTTGCGGCGCGGGCCGCAGCCTGGTCCAGCTGCCGATGGCGTTTCGCTGGATGACGTCGAACTCGCCGACAAATGCGCGCGGCGCCGCAATGATTGTCAGCACGGCGATGCCGTTGCGCCTCCGCTCCGGTAGGTAGTATTGTCGAAACCGTGAGCTTCGACTGGACACACAGGCCGGTTCTCGTGACGGGGGGCGCGTCGTTCATCGGCTCCCACCTGACCGACGCGCTGGTCTCGCTGGGCGCGCGAGTGCGCGTCGTCGACAATCTGAGCAGCGGCACGCGATCCAACCTCCAGCCGCATCTCGAGCGGGGAGCCATCGAATTCCTCGAAGGCGACCTGCTCGATTCGGCAGTCGTGGAGCGCGCCGTGCGGCCGATGTCGGTCGTGTTCCACCTCGCGGGGGATCACGGAGGACGCGGCTACGTCGATCTGCACCAGGCCGCGTGCGCGACGAACCTGGCCCTCGACGGGCTCGTGTTCCTCGCCTGCCGACGCGCCGGCGTCGAGAAGGTCGTCTTTGCCTCGTCCGGCTGCGTGTATCCGAAGTTCCTGCAGAACGATCCCACGAAGGCGCTTTATCTGACCGAGGACATGGTAGGGCCTCCGTACGACCCTGACAACATGTACGGCTGGGCCAAACTGACGGCGGAGCTGACACTGGCCGCGTACTACCGGGATTTCGGCATGAAATCGGTCTCGTGCCGCTATTTCACGGTCTACGGGGAGCGCGGACACGAAAATCATGCGGTGGTCGCGATGATCGCGCGCGCCTTCGTCAGGCAGAACCCGTTCGAGGTGTGGGGCAATGGCGAGCAGGTCCGCAACTGGACGTACGTGAGCGACATCGTGGCGGGCACCATTCGTGCCGCCGAAGCGATCGAGGATGGCAGCGCGGTGAATCTCGGCACCATGGAACGCATCCGCGTGATCGACGCCGTCGCGGAAGTGCTCCGATACACCGGTCACTCGGCGGAGATCGCCTTCCGCCGCGACATGCCGGTCGGCCCGCAGAACCGGGTGGCCGACAACGGAAAGGCCCGCCGGCTCCTCGGCTGGGAGCCCGCCGTCAGGTTCGTCGACGGGCTGCACAAGACTATTGACTGGTACTTCTCCAGCCGGCGCCGCGACGAGGTGGCGAGAACGCTGTCCACGGCTCTGACCGAGCGCTCGGCGCCCGACGTGATCTGAGCGGCTTCGACACTCAGGCACGCTTCCGATTCGCCGAGCCTGCCGATGCCTGCGAGGGGACCTTCGCAGCGTCCTGAGCTTCAGGCGGCCCCTGAAACGTGAACCTCCATCGTTCGTGACAGCAGTACCGGTAGCCGGCACGTCGCAGCCGCGCGACCGCTGCCGCGACGCGCCAGAACGATGCGGGCTGGCAGAACTCGACGCAGAGGATCTGCACCCGGAGCCCATCGTCGAGGATATTCTGCAGGACGCGCCATTCGCCGCCGCCGATGCTGATCTTGAGCAGGAGGAGCTCGTCGTGGCCATGCCCGCGCATCAATGCTCCGACCGTCGTGCAGGGCACCTCGAAGCACGCGCCCGTGTGCCAGAGGTTGACCGGGGAACACGTGTCACAGGCAGTATCGGGATGTGCAAACAGGCGAATGTGCCCGGGCTCGTCCCAGACGGCAACCGGCACGAACGTGAACCGACGGGGATCGAATGTCCGAGTAGCGATGTGCGCGAGGGCACGTGGGGTCGGATCGAACGACCACACCTGACATGTCGTCCGCTTCAGCAGGCGGTCTTCGAGCGACGCGTCCTCGCCGACGCCGACGCTGTAGCAGATCCCGCCGGCGCCCAGCGGCGCCACGGGGAGAAGCCAACCCTGGTACTCAGTACCGAACTTTTCCAGCGCATCGCGCCGACGGGCGAGCCGCCACGGCACGCTGATAGCCCACATGCCGGCGCGGTTGGCTCTCGACACGAGCGTGTCCCAGGCCGTCCGAACGACGCCCCGAGCGGCAATTTTTTTCCGCCACGCGCTCGCGCGCTCGCCGATATCCGCTGCGCCCACGAGGAGTCGCCCCGCCGCTCGTGTGAGCCGCGCGCTCGCGGTGTCCCGAGGCTGCAGCGCGAGCACGCTGCTCGCGAACCGCTCGAAGTCGGCCACCCACGCGTCGTGGTCCCACGCGTGCACGCGCTCGGCGCCTCGCCCCCCCATGCGCTCGCGCAGACCAGAATCACTGGCGAGAAGGACCATCCTCCCGGCCAGGGCCTCCGCGTCGCCGTAGGGAACGACGAACCCGTTGCCACTGTCGCGCACACGCTGCCTCACATCACCCGCCGCATCCGAGGTGATTACCGGTAGCCCCGCCGCATGCGCCTCTTCGACGACGAGCCCGAAGGTATCTCCGAGGGACGGAAAAACGAAGACGTCGGCGCTGGCGTAGTACCGGGGAAGATCGGGCGGCTGGACGAAGGGCACGAACACGATCCCGTCCGTCCCTTCGGCTGCCGCTCGAAGGGCGTCTTCATCCGCGCCGTCGCCGACCAGCAGGAGTGAAATATCAGGCTGCTGCTGCTTCGCACGGCGATAGGCGTCGAGCAGCACCAGCAGCCCCTTGGTCTTCAGAAACCGCCCGACGTACAGGAATACGCACCCGCTCACGCCCAGATCCAGCCGCAACTGTCGTCGCATCTCGGCGCTGAGGGGCGCCGCATGGTGGCCGACATCGAGCGAATGGGTGACGCCGAAGACCCGGTCGGCCGGGAATCCGTATCGGTACGCGTACTGAAACGCGTCAGCAGGAACAGCGCCTCGCTGGGATGCAGGCGGCGCGTGGGCCTGAGCTGCATCCGCGGAGCGGAAGAGCACGTACTTCGCCAGTTCCTTCCACCATCGGCGCCGGATGACGGCGTCGAACGTCCGCTCCACGAAGAAGGCGTTCCGAATGCCGAGCGCCCTGAAGATCAGGTGGCCGACGACGAAGGGGCGCTCTCCATAGAGCGAGAGGATCAGGTCCGGCCTGAGCGCGTCGCAACGTTGAATGAAACGCGTCAAGGACGCACGGCTTTCACCGGGATCCTCGACGTACATGCCGCGGAACCGCCACGATGACGGGTCGACAGCCCAACTGCGACCCGGCTCTGTCCGCCGGGCGAACCACACCGACACATCGAACGTCTGTCGGTCCGCGAGCCGGTTGTACCGCTCGACGGCATATGGGGCAGGCAGGTTGTCCCAGATCACGAGGCGGGAGGACTGTCGCATCAGAGGGCGAGGTGGTGCGGCCGTTCGGCGTCCACGCCGGCGATGCCGCGGAAGACGGCCGCATACTCCTCAGCGCTGTGTTCGATCGTGCGTGAGCCGAGGATGGTCCGTCGAGCGGACCGCGCGCGCGCCACGCGGTGGGGATCCTCGAGCACGGTGAGGAGGCCCGTCGCGAACGCCTCCGGCGCACAGTCCGTCACCTGGCCGCCGCCCATATCCTGAAGCCCCCGGACTTCGCACTGGCGCGTGAGCACGCATGGCGTGCCCGCCGCCAGCGCTTCGAGCGCCGCGAGCGACGTCTCCTCGTACAGTGTCGCGGCGACCGCGAACACGTCGGCGTCGACGTACGCCTGCACGGCGAAGTCGCCAAAGAGCGGGGGGAGAATCCTCACGGCCTCCTCGAGTCGTAGCGCGCGGGCACGCCGGCGCACGGTGCGCAGGGCGCCGTGGTCCCATCCGACGAGCGCGACGGCCAGGTCTGGAAGCGCACGACGCGCAATCGCGGCCGCTTCCATCAGCACGTCGAGCCCTTTGGTGGGATGGAAGCGTCCCATGAAGAGCACCAGCGGCTGCCGCTCGCCGAACCCCGCGGCACGCCGGAACGCTCCCCGCGCGGGGAGTGCACGGAACCGAGAGGCATCGACGCCGAGCTCGATCGGCCTGACCTGGTGGGGCTGCGCTCCCAGCCGTGCCAGCACCGCCGCTTCATGGACCGACTGGGCGACGATGGCCCGCGCTTCGCCAATCAGCCTGCGCGTTCGGTACACGCGATCGTACAGCCGGCGGTAGGGCTTCCGAATCCCGACTCCCTCCGCAAGCCCGCCGAGCGGCGACCAGACAACTGGAACGCCGGCCGCTCGAGCCGCGGCAAATGCCCAGCGCACGTGCGGCCCCCGGGCTTCGGTCACGTGGACGACATCGCATGCGGCCGCCAGGTCGATCACCGCCCGCCGCAGTCCCACCGGGCGGTACGAGAGCCACTGCAGTCGCCCCGCGAGATAATTGGACGGATTCGGATAGCGCCTCATCGTGATGCCGTCGATCTCTTCGTCGGCCTTGTCGGTTCGATACCTGAGATCGACCTGATCTGAGGTCGCGACCGTAATGGCCAGACCGCGGCGGGACAGCGCGCGGTCGAGATCGTAGCTGAACCGCACACCGCCCCCGAAGCTCCACGCAGGAGCGTATCGCGGGATGACGCGCAGAATCCTGATCAGGGTACGGTGTGGGTCAGGTACTGCTGGGCTGCTTCAGGCCGAGCGATCGCATGACACGATCCATGGCACCCGGCTGCGGCCGTCGCCGGACTGATCGAGTCCATCACGGGGCGTGAGAGAGGAATCAGCTGCACGGCGCCGGCCGTCCAGACCAGCAGCAGGGTGACGGCAAGCGGCCGCATGAACCTCTGACTGGCTGATGATGACCCGGCCACGCGTCCGTGTCTATCGGTCCCGCAAAGGATTCCCGTTACAGGAGTCGATGCGCCAGAGTCCAAGCCTCCGCGAGCCGTCGTAGGTCCGGTCGAAGACCTGCTCGACGCGGCAGCGTTGCCGCGCGGCCGACACGAACCGCTCCGTCTCGTCAGAGCCGACGGCCGCCGGGGAAGTATCCTCTCGCGACACGCGGACCAGAAATGTGCCGGGATTCTGCGCCGTGATGGCCGGGAGATCGGCGACGTCCGCCCTTTCGATCCAGATCCGCCGGCGTGGTCCGTAGACGGGCGACACGTACTTCTGCGCGGCCCAGCTGGCGATGAGCGCATCCCCGTCGCGGGTCTGCGCCACGATGTCCTCCGCGACGGCGGCCTCGCGGGCGCCCCACCAGTGCACCACCGGGTGAACGAGAAGCGCTCCTGCCAATGCCACAATGCCGGCCCCTGGCAGCAGGCGCCGCACCGGCCACGCATGACGACGCGCCATGTCCGCCCAGGCCACGGCAACGAGTGGCACCAGAGGGATGAGATACCGGCCGGCGGCCGCCAGGCGCACGAACGGCTGGCTCGACTGCCCGCTGTAGACGTAGAAGACGTACACACACAAGTACAGTGCGACGGCGGCCTTCAGCTCGCGACGGCGTTCGCCGCCGTATGTGGCCACGGCCACCAGACCGCCGGGCACCATGACCAGCAGGGCGAATACATAGATCGGGAGGCTGTCGAACGCTGCCCCGAGCGACCATCTTGATTGGCTATGGACGAAGAACGGCGACCCGAAGAGCCACTGGGACGTCGCGAGCCGGACGCTCATCCCGACCACGAACCCGCCGGCCAGCCAGATCCACCCGTTCTCGCGGCGTCCGATCGCGCCAAGGTAGAACGGAATAAAGAGCAGGACGTTCGTTTCGCGGAAGAGCAGCGACAGCCCGGCCAGCAGGCCAGCCGCGAACCATCTCCGGGCGCTGCGCACGCCGGTCCAGAAGAGCCACAGGCCGGCCGTGACGACCGCCGCGCTGGGGACATCGCTCATGCCGATCCGTCCGAGGACGAGCGTCGGAGCGAACACGAGAAAGAGGAGCGCTGCGAACGGCGGATATCGCAGATCGATCAACCATCGGCCGAGCATGACGATGGTGGCCGCGAGGGAGGCGACCGACGCCCAGGCCGCCGCCTGCCAGCCGCCGGCCTTCACGAACGGGACCTGCAGCAGCGACGTTCCAGGCGGATAGTGGGACACCGGAGCCGGGAATCCGCTGCCGCTTGCCCACGCGACCGCCTGCTCGACGTAGATCGACTCATCGGTCGAGACGAAGGTCTCGGCGGCAAAGAACAGGAGTCCTCCGGCGTATGCCGCCAGAATGACGGCCGTCCAGCGCCAGAAGGTCCGCTCCGTTCGGTCGGATGTGCTATTCATCCTTGATTCCCGCGCCGCAGAGTGCCTTCATGACCATGTGCCCGAACATCAGGTGGACGTCCTCGCAGAGCTGCATGTCGAACGATGGCACCCAGACCGCGTGCCTGGCGACCTGAGCTGTTCGACGATGGCGCGTTGGAGCCCCCTCGGGCGATACCACAGCCATGACATGCGGCTCGCGAGGTAGTTCGACAGGTTGGCGAAGCGGAAAATCTCGATCCCGTCGCCGCAAGGCTGACGGCGAGGCCAGCGAGGAAGAGGGTCAGGCGGATGGTCGTCCGCACGCGGTTCGGGCTCGAGGTTCCGGCGCCGCGTCAGACGGCCGAGCCCTGCTTCAGGCCGAGCGTACGCATCACGCGATCCAGCGTGCCGGGCTGCGGCCGGGTGAGACTCAGCTCAATCTCCGCGAGCAGTGTGAGGCACTCATCGGTCGAGGGCACGAGGTGAATGCCCATCCTGTTCAGCACGGCAGGCGGGGGCGTTTCCCGGTTGCGGAAGACTGCGATGGTGCGCGCCTTCGAGTCGATGGCCACATCGACGCAGTTTTCCGGTGTGTCGTCGACGACGATGTCGAGCGTCAGGCCGGCGGCGATCAGGCCGCGCGACGTCGTGACGACGAAGACGCTCGGCAGGGGAAACCCCTTTGCCTCGAGCCAGCGCTGCGACTGGAGCTGGGCCGTTGCCCCGGCGGTGGCCGGGCGCCTCGTCAGGAAGATGATCTCCCAGCGGTGCTCTGCCGCCAGCGCCGCGAGTCGGGCGACGGTGCCGGGCTCGATCTCGTCGAGCGATTCCCAGAAGCCGTCAATTTGCTGCACGTGGCGCCAGAGGCGGCGCCGCTCGCGGACGGTGAGATGGAGCTCCTGCCGCAGCGGCGCATCGTCGAGGATGGCTTCGGGGACGAGGTCCGAGATCAAGGCACGACCCCTGTGCGCCGAGGCCAGGCGAGGGCCGAAGAGCTTCCCGGCCTCGCGGACCAGTGCGGCCTCCATGTCGGCGAGCACGCCGTCGAGGTCAAAGCCGATCCGCAGCGCCATCAGCTGTCGCTGTCCTCATCCGTGGTCTGATGGAAGCGGTCAAGCTGCTTCACGTCGAGGGTGAGCCTCTGAAGGTTCCGGGCGAACGCCGTACCCTGCAGATTCGGCGGGTCGGCCGCCTTGCGCCGGGCGGCCTCGCGCGCTTCGATCGCATCACCCACGCTGATCGGCAGCCAGCCCCGCCAGTCGCACGCGCGGCACCGGTACGGCCGCCGGCCGGTGATTTCCTTGCGCCAGCGCTCCCACCGGCTCCGCGTCCTCGAACGCCGGAGATTGTGCGAGTTACACTTCGGGCACTGAGACATCGGCGGGCTTTCTCGATGCCGGCATGTTATCACGCGGACTCGGCGTCACCCGGGCTGTCGCGACCGCCGGCGCCAGCGCGATCGCCGCCAGCGTGCAGAAGAGCAGCGCGTTCACCGGAATCTGGAGGCTGAACTCGAGCGTTTCCTGGATCGCCATTGCCACCAGCCCGACGGCCGAGCCGGCGCGGATCCAGTAGCCGCGACCCTCCGCGCGCGCCGCGCGCAGGTTCCGGCGGATCGCCGCCGCGAGCACGATGACGGCGACGGCGGCCGGGACGGCCACGAGGACGCCGCCTTCGGCCAGCAGCTGCACGTAGTCGTTATGGGCCCGCGACATGTGGGAGTCGCGATTCCGCGTCTGATAGAAGAGCATCGCCACCGAATACGTGTTGAGGCCGGTGCCCGTCCACGGAAACGCGCGGATGACGTCCCAGCCGTCGCGCCAGGCATCCACGCGGCTGGTCAGGTTGTTGTCCTGGAACCATTCGAGGAGCTCGACTGGGCCGCGCCTGAGGACGGGCGCCAGCAGAACCGTTGCGAGAATGACGAGGCCGATCGCCCGGCGCGCGTGACTGAGACGGCGCCGCGCCAGCACGAGCCACGCGAACGCGACGCTGGCGGCGCCGAAGCTGAGGATCGCCGAGCGCGACACGGTCCATACGAGGGACAGGGCGCCGACGAGCACGGCCAGCGCCATCAGGACGATGCCGCTGGCCTCCCCGGACGAGAGCCATCCCGCGAGCCGCACGCGCGCTGCCTGCCGTCCGGGAAGCGTCCCCTCGATCCGGCCGAACAGCCATCCCACAAGGACGGAGAGTGTCATCAGCATCCAGCCGCCGTAATGGTTGCGGTTGACGAACGGGCCGAACACGTTCCCGCGCGCGCTCTCGACCGGTACCCAGAACCAGTAGACCAGGTTGTTGGTGTGTTCGCGGTTGTAAAGGCTGAACAGCGCCAGCGGCACGGCGAAGATCGCCAGCGCCGGCGGCAGCGCGCGCAGCGCCTGCGCAGGAAGCAGCGCCGGCATGCCGAGCAGGTAGACACCGAGCGCCCCGAGAGCCAGCAGCGCCACGCGCGTTCTCGCCGGATCGACCGACAGTGGAAGCCATCCTTCAGCTCCGCCGGGTACGGCCAGGTGATAGCCGGCCGACAGGCTGGCGGTGGCAGGGCTGAGCCACTCGACGAGGCTCTGCGGCAGCGGCACGAGCTGCACCGAGACGGCGAACCACACCAGCAGCAGCGCCGTGGCGAGCGGGCGCATCTCCGGCGCCACGCCGCCGCGCCGGAGTCCCCAGAGGCCCATTCCTGCCGCCACGGTGAATAGCGGGACGTAGCCCCAGGCATACACCGCGCCAAAGGCGAGCGTCCCCGCGGCGATGAGCACGACGAGGAACAGCGCCATGTGCGTTCAGGCGGCCCGCGGCCCGCCGCGGCCGGGGAGCAGGCTCAGAAGAAAGCGCTCGTGCTCGGCGAGGATCTTGCGCTGGTCGAAATGCTCTTCCGCGTACGCGCGGTTCCGCGCGCCAAGCGCGGCCAGCGCGTCCGGTGTCAGCGCCTGCAGGCGCTCGACGGCCGCTGCCAGCGCATCCGGGTCCTCGGGCGTGACGATCGGGCCTCCACCGGCGCCGCGAAGGACATCGGCCGCCTGGCTGCCTGGGTTGACGGCGGCCACCACCGGTCGTCCCGACGCCATGTAGGTCAGCAGCTTTGACGGAATGACCGTGTCCTTCACCGTGTGCAGCTGGTTCAGCAGCAGCGCGTCGGCGGCCGCGAACATGCGCGCCACCTCCTCATCGCGTTGGAACGGCACGAACCGGACGGCGTCTTCGAGGCGCTGGGCACGTACTGCGGCGACCAGGTCTTCCTTGGCTTCGCCCTCCCCGACCAGCACCCAGCACAGGCGCGACCCGCGCCTGCGCGCGGCGGCAGCAACGACGTTCAGCAGACCCTGTTTGCGGCCCATGCTACCCGCATGCAGGGCGACAAAGGCGTCAGCGTCGATGCCGTAGCGCGCGCGAAAGGCCTCGTCCCGCGCGACCGGCCTGACCGACTCGACGTCGATCGGGTCGCGGGCCACCCGGATGCGGTCGGCGGTGTAGCCATGCTCGACCAGCGCCTCTGCGAAGCTGGGCGAGAGCACGTTGGCGCCGGCCGCTCCCCGGTACGCCGCGAACTCGAATGCGTCGAGCACGGGATAGAGACGCCGGCCCACGATGCCGACCTCGCGGCCGAGCTGGGCCGCAAGGTCGGTAATGTTCACCACGTAAGGCCGGCCGGCAAGCGCCGAGACGATCCGCACGAGCATCGCGATCGCCGGCTGCGCCCCGTGGTAGATCACGGCGTCGGGCCGGCCGCGGCGCAGGAGCGCAGCGATCATCACGGCCCCGTGGACGATGGCGAACGACCCCTCCATGGCGATACGCTGCCAGGCGCTCGAGGGGCGGCGCGGGATGAAATGCGTGGCTCGATGGATGGTCAGCCGGCCGGCACGCTCCGTCGCGATCAACTGCCCGCGATACTGATGGTAACGGCGCCAATGAGGGGCGAATGGAAACCCCGTGAAGACATCGACCCGGTGCCCGCGCTGCGCCAGGTGTTGAGCGAGCGCCGCGACCCGCGGTGCAAACCCGCTCGGCTCGGGCGGGTAATTCAGCGTGGCGATGAACACATGCACGGCAGTCAGGACAAATCGGCCGCGCCCGGCTTGATGCCTTCGACGTACAACGTATGGCGGTCGTCGGCGCGATCCTTCGGTCCCAGCGCATCCAGTGGGAGCAGCTCCGACTGGCCGCCTGCCGACTGCCGTACCCCCTGAAATCCGGCGGCCGTCAGGAGCCGCTGAAGGTATTCGAAGTCCAGCACGATGGGATGGTTGCCGTTGTCAGTGATGCGTGCGATGAACCGCTTTGCCACCGGCTCGGCCTGATCCAGCCAGTCCGCAAACGCGAAATCGTGATGGAGGTACTGCTGGACCGCAGATTCGAGCGACGGTACCCCGATCCGTACGACGACGCCCCGTTTCAGGACCCTCAGGCACTGTCGAAGGATCCCCCGCAGGTCCAGCCAGAGATCGGCTCCAGAAAATGGACTGATGTCGATATTGATCCAGCCGGGCAGCGGCTGGCGTCCCGCTCCGAGATGAAGCCGCCCGCCGTCGGGCACGCGACACGAGCGAAGGCGGTACTGCGCGGACGCGACGCGCGTCGTGATGCGGAGCGCCACATGAACCGCACGACGTACGCGCCGGTGCATGCTGTCGTGCCGGCGGTCGTAGAGCCAGGAGCTGCCCCGCAGCACGCGGTACAGGCGTTGAGAGACGCTGGTCGCATCGCTTCGTCGGTCGCGAGTATGCTCGAGCGGAGCGTCGTCGCGGCGTACCGCTAGGATGATCGCACCATCCGATCGTGAATCCAGCGGTACGTCGCTTCCATGCCGTCGCGGAGCCGTGTCGGCGGGCCCCACCCGAGCGTCTTCCGGATCAGCGTGTTGTCGCTGCTGCGGCCGCGCACGCCCTTCGGCGCGTTCGGGTTGTACTGCCGCTTGAGCCGGACGCCGGCGATCTCCTCGACCATGTCGACGAGTCGATTGATCGTGACGAGCTCGTCGCTGCCGATGTTGATCGGGTCGTGACAGCCGCTGGCCATCAGGGCCTGTGTCCCGAACAGGCAGTCGTCGATGAACATGAAGCTGCGCGTCTGCTCGCCGTCGCCCCAGATCTCGATCGTGTCGCTGCCGGTCAGGATGGCGCTGATGACCTTCCGGCAGATCGCCGCTGGCGCCTTCTCGCGGCCGCCGTCGTAGGATCCGTGCGGGCCGTAGACGTTGTGATAGCGGGCGATGCGCGTGTCGAGACCGAAGTCCTCACGGAAATGGCGGCACATGCGCTCGCTGAACAGCTTCTCCCAGCCGTACCCGTCTTCGGGCATGGCGGGGTAGGCGTCCTCCTCCCTGAGCGGCGCGACGTCGGGCCTCGTCTGCTTGTGCGCGGCGTAGACGCAGGCGGACGAGGAGAAGAAGTAGCGCTCGGCGCCGGCGTCCCGGGCGGCCATCAGCATCTGCGTGTTGATGAGGACCGACAGCATGCACTCGGCCTTGTGCGTCTCGATGAAGCCCATGCCGCCCATGTCGCACGCCAGGTTGTAGATGTCGCGCGCGCCGCGCGTCGCCTCGACGCACGCATCGCGGGCGCGCAGATCGAGGCGCCGGTTGTCGGCCTCGGGCAGCACCTGGAACCACTCGTCGACCGGCTTGATGTCGACCGCCCGCACGCGCTGATACCCTGAGCGCCACAAGTCGGCGACAAGATGCCCGCCGATGAACCCGCCGGCGCCGGTGATGACGATGAGACTGTCCGTGTCAGAAGCCTGGTTATCACTCATGGGTACAGGACCATACGTCGAAGAGGTCGCCACGCTCGACGAGCCGATAGCGCCTCGAGAAGAGATCGCGGAATCGCTCTGGAAATACCGGACGAGACTGATGATAGAAGTTCACGAAGAGCCGACTCGGTTCCAGGAAAGGCTTCTGCCCTGATGGGATCAGCCAGGTTCTGGTTTCGCACGCCTCCAGATACTGAAGCGTGGCTTCCGGAATCCCTACTCCTACCAGCTGGTATTCCTCGAGAGCAAACCGATCCACCGTGTGGGGATGTCCGTCCAAGACGAGCAGTGCGCGGAACAAGGTGGCCTCGTCGAGCCGCTCCCCATAACCGATTTCGATTGTCCCATCACCATAGCGGCGGGCGATGTCGCGAAGCTCGGCGATCGTCCGGCTATGTCGTGGCACCAGCCCGAATTCCCTCCGCACCTGAGACACGGTTCCGCCGCCGGCAAACAAGATGAACGCGAGCAGTGTCAGCGCGAAGGGGGCGGCCAGCGTGGCAATTCTCCGTTCGGCGGCAGGCCGGGCTTCTCCCGGCAGGAGGGCCCTGCGCCAGAAAAACGCGTGAATGACGAACGGAAGCAGCGGCATCAGGTGCCAGTTCCCCGACCCTATCTTGCCTCCCGTCACCGCGGCGATCACCAACGCGATCGCAATCGAGAGGACGTAGACCGACGCCATCGGTTCTGCCGGCCTGCCGGTCGGCCGGACCACCAGGACGGGAAGCAACAGCAGCGAGGCCCACTGCAGGTTGCGCGACACAGCGTCGAGGGTCACTCCCTCCCGCGCAACCAACGACAAGAGGTCGATGTAATTCGCCAGTGAGACGTTCGGCAACAGAAATGGCAGGAAGAAGACGACCCCGCCGAGAGGCGCGGCCGCGGCCACCGAACGCCATCCATACCGCATCCAGACGAGAACGGCCAGTGGCAGCACCGCGCAGGCGGCCGTGAGCTTCAAGTTGGGTACGACGCCGGCGATTACTCCAAGCGTTGACACCGCCACGGCCCGGCGGTGATGCAGGGCGCCGACGACGCCTGCCGCGGTGCTGGCCACCAGCGATGGATCGGTCGTCGCGTCGAAGCTGCTGAAATGGAAGAACAGCAACGCCAGCGCGCCGGCACCGAGCCCGAGAATCGCTTCCTCGCGTCTGGCGTACCGGCGGCCTACATAATAGGCGGCCGACAGAGTGATCAGCAGGGCGAGAACGCCCGTGAGCTTGGCGCTCGTCAACGAGCGACCAAAGACCGCATAGAAGGGAACGAACTTCAGATAGGCGAGCGGGCCGTAGAGCATGCCGTACCGCTGCGCCGCATCGAGCTCCGGATAGACCGGCAGTCCTCGCGCCGCGACTGCGCCTGTTGCCGGCCCAACCGCGGAGAAGCCCCAGGGCAACACCGGCCATATCAGGTACGCTCCCGCAATCGCCAGCAGGACAGCCACGACCGTGAGCCCGAACCACTTCCAAAGGGTGCGAGATGGCACCAGGCGATCGCCGGCGATCGCGCGTACGGCGGACGTTGCAAGCAGCATCAGACCGAAGAACAGCAGCGGGAACTGCAGCGCGAGATTGCGAAACGTCACGTGGCGCGCCGGACGGAATCGAACGCATAGCTCCGGTCATCCAGGAACCGCGGGATCCGCTCATCCCCGATCGGATCGACGGCGACGGCGGCGGTCGAATAGCCAATCTCCCGCAGCAGCGCCAGGAGGCGGCCACGATCGACGCCGGCGTGCAGTTCCACCACGAGCCGCGGACGCCACCGATCGAGCGCCTCCCGCATGCCGCTCAGCACCTCGACCTCCATCCCCTGGACGTCCACCTTGACCCCGTGGATCGTCGGCTCGCCCTTGTGCAGCAGCGGCCAGACCCAGTCGAACCGCGCCACCGGTACCGTGACCACCGGCCGCCGTGCGCGGAGTGGCAGGGTCGAGTCGGCCATCCCGCGTGCAAGCGGGAGACGCCGGATCTCGAGCGCTTCCGGGGATCCCAACCCGAGCGGCACCACCGCGATCTGTACGAGGCCATTGAGCTCCCGTCCACGGTCCATGTAGCCAGCCGTGGCTGCCACCGGCTCGAAAGTGAACACCCGGCCGCGTGGGCCGACCATGCGCGCCAGCGCGAACGCGGTGTAGCCGTAGTGCGCGCCGACATCGAGCCAGGTGTCACCGGGCCGGACGTGGCGCTGGAACCACTCGAGCAGCGCGCGTTCGGTGCGGCCCATGAGACCGCCGGAATAGTCGTGCCAGGAGGTCACCAGCCACGCGCCACGGAGCGGCCCGCCCAGGATGTGGCGTGGCCGGATTGTGCGCGGCAGCAACGGTCGGAGCCAGTGCCTCATTCGCGACGCGCGTCGGTCACGACCTGATTCCGGTATCACTGACGGCTACGCGTGTCCGCCAGCAGCTCCGCATAGATGGTCGCCGTGCGGGCGGCGGTCGCCGTCCATGTGAATTGCGCAGCGCGCTGACGGCCCCGCTGCCGGAGCTCCGCGGCCAGCCCGGTGTCGGTGAGGATCCGCTCGGTCGCGGCCGCGAGCGCGGACATGTCGCCGGGCGGCACGAGGAGACCCGCCGTACCGACAACTTCCGCGACTGGTGGAATGTCGAACGCCACGACAGGAGTTCCACAGGCCATCGCCTCCAGCGGCGGCCACCCGAAGCCCTCCCAGGCGGACGGGAACACCAGGACGTCAGCGGCGTTGTACCACTCCGTGAGAAGCTGGTCCGTTGCCACGTCGCCAAGGTGCCGGAGACAGTCCGCCACGCCAAGCGTTCGGGCGAGGTGCGCCTCGTCCGGCAACAGCGGCGCGCCGACCCGCAGGAGGACCAGGTCGGGCACGCGCGGGCGCAGGCCGGCAATGGCGTGCAGGAGCGTGGCGGTGTTCTTGTAGCGCCCGGCCGTAGCCACTTGAAGCACGACGGGCGTCGTGTCCCTCAGGCCGGCTGCCGCGCGTCGGGTGGCTCTCGCATCCGGCAGAAATCTGAACGTGGCGTTCAGCCCGTTCGGCACCACCGTGACGCGGCTCGGGTCCACGGCTGTGTACCGTTCGAGCGTCACTTTCGTGGCGGTCGAGACCGCGATGATGCGCCGTGCCTTCGTGAGGTAGGCGATCTTCCGCCTGAAGATCCAGGCGGCTCTTGCCGACACCGGCGACGGAATCGCTCCCTGGGCGGCCAGCAGAGGAATGATGTCGTGGCACGTCACGATCGTGCGGGCGGGATCGAGGCTTCGAATGAGATGCGCGTAGCCCTGGTCGAGGATGTGGAAGACCGCGGCCGAGCGCTGTTTCAGCACACCCGGGTAGGTCACCCACCGGCACCACGCTCGATCGATTCGGCGCGCCCCGTTGGCGTCGGCGAGTCGCGACAGGTACCGGCGGTCGGGTGGCCGCTCCATCGCGATCGCGAGACCATCGCTCGTCGACGCGCGCAGTGCGGCATGCAGTTCTTCCGCATAGCGCTTCATGCTCCGGCTGTCGTCAGAGAGCAGCCCCGGGAGCAGCAGAACGCACCGGTTGCCTGCGCCTGCCGGGCTCACGCGGCGGCGAACGCCGCCGCGAATCGGGCGGCAATGGCGTCCCACGACAAATAGCGATGGAGCATAACGCTTGTTCTCGGCCCCTGCTCAGCCCCTTCCCGTACGACAGAAGAGATCGCGGGCGGCCCCGATCAGGAACTTCCCGATCCACGCGGGCCGATAATAGTAGCTCATAGGTGCAGCCTCCTCACTGGTTGGTGTGGTAACCCCAGCATGAGGCTGTTGTTGTCCCTTGTCGATCCCTTCGCGCGATTTAGGCATCGCTCCGCCCGTGCATGAGTGATGTACAAAGAGATCGTGAGACTTAACTTCTCCATGATCTCTTGTTCGGTGGCAACGATGAGGCTCACCAGCATGAGCGAACCCGGCTTCCCCTCTGCGCCAAAGACGACCGCGTCAGGAGACAGGTCCAGTCGCTCATCAGGGGACAGTTGCTGATTGATCTCCGTGACGGCGGAAAGAACCGCCGCCAGCACTCTGTCATCCATCAAGACGAAGACACCCTGAGGATGTGGGGAGGAAAGGCGCCCTGCATTCCCATGGAGTGCTCGTAACGCGCCGACGCCCGCGCGGGATTGAATGGAATGTTCAGCGCCTTTCGGACGCCTCGTTCGATTGAGTCCCGGGCCGCGACAAGCTCCGCGCTGCTCATGTAATCCGTAAAGACGAAGGCCTTGTACCCTCCATCGGGATCGCCTTTGTAGTACTCCGCCACCTCGCTGAAGTCCACGTCATACGCATGAAGACGATCGCCGGTCTTGGGCACCGTGTAGGTGTACACCCCGGCGAGCTCCTTGTGGGAGACCGCATCGTCGTAGTACGGCGTGCCGGGATAGGTCGTGATGATCGAGCAGTCGAAGTCGGCCGGACGAACCTCCAGGAGCCATTCCTGAAGCTCGGCGATGCTCTGGCCGTCTTCACCTGGATGTCCGATGGACATCAAGGCTTTGACCTTTAGGTCATGCCGAGTGGCGATCTCCATGCATCGAGTATTGTCGTCACGGGCGGCGCGCTTGTTAATGTTCACGAGGATTCGTTGATGTGCCGCCTCGAAGCCCACCAGGAGCCACCGGAAGCCGGCCCGGTGCATCGCCTCTGCCTGCTGATCGTTGAACAGCTCTGACTTCACGAATCCCCGCAGCCGAAAATCGACGCCGAGCCTGCTCTGCAGATCGGCAATCCCATTCATCAGCTCGACCATCGACTTACTGACGTTGAGCTCGTCGTCGTAGAACATGAATCCGGTGTACCCGTAGATGCGGTGCAGCTCTTCGATCTCATTGACGATCGACTGGCTGGCACGGGTGCGAGTCTGTCGCAGGGTCGCGGAGTTGCGCCCTCCGCAGAAACCGCAGCCGAACGGGCATCCGAGCTGAGCGATCAGGCTCACAGCGTCCCGTCCCTCGATCTGATACCTGTAGCTGCTCATGTCCACGAGATGACGCGCCGGCAACGGCAGGCTGTCGTATGAGCTGTCGGTGAGAAAGAGGTGGCCCTTCGGGACATCGGCATCGACGAGCGGGTCGGTCATCTTCAATGCTTCGAACACCGCCAGCTCGCCGTCGCCTGCCACCAGGACATCCGCCAGCTCTCTCAGCCGGTCAAATGCCGCGTGCCCTCGGCCTATGGTGTTCAGCTTGGCCTCGCGCTTGCGAGCGGCATTGACCAGCGTGACGTGGGGTCCGCCGAGAAGAATGCGTGCGTCCGGCCTGACGTCCCGAATCCGTTCGATGACGGAGCGAGCCGCCGGAAGCTGAGGCGTCGTGGCCGTGAGGCCACAAATGGTTGCGGCTGACCCTTTGGCGTGATCGCCCGCGGCCTCGAGATAATTCTCAATTCCGGAAAGATCCAGCACCTCGACCTCGTGGCCGGCACGTTCAAGCACTGCCGCCACGCGCAGAATGCCCAGGCTGACGAACACGCGCTCGTCAAGGAGGAATACCGACGGGGGAATGATCAGGCAGACCGTCAATCGACAACTCGGTACTTCAAGAAGCTCCACAGCACTTTCCCGGTATGGTACCAGCGCATCTTCTTGCCCTGCTCGTACGTACGCCCGTAATAGGCGATGGGCACTTCGTAGACAACAAGATTCTTTTTCAGGAGCTTGGCCAGGAACTCTGCGTCGAACTCAAATCCATCGCTGTTGAACGAGAGGCCCTCGAGGCATGAACGACGGAACATCTTGTAGCACGTGTACACGTCGTGCAGGGTGGTGTTATACAGAACTCGCGTGACCAGTGTAATCAGGTAGTTGCCCACATAGTGCCAGAAGTAGTACGCGCGCTGTGGTTTCGCGCCGCTCACCCGCGAACCGAGGACGAGGTCGGCATCGGCTTTCACGATGGGCTCGAGAAGGTCGGTAAAGTCCTGCGGGTCATACTCGAGATCCGCATCCTGAATGACGATGACGTCGCCGGTCGCGAGGGCGAAACCTGCCTTCAACGCCGCGCCCTTGCCGCGGTTCTGTTCAAGCAGGATCAGCTTGTCGACCTTGTGCTGCAGCGACGTCAGCACGTCACGCGTACCGTCACTAGATCCGTCGTCGACGACGATGATTTCCATCCGAAGACCGACGGCGCGCACGCGATCGATGAGCGTCGCGACGGTTCCCTTTTCGTTGAAGACAGGAATGACGACCGAAACCTTCACGCGATTGACGTCAAGAAGCACGGCACGTGTGGTCGTCACGGCTCGTCTCTGAGGCGATTCACCGGTGTGAGGGTCGGCTTCGGGCTGCCTGCCGGTCGCCGTCGCAGCAGCGGAACGCCATTGCGGAGTGTCGCGCGGGTTTTCGGCTCCAGCGCCTTTCGTGCCAGTTCGGACAACACCTTCCCGGCAGTTGTGCCGCGATGCTCGGCTAATTCCTTGGCGGCCTGCAGCACATCAGCATCGATATCGAGGGTGGTACGCATGGAGACTCATCCCGCATCACGCATCAGATGTCAATGAGTAACGCGATGTTCGACGCGCGGAGCCGCCTGCGTGAAATATCCAGTGAGAAGGTGGGACGTGGTCTGGTCTGTAGGAATAGGAACTGAACCGCCCGCTCGTTATACTTGAGCGCCTCCGGCTTCGCTCTTGCCGAAAAGACCCTCCAGCCGTCGTCGCAGCAACAGCTTATGCCTGAACAGGATGTGGTGCAGTGACGCTTCAGCTCGCGATTCTTCTCTCCCGCGAACCAGGTTAACCAACGTGTGCACCAGCCGCCACGGACGGCGAAGGTACATCGTGCCATAGAACAGCGTGAAGTACAGGTAGCGCGCCCACACGAGATGCCTGTCCTTCACATGTGGGTTGTACGACTTGGCGAAAGCGAGATCCGAGAACGGGATGAGGCTGTCAAAATACTTGTCTGAGGGCGGTTCGATCTTGTTCTGCTTGACGAGCTCGTAATACAACTCCGATCCGGGATACGGCACGTACGGGATGAAGCTCGAGTCAGAAACACCCATCCACGCGCACTTGATCCCGAACTTGAAAGTCTCCCACATCTCGTAGGGAGTCTCGTCGGGAAAGGCGAAGATGATGTTGATCTTCAGATTGAATCCACGCTTGATGGCGGCCCGCGCAGATTCTTCCAGCCGGGGAAGCTTGACCTGTTTCTTGATCCGCTTCAGGACTGCAGGTGAGCCGCTTTCCGGCGCGTAGTTCATATTGCGACAGCCTGAGTCCCAAAGCTTGTCGACGACTTCAGCATCAATCGCCTCGGAACGCGTGCCGCTGGGGAGCTGCCAACTGAACTTCAACCCGCTTTTCCCGACGAGGTCACAGAACTCGACAATCCACTGCTTCTTGACGATGGCAGTGAGGTCGTAGAGATCGAAGTTCTCCGCATTGTACTTGTCGAGGTACTTCTTGATCTCGGCGAGCACCTTTTCAGGAGACCGGGCTTCCCATTTGGTCCCCCACATGTACGGGCTCGAACAGAACGTGCACTGGAACGGACATCCACGCGTAGCCAACAGTGGCATGCTGCGTCCCCGGTTGACGCCGTGGCCGAAGCCTCTGCTCAGGTAGGTTTCGATGGGCAGATCATCCCAGTAGGGCTCCGGTATGTTATCGATGGCCCTGATTCGGCCCCTCGCCGGATTGACCTGCACCGAACCGTCCGCCTGTCGGTAGGCGACACCGTTCAGCGCCTGGATGTCCCTCCCGGCGAAATAAGTGTTCACGATGTCAAGCAGTGTTTCTTCGCCCTCGCCGCGCACGCACAGATCCAGCGCCCGGCAATCCTGCAGCACGTATTCCGTACACGCAGTGATGTGCTCGCCACCCGCGACGATGAGCGCTTTCGGGAAGCGTTGCCTCAGGCGGTTGATGATTTTCTTGTCGTACGTCCACGCACTTGAAAACATCGAGGAAAAACCGATTAGCTGGGCGCTCGCGTCAACCCGATCCACTATGTCGTCGACCGTGAGCCCCTGGGCGAGGCCGACGGTGCCCGGCATCGGCGTGAGACGATCCACATCCTCCCCGAGCGCGTCGATAGCCTGCGGAATGTGACCGTTCGCATGAAGGGTGCCGGAAAGATAGGCAGTGGACAGCGGCGGGGTAATCGCCGTGCTCAGAGAATATTTCGACAGCACCTGGGGTGGCCGAATGAGCACAACGCCGCTCACACCTCCCCCTCTGGCGGAGCCTGGCGACTGTCGCGATGAAAGGTCAATGGTAGCATCGGGGTCGGCTGAGGATACTCTCCCAGCCTCGGTACTGTCACGCGTTGCGTTAATCATTAAGTCCTTGTTGATACACTGCTTGCGGTCGGAAACAACCTCGACCAGAGCAACAGCAAGGCGCCGGGTATTCATCCCTGCGGTTCGGCCCGGTTGCCTGCGCCTGCCGGGTTCACGCGGCGGCGAACGCCGCCGCAAATCGGGCGGCAATGGCGTCCCACGAAAAATAGCGATGGAACGCGGCCAGGTTGCGCTGGTGCGCAGCGGACCACCGCGAGTCGTCGGTGAGGAGGCGGATCAGCTCGGTTGCCAGGCCATCCCGATCTCCCGGAGCGACCACGACGACGCCCGCCTCGGTGATCGGATGGCCGGTCTGGGGGCCGGCGTACGCCACCACAGGCAACCCGCACGCGATGGCGGCGATGGCGGTGGTTCGCCCGCCCGAAATGGCCCCGCGAACGAACAACAGCGCGTCGGCTGCAATGAGGCGGCGGCTCAGCTCCTCGGCCGGCAGCACGCCGGTCACGGCGAGATCCACGTGTGCGGGCGCCAGCGCCGCCTGCAGCAGGGCGCTCGTGTTCTCGGCACTTCGCCCCAGCACGACGATCCGCAGTTGCGGGACCCGTTCGGCAACCCGCTGCGCCACGTAGGCGATGTCGGATACTTCCTCGGCTTCCGTCCGTTCCCCAGCGCGCAGGCAGAAGACCGCAATGGTTCTGTCGCCGCTCCGTCGCTCAACTGTCGATGCGTCGTGCGGCATGTCTTCGAACGCCGGCACATTCGGCCCGACAGGGATCAAGACCGCTTTGTGCGGGTTTCCTGGCAGCCACGGCACGCGCTCCACGGGGATGGTATGGACGGAGAGATGGCTGATGCGGTAGGCAAGACGCATGACGTGGTGCTGCCAGGCGCGCCGAACGCGGTGGCGAAGCCGCTCACCTGGATAGCCTGTCGGATCGTGAAACACGATCGCGACGCGCGCGCCGCGGTGCCGCAGCACACTGAGGAGTGCGAGAAACGCCAGCGGCAGGCCGCGCCACGACCAGTGGAGCGCCGTGTACTGCACGACGACCCAGTGGCCGCTCCAGTGGTGGCTCTGCCGCCAGAGCTGGTGCAGCGCTCGCGCCCATCCGATCTCGTCCCAGGGCACCTGCACCAGGGTGGTACGCCACCCCTGACGCGTCAGCGCCTCACCGAGCAGCGTCGAGTAGCTTTCGATCGCATCGGTGCCGGCAGGGAGATTCAGGCGGCGGCCCAGAAGCGCCACCACCGCCGCGCCAGGGTTCATTTGCGCCGGTGCGCAGCTCGCTCGAGTTTGGTCCCCCATTCACCGACGAGCGTCAGCGGCTGGATCCGGCCGAGCACGCTCGCAACCGCGGGACGACGCGCGGTCCGATCCGGTCCGCCATCCACGGAGGTACACGTCCGGCAGACGCCGGTTTTCGGTCCCGGCGAGACCAGGGCGAGGCGAGCCGGGGCGAGGTCCCGATAGAAGTCGAACAGGGAGTAGCCCGGCCGGGACAGGTCGCCGATGACCGCGGTCGCGTGCTCCGGCGCGTCTGAACGGACTTCGCAGCACAGCATCCCCTTGCCGTTGAAGTCCACGACGACGGAATGCAGCGGACGGAAGCAGGCGGCGCGGCGCTGGTACGCCCCGAGCTCCGGGACGGTCACCAGGCCTCCACGCGTCGAGATGCCGGTGGCGTAGGAATAGTGAGGGACGCCCATCGTGGCGCATACGGTCGTTCCCTCACAGTTGTACTGCCACTTCGATCCATCTTCGACGCAGACGAGCCCTGTTCGCGCCTGAAACTGCCTCAACGCGCGATCGAGCTCGCCTGGATCCCTCTCCTTGCCGTCGGGGAGATACAGGTTGAGCCACAGTCGATCGAGCTTCGACGCTTCCAGCAGCTCGAGCTTGGCGCGATCCAGGTAGTCACCGTTGCTGATCACCACGAGCTGGGCATGGGGGAGCCGCCGGCGCGCTTCGGCGAGCCGATCGAAGAACGACGGGTGCGCCATCGGCTCGTGATAGCGCGCCCAGATGAACATCTGGTCGTAGCGGATGCCTTCGAGCGCGGACAGGATCTTCTCGAACAGCTCGTCCGTCATCAGCTGCGTGGTGCTTCGCCGATCCAACTGCGCATTCGGGCAGAACGAGCACGTACGATTGCAGTAATTGTGATTCTCGATTTCGACCTGGCGGACATACCGGCGGAACAGCCCACGCACGGTCTCATCGTCGATATCCGCGCGGAAGAGATCGGCCGGCAGGGTATTGGCCACGAACGACTTCCCGAGGTTTCTCATCACTCGCATGCCGGTACTCCTCCTTACCCCACGCGCCGCTGCGCCCCGGATGCGTGCGGCTGCGCCCGACGCTCGGTAATGAGTGCCGCCATCCGGTCTGCGGGCGTTCGTCGGGCTGCGATCGATTCCTGCACCGCGGGCTTCGCCGCAGCAAGCCGGGGCAGGCTGAGGAGCACACCCGCCCAGAACCAGTACAGCACGCGCGCTGGAAGCGTGCGTAGTGGACTGTAGGGCCAGCTATAGATAAGGATGGCCAGTTGAAACGCCAAAAGTGCAGCCGCCAGCAATTCCATGTCGGTTCCGCGACACGCGCGAAGGGCCTTGAGGCTGTAGTACGTGATCGCGGCGAGGAAGAGGTAGAAGAGCACGAGCCCCGGCACGCCCGTTTCGTACACCAGCGCTGCGATAAAATACTCGCCCCACTTGATTGATTCTGCACGACCGCCCCATACGCTCGGGTTGGCAGGCCCCTCTACACGCCCAACACCCGGCGAAGCGATCCCCAACCCGCTGCCGAGAATCGGCGTCCGCAGGGCGTCGATCAGGGTGAGTGTCGGGTTTTCATAAAGCGTCCTGTTGAGATCCTCGGAAATCGAGGCGACCCGCCGTCCGAATGCGTCCCCAGCCACATCGGCGACCAGCCAGCCTGCCGCCGCCATCACGCACACGGCAACGGCCATTTTCGTTACCGCGCGCCCGCGTCGCGTGAGCACGACCATGAGCGGGAGCGTCAGCGCCAGCAGCACAATTGCCGCCCGCTGTGTATTCACGACGAGAGCGATGGTGGTGCCTGCCAGGCCAAGCACGAAACAGACCCGGTTCCAGAGCGCGGCGCTCATGCCAAGCAAGCCGATGGTGAACGGGACGCTGAACAGGATGTAGGAGCCCAGGCTCCCCACGTGGGAAAACGTTCCGGGAGGGCGAATGATATCCCCCGGGGTGGTATACCCGAGTGGTGTCTCGAAAATCGCGCCGCTCATCGAGGAGACACGGGTAAACTGCCACACCGTCAGGCCGGCAATGAGCACGAGCTGCAGGGCGATGAGTGACGTGACACTCTCGAGTTCACGACGCGTTGTGAATGCGCGATAGCCAATCCATACCAGCGGGAGGGGAAGCAGAAACGTGCGAAGCCCGATCAGGGTCGGCAGGAGGCCGGTTTCGTAAACGCTGTACGGCACGAGCAGAAGCGCCCAGATGACGAAGGGAATGGCAAAGCGAATCATTGACGGAGGTCCGAACTGGCCCGGAGCATTCAGTGCTCGAACACCAAAGATCAGGTAGAGACCCACCATTTGAAATTCGTAGATCAGGACACTCAGGTTCGAGTCGTCGAATACATTCAACTGGAACCAGCCCTGGACGGGAATCCAGAGCAACAGCAGCCAGACGGCCGCCCGCATGTGGAGCGACGCGAGCAACAGCCAGACGAGGGCTGCGAGCAAGCCCAGAATTACGGTCGCATCCGTCACTCAACGCTCCTGTGTCGCTGTAGGGTACGACAAAGATGCGATGTCACGCAAAGCCGTGCGGCTCGCGGTCCCTTCATTCCCTGCGGATGACGAGCGAGCCCACCACGAGCATGTCCATCTTCGTGCGCAGAAAGCAGTCAAGCGCTTCGGCCGGCCGGCACACAATCGGCTCGTTCTCATTGAACGACGTGTTCAACAGGATCGGTACGCCGGTCCGAGCGTTGAAGGCACAGAGAAGACGGTGAAAGAGCGGATTGGTGTCGGCCGTGACGGTCTGCAGCCGGCCCGTGCCGTCGATGTGCGTGACGGCAGGAATCTCGGCGCGCTTGTCGGCTCGGACGGGGTACACGGTGATCATGAAGGGATCGGGATAACTTCCGTCGAAGTAGTCCGGCGCCCGCTCGGCAACGATCGAGGGGCAGAACGGCCGGAACGGCTCGCGCCGCTTGATCCGCGCGTTCAGAATGTCCTTCATCTCGGCACGCCGCGGGTCCGCCAGGATGCTCCGGTTGCCGAGCGCACGGGGCCCCCACTCCATTCGGCCCTGGAACCAGCCGACGATGCGTCCCTGTGCCAGTGCGTCGGCCGTGTGCCTGCACAGCACGTCCGGGTCGCCGCATTCGCTCACCGTACATCCCCGATCGCGCAACTCGGCGGCGCGCTGCCGTACCTCGACCCGAGCCACCTCGTCGTTGAACGTCGGCCCCCAGTACGCATGGTTCATCACGAACGCGCGCGGCCGGCCCAACGCACGGTGCCACGTGTCGAAGGCCGCCCCGATCGCGGTGCCGGCGTCGCCGGCTGCCGGCTGGATGTACACGTCGGTGAACGGCGTGTGCGAGCGGATCTTGCCGTTCGCCACGCTGTTGAAGGCGACGCCGCCGGCCAGGCACAACGCCCGGGCGCCGGTCTGCCGGTGCAACCGATCGAGCAGCCAGAAATAGACCTCTTCAGTCACCGCCTGAAGCGACGCGGCGAGGTTGCGGTGCCTCTGCTCGATCGGTTCGTCACGGCCGCGAGCCGAGCCGAAACGCCGGACCAGCGCGTCGGAATAGATCCGGCCGATCACCGGCTGGCCGGAGTCCCACGTCATCGCGATGCCCGCCGTATGGTGCAGGAAGTAGTCGAGATCGAGCCGGTATCCCGAGCCGTCGGTCTGCAGGATCCGGCGGAACTCCGGCAGGAACTCGGGCTCGCCGTACGGCGCCAGCCCCATCACCTTGTACTCGTCGCCGTAGCTGGAAAAGCCGAGGTACTGGGTGATGGCCGTGTAGAACGTCCCAACCGAGTGCGGAAACATCACCTTGCCGGTGACGCGGATGTCGACGCCGCGTCCGTGCCCCCACATGGCGCTCAGAAAATCGCCGAACCCGTCGATGGAGAGGCACGCAGCCTCCTCGAATGGAGAGACGAGAAACGCAGAGGCCATGTGCGACCGGTGGTGCTCGACCCGGTGCTGCCGGGCGCGAACGGCGCGGACGTCGACATCGAGCGATTCGGCCAGGGCCGGCCGGATGTCACGAATCCGCACGGCGTGGGTAATCCGGTCGCGCAGGACCCTGGGACGCCTCGAGACGGCAAACAGGATCTTGCGCGCGAGGTATGCGTGTGGATTGTGTGAGACGGCAATGTGATCCACATCGCCGATCCCGACGCCGGCCGCCTCGAGGCAGTACCGCGCGGCGGCAGCGGGAAAGCCCGCGGCGTGCTTGAGGCGGTTGAAGCGCTCCTCTTCGGCTGCAGCGACGAGCAGGCCATCGACGACGATGGCGGCGCTCGCGTCACCGTGGTAGGCGTTGATGCCGAGCACGATCATGAATTCAAGCCGGCTGGACGCCGCGACCCCTGGAAGCGGTGCGCGAGCGCCGATCCCGCCGCGAGGAGCGCGTCGCGGTCGTCGTGCGTTGGCACGACCAGCGATCGCATGTCGACGCCAAACGTCCCGATTGTCTGCCGCAGCAGGAAGACGTGCGTCGAGCTGTACGACAGGAGCGAGGCCACCGCGGCGCCGTATGCGCCGTACCGGGGCAGCAGCGCCGCTAGCGCGGCGACCGTCACGACCAGACCGACGGCCTGCGACACGCTCACGACTTCGGGTCGCCCGCTTCCGTGAAATCCCGTGGAGAGGATTTCATTCATCCCCAGGACGGTGACGGCTGGAACGAGCAGCAGCGCCAGGGGCACCGCACTCGAGAACGCCTCGCCGAAGAGCAGGGGAATGACGAACGGGCTGGCTCCCGCCACGATGACCGCCGCCGTGAGGGTGACCCACAGAAGGCGCCGGTACCAGCGCGCGATGTACGCGGGCGCCGTGCCAGCCTGGTGGGCCGCCACCAGGCCCGGCCACATAGCCATCGCGGTGGTGTTCGCGATAGCCTGGAGCAGCATGGCGTAACTGAAGGCGACCACGTACAGACCGAGCGACGCGGCCGGCGTGAGGGTCGAGAGCAGCAGCTGATCGAGGCGCTCGTTCGCGACAGTCGCCCAATTTCCCCACTGCGTCCGGACCCCATACCCCAGCATCCGCCGGGCCAGCGGCGCCGAGGGCGGCGCCGCGATCGCCCGTCTGCCGGGTCCCAACGCGGCTGCGACAAGCCAGCCGGAGGCAGTGCCGACGAGCAACACCGCCGCGAAGTGCTCGAGCGAATCGACGCCCTCCAGGAACAGGATCGCCATGCCGGCTGCGTTGACGAGCTGAACGATGGGGCGACTCAGATTGAACGCGCGCATGCGCCCGACGCCCTGAAGCCATGCGAGCGCGACACTTGCCCCCAGCGAGGGCACGGCGAAGAGCGCGAGATACCATCGCGCCAGGGGGATGAGCGCCTCGTTGTCGCCGGTGAAGGCGAACGGGACGAACCACCAGCCCACCAGCACGATCACTAGTCCGAAAGCGATCGCCAGTATCTGAGCCGTCGTCCAGACGCGGTCGCGCCGATCTCGCTCGGCCGCGGCGGCGTATGCGGCAGCGTCTGGAAGGCCGAAATCCCCCACGTACACGAACGTAATCGTCCAGACGGTGATGGCGGCCAGCTGCCCCCGACCGTCCGGGCCGAGGCTTCGAGCGGCGATGAGGCCGGTGACGATGCCGCACCCCATGATCACGGAGGATGCGACCGCAGTGCCGACGATGGCCGGAGGCTGTGGTCTATCGCTCATGGCACGTGCGGCTCACCGATGGAGGGCGACACCGCCACGCTCGCATACTTCTCGACGAGCTTCGGGACGATCGCGTCCCAGGTGTACGCGTCGCGCACGAGCGCCGGGCCGCGGGTCGCGGCGCGGCGGCGGAAATCGGGATCCGCCAGCGCCGCCCCGATCCCGGCGGCGACGCTCTCCACCGAGCATTCGACGACGACGGCGCCGCCCGCCTCAGCCATCTCGCGCCAGATATTGACGCGGTTGGAGATCACGACCGGAAGCCCGTATGCGAGCGCTTCGGTAATCACCGCTCCGAAGTTCTCCGCATACGAGGGGAGCACGAAGAGCTCGGCGTCCACGTACGCCGCGAGCTTGAGCTCGTGGCTCAGCATTCCTGTAAAACACACGCGCCGCTCGACGCCCAGCCGTTCCGCGAGGCGCCGTATTTCCAGACCGTATCCACCCGCGTCCGGTCCCGCCACCACCAGCCAGAGCTCCGGTCGGGCACGCGCGATCCGTGCGAACGCCAGAATAAGCAGGTCGAGACCCTTCTTGGGATCGAGGCGCCCCAGAAACAGGAGAAACGGGCCCTGCACCGCCGGAAACGCGGCGCGGAACGCACCGAGAGGCGGTCTCTTTCCAAAAGAGGCGCCGTCGAGCCCCACGGGCACGATCCACGCGGGACAGCGCGGGCGATGCACCGCCAGATCCCGTTCCTGCTGCGATGTGAATACGAATGCGGCGGCGTGCCGGAGCAGCGGTCGTCCCACCGTCGCCAGGTACACGCGCTTGATGACATGGTTCTTCCGGAACTGGTGTGGGTCGAGGCTGCCATTCGGCTGGACGACGAAGGGCACGGCGGCGGCAATCGCCGCCCTGGCCGCGGCAATGCACGCGAAGTTGTACAGCCAGTGAATGTGCACGACATCGTACGTCGCGACACTCGTGCGCAGCGTGCGGAGCATCGTCGGTGCCACGCCGTAGCGGCCGCCGATCGTCAGGACGTGATGGAAGATGTATTCGGCCCCGTCGCGGATCACGCGCCGGTCGAGCGGGACGTCGAGGCGGCCACTGGGGTCGGCATCTGTCGTGAGCAGAGTCGTGTCCACCCCTGCTTCCGTCAGACCGCGCGCCAGGCCCGGCAGGGCGACACTCGGGCCCCCGAATTCAGGCGAAATGAACGGTACGACCTGGAGGACGCGCACTGCGTGAGTGGAGGGGTCAGGAGCTGGAACCGCGATCCGGCCTTTCGCCAGACTCTCGGCTCCACGCGACGGTGCCTGGCGCCGCAGCGCCGGGCGACTGTGGAACGCACGTGATGGAGAAAGGCCCCGCCTGCTCGCGTAACACGCGGCCCCAGCATGTGGTGAACAGTGGCCCCGCGAGGTCCCACGACCACGACTCGGCCGTGCGTCGCGCCGCCTGCCCCATCGCGAAGGTGCGTTCGCGGTCACGGGCAGCTTCGCGCAGCTCCTCGACCCGCGCGTCGATGCTGCGCGGGGGGATCAGCCACATTGGCTTCGCTGATGACCAAGGACGTGGTCGATGATCGATCCGATCTTATGGTGATACGTCGCCCAAGTGAACTCAGAGGCGCGTACCCGCGCAGCCCGCGCCATCCGCTGTCGCATCTCGGGGTCATGGTACAGCCGCTGCAGTCGATCGCAGATTGCCGCGACGTTACGGGAGGGCACAAGGAACCCCTCGATGCCGTCGCGTACAACGCTGCCGGACTCCGCCGTGACGATGCACGGCAGACCCGAGGCGAGCGCCTCGTACACCACCACTGCCGACCCTTCCGACAGCGACGGGAATACGAACACGTCCGCGGTCGAAAACAGCGCCGCGAGCTGGGGCTGCACGAGATTACCGGCCTCGACGACGTTGCCCGAGTACAGCTGCCGTATCCGGGCGAGGTACTGCTCGCTGCTGGGCGGACCGGCAATCACGAGTTCCCCGTCCAGTCCGGCGCGTTGCCATGCGTCGAGGAGATAGTGGACGCCCTTTCTGACCTCCAGGCGTCCGGCGAACACCGCCCGAAATCGAGCGGCCCCTCTCGGTTGTGCGGCTGGCCGAAACGCGTCCGTGTCGGCGCCAAAGGGTACGACAAACGTGCCTCGTCCCGCAAAGCCAGCCAGGCGGATCGACTCGGCCACCGCCGGCGACGGCGCAACAACCCAATCGCTCAAGCCGAGTTCTCGCGCCGCGTCCACCGATGGCGGCAGCGAATCCTTCAGGCCGAGCGCCCGACATTCCTCGCGGCCGATGTCATCGCCGCCAAGCAGGCAGGGTACATCAAGGATCGTCGGAATCCCCAGCTGGCGAGCGCGGCTGAACGTGTGCACAACCGACCCGAAAAACCCATAGACGGCTGCGGGTCGGGGAGACATGCGGGCCAGCACACGGCTGGCATAGAGGTCGGTGGCCCAGTTGGCGAAGACAAATCCGGAGCGGTGCCTCGACAGCCTATCGATCCATCGGATTCGACCAATGGTGCGCGACAGTATCTCCGCGTACGGCCATGATCGAACGCGCTCGGCCGCGATGGCGGGATTTGCGCGCTTGGCGAGCTGCCGGATCGCCCCGTCGTGCAGTGGACGCGGCAGGAGCGGGACCAGCGCGTACGGAAAGGCCGCCGGGTTGTAGTAGATGCCCGTGATGAACTGGCGCAGCCGACCCGCCCGTTGTGCCGCCAGCACGACCTCATACGCGTGCTGCCGTGCGGGGTGAACGATCACCACGCCGCCATCCGGCACGTTCACCTGTATCTCCGTCGTGTGGCGAATGGCCGACACGTACCCTGTGGCTCCAGGTATCAACGCGATCAGAGCGGGCCGGTCGCCACACGCTGGAGCTAACAGGATCACCTACGATCCCGATCCGGACAGCACAGCGTAGACTGTTCGCGCGAGGATTCGCAGGTCGAGCCACAGGCTCCACCGGTCGATGTACTCGAGGTCCAGCCGCACCCATTCGTCGAAATCGCTAATGCGGTTGCGACCGCTTACCTGCCAGAGGCACGTCAGCCCGGGCTTGAACGTCAACTTCCGCTTGTGCCACAGCTCGTATCGCTGGAGTTCATGTGGGAGCGCCGGCCGCGGGCCCACGAGGCTCATGTCGCCCTTCAGCACGCTCCAGAGCTGGGGGAGCTCGTTGAGGCTGTACTTGCGCAGGAACCGCCCAACCGGCGTGATCCGCGGATCGTTCTTGACCTTGAACACCGGCCCGGTCATTTCATTGAGGGCGAGCAGCTGCTCCTTCTGCGCGTCGGCGTCGGCCACCATGGTGGTGAACTTGTAGCCCGTGAACGGACGTCCATTGAGGCCGATGACCTTCCACGGGTAGAGCACCGGGAGGCGCGGAGTGGCGATCTTGATGAGAGCGGCGATGAGCAGAAAGAGCGGAGCGAGCAGTACGAGCAGCGCCGCCGAGACGACGACATCGATCAGCCGCTTGACGAAGATGGAGTCGGCGTCGAGATAGGGAGGCGACAGCACGACCTCGGGCAGGCGGAGCGGATCGCCGCGGTAGGCAAGCTGCAGGTCGCGCAGGTTGCCCACCAGCAGCGCCTCCGGGACGATCCGCAGGCGCACCCGGAAGTAATCGCAGGCGTCGATGACCGGCCGCAGCCAGTCGCGGCCGCCCGACGACTGAATCACAATCACTTCATGGATCGGGTGGTGCACCAGCAGGTCGCCGATGTCGGCGTATTCACCCATCTGCAGCAGCGGAATCTCGCGAAGGGCGTCGTCCCGCCGCCGCTCCGGGACGTGGCCGCTCTCGGGCGCGACGCGAAGCCATCCTGCCAATCGGAACTCGTTGTCCGGCACGTTCTTCCGGAAGTGCCGGACCATCCATTCGATCGCGCGGGGCTGGCCGATGAGCAGCACGCTCTTGGCGTAGACGCCGGCGGCCAGGCGGCGGCGTTGATAGCCCCACACCGCGCTGCGATAGCCAATGAGTCCCAGCGCAGACAGAATGCCGTAGGTGAAGATGACGACGCGGCTCGAGCTCGTCAGCTTGAGCGCGAAGCCGATCAGCGCGCCGAAGCTGATGGCGACCGTCTGCGCGAGCACGGCCTGACCGGCCAGCCGGAATGCCGACTGGCGCACCAGCCGGCCGTAGCCGCCCGCCAGTTCCATGACGACCAGCGTGGCGGGGGCCGTCCCGATCAGCAGCCACGCGACCTCGCTGAGCACGGGGAAGCCGTCGGTCGGAGCCGGAGGAACGGGAAAGACCTCTGGCAGGAAGCCCCCCAGCAGGCCGCCCGGCAGCAGCAGTTCCTGCACGACGGGCGCGAAGTAGTGGGCGATGAGAAAGGTCAGTGCAAGAACCGCGACGTCCGCCGTCCCCAGAAACGTGCGCGGAATGCGGTCGTCGTCGCCGGCCGCAAGCGTCACGCGGTCTGCGTCGGGCGGCGCATCCCTCCGTTGGCCGCCGATGTGGGCGGGAGTCTGCAGCGAGCCTGCAAGGTTGGTCATGGCACGACGTAGTGCCCGGATTTAGCCGGGCTGAAGCCCGGCACTACGTACGGGATCGGCTAGAAGAACCGCTCCGGCACGATGATCGTATCGCGTGGGAGCACGAAGTCGGTCAGCTCGACCCGCATCTCCGCCTTCTTGCCGTCGACGATGCGGACGATCTGAATGCGGCCGGTCGAGGCGCGCTCGGTGACGCCCCCGGCGAGCGAAAGCGCCTGAAGGACGGTCGTCTGCTTGTCGCGGAGCGGATACGCGCCAGGGTTCCTGACCTGGCCGAACACGTAGACGCTCTCGGCCCGGAGCACGAAGATGGTATCGCCGCTGCGCAGATCGACGTTCTGGCTCAGGTCGCCGTTCTCGAGCAGGCGGAGGTCCACTCGCACCACGTTGCCGGAGTCGCTCGCCGTGGGGTCCGGTGCCAGCGGATCGACGAGGATCCCTTGTTCCGACGGATGCACGACGACCGCCTCGCCGCTGGCCGTCGGAAGAGTGGAGCCAGCCAGAGCGAGCGCCTCGACGAGCCGCATGTCGCCCGACAGCGGGTACGCGCCGGGAGTGCGGACCTCGCCGACGATGTAAATGCGCTGGCTTCGATACTGCTCGACCGAGACCGTCAGCTGCGGGCTTCGGAAGAAGCCCTGATCGACCAGCACTTTCTCGAGCATTTCTTCGACCTGCCGAAGCGTCATGCCACCGACCGTGACCCGGCCGATGAGCGGGTAGGTAAACGATCCGTCAGCGTCGATCGTGAACTTGCCGGTCAGATCCGGCTGATCGTAGGACGTGATGATGAGCACGTCCTGCGGGCCCACCACGTAGTTGGCACTTTGCGCCGCCGGCGGCTGCACAGGGGGCGGCATCTGAGGCGGCATCTGAGCGAACAGCACGGCGGCGCCGGCGAGCAGGATGCAGGCGGTGGTGAGCGTCGAGGCTTTACCGCTCATAGGTCACCGACATGCCATAGCGCAGACCGCTGTACTGCGCCCGATCGACTTCCGAGTACCGCGTGGGACGGTCGACGGTGAACCCGATGCGCTTGTCGGCGCCGAGTCGGTACCCGATGCCCAGGCCGAACGTGCGCACACGGTCCGTCCGGTCGGGGGCCTGCACGACTGCGCCGATCCGGTTGCGATAGGCGAGCCGCGTGGAGCCGACCCGCGCGAGGGCGTCGAACGAGCGGTAGAGCTGGCGCTGCACCGTGCCGGAAATGCCGGTCTCGAGGTAGTACGGCTGGTCGATCTCAAACGACGGCTGGATATCGCGGGTGACGTTGAGGGCGAGGCGCGTGGTGCCGAATAGCGCGTAGGACAGCCCTACCGTCGCCACCGTTCCGCGAAACGCGGGGATCTCTCCCCGCAGAGGCGTAAAGCGGCGGTAGCCGACGGCGGCGCTGCCGTTGATGAGCGCCAGCGGCTGAAACGCAATCCGCCCCATGACCCGGGTCGAGTCCGAATCGCGCACTGAAGTCGTGTCGAACCGTTCGTGATCGCGGGAGGTCTCCAGCGAGAGCGACGTCAGCGGCGTCAGCTCGTGGCGGAGTGTGAACGTGTTCGCCGAGAGCTTCCGGTTCAGTGCCTGCGCCAGGTTGATCTCGAGAAAGACGGCAGCCTGATCGAACTCGACGCCCCGCCGCTGCGCACGCACGCCGACGAAGGTCTTGGGCATCGCGCGGACCTCGACCGACCCCTCGAGCCCCCGCTCGGCGCGCTGCGAGCGGGCGTCGATCTCGAACCCGGGCCGCTCGCGTGTGCTCAGGTGCGTCGCGGCACCGCGAAGCCGAAAGCGGTTGAGCGTGCGCGTCACCCCGATCGTGTAGGTGCTGTTCGCGCCGCGCTCCGAGGCGAAGCGCTTATAGAAGACCCAGGCGACGTCGATCGTGCCGTCGATCCAGGTCCGGCCCATGCGGAGCCAGACGTTCGTCAGCGGAGAGAGGGTCATCGTGAAATCGCTCTGGGGCCGGTCGGCGGTCGCCGCGTTGAATACGTTCGTGTCGATGCCGATGTTGCTGAGCGCCAGCGTTGACTTCGCCGACAGCGGGCCGAAACGCATGGTCGCTTCGGCATCGGGATCGGGATCGGAGCGCGCCTGCGCGCCGAGCGGCGAGGCGCACCACACAGCCGCGGCCAGCGCCAGGAGCCATGTACGGCATCGACGAGATCGGCCGAGGGAGGCCGTTGGCTCGATCTCGCCGACCACGCAGCAATGCGTGCAGGCGATCGGATTCCTTACCGCGACGGGCTCGCGACCGGCACTTCAGGGGGCGCCACCACCCCCGTGACGCCGGCTGCGGCCGCCATGAAGCTCATGCTGCGTGCGGCGGTTGCGCCGACCGTTGCCGCCAGGCCGGTCGCGGCGCTGACGGCCGTCAACGCGCCGGTCGTGGCGGTGACGGTGGCCGCCGTGACGGCAACGCCGGCCGGCGCGGCGATGAATCCGCTCGTTCCAACGACCTGCCCCAGCGCGTCGACGACTTCGACCACGTAGTAGCCGGGGCTCAGACCGACAATTGCGTACTGGCCGGTGGCGGTTGCGGCAGCCGTTCCGGCAACCTGCGCGGTCAGGAGATTGCGCGCCTGCGCGGTGATGTTCACCAACGGCTGCCCCGAGGGGCTGACGATGTTTCCGCTGATCGCGGCCTGCGTTGGGTTCAGCACCGAGCCGCCACTGACAGTCTGAGACTGACCGGCCACGGCGCGTTGAGCCAGCCTCGGAGGCGCCATTTGGGCCAGGATGGGCGCGGACAGCTGAAGCCAGATCGCGGTTGCGGCTACGATGACAATGGCGAAGTGACCCATGAAGCACCTCGATGAATTACTTTCGGTTGAACTGTTCGCGCACATCAGCCCGGGCGCCCCCCCCAGGCGCTTTGTGTTCCCAGGTAAATACTAGTCCACAAAGGGCTTGATCGCAACGCAGCCTGCTTCGAGCTTCTGTCCCTACGGCAACACTTCGACCCGTGCGGTGCCATCGGTTCCGTACACGAGACGGCGATCAGGCGTTCCGCGGTTCACGGTATCAAACGCGACCGACACGAGCCGACGGTCTTTGTAAGCCTCCCATTTGTCAATCCGACCGTCCCCGTTCGTGTCTTCGTCGGCGCGTGCGATGACGCCCTGCTCGTAGTACTCGACGCGGTCGATCGTCCCGTCGCGCCTGCTGGACAGCTCCCGGCGAATAATCACGCCGTCAGACCCGTAGTACGCCCACTCATCCTCGGTTCCATCATTGAGGCGCGAGCCCCCGACCTTGTCAAGCTCCTGATCCTCGTCGTAGTACTCCCACCGATCGATCCTACTGTCGCGATCGCGATCGATTTCAATCCGCACGATCCGCGAGCCGTCCATATAGCTCCACGTATCGAACTGGCCGTCGGAATCGGCGTCGTACTTGAGCAGCTGCAGGCGACCGGTTTCGGCGTCGTACACTGGCTCTATGCGGCCGGATGGTTCGCTCCCGCGGCAGGCGGGCGCCGCAAGGGCCGGTATCAGCAGGAGGGGCAGGAATCGGCCAGGCACAGCTTCGCCCTCTCAGTCACAGGTTGGAGCGTCGGGACCGTCCACCGGGCATGGTCCGGCTGCAACCGAAAGTCACTCGTACAGCAAGAGATAGAGGCTACTTTGCCATTGTACCTATCGGTACGAACGGATTCCACGTACAGTCCCACAGTGCGCCAAAGAATACGCGCGCCAAGTGGAACAGGCTTGGAGCGGGCGAGCCGCAGAGGGAAGGAGGAGCTCGGGGTGAGAAAAATGCCGGCTACGACTTGGGCCGCATCCAGGACGGTTCCGACGAGGCTTTGGCCGCTTCTGCCGCAACCGGCGGCGGCGTCATTTCCGGTGCGCTGGCGCGGCGGCCGGCCCCTGCCCCGGAGCGGCCCGCGTTGATGGCGGACAGCGACTCCGCCATCGTGGCGATGGCCGTCACTTCGCGATAGGCCTTCCCCTTCAGCGCGTCTGAAATCAGCGAGTGCAACGACGCTTCCGCCCGGTCGAGAACCTCCGCCGCACTGTCGATAAAAGACATATCAAGAAGCCTATAACGGCTGAGTCGCTACCGTCAAGCCGCCTAGCCGTGGATTCACTATAGCTTTACGGGGCGTGTCGTGCCGGTGAACGGCTAGAGGTGCCGTTCGATGCGGAAGTTCTGAGCGGATCTGACGCCAGACTGGACGCTTCTGAACACGCTGGCAAGCGTGCGGCGGGTAAACGAGGTGCCTGCCGACGCGGCAACGCGCGCCGCCCTCGCGCCCGCGCCGGCGCCGCCGAGGATTGACGCCGCAGCGGGACGGGCCACGACGGGCTCGGCGACCGTGCCGCCGCCACCCCCGCCACCGGGCGGGCCGTAGTAGCCGCCGTAGTCGGGCCGATAGTAGCGCGAGTAGTAGTACGCGTTGTGCTCGAGATCGACGCGGTTGAGGACGGCGCCGACGAACTTCGCCTGGCCGAGCTCGAGCTGCTCGACGGCGCGCTGCGCGACGCGTCGGCTGACCATCTCGGCCCCGACGACAAACAGCACGCCGTGGGCGAAGTTGGCCGCGATCGTCGCGTCGGTGACGACCATTACCGGCGGCGTGTCGACGATGATCCAATCGAAGTGCTGCAGCAGGAACGCGGTGAAGTCCCGGAAGCGCCGGGATCCAATCAGCTCCGCTGGATTCGGCGGATGGGTTCCGGCCGGCATCAGCCAGAGCCCGGGGATCTCCGACTCGAAGATCGATTCGGACGCGGTGGCATTGCCCACCAGCAGGTTCGACAACCCTGGATCGACGCGCCGGGAGAAAATCTCATGCACCCGCGGCTTCCGCATATCGGCGTCGAGGAGCAGGACCCGGTGTCCGGCCTCCGCCAGCGCGATCGACAGGTTCGTCGAGACGACGGTCTTCCCCTCGCCGGGCGCGGAGCTCGTGACCGCGATCATCCGCCCGCCCTCGTCGGTCGATGAGAACAGCACGTTGGTGCGGATCGAGCGGAAGCACTCCGAGAACACCCCCGGCACGCCCTCGCTGATGAGCGGAGGCGAGGCGCGGTTCCCGGACAGGGCGGGGATCATGCCGAGGAAGGGCAGCCCCAGGAGCTTCTTCAGCTCGTCCGGGTTCTTGATGCGGTCGTCGGCGTACTCCAGCGTGAACGCGAGCCCGACCGCCAACACCATGCCGCCGAACAGCGCCAGCAGCAGGTTGTTGATGATGTTGGGCGAGACCGGGCCGGTGGGCATTTCCGCCGGATCGACGACTCGGATATTGCCCGTCCGGAGCTCCTCGGTGACGCCGGTTTCCTGCGTGCGCTTCAGCAGCGCCTCGAACATCTGGCGGTTCGCCGTCGCGTCGCGTTCCAGAGCCCCGTACTCGATTCCCGCGCGGTTCAGGCTCTGCGCCTCGATCTTCTGCTGGTTCAACGAGGCCGACAGGGATCGCTCTTCTGCGAGCGCCGCCTCGTACTCGCTCCGTATGGCCTGCGCGATCTGGGCGATCTCGTTCTGCAGCCGCGTCTCGGCGCCCCTGAGAGCCACATTGATCTTCACCATCTCGGGATGGTTCGGCCCGAGCTTCTCCGACATCTGCGCGCGCTGACGCTGCAGATCGGCAAGCGCGGCCTTCTGCTGCTGCACGAACGTGTTGGAGAGAATCGCCGGCACCGTGTCCATGGCAGCCGGGTCTTCCAGGACGGTCCGTACCTGGTTGTACACCGCCTCCTTCTGGATTCGTGCCGTGTTGGCCCTGGTGACGGCCGCGTTCAGCTCCTGGAGCTTCTGCACGACGATGTTCTGGCGCTCTTCCAGGGAGACGGAATCGGTGCGCTCCCGGTACTCCTGCAGCGCGCGTTCGCTCGCCTCGACCTTCTTCCGCTGCTCGGCGAGCTGCTGCGTCAGAAAGTCCGACGCCTCTCTCGTGGTCGTGGTCCGAAATTCCAGGCTCTGCTCGATGTACTGCTTGGAGTGCTCGTTGGCGACCTTCGCCGCAAGCCCCGGATCGGCGGATCGGAAACTGACATCCACCAGTCGGCTGTACCGGACCGCCGAGACGCCGAGGTTGGCGAGAAACCGATTGATGACGACGGTCTGCGTCCTGGTTTCCGCGGCGTCGGCCGCCTGAGGCGGTCGCGCCGGCTCAAACCAGCTCGCAAGCTTGCCGACGGGCCAGAACAAGATACCGCGGATCGTCAGCCGCGGCGGCTGATTGAGCGACGGATGCCTCCAGAGATCGAGCGCGTCGATGGTGCGGCGCGCCAGCCCCCGGCCCTGCAGGATCCGATACTGCGTCTCGTAGTAGTCATCCGCTCCGTCCGACTGCTCGAACACCTGCTGAAACGAGAGGACATTCGGATCGTCCCGCTCGATCAGGATCCGGACGCTCCCTTCGTACACGCGGGTGGCAGTGAAGGTGAAGAGGGCGACCGTGACGACAGTAGCGAGGAATACCGTAATCGCGGCATACCGACGGCGATAGAGGATCTGAAGGTAGTGAACAAGCGTCAGCTCGGAGTCGCTGGTGACGCTGGTACCGTACCCGTACCCCGAATAGCCGCCATAGCTTCCGGAGCCGTACCCCGACCCACCGGAGCCGTTGGACGGCACCGCATTGAAGACGGGCGATTCAGAGCCGGACCCCTGACTCGCCGGAGCCTTCTGACTGAACTCCGGGGGAATCTGGGTGCTCATCCGCTGACGTCCAGTTCCACGATCATGTCCCACGCGAGCCACACGTATGGCGACACAAATCCACCATGCGGACGGCCGCGTCCATCCCGCGCCATAGTGTCACGTCGTGACTCGGCAAAAAGCGTCACAGGAATTGTAACCCCGGCGCACTGAAAACCCATACCGTCCAGACCCTACCCCTGCCGTTATGCGCACTTACGGCCGCACGCGGGCGGGACGGACCCGGGAAAGTGAGAAAACAGGCCGTATTCAGCCCGGACTCACTTGACGCCCAGCAGCTCGACGTCGAATACCAACGCGGCGTTGGGAGGGATGACGCCTCCCGCGCCACGCGCTCCGTAGCCCTTCTCGGGGGGGATTGTCAGCGTGCGCCGGCCGCCGACCTTCATTCCCGCGACCCCCTCGTCCCACCCAGGGATGACTTCACTCGCGCCCAGATTGAAGGAAAACGGCTCGTTGCGATCGACCGAGCTGTCGAATTTCGAACCTTTCCGATCGGCGCGTGACTCGTCGTACAGCCAGCCCGTGTAGTGCACGGTCACGACGCGTCCCGGCTGCGCCTCAGCGCCAGTGCCGACGCGGGCGTCTTGCGTGATGAGCTCGGTCACGGTATTCCTTTCGGGGCTGCCGCAGGCCGCCGTCAATACCAGGATGAGGATCAGCCACGCCGCATTGTTTCGCATCGGCGTCATGATAAGTGGCGGATGCTGACCTCCCGCGTGCCGCTGCAGGGCCTGGCCGCCGCCGCGGCTGCCGTCGTCGCGGGCATCGGTCTGTTCGAGCTCGCGGCGCGGATCGGTCTCGGTCCGCCGGCCGTTCACCTGCTGACCCGTCCCGCGCGCGACGTGCAAACCGACTTCGACATCACCTATGCGGTCGATCGGAACGGCCGGCGGCGCGGCTGTCCTCCTCCCGCGGCGCCCGGCCGCAGGGTCGCCATCATCGGTGACTCGTTCGCCTTCGGCGCGGGAGTCGGCGATCTGGAGCATTTCGCGGCCCGGCTCGGCTGTGCCATGCCGGGGGCAGAGATCCTGAACTTCGGGTCGATCGGCCACGATTTTCTCTACTACGAGATCGCGCTGCGATCGCTCGTCCCTGGAGATACTGACGACCTGATCCTGCTGCTCTACGACAACGATCTGCCGCCCGCCGACTGGGAGCGTGGATGGTCGCGGATGAAGCGGACGCTGTACCGCACGTCGCACGCCGTGGTGGTGCTGCGCGCGGCGTGGCAGGCGTTCGTTCGGCGGCTGCGCCGCGCCGAGATTGAATCCATCGTGGTGGACGGGCGCCCGAACAACGTCAAGGTCGTCGCGTTGACCAACCCGGGGCACTTCGACTCGATCGCCCATCCGCCGCCGGATCGGCTCGCGCTGTTCGATCGCGCGCTGGATCGCTTCGTCGACCGGGCGCGCCGCGTGGCGCCGCGCGCGCGCATCTTCGTCGCCGTCGTCCCCGATGCCTCGACGCTCTCGCGGCGGCACCGGGCCTTCTTCGCGTCGCTGGCCGATGTGCCGCTGCCGCCGTTCGGCGCGCCGTCGCCCTTCTACCTGCGGGCCCGGGCCGCATGCGCGGCCCTGGCCGGCTGCTCGTTCATCGAACTCTACGAGGCGCTGTCGCACGAGGGCGAGTCGTTGTACTTCCCGCACGATCTCCACTGGAACCCGCGCGGCCACGCGGTCGTGGCCGGCGTGGTCCGGGCCGCGCTGGACGGTGTGGAGCGCCCCCATTCGACCGCCCGCGACTGAGCATCGCCCAAAGGAGGTTCCCGTGTCCCTGCGCCGTGGTGTCATCCTCGTACTCACTCTTATCGGCCTGACCGTGCTTCTGGCTGTAGCCAGCCTGCTGGTGCTGTATATGGCGGCCGCGCGGGGCCCCTCGATCCCCGACGGGGCCGTCCTGGTGCTGCGGCCCGGGGGCGGGCTCCCCGACGTGCGGCCCGACGACCTCGTCGGGCAGGTGCTTGGGCGCGAGCAGACGACGCTGCGCGGACTCGTGGAGAGCCTCCGGAAGGCGGCCCGCGATCCCCGGATCGAGGCGGTCATCCTGCGCCCATCCAGCTTCGACGCGCCGTTCTGGGGCAAGCTGCAGGAGCTGCGCGGTGCGATCGCCGACTTCAGGAGATCGGGCAAGCCCGTGATCGCCCACCTCGAGTACGGCGGCGATCGCGAGTACTACCTGGCCAGCGCCGCCGATCGCGTGTTCCTGCTCCCGACCAGCGCGATCGATCTCACCGGCATCGCCTCGTACGAGGTCTTCCTCCGGGGCACGCTCGACAAGCTCGGCGCCTATCCCGACTTCCTGCAGATCGGCCCGTACAAGACGGCCGCCAACCAGCTCACCCAGCGCGGCTTCACCGAGGCCCATCGCGAGATGAGCGAGGCGCTCAACCGCGATCTGTACGAACAGCTCGTCCTGGGCATCGCCGAGGGGCGACGCAAGACGCCCGGGGAGGTCCGCACGCTGCTCGATGACGGGCCGTTCGTGTCGGAGGCCGCCGCGCGTACCGGGCTGGTCGACGGTCTGGCGTACTTCGACCAGCTCGACGATCTCGTCGCGGATCTCGCGGCAGGGCCCGGAGCCCTGCCGCTGGTCGAGGGCGCCGACTACGAGCGTGTCAGCGCGCGATCGGCGGGCCTTCGTCCGCAGTCGCGCATCGCGGTGCTGCACGCGTCCGGCGTCATCACGAGCGGTGGGAGCACTTACGACGCCGTGAACGGCCCGACCGTCGGGTCCGACACGTTTGTCGAGCAGGTCCGCCGCCTGCGGGACGACGAGTCGATCGAGGCGATCGTGCTGCGCGTGGACAGCCCGGGCGGATCGTCGATCGCGTCGGACGTCATCTGGCGCGAGCTGACGATCACGCGCGACGGCAACCCGTCGCGCCCGCTCGTGGCGTCGATGGCGGACGTGGCCGCCTCCGGCGGGTACTACATCGCCATGCCGGCCCACGTCATCGTGGCGGAGCCTGGCACGCTGACCGGCTCAATCGGCATCTACGGGGGGAAGGTCGCGATCGGCGGCGCGATGGAGAAGATCGGTGTCACGACCGAGACGATCGCATCGGGCCGCAACGCGGCGATTGGCTCGCCCTTCGAGCCGTTTTCTCCGGAGCAGCGCGAACGGCTCATGGTGTACATGACGAGCTTCTACGACAGCTTCGTCGAGAAGGCGGCGCAGTCCCGGCGGACAACCGCCGAGCGCATCGACGCCGTGGCGCAGGGGCGGGTCTGGACCGGCCGGCAGGCGCAGCAGCGCGGCCTGGTCGACGTCCTCGGGGGGCTCGATGCCGCGGTCGCGATTGCGAAGGAGCGAGCCGGGATTCCGGCCGACGAGGATGTCGAGCTTGTGATGTATCCGCCGCGGCGCTCGCTGTACGAGGCCATCGCCGCCGCCGTCGGCGGCGCGTCGTGGGGGCCGGGAGCGGCTGTGGATCTGGCAGGCACGGCGTCTGCGCTGCCCCTCACCGCCGACGACCTGCGCCGGGTGACCGGCGCGCTCGCGCCGGTCCGCCTGTTTCGGCGCGGCGAGCCGCTGGCGCTGATGCCGGGGTGGGTCCGGTAGGGCGGGCGAGCCGGGTCCGAAAGGACCCGGCCTACGGCTACACCCCCGTCGTCGCCGCCAGCAACCGCCGGACGACGTCGTCGTTGACCTCGATGCGCATCCGTTCTTTCGCGTTGGCCATGTACGCGGTGAAGAAGCGGCCGCGGCGTTCGGTCACGAGCTGCTCGCGGAACGCCTCCTTGCCCTGCCTGAGCTCGTCGGCGGTCACCTCATCGCGCTCCTCGACCCGCACGATGACGGTCGCATCGCTGGTGCCGATCGGCTCGCTCACCGCGCCCGCCGGCAGGCCGAAGGCGACTTTGTCCACCTCCGCATTCACCCCGATGTCGGGCAGTGGCGATCCGCGCGGGACGAGCTGCGTCTCTTTCGCCTCGAGGCCCTGGCTCTTGGCCGCGGCGGCGAAGTTGGCGGCGCCGCGCAGCGCGTCGGCGATCTTGGCTGCCTGCTGACGGCTCAGGTCGACGGCGCGCGCCCGAATCAGGTCCTCCCGCACGCGCTCCTTCACCCGATCGAGCGTCGGGACGTACGGCTCCCGGATGCCGGAAAGGGCGACGAACACCGGCCCTCGCGCCGACACGATCGGCCCGCGCACCTCGCCCTGCTTCAGCTGAAACGCGGTGGCGGCGATCTGCGGGGCAACGCCCAGGCCGGGCACCGGGTCGTCACGGCCGAACTCCACCTCGGCAATCGTCAGCCCCGACTCCTTGGCGACGGCATCCAGATCCGACGGGTCGTCGATGCGGCCGGAGAGCTCCGCCGCGCGGGCGGTGACCTGCTCGTCGGCGCGCTGCCGCTTCAACTGCTCCTCGATCTGGGCGCGCACCTCGTCGAGCGGCCTCGTCACGGCCGGCTTCTTGTCGGTGACCTTGATGATGTGAAACCCGTACTGGGTGCGGACCAGGTCGCTCACCTGGCCGGTCTCGAGCGCGAAGGCCGCCGTCTCGAACTCGGGCACCATGCGGCCGCGCGCGAAGTAATCGAGGTCGCCGCCGGTGACCTTCGATCCCTCGTCTTCGGAGACCTTGCGCGCGAGCTCGGCGAAGTCGGCGCCCCCCTTGATCTGCTCGAGCAGCGCCTCCGCCTGCGTGCGGACCGCCGCTTCGTCCTTGCCCGCCGTGTTCAGCAGGATGTGGCTCGCGCGGATCTGCTCCGGCGTCTGAAACTGCGAGATGTTGCCGTCGTAGTACCGCTGCACGTCGGCCGCCGGCACCACGACGCGGCCCTGCACTTCATCGCGGCTGAGCAGCAGCATGCGCACCTTGCGCTGCTCGCCCACGCGGTAGTCGTTCGTGTGCGATTCGAAGTGCGCCGCCACGTCGGCGTCCGCGACGGTCACCTGGCCGCGATACGCCTCGGCGGTCAGCGCCACGACCTGCAGCTTGACCTTCTCGTTGCGCTGCCGGAACTCGCGCTCGACTTCCTCGTCGCCGACGGTAATCCAGTCGGTGAGCGCGCCGCGCAGCTTGTCGATCCTCAGGCTGCGGCGCAGGTTCTCCTCGAAGGTGGCCTTGGTCAGCGGCGGCACCTGGCTGCGCAGCAGCAGCTCGTACCGCTGCTCGCCGATGAACCGGCCGTTCTCCTGCAGGCCGGGGATCGCGAAGATCTGCTGCGCGAGCTCCTCGTCGCTGACGCGGATGCCGAGGCGCTCGGCCTCGACGAGGGCCGCCTGCTCGTCGACCATCTGCTGCAGGATCTGCTGCTCGAGTCCCAGCTGGCGCAGGAGCTGATCGTTGATGCCGCTGCCGTACGCCGTCCGGTACGCCTGGATCTGGGCGTTGTACCGCTGGCGGAACTGGCCGGCGGTCACGGTGCGGCCCTCGACGTCGGCGACCACCTCGCCCGGCGCGGCGCCCACGCCGATCACGGTGGGGTCGTCCAGGAAGCTCGGGATGTAAAAGACGATGAACGCGAGCACGACCAGGGCGAGGCTCCACTTGAGCCACCCCTTGTGCCGGCGCATCCGGTCAAGCATTGTCATGGGCTGAATCCTATCGGGCTTTCGTAGGCGGGTCTGAAGACCCGCCTGGTGTGGGCTGTCGGCCCGCCCTGAAAACGTTCATCTTACAGGCGCAGGGGTTCAGAGTCCAAAGCCGACAGCCGTGGTAATATTCGATGCGTTTAGAAGGACTTAGCGGCATTTCACCGCAGGGTCTCATGTGCATGCCCTATTTCGTTCCCGCCCTGGCTCGCGGTGACACCGATCTCCACCCAGCTTGACGTCGCGCACCCGATGACTCGCGGGGCCCGTCGTCTTGACTTCGCCAGCCACGTCAAGGCGCAACTCCGCACGCTCAAATCCCGTCTCGAGCGGCGCAACGCGGTCATCGAGACCGTGCGCGACGCCAATGCCACGCTCGATCCCCAGAAGGTCGGCGCGTGGCTCGTGCGGCAGGCCGACGAGTGGATTCACGCGCCCTGCTGGGCGGTGGTCGCCCCGGACGTCAACGGCCAGCTCACCGTCATCGCCGACAAGGGCCTGGTGCCGGCGTTCCAGCCGGGCGTCGCCCGTGTCGCCGACTGGGTGATGATCGAAGGCCAGGAGCTGATGGCGGCGGATCTGTCGAGGGACCGTCGCATCGAGGGGCAGGGACTCGGCACCGTGATCGCGTTTCCGCTGGTCTGCCGGAGCCACACCGCGGGCGCCCTGATCGGGCTCGACCCGCTTCCGTCGGCGGCCGCGCCGTCGCTCGGGGCCGCGGTGCTCTCGCTGCTTCGCCTGCTGCTCGAGCCGGCGGCCATTGCGCTCGACAACGCGCTCTCCGTGCAGAAGGCGGAGGCGCTGTCGGTCACCGACGATCTGACCGGCCTGTCCAACTCCCGCTATCTGAACCTCGTGCTGCGGCGCGAGGAGAAGCGGTCGGTGCGCAGCGCGCGGCCGCTCTCGGTGCTGTTCATCGACATGGACGGCTTCAAGGAGGTCAATACCCACCACGGACACCTGGCCGGCAGCAAGGCGCTCGTCGAGGTGGCGGCGGTCATCCGCAGCTGCGCCCGCGAAACCGACGTCGTCGCCCGCTTCGGCGGCGACGAATTTTCGGTAATTCTGCCCGACACCGGCCGCGAGGGCGCCGTCTTCGTGGCGGAGCGGATTTGCGCCCGAATCCGCGCGTTCCGCTTCCTGGAGCCCGACGGGCTGGCGGTGCGCCTGACGGCCTCGGTCGGCGTCGCCACCCTGCCGGAGGTGACCGTATCGGCCGAAGAACTGTTACGGGCGGCGGATCGCGCCATGTACCGCGTCAAGGACCGGGGCAAAAACGGGATCCACGTCGCGGAGAAAGGATCCTAGCCACTTCATGCCTCTGGGCTCGTTCTTCTCGCTCTTCTCAAACGACCTGGCCATCGATCTCGGCACGGCGAACACGTGCGTGTACGCGCGCGGCAAGGGGATCGTCGTCAACGAGCCCTCGATCGTCGCGATCAACAAGATCAACGGCCGGGTCGAAGCCGTCGGCAAGGATGCCAAGGAGATGCTCGGCCGCACGCCGGGCAACATCGTCGCCATCAAGCCGATGAAGGACGGCGTCATCGCCGACTTCGAGGTCACCGAGAAGATGCTGACCTACTTCATCAAGAAGGCGCACAACCGGAACGTCTGGGTGCGCCCGCGCATCGTCATCGGCGTGCCGTCGGAGATCACACAGGTGGAGAAGCGCGCGGTGAAGGACAGCGCGTACCGCGCCAAGGCGAGCGAAGTGCACCTGGTGGAGGAGGCGATGGCCGCCGCCATCGGCGCCGGCATGCCGATCACCGAGCCGTCGGGCAACATGATCGTCGACATCGGAGGCGGCACGACCGACATCGCCGTGATCTCGCTCGCGGGGATCGTCTACAGCAAGGCCGTCCGCGTCGCCGGCAACGAGATGGACGAGGCGATCATCCAGTACGTCAAGAAGACGTACAACCTGCTCATCGGCGAGCGCACGGCCGAGCAGATCAAGATGGAGATCGGATCGGCGTTCCCGATGGACGAGCGGATGACCATGGAGATCAAGGGGCGCCACCTGATTGAGGGCGTGCCCAAGACGATCACCATCACCGACGAGGAGATTCGCGAGGCGCTGGCCGAAACGGTCAACGTGATTGTCGACGCGGTGCGCGTGGCGCTGGAGCGCACGCCGCCCGAGCTCTCGGCCGATATCGTCGACCGCGGCATCGTGCTGACAGGCGGAGGGTCGCTGCTCAAGAACCTCGACAAGCGGCTCCGCGAGGAAACCGGCCTGCCGCTGGCGATGGCCGAGGACCCGCTCTCGTCGGTCGTGCTCGGCGCGGGCAAGATGCTGTCGGATTTCAATCTGCTGCGGAAGATCTCTATCGATTGAATTGACGGATTTACGAATTTACGAATTTACGAAATTGGTCCTGGCAAATTCGTCAATCCGTAAATCCGTCAATTCGTAAATGACATGGCTCTGCTCGATATCCGCCAGCGCACGGGCTATCTCTTCATCGCGCTGACCATCGGCCAGATCATTCTCATTTCTGCGCAGGTCAACACCGCCCGCGGCATCCCGGTCCTCGAAGCCGTCACGTTCGGCGTGTTTGCCGAGATTCAGCGGGTCGCCTCGTCCGGCCTCAGCGGCATGCGCGCCTCGTGGACCGATTACGTGGCGCTCCAGGAAGTGCGGACCGAGAACGAGCGATTGCGGGACGAGGTCGGGCGGCTGCGGGTGGGGCTTCAGCAGGAGCGCGCCCTCGCCCAGCGGTCGCGGACGCTCGAGCAGCTGCTGGAGCTGCGCACCCAGGCGGATCTGGCCACCGTGGCGGCCAACGTCATCGCCGGCGGCGCCAGCCCGGACTTCCGGACGATGACCATCGACCGGGGCACCGGCGACGGCCTTCGCCCCGACATGGCGGTCATCGCCCCGGCCGGGGTGGTCGGCCGGATCATCACGCCCAGCGCCCGCGCGGCCAAGGTGCAGCTGCTCATCGACCGCAACGCGGCGGCGGGGGGGCTGGTGGAGCGGTCGCGGGCGCAGGGGGTCGTCGAGGGGACCGGCGGCGGCCTTCGGATGAGCTATGTCTCCGGAACCGCCGATATTCAGGTGGGCGACGCCGTGGTGACCTCCGGGATCGACGGCATTTACCCCAAGGGCTTCGTCATAGGTCAGATAGAATCTGTAGAGTGGGGGGAAGGCTCGTTCGGGGCGATCGCCATCCGGCCGGCCGTTGACTTCTCCTCGATAGAGGCGGTGCTCGTGGTGCTGACGCCGCCGGCAGCGGTCGAGGACGAGACGCCGGGCGAGAGCGCGGGAGCGGCCCCTGCCGCGCCGTAGCGCGAGAGCGCGGAGGCGGGAGTGAGAGCGGTCGGCGTGCTGATCGCGATCGCGATGGCGATCGCGCTGCAGACGACGCTCGCGCGATTTCTGGTGGCCGGGACGGCGGCGGTGGATCTGGTGCTCGTCGTCGTGATCTACGTCGCGCTGACGGGCGGCGCGGTCACCGGGATGCTGGCGGGAAGCTTCGCCGGCATCATCCAGGACGCGCTCTCGAGCGGTGTGATCGGCATCGGCGGGCTGGCCAAGTTGATTGTCGGGTTTCTTGCCGGGGCGATCGGCCAGCAGTTCATCGTCACGTCGGCGCTGCCGCGGTTTCTGACGTTCCTGGTGGCGACCGTGGTGCACGCCGCGGTGTTCATGGGGTTGTACGTGCTGCTCGGGCTCCGCTCGTTTCCGTCGCCGTGGACGGCGATCCTGAGTCAGGCGGTCGGGAATGCCGCCGTCGGCATGATCGCCTTCACGGTGCTCGAGTCGCTGCCGGGAGTCGCGGAGCGGCGGAGAGCGAAGAGAAGGATGTAGGGGTCAGGGGGCCTCGCCTCGCCCCTTCAATTGGAACCATGGCACTAACCGAAGATCGCCGGCGAATGGCCGTCCGCCTGATGGTGCTGCAGGTCAGCGCCGTCCTGGCGTTTGCCGCGCTCGCCATCAGCTTCTGGTTCCTCCAGATCGCGCAGCACCCCCGCTACCAGGAGATGGCCGAGAACAACCACCAGCGGACGCTCGCGCTGCGGGCGCCGAGGGGCGTGCTGTTCGACCGCAACGGCACGGTGCTCGTCGAGAACCGGCATTCGTTCAACGTGTCCATCGTCCGGGAGCACACCAAGGATCTCGACCGCACGATCCGGCTCCTCTCCGCGGTCGCCGGCCTCGATCCGAAGCAGGTGCGGCAGACGGTGGAGCGCCACCGCAGCGATCCCATCTACCGGCCGATCGTGGTCGTCGAGGACGCGACGCTCGCTCAGGTGGCGGCCATCGCCGCGCGGCGGCTGGACTTCGAGCTGCCGGACGTGGTCGTCGAACAGGTGCCGACGCGCCAGTATCCGGTCGACGCGCTCGCCGCGCATCTCTTCGGCTACGTCGGCGAAGCCAGCGAGGACCAGCTGGGCGACGGCATCACGCGCGGGGCGCTGGTCGGGCAATCGGGCGTGGAGCGCGTCTACAACAGGCTGCTCATGGGCCAGGACGGCGCCCGCGTGGTTGTGGTCAACAGCGTCGGGCGCGAGATTCGCACCATCGAGGAGATTCCGCCGAAGGAAGGCCGCCGCGTCCAGCTCACGATCGACTCCGACCTGCAGAAGGCGGCCGAGGACGGCTTCAGGCATGCGGGGTTCAACGGTGCAGCGCTCATCATGGATCCCCGCACCGGCGAAGTGCTGACGTACGTGAGCCTGCCGGCCTACGACCCCAACGACTTTGCCGGCGGCATCGACCGCGCCACGTGGGCGTCGCTCAACGCCGACGAACTGCGGCCGCTGCAGAATCGCGCGATCCAGGGCCGGTACTCGCCGGGCTCCGCCTTCAAGCTCGTGGTGGCCACCGCCGCGCTCGAGGAGGGCATCGTCACGCCGGACTTCAAGGTGAACTGCGGCGGCGGCGCCAACTTCTTCGGCCGGTATTTCCTCTGCCATCTCAAGGGCGGCCATGGCGTTGTGGACATGCGGCACGCGATTGAGAAGTCGTGCAACGTGTACTTCTACACGCTCGGCAACATGCTGGGTGTCGATCGCATCCACAAGTGGGCCGAACGGCTCGGGATGACCGGCAAGACCGGCATCGACCTGCCCAACGAGCAGGAGAGCCTCGTCCCCTCGACCGCCTGGAAGCTCGAGCGCACCGGCGAGCGCTGGTATCCCGGCGAGACGATTTCGGTCTCGATCGGCCAGGGGCAGGTGTCGGTCACGCCGGCCGCGATGGCCATGATGATCACGACGATCGCGAACGGCGGCACCCGCGTCACGCCGCACATCGTGCGGGCCGTCGACGAGGGCGGCGGGTGGCGCATGGCCACGCCGCCGGTCGTTGCCGAGAGCATGGCCTTCCGTCCCGAGACGCTGGCGGCGCTCCATGACGGGCTCTGGATGGCGGTCAATGCCGCCGGCACCGGCGGCCGGGCGCGGATCGAGGGGCGCGACGTTGCGGGCAAGACCGGCACCGCCCAGGTGATCTCGAATCAGGGCCGGCAGGCCGCCCGGGGGTCGGAACGGGATCTGCGCGACCACGGATGGTTCGTGTTCTTCGCCCCGAAGGACAACCCTGAGATTGCAGGCGTCATCTTCGGCGAGCACAACGAGCACGGCTATCTCGGGGCGCCGATCGCCAGGCACGTGATCCAGACGTATTTCGCAAAGAAGGAAGGGCTGCCGCTGCCGGTGCTGGCGCCGCCGCCCCCGGCCGCGCCGGAACCGGACCCGGACACCGCGCCGGTCGAGATCGCGCCCGCCATTGCCGCCACGCCGGCCGCGGGCGCGGCGCCCGGCACGAACTAGGCATTGACGAATTTACGAATTTACGAATTGACGTATTTGAACGCATGGACATCACGCTCTTGGCAATTCGTCAATTCGCAAATCCGTAGATCCGTCAATGTTTGAGCGAAGGCTTTACCATCACATCGACTGGGCGCTGCTGCTGGCGGTGGCCGCCCTGTGCCTGCTCGGCATCACGCAGATCTACAGCGCGACCGGCGGATGGACCGACATCGTCCAGACGCAGATCTACGCCGTGCTGCTCGGGGTGCTCGCGCTCGTGGTGTGCCTCAGCATCGACTACCGCTCGCTCGCCGACAAGTCGCACTTCATCTACATCGCCGTCATCGCGCTGCTGGCCTGCGTGCTCTTCTTCGGGGCGGTCCGCGGAGGCTCGCGGCGCTGGATCGATCTCGACGTTTTCAACATCCAGCCGTCGGAGTTTGCGAAGGCGGCGCTGGCGCTCGTGCTGGCGAAGTTCTTCGGTGAGAGCCGCCGCGGCACGGTGACGCGCGTCGACCTGGTCGTGGCGGGCGCCCTGACGGCGATCCCGCTCGTGCTCATCGCGCAGCAGCCCGACCTCGGCACCGCGGCGACGCTCATCCCCGTGGCATTCGCGGTGGCGTACGTGGCGGGCATGCCGATGCGGCTCGTGGGCGTGCTGGCGCTCATGGGTGTGCTGGCGGCGCCCGTCGCCTGGAAGTTTGCGCTGCAGGACTATCAGAGGGAACGCATTTCGACATTTCTCGATCCGGCGCAGGATGCCAGGGGCGCCGGGTATCAGCAGATTCAGGCCCGCATCACGGTGGGATCCGGCGGGCTCTGGGGAAAGGGATTCACTGAGGGCACGCAGGGCCAGCTGCGGTTTCTGCCCGTGGCGCACAACGACTTCATCTTCTCCGTGCTCTCCGAAGAGCAGGGGTTTGCCGGAGTGATTGTGGCGCTCGGGCTCTATTTGTTCGTCATTCTGCGTGCGCTCGAGTCGGCCCGGCTCGCCAAGGACCGGCTCGGCGCGTACCTGGTGCTGGGAGTACTGGCCAGCTTCACGTTCCAGGTGATCTACAACATCACGATGTCGGCCGGCCTGGCGCCGGTCAAGGGATTGACGCTTCCGCTCATGAGCTACGGCGGGTCCTCGATGATCGCCACCCTGGCAGGATTCGGCCTAATCCTCAACGTGCGGATGCGGCGGTTCACGAACTAACCCGGCTTTGGGCTTCAGGCTTCAGGCTTTCGGCCGTGTTCGGCCAGAAGCCCGGCGCCCGAAGCCTGAAGCCCTTAGATTGGGCTCGATCATGCCGCACGTCCTCATGTTCATCCTGCGCTCGATCGCCGAGCTGTTCGGGGTGTATCTCGTGCGGCGCGCAGAGCCCGTTCGGAGCTGCGGGCATGACCAAGGAGATGATCGTCTCCTCGAGCGCCCACGAGACACGGGTCGCAATCCTCGAGGACGACCAGGTCGCCGAGATCTTCATCGAGCGCGAGCGGCAGCGCGGCGTGGTCGGCAATTTGTACAAGGGCCGGGTCTCGAAAGTGCTGCCCGGCATGCAGTCGGCGTTCGTTGAGCTCGGCCTCGAGCGCGACGGCTTTCTCTACGTCACCGACGTCATCCCCTCGACCGACGAGTTCGATCGGTTCGAGACGGAAGAGGACGCGTCTGCCCCATCTCCCGTACGTGGGGCGGGTTCCGCCGAGGACCGCGGCTCATCCGCAGGCGGACCCGCCGGGGGCGGGCGTGGAGGCCGACGCGATCGCGACCGCGACAAAGGCCCGGAACCGAAGATCGAAGAGCTCGTCAAAGAGGGCCAGGACATCATCGTCCAGGTGGCCAAGGAGCCGCTCGGCACCAAGGGCGCGCGGCTGACCTGCCATGCCACGATGCCGGGCCGGTTCCTCGTGTTCATGCCGACGGTGGACCACATCGGCGTGTCCCGGAAGATCGATTCCCGCGACGAGCGCAGCCGGCTGCGCGGGATCGTGCGGGAGTTCCGGGAGCAGCACGGTTTCACGGGAGGCGTCATCATCAGGACCGCCGCCGCCGGCCGGCCCAAGGAAGACATCGTCGCGGATCTGAGCTACTTCCACCGGGTCTGGACCGAGATCCGCCAGAAGGCCGAGTCGTCGCGCGCGCCCGCGGTCGTCTATCAGGAGCAGAGCCTGGTCGCCAAGCTGCTTCGCGATCTGCTCACCGAGGAGTTCTCGGCGATCCGCATCGACAACGAGGTCGAATACCGGCGTGTCTGCGAGCTGATCGAGCGCATCATGCCTGCCCTGGCGCCGCGGGTGAAGCTCTACGACAAGGAATTCCCGATCTTCGAGGAGTACGGCGTCCAGCCCGAAATCGACCGGGCCCTTCGCAGCAAGGTCTGGCTGAAATCCGGCGGGTCGATTGTCATCAACCAGACGGAAGCGCTCGTGGCGATCGACGTCAACACGGGGCGGTACGTCGGCAAGAAGACGGCCGGACGGCTCGAAGACACGATCCTCAAGACCAACCTCGAGGCTGTGAAGGAGATCGTCCGCCAGATCCGCCTCCGCGACCTTGGCGGAATCATCGTGCTCGATTTCATCGACATGGAGGAGAAGAAGAACCGGCAGAAGGTCTTTCAGGCCGTCGAGCAGGAGCTGCGCAAGGACCGCTCGCCGTCCAAGGCGCTGCAGGTGTCGGACTTCGGGCTCGTGATCATCACCCGCAAGCGGGTCAAGCAGAGCCTCGAGCGCGTGCTGACCGAGCCGTGCCCGTACTGCGCCGGCAGCTCCGTCATCAAGTCGACGTCGACCATCTGCTACGAGATTCTGTCGGAGGTCAAGAAGATCAGCGGCGACCTCAACGGGCAGACGCTGATCCTCCGCGTGAACCCCGACATCGCGCGCGCGCTCCGCGACGAGGAGCGCGCCGTCTTCAAGGACCTGAAGCAGTCGCTCGGGCGCGAGGTCGCCCTGCGGGCCGATGCCCAGCTGCACCACGAGCAGTTCGACCTGATGGCAGTGGGATAGGGATTCGGGATTCGGGATTGGGGATTGGTGTAGGCCGGGGTCCTGTAGGACCCGGCGGAGGCTTCGTAGATGACAGACAAGGACATCATTGCTGAACGGGGCCGGTCTCTCGAGGATGAGTATTTCCGCAAGAAGGACCGGGAGCTGATCGAGAAGATGCAGCGCGCGGCGGCGACGGCACAGGCGCGCGCCGAGATGGGCGCCATGACCGGCCTCAACGATCCCGCGCTGCTGGAAGAACTGGAGGGACTCGGCTTCACGCCGGACACGGTGGGGCTGCTGCCGCTCGTCCCTGCCATCCAGGTGGCCTGGGCTGAAGGAGGAGTGACTGCAGCCGAACGCACGCTCCTCGTCAAGCTGGCCCGGGCGCGAGGTATCGCCGAGGGGACCCCCGCCGATCGTCAGCTAGGGGACTGGCTGGACCAGCGTCCGGCCGAAGAGGTGTTTGCCCGGGCGACGCGGCTCATCCGAGCCATGCTCTCGACGGGGGCACGCCAGGAAAACGCGGCCGACCTGGTGAAACACTGCGAGGCGATCGCCGCCGCGTCAGGCGGCCTCTTTGGCGTCAACCGCGTCTCAGCCGAGGAGCGGCAGCTGCTGACGTCGCTCGCCGCCGAACTGAAAGGCCGATGATCCGTCTCCCTTCCCCCTGCGCCACGTGAGAGTAGATTAGAGCTGAGGGGGATCGTCAGCGCGTAAGTCGATCAGCGCGGTGAGCAGCCGGTCGATGTCGGCCTGGGCCCTCAGCCGGTACGCGGCCAGCGACGTGCGCACCGGACCGATCCTGATCGACAGCAGACGGTCCGGCCCTGCCGACGCAAAGGCGTCTTCGTCCGTATCGTCATCGCCCACGTAGATGGCGGTGTCGCACGCGAATACCTGCCGGGCCTGCTCGAGCGCAATCCCCTTGTTCGCTCCGTTCCGCGGCAGCAGATTGATCGCCTCGGCCCCCTGGATCGAGCGCGCGTTCCGCAGGTGCGACACGGCGTCGGCGAGCGCCGCCAGGACGCGGCGCTTGTCGCGCACGTGGCGGTAATGGACCGTCACCGTCTGCCGTTTCGGCTCGATCACCAGCCCGGTGCGGTGGGGCAGGCGCGTCCGAAGCTCCGCCACCCACTCGCGCACGTGCGCGGCCGGCGCGTCGATCGTGTCCCAGGTATCGGACCCGTGGTCGCCGACCACGTGCCAGACCGGAAGGTTCCGCAGCCGGCGGGTGAGATCGGCGAGCGGCCGGCCAGAAATGACGACGCAGGGATAGGAGAGCGCCACGCGCGTCAGCAGGCGGCGCGTGAGCGGGCGCATGCGTGCCGCGGCGGGCGTGGGCGCAATCGGCGCCAGCGTGCCGTCGAAGTCGAACGCCACCAGGACGTTGGAGGCCGCAAACTGCGCCAGCGTCGGCATGTGGCGGCGGCTCAGGATCGTTCGGACCGCTCTCCGATGGGCCATCAGACCGGCGCGTCCTCCGTGCCGCGGCCGGCGACCGCACCATCACGTGCGGTGGACCCGGCCAGGTAGTGGAGCGGCTTCGACCAGAGGCTTTCCAGGCCCTCCAGAATGTCGGAGGCCCAGCTGAACACGTTGCGCCCGGCCACGACGCGCCGCATCGCGCGCATGCGGCCCCGGCGCTCCTCGCGCGGCATCTCGATCGCGAGGAGCAGCGCGTCGGCGAAGCCGTCGATATCGTACGGGTTGATGATCAGCGCTTCGTGCAGCTCCTGCGCGGCGCCCGCCAGCGCGCTCAGCACGAGCACCCCATCCTCGTCGTCGCGCGCCGCGACGAACTCCTTCGCCACCAGATTCATGCCGTCGTGCAGCGAGCTGACGATGCAGAAGTTCGCAATCCGGTAGAGCGCCACGAGGCTCACGATGGTGAGGGGCTGGCGGGAGTACACGACCACCGGCGGCGCGCCCGGAATCGTATGTCGGGCGTTGAGGTCGGCAATCGCATGGCCGATCTCCGCTTCGATGGCGCTGTAGCTGGACAGCTCCGACCGCGACGGGACCCCGACCTGGACGAACGTCATCCGGCCCCGCAGATCCGGGCGCCGGGTGAGGAGGGCGTCGAGCGCGCCGAGCCGTTCGGGGATGCCCTTCGTGTAATCGAGCCGGTCGACCCCGATGCCCACGAGCCCGGCGCGCAGCCCGAACATCTGGATCAGGCGCTCCTGCTCGGCCCGGAGCACCGGATCGGCCGCGATGCGCTGGATCCGATCGAAGTCGACGCCGATCGGCACCGACACGACGGTGGTATGCCGGCCCTTGTAGTGAACGTGCGAGGTGTCGGGATCCACTTCGGCGGCGAGCTCCTCCTCGGCGGCCAGCAGGAAGTTGCGGCGGTCGCGTTCGAGCTGAAACGCCAGGAGGTCGTTGGCGAGCAGGCCCGACACGAGCGGCCGCCGCCACGGGCAGATCCGCAGGCGATCGGGGTAGGGCCACGGAATGTGCCAGAAGAGCGCCGTTCGCGCGTCGGGACGCAGCACGCGCAGCGCGGGTGCCACGAGCGCCAGATGGTAGTCCTGGATGAAGATCGAGGTGGTCGACGAGCCGAGCTCCTCGTGAATGGCCGCCGCAAACCGCGCGTTGATGGCCTGGTAGGCCGCCCAGTCCTCACTGCGGAACTGAGGCCGCACGTCCACCATGTGGCAGAGCGGCCAGAGGCCCTCGTTGGCAAAGCCGCCGTAGTACGCCGAAAAGGCGGGCTCTTCGAGCCAGAGGCGCCTGAGCTCGTACGACGGATTGTCGGGCGGCACGGCAATCTTGTCCTGCTCGTCAACCACCTCGCGGTCGGCCGAGCCCGCGCCGTGGGCGATCCAGACGCCCCCGCGCTCGCGCATCAGCGCGTCGAGCGCCACGGCGACGCCCCCGGTCGCGGGCGCAGCCACGATCCGGCCGTCGCCGTTGCGGCTGTGAAGATACGGCTCGCGGTTCGAGACGACGAGCAGCGGCCGTCGCGTTGCCGGATCGAGCTCACCGGCCCGCGCGAGACCGTGGCGGAAGACAATCGGGCCGACCAGCTCGTGAATGGCGATGAGCGCCACGAGCAGCGTCTGCACCCGCAGTCCCCATTCGGGGAACTGCGTGGCGACGATGGAGGCGAACCCGAGTGTGATGCCTGCCTGCGAGATCAGGCCGGTCCACGCGTGCCGGCCGTGGGAGAGGCCGGCCAGCCGCAGGCCGGCGGCGACGCCGACGCGGATCATCGCCAGCCGCCACACCGACAACGCGAGCGCCACCAGGCCGACCGTGGCGAGCGCATCGAGGCGGAGCGAGGTGCCGACCGCCACGAAGAAGATCAGCAGAATCGGCGGCGCGCCGCGCTGCACGGCGGCCTTCAGCGCATCGCCCTGGGCGACGGCCAGGTTCTCGATGACGAGCCCCGCGGTCATTGCGGCCAGCAGCGGCGCGAACTCCTGCGTCGTGCCCACCTGGCTCAGAAGCGCGCATGCCGCGATGAGCACGATCGTGATCTCCCTGCCGACGTACCGCACGTACAGCGCGAATAGGGCTCCGACGAGGGCGCCGAACGCGGCCGCGCCGCCAACCTCCCAGGCGAAGTGCGCGAGGATGTTGCCCTGCACGCCCGAGCTGAGCACGACGCGCGCCAGCTGAATCGCCAGCGAGAAGAGCACCAGCAGGATGAGGTCGGCCAGAATCACCATCGTGAGCACGAGCTCGCTCAGGCGTCCGCGCGCCCCCGTGTCGGCCGTCACCGCGGCCGTCATCGTCGGCGAGAAGCTGACGACGATGACCACGAGCAGCAGGGTGATTGCGATCTGCTGGGCCACGCCCGCGCCCTCCGGCATCAGCCCGAGCCACGGCGAGGCGAACCAGGCGAAGGCGAAGAGGCCCGCCATGGCGATTGTGAGCGTGGCGACGGTCATGCGCGCGATCGCGGCCAGACGCCGGCCGAGCCGCTCGATGTTCAGCGAGAGCCCGGCGATGAGCGCGATGAGCGTCGTCGCGACCCCAGTAATCGCCTGCAGCTGCCCGGCCATCTGCGCGCTGATCACGTTCCCGAGGTACGGGCCGACCAGGACGCCGAACAGCAGGTAGCCGGTGAGCCGCGGGACCTGAAAGTGCCTGAGCGCATCGCCCGTGATCCAGGCGCCGAGCAGCGTGAATCCGAGCGCCAGCGCCGTTCCGGCCGATGCCGCCGTCTCGGCCGGACCGATGCGGCGGACCCAGACCACGGCAAGCACCGCCAGGATCAGGGCCGCCAGCCGCCTCACGCGGCTTCCTCCCGTCGCGACACGAGCGCGGAGATCATGTCGGACCCGAGCGTGCCGACCGCCGCGACCGCCAGGATGCCTGCCGCATCGGGGCCGCTCGCGCGCAGTACGTTGAGCGCGAACGCGATGCCGAGAACGCCCGGTGACAGCAGCCGCATTCCGAGGTCCGCCGGCACGGCGCTCCCCCCGATGCGCCGCGCCACCCATCCCGCCGCCAGCTTGGCCCCCGTGCGCAGGAGGATGTACACGAGACCCAGTCCGATCCAGACGGGCGGCAGCTCCACGCGGGCGCCTGTGACGATGAGCACGAGCACGAGGAGCGGGTGCTGGAAGTGGAGCACGTCGCGGCGCACCGAGTCGCGGGCGCGTCCGCCGATTCCCTCGAGCAGCAGGCCGGCGAGCAGGCCGCTGAGGAGCGCCGAGAGCGCAAGGTAGTCGGCGGCGCCGCCGAGCAGAAGGAGCAGCGCCGCCGTGAAGACGCGCTGCTCCGTTTCGGAGGCCGAGCGGCTGATGAGCAGCCACCCGGCGAGCACGATGACGAGCGTGACGCCGGCCGATTCGAACAGGGTGATGATGGCGGCGGCGCCGGACTGCTCCCGCAGCAGCGCGAGCGCCGCAGCCCCGACCGCAATCGGCAGGAGGCCGTCGAGCGTGCCGATCCGCTCCGCGGCCGTCCGGGGGTCGTCGTGGCGCGGCGCTGCCACAGACGACGGCGCGGCACACACGCCCACCACCAGCGCAAAGAACCAGTAGGGCACATCCGCCGGCCCGTTCCAGGCCGAGATCACGAGGAGCATCCCCGCAGCCACGATCACGGTCGTGATGAGCGCTTCGATGCTGGCGGCCGCGAGCAGCCGCCGCTCGCCGGCCGGACGCACCGCGACGCCGAGGCCCGCCAGCAGCCCGAGCGCCACCAGCGCCACCGGCATGGCCGGGTCCAGAAACGAGAGGACGTCGGCCGACAGCACGCCCAGGCCGGCCGGGCCGAGCGCGGCGCCGACGAGCAGCAGGAGCATGCTTTCGGAAAGGCGGCCGATCATTTCTCGAGTGCCGTGACGGCGTGCGCTCCAGACCGATCGTACGCGATGAGCACTGCGCCGCCGTCCGGGGCCCGTTCGAATGCACGCCGGATCGCCGCCGGCGTCGGGGCCTTCGCGGTTCCGGCGAGCGTGATGACATCGCCAGGGCGGAGGCCCGCGCGATCGGCCGCGGAACCGCGCTGAACGTTCGTGACGACCGATCCCGCTGCCGCCACGTTCCGCATCCCCAGGCCCAGCTGCCGCCCTGCCGGATCGCTTCGAGGCGCGGCCACGAGCACGACCTCGCGAATCTGGGTGCCGCGTCGCACGCGTACAGCCAGCTGGTCGCCGGCGTTGACGCGCGCGGCGCGCGCCGTCCAGTGCAGCGGCGTCGGCAACGGCGCTCCGGCGGCCGCTTCGAGGACATCGCCAACCTCGATGCCCGCGGCGGCGGGTCCCCCGGGATCGACCCGCGTCACGACGACGCCGGCGCCGGCTCCCGTGGCTCTGGCGATGGCCGGCGTCAGCGCCTGCACGTCGAGCCCGAGGGTGCCTGGGATCCCGGTGGATGGCGCCTGCAGGCGATTCGCCTCGGCCAGCAACACCGCTCCGGGAACGATTGCGGTGCGCGATCCATGCTCCACCACGAGGCCGGCCAGCAGCCCGTCGGTCGTGAACACGAACCGGCCCGGCGTGAGCCCGACGGCCGGCGGCACGGTCCAGATGATGCCCGGCCACAGCGGACTCTCGACCGGCACCAGCGATCCGACGAAGACCGGGCGCAGCGAGACCGTGCCGGTCGGGGCCTCCGCGGCCACCAGGTATCGCGGCTGCTGCAGATCGCCGGGGTTCCAGGGGACCGGCGGTGGCGCGGGCAGGAAGGGCACGCTGACGACTGCCAGGCCCGAGGCCGGATCGGCGCGCAGCACGTCGCGCCGCTCCCCGGCCTCCGCCGGTGCGGGCCCGAGCCAGGTCAGCCCCACATCGTTACGGATTCGGAGTATCGAGCCGGCGAGCAGCGGGTCGAGTCGAGGGCGAAGCTGAGCGATCTGGTCGGCGAGCTCCTCATATCGAGGGCGCGCGGCGAGCTGAGTGAGGATCGGCTGGACCGGATTTGGCGACGCCGGCTGATCCGGAAACCGGATGCGCGCGAGGATCCACAGCACTCCGACCGAGAGGAGCGCCGTGACCAGGAGGAGGCGTGTTTCGCGCGACACGCGCGCGCGCCGGGGGACGCCGTGATTCATGGCCTGGGTGAATGTTACTTACCGAACGTCGTGAGCACACCCTCTACATCCGGAGCGCCGCCAAAATACCCGCTCGACAGGACACGGCGCGGCTGAGCTTGAAGCCGGGCTAAAGCCCGGCACTACGTGTTGTGCGTAACGTAGTGCTCGGCTTGAGCCGAGCCACAGCCGGGCTAAAGCCCGGTACTACGTGTTGTGCGTAACGTAGTGCTCGGCTTGAGCCGAGCCACAGCCGGGCTAAAGCCCGGCACCGCGTACTTCGCGCTGCGGCCAGCGGACGTCGCGAAAGCGCCGGATCCGGCCGTTGCCGATGGTGATGCCTTCGGCGTGGAGCAGCGCCTGCTTCAGCAGCGGACTGGAGCCATAGCCGCCGAGCGCCCCTGAAGCGCCGACTACGCGATGGCACGGCGTGACGCGATCGTCACACTCGCGCATGATGTTGCCGACCGCCCGCCACGCGCGAGGCCGGCCCGCGAGCGCCGCAATGTCGCCGTAGGTGGCGACCCGGCCGGCCGGAATTCGGCGCACGGCGGCCAGCACGCGGCGTCTGAAATCGGAGGACACGGCTACCGGCCGACGGCGATTTTGACCCGGATCGTCGTGCCGCCCAGATTTGATTCCTGGAACTCGCGGGCCACGCTGTTCGCGTCGACTCCGAGGGCATCTGGCACGGTGGCCCATTCCACTTCGAACGCGGCCGCCGCCCAGGGCACGACCCGGATCTCCGCGCCGCCGAGCACCTGAAACCCGCGGAAGACCTCTTCGATGTTCTCGGCCTCCTCGGCAAATGAGGACGTTTCGCGGTACCGGTGCCAGCCGATGCCGCCTCCCGCATACGGGACGAGGCGCTGCCCGTCATCGAACCGGTAGCCGCCGGTCAGCTGCACCGGCACGATCGAGACCGTCACCGGGATTCCGAGGTCGAATTGCTGGTCGCCGAACACGAACACGCGCTCGCCCGTCCGACGGAAGCGGGAGGCACGCATGGCGATCGACACGCGCTGCGGGAGCACCAGCTCGAGCCCGCCGCCGAGTACAGCCCCGCGGTCGCTGCCGAGCACCGCGTCGAAGCTCTGCCCGGCCGTAAATGTCGTCGACCCGACATCGGCGAAGCCGCGGAACATGAACTCCCGCGTCTGCGCTTCGGCGGGGGATGCCGCAACGGCCACGAATCCCACCGCGA
>Ga0155950_1056_pt3 | contig 53318 bp, 42 predicted proteins | sample RifCSPlowO2_02_FD_107604 | JGI IMG/M metagenome (GOLD analysis project Ga0155950, IMG submission 107604) | Acidobacteria bacterium RIFCSPLOWO2_02_FULL_67_21
CCGTGATGTCGCTGGCCTTGGCGTCCGCGCTGGCCGTCGTCCGCATGCCGGTCGACATCTTCCCGGAGCTTGGCGCGCCGGCTATTTTCGTGGCGCAGCCGTACGGCGGCCTCGACCCTCGGCAGATGGAGGCGTTTGCGACCTACTACTACGAGTACCACTTTCTGTACGTCGACGGTATCGAGCACGTCGAGTCGAAGAGCATCCAGAGCGCGTCGCTGATGAAGCTGGTGTTTCATCCGGGCACCGACATGAACCAGGCGATGTCGCAGACGGTTGCCTTCGTGAACCGCGCGCGGGCGCTCATGCCGCCCGGCGCCGTTCCCCCGTTCGTGCTCCGCTACGACGCCGGCAGCGTGCCGGTGGCGCAGCTCGTGTTGTCCAGTCCGAACCGAGGTCCTGGCGAGATGCAGGACATCGCCCTCAACCTGGTGCGGCCGGTCCTGGCCACCATCCCCGGCGTGTCGGCGCCGCCGCCGTTCGGCGGTAACCAGCGGACGATCGTGGTGCGGCTCGATCCGGACCAGATGCGGCAGTACAAGGTGTCGCCGGAAGAAGCGGTGGCCGCCATGCGCGGCGCCTCGTCCATTTCACCGTCCGGGAACATACGGACGGGTGACCTCATTCGCATCGCCACCAACAACGGGACGCTGGGCGACGACCTGCTCGCCATGCTCGATTCCCCGGTTCGCACCGGGTCCGGTCCGACGGTCTACCTGCGGGACATCGCCACCATCGAGAACAGCACCGACATCATCGTCGGCTACGCCCACGTGGATGGGCGGCGCACCGTCTACATCCCGATCACCAAGCGGTCCGACGCCTCCACGCTCGATCTGGTCCAGAGCATTCGCGACGCGCTGCCGCGAATGGATGCGGTCGCACCGGAGGACGTCGAGATCCGGCTCGAATTCGACCAGTCGGAGTACGTCAGGCAGGCGATCAGCAGCCTCGTCATGGAGGGCCTTTTTGGCGCCTTCTTGACCGGCATGGTGGTCCTCCTCTTCCTGCGCGACGTGCGAAGCGCCGTCATCGTCATCCTGACAATCCCGTTCTCCCTGCTCGCCGCGGTCGTGTGCCTGTGGGCGGCCGGACAGACCGTGAACATCATGACGCTCGGCGGCCTGGCGCTCTCAGTCGGCCTGCTTGTGGACCAGTCGGTCGTCTTCATTGAGAGCTTGCACACGCATCTGACGCAGGGATTGTCGCCCTCCCGCGCCGTCCTCGGCGCGGCGCGGATGACGGCCGGGCCGCTGCTCATGGCGCGGCTCGCGATTCTCGCGGTGTTCCTGCCGTCCTTCTTCATGCAGGGGGTCGGCGGTCAACTCTTCGTCCCGCTCACGCTGGCCGTGACGTTTGCCATGGTCGCGTCCTATCTCATCGCGAGCACCGTCGTCCCCATCCTCTCCGCCTGGTTTGTGCCGCGCGGCAAGGACTCCGAGGGCCGGCTGATGGAGTGGGTGCAGGACGTGCATCGACGTGCCCTGGCGCAACTGATCCGTGCGCGGGTGCCGCTGGTCGGGGCCTACGTCATCGTGACGGTCGGATTCCTCGCGCTCGCCCTCCCGAGAGTGGGCACCGAGATCTTCCCGGAAGCCGACGCCGGCCAGTTCCAGCTTCGCCTGCGCGCGCCGACCGGCACGCGCATCGAGCGCACAGAGATCGTCGCGCTGAACGCCCTTGAGATCATCCGGGAAGAGGTCGGGCCGGAGAACGTTCGGATCAGTACCGCGTTTATCGGTATTCAGGGCTCGGCGTATCCGGTGAATACCATCTATCTGTGGACAGGCGGCCCGCACGAGGCGGTGCTGAAAGTCGCGCTGGGCCCGAACGCGCCGTACCGCGGCGCGGAGCTGCGCGAACGGCTGCGGGAGCGCTTCCGCGAGAATCTGCCGGGGGTCGAGGCGTCCTTCGAGGCGGGTGACATCGTCAGTCAGGTGATGAGCTTCGGCTCGAACACCGATATCGAGGTCGCCGTCCAGGGATTCAACCTCGACACCGATCGCGTATACGCCGAAAAGGTGCAGGCGGAATTGGCGAAGATTCCAAGCCTGCGGGATCTGCAGTACGGGCAGCGGCTCGACTATCCAACGCTGCACGTCGATGTCGACCGGCTTCGCGCAGGGCAGGTCGGGTTGACGGTGCAGAATGTTGCCCGCTCGCTCATTGCCGCCACCTCGTCTACCCGCTTCGTCGAGGCAAATTTCTGGCCCGACAACAGCACGGGCGTCGCGTATCAGATCCAGGCGGAGATTCCGCAGGAGATGATGGCGAGCGCGGAGGATATCGAGAACGTGCCGATCCATGCGGGCGGCGGCACCCGGCCGATCCTTGTGGGCGACGTCGCGCGGGTCAGCGAGGGCACAATGCCCGGCGAGATCCACCGGTACAACATGCAGCGGCTGGTCAGCCTGACCGCCAACGTGCACGGCCAGTCGCTGGGCGAAGTCTCCGGCGAGATTCGCGACGCCGTGGCGCGGGCCGGCGAACCGCCGCGCGGCGTGACCGTGGACGTGCGCGGACGGATTCCGCCGCTCGAGGAAACGATCGGCGGGCTCCAGAAAGGCCTGCTGCTGACGGTCGCGGTGATCTTCCTGCTGCTGGCCGCCAACTTCCAGTCGTTCCGGCTCGGGGTGGCGGTCATTCTGATTGTGCCCGCGGTGCTGTGCGGCGTGGTCCTCATGCTGCTGGCGACCGGCACGACGCTCAACATGCAGTCGTTCATGGGCACGATCATGGTGCTCGGTGTCGCCGGCGCCGACTCGATTCTGCTGCTCGCGTACGCGGAGCGCTTCCGCCGCGAGGGAAAGTCGGTGTTCGATGCGGCCTGGGAAGGCGGCTGCGCCCGTCTCCGCGCGCTCCTCATGACCGTGAGCGCCATGACGGCCGGGATGATCCCGCTCGCGCTCGCGTTCGGCACCGGCGCGGAGCAGGCGGCGCCGCTCGGCCGCGCGGTGATCGGCGGCCTGCTGGCCGGAACGTTCGCGACGATGCTCATCCTGCCGGCCATTTATGCGGTGTTCCAGGCGAAGGCGCCGGCGCATCCGCTGTCACTGGATCCTGACGATCCGACGAGTCCGCATTATGAAGCTGCATAGCCTGATACCGGCGATCGTCCTTCTCTGCGCGGTGCTGCCGCTCGCGGCGGCCGCGCAGACCATCGAGCTTGCGAAGGTGGAGGCCCACAGGATGGAGCGGACCATCCAGCTTCCGGGCGAGTTCTATCCCTACCAGCGCGTGTCGCTGTTCGCGCGCGTGCCCTCGTTCGTGCGGGACGTGCACGTCGATCGCGGCAGCGTCGTGAAGCGCGGAGACCTCCTGGTCACGCTGACCGCGCCGGAGCTGGCGGCGCAGGTCGCCGAGACCGAGGCGCGCGCGCAGGCGGTGCTGCTGCAGCTGGCGGAGGCCGACGCCAAACTGATCAGTGCGAAGACGACCGCCGAGATGCTGAAGCAGGCGTCGGCCACCCCCGGGGCCGTCTCGATGAGCGAAGTGATCCTCTCCGAGCAGGCCTATCAGGCGGCGCAGTCGGTGAGAAACGCGGTGGAGAACTCCGCGAAGGCGGCGCGCGCGGCCGCGGAGGCGGTCAAGGAGCTCTCCGGCTACCTGCAGGTGCGGGCGCCGTTCGACGGCTTCATCACCGAGCGGCTCGTGCATCCCGGCGCGCTCGTCGGGCCGTCCACGGCCGGCACGGCCACGGCTCTCGTCCAGATCGAGCAGAACGCCCGGATGCGCCTCGTGGTCGCCGTGCCCGAGGCGAACGTTTCAGGCATCACCCGTGGAGCCGCCGTCACGTTCACCGTCCCCGCGTATCCCGGTGAAACGTTTACAGCCACGATCGCCCGCCCGGCGCAGGCGCTCGAGGCACGGACACGATCGATGCTGGTGGAGCTCGACACCTCGAACAGCCAGGGCAAGCTGGCGACCGGGATGTTCGCCGACGTGGCGTGGCCGGTGCGCCGTCCGGCGACATCGCTCGTCGTGCCGACGACGTCGGTGATTACGACAACCGAACGGACCTTTGTGATTCGGAATCGGGACGGCCGCGCCGAATGGGTCAACGTCAGGCGTGGCGCCCGGATGGGCGACATGGTGGAGGTCTTCGGTCCGCTGCGCGAAGGCGACATGGTCGTCCGGCGCGGCAACGACGAGATCCGCGAGGGCTCGCCGCTGACCAGCGCGCCGGCGGCGCGGACCGGCGGCTAGACTTCAACCACGAAGCTCACGAAGGTCTCGAAGGGCACGAAAATGAAAATTCATTTCGTGTTCTTCGCGATCTTCGTGCCTTCGTGGTTACCAACTGACCCGCAAGCCAGTTGTCCACGCGACACCGGAGTAGGCGCCGCCGTCGTTGGCGCGGTCGTTCAGGTCGGCGAACTGCAGGCCCGTCTGCAGCTTGAGCTTGTGGCCGTAGATGAAGTAATTGCCGCCCACGTACAGCTCCTGGTACCGGTCGCCCCGGCCCCCGACCACCGTGTTCTCGTACGTCGCCAGTCGGATGCCGTTCGGCCCGTCGCTGTCGAGAAACGTGTACCGCCCGATCGCCTGCAGCTTATCGGTCACGTTGTAATACGGCATCGTCATGAAGCCCAGTACATCCTGCTGGCCCAGGTAGCCCTGCGCGGTCGATAGATCGCTGCGCCATCCCCACCTGTCGGCCTCCACCTTGAAGCTCACCGACACGATGTTCTCGAGCTGGCGCGTGAACGTGTTGTCGCGGTCCGCCGTCTGGTGGACGTAGTTGCCCGCCAGCAGCGCCTCCTTCACGCCGAGCGCCTCCGCGAAGTCGTAGCCGAGCACCGCCAGCGTCGCGATGCCCCCGTCGAACTTGCCGAACTCGCGGGTGGCCTCGCCGCCCGAGTACATCCCGACGCGGTACGTCCAGGGTGCCGCCTTCCCGGACACGCTGACGCCGGGAATGTATTCGTACGGGAACCAGATGTTGTTGGTCAGGTTGCTGCGATCGATCGCGAGGAGCTCCTTGGACGATGTGGCGCCGTCCATCGTGAACGGCATGCTGTGCTTCCCGATCGTCAGCGCCAGGCGAGGGCTCTTCGTCCACTGCACGTACATGTCGGTCAGTCGAACGTAGAGCGGGTTCGACTCCTGCGGGTTCAGCTCCACTTCCCCGTGAACCGTGATGGTTCGGAACAGCGTGATCCTCGGGCCCAACCGGAGGCGGCGCGTGTTCCACTCGTCGTGATCGCCCTGGTCGGCGTTGATCGCGGCGAACTCATGCTGGAACCGGCCGGAGAACAGCACCCGCTGGACAACCGGGTTCGACCGGTTGTCGTACAGCGTCGTGAACTCCTGCCAGATCTTGTCGAACGCGGAGCGTGTATCCGTGGCGCCGGAGGCCTGCGCAGCGGCCGCTGGAGCCGGCTGCGAGCCGGTCGACTGCGCGAGGGATGAACACGGGGCCGCCAGGAGCACGGCAAGGACGAGGCAGAATCTCTTCATACCCTTCAGTTGTAGGACGTGCAGGTTTCACCCCAATGTCGCACGTGTTACATCTGCGTAAATCGGGGAAACGGGCTTGGCTAAAGCCAAGCACTACGTGCGTCGTTGCACGACGTACTCGTACCGTCACGGTACGTAGTGCCGGGAACGTCGGTGTTACGTAGTCGGTGGTACGTAGTGCCGGGCTTCAGCCCGGCCCTGCTACGGCTCGACCGGCTTGAGCGGGATGTAGGCGCCCTGCGGCGGCAGGCCTTCCATCTGAACCGAGTGCCCCTTGACCGGCGGCAGATCCTGGAACAGGAAGTCCCACTTCCACCGCTCGGACGGGTTGGAGGCCTGCAGCCAGTTGCGCGCGGGGATCGGCCTGGTGAACACGAGCCGGTCGGCCTCCGCATATCCGGTTCCCGGCATCGCACCGGCGATGGCCTGCCGCACGTCCGAGGCCGTCTCATACGGGAGCGCGACGCCGAGCGACCTTCCAAGATTGACCAGAATCCTCCAGTCCTCGAGCGCCTCGCCCGGGGGGGCGATCGCCCGTGACGCCGCCTGAACGCGGCCCTGATCGTTTGTGTAGATCGCGTCTTTCTCGACGTACGCCGCGCCCGGGAGCACCAGATCGGCCGCCCCGGCGAGATCCGTCATCAACACGCCCTGAACCACGAGCAGGGGAAGCGCGCCGCTGCGCCGGGCCGAGGCAATCCATGCGACGTCGCCCAGCGACCCGTCCGGGCCCGGATCGATCACGTACAGCGCCTTCACGCGGCCTGCGTCGACGGCCTGCCGCAGCTCACGAAGATCAGGGGTCCCGTCGTTGCCCGTGCCGACGTCGTAGCCGAGATCGCGGGCGCCGTTGACGTTGGGAGCATCGGTGACGGGTACCGTGAACGTTGTCTGCTCGGGCTGCGGCTTCTCGCTGCGCGTCCACGCGACCGTGACCGACTTCAATCCGTCGCTGCCGATGAGGGCTTCGGTCACCTGCTTCAGGACGAACAGTTCTTCCGTGGCGGCATGCGCGGAGACGAGAAACCGGACCGGGCCGGCGGCGGCGGCGTCCTGGAGCCGGTTCCGCAGCCGCGGCTGCAGGTCCTGCCACGCGACCGGCTCCAGCGCAGCCGCCTGCCCCGAGCGTGTCGAGGGGCTTCGAAGCAGCGGCCGCCGCAGGCGGCGGTCACTCTCGGTCCAGTGATAGTTGAACCGGCCGATGTCGCACATCCAGTACCCGTTGACCTCGGGGTTGAAGCGCGGCGTCATCCGGATCAGCCGGGACCCGCGGGCCCACTCCGGCTTGCCCTTGAGCCACGCGCTCGTATTGCACCCTTTCGAGCACAGCGTGCAGACCGTGTCGACGACACCCGGGTTGTCCCAGGGGCGGCTCTTGAAGCGGTAGTCCTTGGTGAGAATGGCGCCGACGGGACACACGTCCATCAGATTGCCGGACATCAGCGAGTGAACGCCCTGCTCCTGGAAGGTCGCGATCTCGCTGCCGTATCCGCGATCGACGATCCCGATCTGCGCGTCGCCATCGATTTCCTTCATGAACCGCACGCACCGCGTGCACAGGATGCAGCGGTTGCGGTTCAGCATCAGCGTCGGCCCGAAATCGACGTCCGCCCGAACGCCCTCGCCGTCGAAGACGCGCCGGGGGAAGTCCATCCGGCTCTCGGCGGGGCCGAAGGTGTACGAGAAGTCCTGAAGCGGGCACTCGCCCCCCTTGTCGCAGACGGGGCAGTCGAGCGGGTGGTTGATCAGCAGGAACTCGAACACGCCGGCGCGCGCGTCCACGACGTCGGGATCGCGGGTCAACACGACCATGCCGTCGGTGCAGACCGTCGAGCAGGACGTCTGGAGCTTCGGCATCTTCTCGATCTTCACCACGCACACTCGGCAGGACCCATCGATGCTGATGCCGGGGTGATAGCAGTAGTACGGGACGGAGATGCCGGCCTCGATCGCCGCTTGCAGAACCGTCTTGCCTTTCGCGACCGTCACCGGACGCCCATCGATGGTCAGCGTCACCGTGTCCATATCCCGGCGATCTTATCAGCCGGTAGCTGGTAGCTGGTAGCTGGTAGCCTGCGGTCCGTGCTTTCGTTGGGCTACTGGCTACCACCTACCAGCTAGGCTGGCTCAGCTTGACTCGCACCGCCGCCCGCCCTAGAGTGCAGGGCAGTTTCACGCCTGCGCGGAGGTGCGATATGGAAGTCACCCGCGTCCGGTTCCAGCCGGTGGTCGAATGGGCCGCCGCTGCCGCCTGTGTCATGGCGCTTCTTGCCGTCGGCTCGCTCGTCGTCCGCGAGTTCCGGACGCTGAGCGCGGCGACGCCGCTTGCTGCTCGCGAAGCGCTTCCGGCCATCTCCGTGCCCGCCGCCGTGCCGTCGCGGGCGGTTTCAGTCCCGATGCTCCTGCTGGCCGATGGGAAGGAAATTCGGGTCGGCGACAGCCTGTCCGCCGTCGTCACTCATCTGGGCCGCGAGGCGGAGGCCGGGCCTGAGACGGTAGATCGTTCTGTGCACGGGGACCGCATGACCCGCTTCTACCGGTACGCGGGCACGCAATTCGTGCTCGTGTTCGAGCCGTTCGCGGCCGGGGCCGAGGCGCGGGTGGCGGCTATCTACCTGCGATAAGGGAACTCCCAACTTCCAACTCCCCAACTCCCAACAAAACGGCAGCTCTTTGGGATTTGGGCCTTGGGAGTTGGGCCTTGGGAGTTGTTCAGAATCGCTCAAAGATCGCCACAGCCGCATAGTCGCGATTGATCTGCACCTGCTTGACCGTGCCCACCGGCCGCATCTTCCATTCAACCCGCGGATCGGTGACGGCGACGACGGTGTCCTGCACCCGCCCGTCGCTATAGACCACGCTGACGGTGACCGGCACGTCGAACGGTTCGCCCATCTGCTCGAAGCGGACCGTGACCGCATCGGGCGTCACCGCGCTCGAGTAGCGCAGCCGCGGCACGCCGGTGCTGTAGATCCAACGCTCGAAGAACCGGTCGAGCGGGCGGCCCGACTCCTGCTCGAACACCGCGCGGAGGTCCTCGGTCGAGGCGCTCCGGTATTTCTGCTCGGTGTAGAAGCGGCGCAGGCCGCCGAAGAACGCCTCCTCGCCGATGAGACGCCGCAGCATGTGCAGCACGGCCGCCCCTTTGTTGTAGACGAGCGCGCGGAAGACACGCGGCTCGCCCCGGATGTGGCCGAGGCGCGAGCCGAGCGCCACCGGGCCCTGCGGCGATTCGGCAATCGCCCACCGCCTGAACTGGCGCAGCATGTTGATGAACGTCCGCTCCCCGCGCGTGTTCTGCGCGTAGAGCGCGGCGAAATACTGCGCGAACCCCTCGCTCAGCCACTGATCGTGGTACGTGCGCCAGCCGACGGCGTGTCCCCACCACTGGTGCGCCAGCTCGTGAGCGATGAAGAACTCGGGAAACGCGCTGAACGCGGCCGGATCGTTACGCCAGCTCAGCCGCGGAGCCGACACGGGATTATTCAGCACCGCGAGATACCCCGGGCTGTGGCCGCCCGGCAGCTCGTGCTCCACGAGCGCCACGGTCATGGATTCGTACGGCGCGTCGCCCATGATGCCGCCGTAGAACCGCAGGATCGACTTCACGTCGGGAAGCATGTTGCGCCCGCGGCTCTGCTGGCGAGGATTCGTGTCAATGGCCACTCGAACCCCGGCCGCAGCGCGGTCGCCCTCCGCCCCGCCGACCGCCACGGTCGTCTCGGCAACACGCACGAACCGGCTCACGACGACGGCAAAATACCGGAGCGGATCGCCGGCCGTGAACACGAACGACCGGCCGTCGGCCAGACGGAGGAGATCCCGGATTGACACCTCGTCGCCGGATCGCGGCTGGCCGCTCGCGACGCAGCCGTAGCCTTCGGGCACGACGATGCGCAGCGTTCCGGTGGCGTAGTCAGGGAAGGGATTCTGCGGATACCAGAACGACCGGCTGCTCAGCAGCAGGTTGGGTTCGAGTGGAATCGCAAACGGGTCCTCGCGTGCCGGGTCGTCGACCTGCAGCCCTTCGTCCTCGATGTCCTGCCCCGACACGCTCCCCGCGTAGGCCACCACCAGGTTGACCTCGGTGTCGCCCGGCAGCATCAGCGGGAAGTTGACGACGATGTTGTTCTGCTCGTGGATGCGCACGTGCAGGAGCCGTCCGTACTCCGGACTCGCGACGCTCCTCACGGCCAGGTCGTCAGCCAGCCGCAGCGTGATGGCGGATACGCCCTCCCCGCGCACGCGAAGGCGCATGCGGACCTGTCCTTCGAGGAACCCGCGCTCCGGCGCGATGCTCGCCTCGATGTCGTAGTCGATCACGTCGTAGTCGCGGATGTCGTCGTCACCGACGAAGAGATCGTGGGGGCCGCGGCGGGCGGCCGACGGATACGCGGTGATGGTGCGGGACCGGTTGCTGTCGTAAAACGTGATGTCCTCCGTCAGCCTTCCCGACCGGGAGTACGTCAGCACGCCGTGCCGGCGCGTCTGCACCTCGGCGACGAAGTCGCCCGACGGGGGGAGGAAGTACCAGATCTCGCTGCTCAGCTCGCGCAGATCGAGGCTGTAGAACTGAGGCCCCGATCGCGCGAGGAGCTCGTGGGCGCGGCGGAGCTCACGGGGGTTCACCGGCGCCGGCGTCAGGCTCGCGGTGGACACCCGCTCCTCGTACTCGAGCGGATTCAGCCGGACGAACGCCGACGTGAACGGCGCGTCCAGCGTCTCGGCGCCGGAAAAGATCCGGAGCTGGCCGCGCTCGGTGTCCGGCCCCGGCGAAAAGCGCATCAGGCCCCGCCCGAACAGAATGAGACCGGTGATCCCGGCATCGCTTTCAATCTGAAACACGGAGCCTTCAACCAGGGTGATCGACAGGTCTTCCGCCGAGATCGTCAGGTTGCGGACCGTCGACTGTGTCGACGCATTGAGCCGGAGCCGGTACAGTCCTTCGATCGACCCGGTCACCACCGCGGCGATGATGCGCCACGAGTCCAGCGCCCCGCCGTTGGGCCGGCGCAGGTCCAGCGCGAGGGTGACGATGCGCGCACGCTGCGTCGCTTCGGTGAAAAGCTCGGCGATGACCCGGTAGCCATCGCCTGGCAGCGCGCCGTTGAGCGGCGCGCGATCGCGCTCTGTGACGACGGCGCGGCGCGTGTCAGGAGCGAAGAGGTCCGCCGCAAGCGCCTCGACGTCGGCGGAGGGGAAATCGGCGGACAGCAGCGCCGGCAGGCCGGCCTGATTGCCCGTTTCGACCAGCGCGTCGAACTGGGAGAGCAGAAGGGTGACGCCGTCCTGCGGATCGGTCTGCGCCGGCGCCAGGCCCGGCCCCGCCAATACAAACGCAAGGACGGCAGCGAGCCGGGCCATGACGCTCCCCTGGCTAGATGCTATCGCAAGATCCCCAGTTCCGCGCCGACCGCCTTGAACGCGTCGAGCGCAAACTGCAGGTCGTCGCGCGAGTGCGTCGCGGTCACGATGGTGCGGACCCGTGCCTTGTCCTTCGGAACGGTCGGAAAGCCGATCCCCTGCGCAAACACGCCACGATCGAACAGGCGGTCCGACAGGGTCATCGCGAGCGCCGCGTCGCCGACGATGACCGGGGTAATCGGGCTCTCGCTCGCCCCGGTGTCGAATCCGAGCCCGGCGAGCCCGGCCTTGAAGAAGCGCGTGTTGTCCCAGAGCCGGTCGATCAGCTCAGGTTCGGACTCGAGGACGTCGAGCGCTGCCAGGCAGGCCGCGGCCACGGCTGGCGGATGGGACGTGGAGAACAGGAACGGCCGCGCGCGATGGCGGAGGACGTCGATCAGCGCGCGCGAGCCGGCAACATACCCGCCAAGCACCCCGATCGCCTTCGACAGGGTGCCGACCTGAATATCCACGCGTCCGTGGAGGCCGAAGTGATCGACGGTGCCGCGGCCCGCTCGCCCGAACACCCCGCTCGCGTGCGCATCGTCGACCATCATGATGCACGCGAACTCGTCGGCGAGATCGCAGAGCGCCGGCAGCGCGCCGACGTCGCCATCCATGCTGAACACGCCGTCGGTGATGAGGAGGGTCCGCTGCCCGCGGGGCAGCTCCTCGAGAATACGCCGCGCCGCCGCGGCGTCGCGATGCGCGAAGACCTTGATCTGGGCGCGGCTGAGGCGCGCGCCGTCGATGATGCTCGCGTGATTGAGCTCGTCCGACACGATGACGTCATCGCGTCCGAGGACGGCCGCGACCGTTCCGGCATTGGCGGCAAAGCCGCTCTGGAACACGACCGCGGCCTCGGTCTGCTTGAAGGCCGCGAGCCTGCGTTCGAGCTCCATGTGGATTTCGAACGTGCCCGCGATCGTGCGCACCGAGCCGGATCCGACGCCGAGCTGCCGCGTCGCCTCGAGCGCCCGCTCCCGCAGCGTCGGATGGGTGGTGAGGCCGAGGTAGTTGTTCGATGAGAGATTGACCACCAGGCGGCTGTCGATCGAGGTCCGGGCGCGCTGCTCGCCGTTCAGGACCCGCAGCGATCGGTAGAGACCCTGATCGCGCAGCGCCTGCAGCTCGCGCTGAAGATAGTGGAGCGGATCGTCGCGCATCCGGCCAGTATAGGCCGCCGCCGCACGCCGGTCAGAAGAAGAGGAGCATCGTCCACGGCGCGACGGCCGCCGTGAAGTACAGCCCGGCCAGCAGGGCGACGACGCCGTGCACCTCGCTGAGGTACAGGCAGACGCCGAGACCGGCGGCGGCGACCTTGGCGCTGAGAAGCCCCGGCGCATGGCCGAGGTGGCTCATGAGCCCTGCGATCAGCGGGTTGGCCTCGATGTCGATGCCGAACGCCACCACGCCCAGGTACGTGCAGATCCCGTCGAGACACTGCGCCACGAGGAAGGCCGCGAGCGCGACGATGCCGAAGCGGGATGCCGCCGCGTTCCCAACTTTCGGAACCGCGATGCCCCACTCTGCCGCCGAAGCCGCCTGGAAGTCCGCCTCCATAGGCCCCGGCGGATTACGCGGCAACCGGCGTACCGCAGCGCGGGTTTCATGACGTAGTGCCCGGCTTGAGCCGGGCTGAAGCCCGGCACTACGTACAAGTTGGTGCGTGCAGTGCGACGCTAACGAGGCAGGTGGAAGAGCACATCCCCGCTGTCGCGGAACAGCGCGACGGCGCCCGCGCTGCGGAGCACCATCGAGACCGCGGGCCCCTCGTCGCCGAGATACGCGGCCTCGTGCACGATCGCGTACGTCGCGCCGCTGGCGCGGAGCGCCGCGAGCGCAACCTCGGGATGGCGCGGGATCTCGGACAGCGCCGTGACGAGCCGCGGATAGTGCGGCGGGGTGAATCCGCTGTACCCGTTCACGACCGGGCGCCAGTGGACGGTCGAGTAGTACATCGCACGAAGATCGAAATCGGGCGGACCGAGCGGGAGCTCCACGAGCACGCTGTCGGCCGGCTCGTCGCGCACCCGGGCATAGACGGCCGGCGCCCTCGCCGGGCGGTAGAGACGCGCCTCCGGCGTGTTGAAGGAGCGCAGCGGCGTGACGCCGTTGACGAGGAACGGCACGTGCGTCGCCTCGAGCAGGAAGACGCCGGCGAGCGCAGCGACAACCATGCGGCCGGCGCGCGTGCGGCTCAGGGCGGCTGCACCGTATCCCCCGAGCACCGCCAGCGCAAAGGCCGCCACCATGGCCAACCGCGCCGGCACGCGCAGCCCGTCGAAGCCCGGGACTGCCTCGAAGAGCAGCCGGTACGGCGCAGCGATCTCGACCGGCCGCCCGAGCGACTGCGGGGCGGGCCCGAGCGACAGCCAGACCGCCCCCGCGAGCATGACGACGAAGAATCCGCGGTCGCGCGCGAAGCGCGCCGCCCGCGCCCGCGCGGCCGGTGACACCAGGAACAGCAGCGCCAGCGCGATCGCGGCGCGAAGCAGCAACTGGTTGATGTTGCTCATCCGGAGCGTCAACGGCCCGAGGTCGATACTGATTCGGCGGTAGAGAAGCACGAGCGCCGCCGCTGCGGCATGGCCCGTGGCGGCGGCCGATAGAAGCCAGGTCAGCCAGCGCGGGCCAAGGCGCCGGGTCCGCTCCGCGGGACCCGGCCTACGTACGCTGGGTGTACGCAGGGCGGAGTCCGCGTAAGCGGCTCCGCCGAAGATCCCGATCAGCGCCAGCAGCAGCGGAACGGCGCCTGAAAAGAGCTCGCCTTCGGGCTTCGGGAAGGCTCGAAGCACGCGGCCCCAGAGGCGCTGCTCCTCAAAGGCCGTCGCGTACGAGTAGACGTCGGCCGAGAATCGGGTGACCTCCGCAAGCGAACGCACTCCGAATCCCTGCGTCCGCAGCGCCGCATACGGCAGCAGAAACGGCGTCAGCAGCGCGGCCCCGCCAAGGGCGATCCAGGCCCGCGCCGAGCGCCACAGGCGGCCGCGGGCAATTTCCGACAGCGCGAAGGCCGCGGCAACGGGCGTGAAGAAGAGCAGGTAGTACCCACACGAGAGCCCTTGCGCAACCAGCGCCGCTGACGCGCCCACGAGCGGCTTCATCCGCAGGGCGGGTCCCTGTGCCCCCGCCTTTGCCACCGGGCCCACTGCGGCCGCCGAGCGGAAGAACCGCACCAACCCGTAGAACACGAACGGCATCCACTGCGCCGACAGCACCTGCAGATGCGACGACTGCGCCAGCCGATACGGCGCGAATGCGAAGAGCAGTCCGGCGACGAACGCTCCCCACGCGTGGCCGGTGAGCTCCCGGACAAGCAGGTACATCCCGAGCCCGGCCAGGACGTACGTCGAGAGGAAGAGGAGGTTGTAGCAGAGGATCGGGTTCGCGGTCGCCACATAGATCGGGAACACCTGAACGGCCTGGGCCACGAGATGTTCGGAATAGGCGAGCGCGAGCGGCGCGGGATAGAACGCGTTGGCGTCGAAGAACGTCGCGATCCGCGAGACGTCTCCGGTCAGGATGTGGCGGAACTGCTCGCACACCCACGACAGGATCCACATATTGAGCACCGAGTCGCCGAGGTCCCAGGCCACGTCGCGGCCGAGACCGGCCGCCAGCGGCCACGTGGCGACGAGGGTGGCAAGCAGGTACGCCGAGGCCGCGTACCACGCGCGCGCCATCGCTCAGGCGCTCCGCTGGTCGGACGGGTCGGTCAGCAGCTCCTCGAAGCCGACCTGCACGATCGCCATCGTCGGCACCGCGAGGATCGCCCCGACCACGCCGAGCAGCGTGCCCCCGATGAGGAGCGCCACGATGACGCCGGCGGCGCTGATGCCGACCTGCCGCTCCATCACTTTCGGGACCAGGACGTGATTTTCCAGCTGCTGCTGGAGGAGGAAGAAGAGGGCGACGCCCGCCGCCAGCCCGGGCGAGACCGTGAACGCGACGGCGACCGCCGGCACCGCGGCCAGCACCGGACCGATGACCGGGATCATCTCGCCGATCCCGGCAATCAGCGCCAGCACGTAGAAGTACGGCACGCCCATGAAGAAGAGGCCGACTCCCGCGGTCGTGCCGATGATCGCGCCGAGGAGGAACTGCCCCCCCAGCCAGGCGCTTACTTTCCCGGAGACGCGGCGGCAGGCATCTTCCACGCGAGGCCGTTCGGCCCGTGGAAACAGACGGACGAACGTCCGCACGAGATGGTCGGCGTCGACCAGCAGGTAGAACGTGAGGATCAGGATCGTGAGGAGGCCGAACAGCCCCCCGACGATTCCCCAGACGGCGGCGACGAGCGTCCCGACCGCGTCAGACGAGCCGACGGGCGCCTGCTCGACCGCATCGCGCAGCGACCGCTCGCGCGAGAGCAGCCCGCGCTCGATCAGCCACAGCTGCGCGCGATGGAACATGTCCGGCAGCGCGGCCCAGAGGTCGCGAGCCTGACTGATCAGAGGCGGGACGACGAGCAGCCCGACGCCGACCAGCACGCTGAGAAACAGGATGTAGATGGTCAGAATGGCGGCCCAGCGAGGGACGCGCCCGCCGCGGATCAGGGGCTGCCGCTCGATGAGGGCCACGAGCGGGGCGACGCCGATCGCGAAGAGCGCGCTGATGTAGACGAGCAGCAGCGCGCTGCGGACGAGGAACAGGGCCCAGCCGAGCGCCGTCGTCACGAGCAGGCCGGCAAGGGCGTACCGGATGAGCGCGCGCGGATCCTGCGTGGTCACAAATACAACTTCCAACCCCCAAGACGCCAACTCCCAAATTGGGAGTTGTGAAGTTGGGCGTTGGAAGTTGTCATCGCCTGAGGTAGTCCAGCGTGAACGCGGCGAGGTCGCGATAGATCGACTCGAGCTCGCCCGGATCGGCGAGAAACACGATCCGGAAGGTTCCCTGCTCGGGACGCATGCCGAAGCCCGATCCATAGACGCAGAGAATGCCGGTGGCGCGAAGCAGCGAGAGCACGAAGTCCTCGTCGGTACGCCCCGGCGGGAGCGAGAGGGCCGGCATCGCGTAAAACGCGGCGCGCGGCGCGACGCATCGCATGCCTGGAATCGCGTTCAGGCGTTCCGTGGTTATGCGCGCCCGTTCGGCCAGCGCGCGGCGGAACGCCGTCTGATGCGACCGGTCGCCGGTGAGCGCGGCAATGACGGCGTACTGCATCGGGGCCGGACTGCACAGGCGGCCGTCGGCGAGCTTGCGCATGGCCGCGACCGCGTTGTCGAGCCTCGGGGTCGGCCCGGCCACCATCCAGCCCGTTCTCCACCCCGGCGCCAGGTATGCCTTCGAGAGGCTCGACAGCGAGATGATCGGCGCGTCGGGCTCGAGCGTGGCCAGCAGCGGCACCGGACCGTCGAAGCCGGTCTCCGCATACACCTCATCGGCCAGAATCGTGAGCCCGTGCTCCTCGGCAAAATCAATCAACGCGCGTCGAACCGGCGTCGGGTACACGGCCCCGGTCGGATTGTTCGGATCGATGACGACGAGCACGCGCGTCCTGGACGTGACCAGGCTGCGGAGATGATCGAGATCCGGCAGCCAGCCTCGATCGGGATCCGTGCGGTAGAACCGCGGGCGGGCGTTGATGGTGGCCAGCACTGCCGTATACAGCGGGTACGTCGGCGAAGGCACCAGCACCTCGTCGCCCTCGTCCACAAGCGCGTTGAGCACGAGGTCGATGCCTTCGGACGTGCCGGTCGTGATGAGCACGCGATCGGGCGAGACGGCCACGCCGCGTGCGGCATAGTCGGCCGCGACCGCCTCACGCGCAGCGGGGATGCCGTCGGACGGGAGGTAACCGTTGTGGCCGTCCTGCATCGCCCGGTACACCGCCTCGATGAGGTGCGGCGGTGTCCGGAAGCCGAACGCCACCGGGTCGCCGATATTGAGATAACGGACCCGCCGGCCCTGCGCCTCGACGGCGCGCGCCTCGGTCACGATGTTCCGGATCGCGTACGAGAACCGACCAACGCGCGCGGCCACCGCAATCGGCCGCTCGATCCTGGAGTGTGTCGGCATCCAGCGTCCATCTTACACGCGTGCCCGCGAGACCTCTGAACGGCCTGCCCTGATACACACCTCAGGCAAAATGCGTGTAACAATTACATATGGGGGCTGCCGCCCACGACGGACGGGTTCTCCCAAGTTGTTGAAAACAGGTCGCTAATCAGAGTGGCAAGACGATTGAACTGTTGGAGCGCCGTGACGCACCGGTTTCTGGCGGTTCCCATTCTGACGGCCGCGATGCTGCCGGCGCCTCCCGGGGCGCTCGACGCCCTTCAGACCTCGGCGGTGTCGGCTCAGGGTCCGGCCACGACATTCAAGGCCGGCGTCGAGGTCGTCACCGTGACCGCCGGGGTTCGCGACCGGAAAGGGCGCGTCGTCCGCGATCTGCAGCGGGCGGATTTCGAGGTCGTCGACAGCGGCATTCGCCGCGACATCCGTGACTTCTACGCGGGCGAAGCGCCGGTGAGCGTCGCCTTTCTGCTCGACATCAGCGGCAGCATGGCGGTCGGCGGCAATATCGAGCGGGCCCGGCATGCCATTGCGGTGGCCACCGGCATGCTCAGGAACGAGGACGAGGCGGCGCTCTTCACATTTGATGCGTCGCTGCAGGAAGTGGTCGGGTTCACGCGCGATCTCGATCGGGTTCGCCGCGTGAGCCTGGAAGGGAAGCCCTGGGGCATGACCTCCCTTTACGACGCGGTGGCTGCAGCGGCAAGGGCGGTCGCCAGCCGGTCGAACCGGCATCGCGCGCTGCTCGTGATCACCGACGGCGTGGATACCGGCAGCCGGCTCACGGCGCCCGAGGTGTCGGGGATCGCCAGCTCGATCGATGTGCCGGTCTATCTGCTGGCGGTGGTCTCGCCGCTCGATCATCCGGGCGGCGAGCTGTCGGTGCTGGCCGCTGACGACGTGGCGACGAGCACGGCGACGCTGGCGGATCTGGCGCGGTGGACCGGCGGCGACATGCGCGTCGCCAGCCAGCCCGCACACGCGGTGGCCGCCACGCGGGATCTGTTCGAAGAGCTTCGGTATCAGTACCTGATCACGTTCGACCCGGATCCGCGGCCGGGTTGGCACCCGCTCGAAGTACGCACACGAAACAAGAGCCTGACCGTCCATGCACGTGGCGGATACATATCTGGCCCGGCGCAGTCGGAACACCACTAGCACGTAAGCACGCCACACTGAAGGAGAGAAGATCATGCGGAACAGTTGGTTGCCAGCAGTAATCATCGCGCTCGCCGTGGCGGTCGTCCCCGCCTGCGCCACCAAAGGCTTCGTCCGTGAGGAAGTCGGCGGGGTCAACACGAAGGTGGACACGCTCGGCGGCACCGTCGAGCAGACTCAGCAGCGGCTCGGTACGGCGGAAGGCCGCATCGGCAGCGTGGATCAGAAGGCCGAAGCCGCCGGCAAGGCGGCTTCTGACGCGCGCGCCGCCGCGACGACGGCGCAGGGCGCCGCCGACAAGGCGCAGGCAGCCGCCGGCGCAGTCGGCGGCCGCGTGGATGCCGTCGAGGCCGCATCGCGCCGGCTGATCTATGAGGTGACGATCAGCGAGGACCAGGGGAACTTCAAGTTCGGCGCCGCCGAGCTGCCCGACGAGGCGCGCGCGGCCCTCGATCAGCTGGTCAGCAAGCTGAAGGCGGAGCCGGCGACCATCTACCTGGAAATCGAGGGGCACACCGATAACGTCGGACCCACCGAGATGAACGAGCGGCTCGGGCTCGAGCGCGCCGAAGCGGTCAAGCGGTATCTGTACGAGCAGCACCAGATCCCGCTGCACAAGATGAACGTGATCAGCTTCGGCGAGGACAAGCCGGTCTCGCCGAACAACACCCGTGACGGACGCGCGCAGAATCGGCGCGTCGTCGTAAAGGTCCTCTCCTAGAGAGGACCTCAACTCCCAACTCCCAATACCCAATTCCCAAGTCCTTGGGAGTTGGAAGTTGGGAGTTGGGAGTTGGGAGTTATCGTAGTCTCGCCAAGTCCAGCAGGACCCTTCCCAGTTCTTTCCCCGACTCTTCAATCACGACCTCATAGCGGCCGCGGGTGTCGAGCCGCGCGCTGTCGAACGCGGCGAGGACGATGCCGCCGGTGAGGGGCTGACCGGCGGGCGGTAATTGCAGCGGGATCGGGTACGGTGTCGGAAACGGCCCGCTGGCGAGCCGTGGACCGAAGCGAGGAATCCGCTGCACGGCAGACGGCGCCGCCGGCGGCTCCGACACGCCGGCGCGCGCCAGAGTGATCGCGTACGCCGGCACGCCGACGTACGTATTGAGCGGGTGAAACGTCAGCTCCAGGAACAGTTCGAGCCGGCCGCCATGCTCCGCCAGCGCGGCAATCGCCTCGACCTGGCGCATCCGCGCCAGGCCCAGACGCGCACGTTCCTCGGCGGCGAGCTCGAGCCTCCGGAACGGCGTGACCAGGTCGAGGGAGTCGACAGGCGGCCGGTTGACTTCGACCCGATACGGCGCATGAAAGCGCGCGCGCACCGACTCGATCGGCGACTGGCCGATCGCGATCGCCTCGTCGATGGCCTGCGGATTCAGAGCGGGATCGTACGCAGCTGCAGCGGAAACAACAAAGGCGGCAAGAATGGCGCCCCGCACCGGCATGGTATGGATCGTAGCAAAGCCAGCGCCCCAATACGGGCCACAGAGGCACAGAGTTACAGAGAAAGCTTCATTCCTCTGTGTCTCGGTGTCTCTGTGGCTCGTATCCTACTTGCTGGGTGCGCAGACGTTGATCAGATAGAAGGGATTGCCAAAGCGGTTGTCCTCGCCCTGCGGGCACAGGTTGATGCGAACCTCGCCGCCCGCGTTCGCGCCCGTGTGAAAGTTGAGATAGCAGTTCCCGCTCGAGCATGCCTCGAAGACGTCCGCCATCTTCAGAACGCCCTGTGCCGGCCGCAGCGTCAGATCGCGTTCCGTCCACGTCCACGACACCATGAAGTCGTCCGACGAGCGAAGCGGCAGCCCCGGAATGCCCATCAAGACGGGTCCGGCCGTGCCGGGTCCACCGACGTGGATATGGCCCGCGGTCAGGTCGACGATGTTGTGCACGCGCGCGGTGCAGGCGATTTCAACGGTCGTGCGGTTCAGGGTGCAGGTGGCCGTGGCCACGCCGGCGGTTGCGAGCGCAGGCGTCTCGAACGCGCCGGAACCGCTGCCGAACAACGTGAGCGTGCTGCTCTGGGCGTGGGCCGTCCGCGACGACGCAGCCACCGCCGCCGCCAGCACCAGCACGCCGAAGCCGATCCTCCTCATGAGCGTCTCCTTGGGAATGAGTAAGAGTGAGTGAAGCCATCGGGTACAGGCAGGAACCAGACCACCCGGCGCCTCTGGCGAATCAATGAGATAGGAACGGGATGGGCTGCCGGCGCCTTACGGCCCCCGAAACCGTTTTCGTGAACCGCCACTCTCGCTTATGCTGAGGGCGGCAGCATGGACCTGACCGATCGAGTGGCGCTCGTGACGGGTGGGAAGCGCATCGGCGCGGTCGTGGCGGCCGAGCTCGCGCGCCGCGGGACCGATATCGCACTCGTCTATCGCGCCTCGGCCACCGAAGCCCGCCAGACGGCGGAGGCCATCACGGCGCTCGGCCGGCGCGCGGTCGTCATGCAAGCCGATCTCGCAGATCCTGAGGCGTGCGAGCGGGTGGTCGTCGACACCGTCGACGATCTCGGGCGCGTCGATATCCTCATCAACATGGCGTCGCGGTACCAGCCGCGGCCGTTCGACGACCTGACCGTGGACGATTGGGACGAGCAGCTGGCGGTCGATCTCCGGGCCGCGTGGCTGTGCGCGCGGGCGGCCGTCCCCCACATGTGCCGGGTGCGCGGCGGCCGGATCGTCAACATGGCAGACTGGACGGCCGCCAGCGGCCGGCCGCGCTATCTGGGGTACCTTCCGTACTACGTCGCCAAGGCGGGCGTGATCGCCCTCACACAGGCGCTCGCCCTCGAGCTCGCCTCCGATCAGATCCTGGTCAACGCCATCGCCCCCGGGCCGATCGTGGCTCCCGAAGGGACCGGCGACGAGGAGTTCGCCGGTGTCGAGCGCGCGACGCCGCTGGGGCGCTGGGGCGGCGAGATGGAGATTGCCAAGGCGGTGCTCGCCCTCGTCGAGAGCGACTTCATGACCGGAGAGACGATCCGGGTCGACGGCGGGCGGCACTTGAAATGACACCGACGTGGTGCCCGGCACTACGTGTGGAATTGGTAAAATGCCGTAACATTCGGCATTCGCGGAGTGTTCATATGACTTCACGCATGGCGTTCGGCGTGGCGCTGCTCGCCCTGGCGGCACTCACGCCGCAGACCGGCCGGTCGCTTCTGGCACAGGAGGGGGCCATCGAACCGATGCACGTCCACCACGTGCATCTGAACTCGGTGGATCCGAAGGCAGCGGCGGCGTACTACCCCAGGGCGTTCCCCGTGTCGGCATCGGCGACAACGTTCAACGGGTTCGAGGCGGTGAAGACGGGAAACCTGTATCTCCTGTTCACGCCGGTCAAGGCGCCGCCGCTCACGGAACTGACCGGCCCGCAGACGTCGGTCTGGCATTTCGGCTGGAACACGCCTGACTCGCGCAAGTACAACGATCGGTTCCGCGCGATGGGCCTGGAGATCGCGCAGATGTGGGACGCCGCCGACGGCGTGCTGGTCGACCTGTCGAGCGACACGCTGCCGGGCTTTCCGACGCAGGAGCAGATCCTGGAGTTGAGGGCCAAGGGCGTCACGCCGACGCGGCAGGGCGGCTTCGGGTACCTGCGCGGCCCTGACGGCGCGATGGTCGAGAATGCGCAGGCCGGACAGGTCGAGCGCTTCAATCACATCCACATGTACCACGAGCATCCGCGGTGCGCGATGCAGTGGTACGCGCGGCACCTCGGCGCCCGGCTGCCGCAGGGCGCCGGCGACGGTTCAGGCGAGTGCCGCCAGCCGTACGCGCCGCCGACGTGGCCGTCGTTCTTCCGGTTCCCGGGATTCGTCCGCGACCCGTCGGGCGGCGTGTTCTTCGACGACATCTCCATTTCCATCCGCCCGTGGCCCGGCGGCGGCCTCGTGAGCACCCGCGGCACCCTCGTCGACCACTGGGCGCTCAGCGTTGCCGACCTTGGCCGCACGGTGACGCGCCTGAAAGGCGAGGGCATCACATTTCTGGAAGACATCCATCCGTGGGGCACCACCCGCGCGGCCATGATTCAGGGGCCAGACCGGATCGCAATCGAGCTCGTGGAAGTGAAATGAAGGAGGTTGGCATGCGAAGACGCATTCTGCAGGTTCTGGCCGCCGTGTGCGCCGCGTGGCCCGTCGTGGGCATGGCACAGGCACGCACGGACGCCATCTACATCACGGACGAGGACGTGAAGGCCGTCCTCAAGTACGCGGCCGACATGAAACGCACGATTCCCGACAACTCGATCCGCGTCCTCGACATGGGCGCGTACCAGTTGTCGGTCGGGATCGTGCATCGCGGCGCCACCGGCGCTCCGGCGGCTCCGGCGGCGGCCGGCGCCAACCCTCCCGCTGCGCCGGCCAATCCGCAGCCGCCATGCGGTGAGCCGCGGACGGGCGCGAAAGGGCCCAACGGGATCGCGCACGACGACACCGCCGAGACCTACATCGTGACGTCGGGACGCGGCACGCTCATCACCGGAGGAACGATTGTCAACGGACGACGGTCGGCGGCCGCGAGCGAAGTGACGACGATTCTGAACGGGCCGTCGTGCAGCGGGACGATGGTTGGATACACGAGCCGCGAGATCAAGGTGGGCGACATCATCGTGATTCCGGAACGGGTGCCGCACGGGTTCACGTCGATCCCGGACCACATCACCTACCTCAGCGTGCGGCCCGACGTGAAAAAGGTGCTGCAGAGCGGCTACGTCAATCCTGCGCTCACGAAACGCTGAGGCATTTCACATTCACGAGCCACAGAGACACAGAGCCACAGAGGTCTTGAGCCAGTTTTTATCTGTGTCTCTGTGGCTCTGTGGCCCGTTTCACGCCGGGGCGGCGACGCGCTCGAGAATGGCCTGCAGCGTCGTCGGGGCGCGAAGCAGCGGCAGGTTGCTGATGTAGAAGTGCCTGACGCCGAGATCCATCATGGCGCGCAGTGTCCGGGCGCAGATGTCGATGGGGGTCGTGCCGCGCGCGAACTCGGCGGCCAGCGCCTCCACCGGCACCGGCAGAAACCGGCTGAGCGCGCTGAGGGTGCCGGGGTTGGCGCTCCGGTAGAAGAAGACGCCGAACACGCCCGGAATGTGCTCGAGCCCGCGCCGCTGCACTTCTTCCAGGAAGCGGCCGACCGGCGCCTGATCCAGATGGCTGACGATCTGCGTCAGGTAGAACTCAGCCGTGAATTGCTCGTCCGCCATGTACTCGACCTGCCGGCGCGGATCGCCGTACGGGTTCGCCCAGCCGCCGAGGGCGAGACGCGGCTCCCGTGCGCGAATCATCCGGCGCAGCTCCCAGGCGTGCTCCACGCACCGCGGCCGTCCGATGCTCCGGTCGCCGCCCAGCACGACGAGGGCTGGAAAGCCGTGCTGCCAGGCCTGCTCCGCGTAGCTCATACAGAACTCGAGCGAATGCTTCGTCGTGAGAAACGGGACGACGCGATCGCGGCGCACATCGCGCCCGAGATTGGTGACCAGGTGGCGGAGGTTGTTCTCTTCCTGCGTCCCGACGGCGCTGTCGGTGAGGAAGACGGCCATGTCCTGGCGCGTCAGCGTCCGGACCGAATGGTACGTGTCGATCCAGGCGTCCATGCCCGCCACCGAGTCGAGCTCGGCGCGCGGCGGACGAAGCTCCGCGGCCATGACACCGGTTCCGGCGCGCAGCCCGGAGAGGAACGATCCGTCCTTCACCTGGTGGCGCCCGGCCGCGGGGTCTGGGTGCCCGGCCCGGGCGCGGCGGCTCCCGCGTTGCGCATCACGAAGTCGAACATCGTCTGGCGCAGGTGCTTGTTGAGCCTGGGGTCGGTGACGCCGTGGCGGGACCGCGGGTAGATCATGACCTCGAATGTCTTGCCGGCACGCTGCAGCTCGTAGGCGAACTGCTCCGAGTTCTGCCGGTGGACGTTGTCGTCGATGCTGCCGTGGATGAGCAGCATGCGGCCGTGCAGGTCGGCGGCGGCAAACCGCGGCGCCGTCCTCCGGTATCCGTCGGGATTGTTCTGCGGCGTCTTCATGTACCGCTCGGTGTAGACCGTGTCGTAGTTGCGCCAGTCGGTCACCGGGGCGCCGACGATGCCGGCGGACCAGCTGGTGCTGTGGGTGAGTGCGTAGGCGGTCATGAAGCCGCCGTAGCTCCACCCGTGCAGGACGATGCGCGACGGGTCCACGTACGGCTGCTGCTTCAGCCAGGCGAGGCCGTCTTCCAGATCCTGCAGCTCCAGCTCGCCCAGCCTGCCGTATACGGGCCACTGGGACTCGACGCCTTTGCCGCCCGCGCTGCGGTTGTCGAGCACCCACACGATCACCCCGTGCTGGGCGAGCAGCTGGTGATACATGAACGTCGATCCGCCCCACTGGTTGCGGACCGACGAGGTCCCCGGCCCTGCGTACGTGAACTGATACACGGGATAGCGCCGCGAGGCATCGAAGTCGGGCGGCTTGATCATCATCGCGTCCATGACGAAGCCGTCCCGCGTCCGCACTTCGAGGAACTCGGGAGCCGACAGGCGATATTCGGCCAGCGCAGGCACCGGATTGGCGTCGATCGCACGAATCTCAGCGCCGTCGCTCCCATGGAGCCGGACCTGCGTCGGGGTGTTCACATCGTTCCAGATGCCGATGTAACGGGTGAACGTGGCATTGAAGATCGCGCGGTTGGTGCCCGCGGCCGTAGAGAGGCGCGTCATGTCGCGGCCGTCCAGCCCGACACGGTAGATATCGGTGTCGATGTGCCGCCGGGCGCCGGCATCGAAGTAAATGACGGCGCGGGCCCGGTCAACGCCGTACAAAGACCGCACGTCCCAGCGCCCCTCGGTCACGCGCCGGATGAGCGTGCCGTCCTGCCGGTAGTGGTACAGGTGCTTGAAGCCGCTCCGTTCGCTGAACCAGAGAAACGATCCGTCCTCGAGCCATACCGGGCTCCCGTTCACGTTGACCCAGGCAGGCGTCGTCTCGCGCAGCACGCGCCGCGACGCGCCGGTTGCCGGGTCGGCCAGGTTCAGGTCCAGCCACCGCTGCTCGCGATCCTGTACCTGAAACGCGACGTGCGTCCCATCCCTCGTCCAGTCGACGTCGACGATGAGCAGCTCCGTGTCCGCATACTCCGCCAGCGGCACCCACCGCACCGTGCCGCCGGCGGCCGGCACGACGCCCAGCCTGACGAGCGGGTTGGGATCGCCGGCTTTCGGATAGTCGGTGACCTCCACGGTCGGCCGGTACGAGATGTCGTCGACGACCGTGTACTCCGGGACCGGACGTTCGTCGAGCTGCAGGAAGGCGAGGCGCGCCGAGTCGGGGCTCCACCAGTAGCCGCGAAACTGTCCGCGCCCGTAGATCTCCTCCTGGTAGAGCCAGTCCAGCTTGCCGTTGAGCAGCTGCGCCCCGCCGTCGGTCGTCAGCGCCTGCTCGAGGCCGGTGGCAATGTCGACGACGTGGAGGTTATTGCCGCGAACAAACGCGACGCGCCGGCCGTCCGGGCTGAACGTCGGCTCTTCCTCATCCCCCGCCGTCGAGGTCAGCCGGGTCACTGCTGCCGATGCGAAGTCGTGGAAATAAAGGTCGCCCTCCAGCTCGACGAGAACACCGGTCCTGGCGGGGTTCAACAGAAGACTGCTGGTGCGCGCCACCCGCGCGGCTTCCTCCCGCGACACTCCGGCGCGCTCGGTGAGCGCCGCTTCCATCCTCGCCGGGTCGAAGAGCGGCGACGTCCGGCCGGAGACCGCGTCGACGCGCAGCCAGTCCACCCCGGCTCCCGAGGAGCGCCGGATCTCCAGATAGGAATCGGCATCGATCCAGCGCAGATTGGCCGGCGGCGTTCCGGAGAACTCCACGCGCTGATCGGGGTCGTAGATGGCGTCGATCGAGAGCGTCCTCCGCGTCTGCGCGGACACCGCTGCCGTCAGGATCAGGCACAGGCCGGCGGTCGTGCGGAGCGCGGCAAGGCGCATAAAACACAGGATATCAGGCCCCAGGGCTCAGACCCCAGGGCGCAGACCTCCGTGCCGCTGTCCATGGAGCCGGACTTGTCGGCGAGGCACGATGCCGACCGGCCTATTTTTGCGCGCCTTCCAGCCAGATCCGGCGCAAGTAGCGTGCACACTGCACGTTGATGGCAATTGAATCGGCTCAGGCGTCGGAATAGACTGCGACCGCCTGCAGGCGCATTGGATTATCGAGTTCGGTCGACTGCTGGTTGGGCGTCATGAAGCAGTATCGCTTGCGGAGGAAGGGATGAAAGAACCAGCATCGCGAGCACCACGAAACAGGACGCTGGCAATCTCTGAGCATGATGCCGAACGCCTGCGTAGGCGACTGCTTGTCGTCGATCAGCCCTTGGCTCTATCGGAGTGCGCTGGGCGAACCATCCTCGGCGACTCCTTGTTGGTCCTGCCCCTATTGCCCAAGCAATCTGTGGATTTGCTGATCGTTGACCCGCCATACAATCTAACCAAGGCCTTCAGCGGCTCTACATTCAAGAAACAGCCCCTCGCGGCATACGAAGAGTGGCTCCATTCCTGGCTCGCGCTGGCAGTCGGACTCTTGAAGCCTTCCGCCTCAGTGTACGTGTGCAGCGAATGGCGATCCTCGGGAGTCGTCCAACGTGCTCTTGAACGGTACTTTCTTGTTCAGAACCGGATCACGTGGGAACGCGAGAAGGGTCGTGGTGCTTTACGAAACTGGAAGAACTGCTCCGAGGACATTTGGTTTTGTGTTCTTAGCGACCAATACTTCTTTGACGTAGAGGCCGTGAAGCAGAAGCGCCGTGTGATTGCGCCCTATCGTGACGCAGACGGAAAGCCGAAGGACTGGAACGAGGAAGCCAACGGCGGTTTCCGACTGACCCACCCTTCAAATCTCTGGACTGATATCTCGGTTCCCTTCTGGTCGATGCCAGAAAACACGGAGCACCCGACTCAGAAACCAGAGAAATTGTTCGCCAAGCTGGTGCTCGCTAGCTCCAAACCCGGAGACTGCGTGCTCGATCCCTTCTTGGGTTCCGGCACCACGTCAGTCGTAGCAAAGAAACTCGGGCGACAATTCATCGGGATTGAGCAAGAGGAGATCTACTGCCTGTGTGCTGAGAAGCGATTGGAGTTAGCTCATAACGAGCCGTCGATTCAGGGCTACTCCGGTGGCTACTTCTGGGAGCGCAATTCCCTCGCGTTCCAGGACACGAACAACACAACGCCGAGTTCCAACGCAACCGGTCAGTCTTTCCTGTTCGAGGACAACTGATGAGGAGCCGGCTCTTTCATAGCAATGACTACGTGTTGGTCCAGGACCGCGTGAGGGACTTGATCAATGGCAGTCCAGATTTCCTATCGAAGAACACCGCCCAGAGCCCGAGGGCTGCGGGGGATGCCATCGAGAACGTGGTCGCGGCATCCTTCGAGAACATTCTTGGCGAGCACTGTGGCGAGTACTCCTCGAACTTCGCCCGCCGGGCAATGGCTGACCTCGCGTTTAAGGATCGCGACGGTCTGTACTACATCGTCGATGTCAAGACGCACAGGACCGACACGAAGTTCAACATGCCGAACCTTACCTCTGTAGAACGGCTGGCGCGTTTCTACGAGGACGACAGCAATGTCTTCACGGTTCTCCTCGTCAGCTACAGCGTCGAGGGTGTGAAGGCACAGGTCACCCATGTCACATTCGTGCCCATCGAGTTCCTCGGATGGGATTGCCTAACGATTGGGGCGCTCGGTTGGGGCCAGATTCAGATAGCCAACTCGAATCGAGTGACCGTGAATCCTGGGTACGCGCGGAAGCGTTGGATGCTGGAGTTCTGCGATGTGATGTTGGAGTTCTACCCGAAAGAAATCGCTAAGATCGGCGATCGCGTATCTCGCTTCCAGCAGGTCCGTGAGTTCTGGTCGAAACACTCCGACGACTGACGCCCAACACGGCATGCAGCCGACGGCGCGAGTGATTCAGCGCGCCGCGGCTGATGCCTGCCGTTGAGGGTTCGCGATGAAGCTGGGGGAACTGCTCGAGATGGTTCAGGACATGGATCGCCAGAATCCTGGTGAACGGGCGCTCCGGTTTCAGACTTGCCTCGATTCCGGGGCGCACAGGCTTCAGGAACTCCGCCGCGTCTCTGGCAGGCAGCAGACCTACTGCCTGGATTGCCTGACGTGGTTTGTCGATGGCACGGCTCAGAACCCTCCGAGACGCTGATGCACTGTGCCGGTCGGGCAAAAAACGGAACGATGAATCGGAATGGCCGATACCGACTCATGATCTGCCTAACACCGCATGCACCAGACGGCAGTAGCGCATTTTAGGGGCGCCGCTGGTGAGGCGTTGCCGTTGCCACACCAAAGCCACGATTCGAGCACGGCGGACGCATACTCGAAATGTCTCATTTGCGAGAGGTAAGGCATGGAGGCCCAGATTCCCGGCGTCCACTCGGATCCAGACATTCTCGGCGGAACGCCTGTGTTCGTCGGAACGCGCGTGCCTGTCAAGGCGTTGCTCGACTACCTGGAACACGGCCGACCGCTAGCCGGTCAGCAGACGAAGTATTCCGCGAGGCTCGGGCTCGGATCTAGCCTGTGCGCGTCACGTTCAACGAGTTGGCCGAGCGCGAACTCAAGGACGCGGCGCAGTACTACGAGCGTGAACAATCCGGGCTTGGCACCGCATTCATCGCGGAAGTACGGCGATGTGCCGGGGATGGTGCCGCGGGCGAGCGCCAATCCGTTGGGCCGACGCGACGTCCCCAGGAACAATCGGTGAGCGGCCCTGAGCCCTGATATTGTCACCAGATGCCCGAGCTCACGTTCCTGGGTGCGGCACGGACGGTGACCGGCTCGAAGTACCTGCTGGAACACGACGGCCGCCGCGTGCTGGTCGATTGCGGTCTCTTTCAGGGTCTCAAGGAGCTGCGGCTTCGAAACTGGGAGCCGTTCCCGATTGCGCCGCGCAGCCTCGACGCCGTGGTGGTGACGCACGCCCACCTCGACCACGTCGGCTGGCTGCCGCGCCTGGTTGCGCAGGGCTACCGTGGCCGCATCTTCTGCACGAGCGGGACGGCCGACCTGTGCCGCCTCGTGCTGCCCGATTCAGCCCGCATCCAGGAGGAAGACACCCGGCGCGCCAACCGGCGCGGGTACACCAAACATCATCCTGCGCTGCCGCTGTACACCGAGGCCGACGCCTGGCGCGCCGTGTCGCAGCTCCAGCCGCTCGGGTATCACCGCCCCATCGAGGCGGCTTCCGGCCTCTCGATTGAGTTCACGCCGGTCGGCCATCTCCTCGGAGCCGCGTACGTGCTCGCGCGCCTCGACGGCGCCGGCACGATTCTCTTCGGCGGCGATCTCGGCCGCTACGGCCGGCCGGTGCTGCCGGATCCGTCCGATGCCGTCGAGGCGGACATCGTCCTGGTGGAATCGACGTACGGAAACCGCGATCATGCCCCCGACGACGACGGCGAGGCGCTGGCGCAGGCCATCCGCGACGCCGCGGCGCGCGGCGGCAAGATCATCATTCCGTCCTTTGCCATCGGCAGAGTCGAGGAGCTCCTGTACTGGGTGCGGCGGCTCGAGGAGGCCCGCCGGATTCCCGTGCTGCCTGTCTACATCGACAGCCCGATGGCGTCCGAGGCGCTGCGCTTCTATACCGCGCGTGTCGCCGAGCTCGATCCCGACATGAGGCCGGCCCAGAAGGGCGTGGCCACGTTCGGATCTACGCGCTTTCAGACCGTCGCGTCGCCACAGGAATCGAAGGCGCTCACCGCATCCGACGCTCCGGCCATCATCATTTCGGCAAGCGGGATGGCCACCGGCGGCCGCGTGCTGCACCACATGGCCGCGGCGCTGCCCGATCCGAAGCACACCATTCTCTTCGTAGGATTCCAGGCGCCGGGCACGCGCGGCCGGCAGCTCGTCGACGGCGCTCATGAAGTGAGGATTCACGGCCGGCCGGTTCCCGTGGCCGCGCGGATTGTCAACAACGACTCGATGTCGGCGCATGCCGATCGCGGTGAGATTCTCAGGTGGCTCTCGACGCTGCCCCGGCCGCCGCGTCGTCTGTTCCTGGTGCACGGTGAAGAGAACGCGCTCGGTGCGCTCAAGGACCTCGTGAAGAGCCGTCTCGAGTGGGATGCCTACATCCCGTCGTACGGCGAGCGCATCCACCTCTGACGTGTCATCTCCACCGGTGTTCTCACGCCGTATTCCGCCGCAGCTCGAGCCGAACGCGCTGGCGCGCGCGGTCGACGCGCTGCGCGAGAGCGCGGCGCCGGTAGCCGATCTCACCGAGTCGAATCCGACGCGCGCCGGGATCCCGTATCCCGACGGCCTGCTGGCGCCGCTGGCCGGCGCCGCCGCACTGCGGTACGAACCGCATCCGTTCGGATCGCCCGCGGCGCGCGCCGCCGTCGCTCTGGACCAGCGCCGCCGTGGCGTGGACGTCGATGCCTCCGATGTCGTGCTGACGGCCAGCACGAGCGAGGCCTACAGCTGGCTCTTCAAGCTTCTGTGCGACCCGGGCGACGCCGTGCTGGTGCCGTCGCCGAGTTACCCGCTCTTCGAACATCTGACCGCGCTCGAAGCGGTGCAGGCCACGCCGTACCCGCTCGAGTATCACGGCCGCTGGTCGATGGATCTGGCGGCGATCGGCCGCGCGCAGGACGCCGTGCGCGCCGTCCTTGTCGTGTCGCCGAACAATCCGACCGGGTCGTACATCACCGGGGACGAGCTGTCACGTCTCGCCCACCTCTGCGGTGAGCGGGGGTGGGCGCTCATCGTCGATGAGGTGTTCGCCGATTACCCGCTCGATGCCGACGCGCCCCTGACCGATATCGCGTCGCGTGCCGGCGTGCTGACGTTCTCGCTGGCCGGCCTGTCGAAGTCTGTGGGGCTGCCGCAGCTCAAGGCCGCCTGGATCATCGCAGGCGGTCCTGCCGCGGAGCGGGCCGCCGCGCTTGCGCGGCTGGAGCTCATTGCCGATACGTACCTGCCTGTGGCAACCCCTGTGCAGGTGGCGATGCCGCACCTCCTCGAGGCGGGGGCGGCGGTGCGCGGCGCCATCCAGCAGCGGATCCGGCACAACCTGGACGCGCTGCGCACGATCGCGCGCGGGCATCCGGCCTGCAGCGTGCTCCCGGTCGAAGGGGGCTGGTCCGCCGTGGTTCGCGTGCCATCGACCCGGAGCGAGGAGGCGCTGGTGCTCGATCTCGTCCACCGTGAACGAATCCTCGTGCATCCGGGGTATTTCTTCGACTTTCCCGGGGAGTCGTTCGTCGTCGTGAGCCTGCTGCCGGAGCCGCGCCTGTTTGCCGACGCGGTGTCCCGGCTCTTCCAGTTCGTGAGCTGCTGATGGCCCGCGAGCCTCGGTCGCGGCGCGCCGGCGTGCTCGTCCCGCTGTTCTCGATGGCCTCGGCCCGCAGCTGGGGCATTGGTGAGATCGGCGACCTGCACGCGCTGTCACGCTGGCTTGCGAGCGCGGGCCTGCGCGTGCTTCAGCTGCTCCCGATCAACGAAGTGCCCGTGGGGGAAGCGTCGCCCTATTCCGCCCTCAGCTCGATGGCGATCGACCCGCAGTTCATCACGCTCGATCGCGTCGACGATTTCCTGGAGCTCGGCGGAGAGGAGCGGCTCGAGCCGGAGCTCCGCGAGCGACTGGACGCCGTGCGCAGTCATGCGGCGATCGACTATGCGGACGTCCGCGCGCTCAAACAGACCGCGCTGCGCCGTGCGTTCGTCCGCTTCCGGAGCGTCGAGCTGGCCGGCGGCACGCGGCGCGCTGCGGCCTTCCGGGCGTACGTCCAGGACCAGGCCTGGTGGCTGGACGATTACGCGTTGTTCCGGGCGCTGCACGCGCAATCGGGCGAGCGGCCCTGGACCGAATGGCCCACGCCGGTGCGCACCCGGCAGCCCGGCGCGCTCGACCGGGCGCGCGGCGAGCTGGCCGACGACATCTTGTATCGACAGTACGTGCAGTGGGTTGCCGACGATCAGTGGGCCGACGCGCGGGCGGCCGCCGGCGGGGTGGCGCTCTTCGGCGACCTCCCGTTCATGGTCAGCGGCGACAGCGCCGACCTCTGGGCCCGCCAGGACGAGTTCCGCTTCGACGCATCGGTCGGCGTGCCGCCCGACGCGTTCAGCACGACGGGCCAGGACTGGGGGCTGCCGGTCTACCGATGGGACGTCCTCGCCGGGCGGGACTTCGACTGGCTCCGGGACCGCGCGCGGCGGAATGCGGCCCTCTTCGACGGCTATCGCATCGATCACCTCGTGGGGTTCTACCGAACCTACTTTTGGCCGCACGACGGCACCGATCCGGGCTTTACGCCCGACACCGAGGAGGCGCAGACCGCGCTCGGCGAGCGGGTGCTGAGCGTCTTTCGAGAGTGCGGGGCCGAGATCGTGGCCGAGGATCTCGGCACCGTTCCGGAGTTCGTCCGCGAGTCGCTCGCGAGGCTCGAGGTCCCGGGGTTCAAGGTGCTCCGGTGGGAGCGCGAATGGCACCAGCCGGGGCAGCCGTTCCGGGATCCGGTCGGCTACCCGCGCAGCGCGGTCGCCACGTCGGGCACGCACGACACCGAGCCGATGGAGGTCTGGTGGGAGCAGGCAGGCCGTGAGGAGCGGGAGGCGGTGCTCGCGGTGCCGTCGATCCGTGAACGCCTCGACGACGAGGATCGGGCGGTGGCCGTCGAGCATGCCGGCATGACGACCGCGCTGCGCGAGGCGCTGCTCGAGACGCTCTACGCCTCAGGCGCCGACCTGCTGATCCTCCCGGTGCAGGACATCTTCGGCTGGCGCGACCGGATCAACCGGCCCGCGACCGTCAACCCCGCCAACTGGACCTGGCGTCTTCCCTGGCCGGCCGACCGATGGACGACCGAGCCAGCGGCAATGGCGATGGCGACACAGCTCAGGGAATGGGCGGCCAGACACAATCGGTAGGCCGACCTGAAGGTCGGCCTCTACGAGGGTTCCGTAGAGGCGGACCTTCAGGTCCGCCTAACCCCTGCCGGCAATCCGCGCCCAGGTGTCCTTGAGCGTGACCGTGCGATTGAACACCGGCGCTTCGGGGCGTGAGTCGGGGTCGAGGCAGAAGTAGCCGAGCCGCTCGAACTGGACCGTCGTGCCCGCCTCGGCGCCGGCCAGCGACGGCTCGATCCGGGCTCCCGTCAGCCGCTCGAGCGAGCCGGGATTGAGATCGGTCAGCGGGTCGCGGCCATCCTGGCCGGGGTCGGGCGAGACGAACAGCCGATCGTACAGCCGGACCTCCGCCTCGAGCGCGTGCGGCGCGGAGACCCAGTGGATCGTCCCCTTGACGCGGCGGCTCGCGCTGGCGCCTGACAGCGACTCCGGATCGTAGCTGCAGCGCAGCTCCGTCACGGCCCCCGATTCGTCCTTCACGACGCGGTCGCACGTGACGATATACGCGTAGCGCAGGCGGACCTCGACGCCGGGCGACAGCCGGAAGAACTTCTTCGGCGGCTGTTCCATGAAGTCGTCGCGCTCGATGAACAGCTCGCGCGAAAAGGGAAGCTGCCGCGTGCCTGCCGCCGGGTCCTCCGGGTTGTTGACCGCCTCGACCCGCTCCTCGCGCCCTTCAGGGTAGTTCTCGATCACGATCTTCAGCGGGCGCAGCACCGCAAGCGCCCGCCGCGCCCGGCGGTTGAGATCCTCGCGCACCGTATGCTCGAGGAGCGCGACGTCGACGACATTCTCCTTCTTGGCCACGCCGATGCGGGCGCAGAAGTCGCGGATGGCCTCCGGCGTGTAGCCGCGGCGCCGCAGGCCGGCGATCGTCGGCATCCGCGGGTCGTCCCAGCCGGCGACCCGCTTCTGTTCGACGAGCGCCAGCAGCTTCCGCTTGCTCATCACCGTGTAGTTCAGATTGAGCCGCGCGAACTCAATCTGCCGCGGGCGGAACGGCGGCCTGGTGTGCTCGATCACCCAGTCGTACAGCGGCCGGTGATCCTCGAACTCGAGCGTGCAGAGCGAGTGCGTGATCCCTTCGATCGCGTCCGAGATCGGGTGCGCGTAGTCGTAGGTCGGATAGATGCGCCAGGCGTCGCCGGTCCGGTGGTGTGAGGCGTGCCGGATCCGGTACAGCGTCGGGTCGCGCATGTTGATGTTGGGCGACGCCATGTCGATCTTCGCGCGCAGCACGTGCGCGCCGTCGGGGAACTCCCCCCGCCGCATCCGCTGGAACAGATCGAGGCTCTCCTCGGCTGCACGGTCGCGACAGGGGCTGTTGCGGCCCGGCTCGGTCAGCGTGCCGCGGTAGTCGCGGATCTCGTCGGCCGTCAGGCTGTCGATATAGGCCTTGCCGTCACGAATCAGCTGCTCGGCGTACTGAGACAGGGCTTCGAAGTAGTCGGACGCGTAGAACGTCCGGTCACCCCAGTCGAACCCGAGCCACCGCACGTCCTCCTCGATCGATTCCACGTACTCGACGTCTTCCTTCGTCGGGTTGGTGTCGTCGTAGCGAAGGTTGCACAGGCCGGAGTACTCGGCCGCGACGCCGAAATTCAGGCAGATCGACTTGGCATGGCCGATGTGGAGGTAACCGTTCGGCTCGGGAGGAAACCGCGTGTGCACGCGGCCGCCGTGCCGTCCGGTCCGCTGATCGTCAGCGACGATCTCGCGGATGAAGTCGACGGCCGCTGGCGCGGCCTCGGCCGTGGGGTCCATGAGGAGACATTATTGACTACGTGGCATCCGTTTCGTCGACGGTCGCCCCCTCGGGGAGTCCCATGAGGCCGACCTGCTTCAGCACGCGGGGAACCGTGTCGATCGGCTCGGCGGCCGGCAGCTCCGCGCTGGTCGTCACTTCGAGCTCCCGCAGCCGGCGCGCGCTGACGAGCACGCGGGCCTCGAACGAGCCCGCGGCCTCGTTGTACGCCTGGACGGCGCCGTCCAGCTTCTTGCGGACCTCGTCGAACCGGTCGGCAAAGACCGCAAGCCGCTCGTAGAACTCCCGTCCCAGGCGGGCGACCTCCCGGTAATTGTCGGCCAGCGCTTCCTGCCGCCAGGTGTGCGCCACGGTCGTCAGCAGAGCGATGAGCGTGATGGGGCTCGCCAGGAGCACGCGCTGCCGGAGCCCGTGCTCGATGAGGGTCAGATCGTGCTGCAGGGCCGTGCTGAAGAGCGTTTCGCCGGGCAGGAACATGACGACGACCTCGGGCGAGTCGCCGAGCGCTTCCCAGTAGGCCTTGCCCCCGAGCTTGTCCACATGGTCTCTGACCTGCCGGGCGTGCGCCTGCAGACGCTCGAGGCGCGCCTCGTCGTCGGTCGCCTCCTGCGCGTCGAGAAAGGCATCGAGCGGCGCCTTGGCATCGACGACCATCCGCTTGCCGCCGGGGAGGTGGATGATCATGTCGGGCCGCAGCCGCCCGCTGTCGCCGGAGAGCGGCGGCTGCTCGTCGAAGTCGCAGCGCTGCACCATTCCGGCGATCTCGACAACCCGTCGCAGCTGCATTTCGCCCCAGCGGCCGCGGACCGCCGGTGTGCGCAGCGCGCGCGAGAGCGAGTTGGCGCTGGCGCCGAGGGCGGCGACCTGCTCGCTCAGCCGCGAATAGGCGGCGACACGGTCGCGTTCGGCCTCGGAGAGCCGCGCGTCCACCTTCTGCAGCGTCTCGGCAATCGGCTGATGAAAGGCCGCAAACGAGGTCCGCGCCAGGTCGAGGAACGCGGCGCGGTTCTCCTTGAGCGCGTCGGCCGCGAGCGACTGGAACGCCTCCCGCAGCTTCTGCTCGGCCCGCTCCAGGAGCTGCTGGGTCGCCTGAAGCGCATCCTTCTGCCGGCCGATGTCGTCGGTCAGCCACTTGTTGTCCTGCCGGGCGGCGGCCAGCTCCGCCGCCATCCGCGCGTGCGCCTCCGCGAGCCGGCGGGCCGTCTGCAGCCGCATGAGGACCGCCACGACGACCGCAGCGCCAAGCGCGGCCGCGATCGGCAGCAGGAGTTCCATCCGTCCTTTGATACCATGGGCGTCAATCGTGGCAACCGTCGTGCGCTGCCTGTCCTGGTTCACGCAGCGGGGGCTGCTTGCCGTCGTGTGCCTCGCCGGCTGCCACGCCGAGGCGCCGGCACCGGCAGCCCTCAACGCCGACATCTTCCTCAGCCCCGACACCGCCCTGATCCGCGGGCTCGTGGCGCCGAGCACGACGCTCGATGAAATGCTGCGCGCGCACGGCCTGAGCGCCGACGCGGTCGGCCGGCTGATCGACGCGGCCCGGGCCGTGTTCGACCCGCGCCGCATGCGGGCCGCGCAGCCGTTCCTGATCGAGCGGACCCACGACGGCGGGCTCCGCCAGTTCGAGTACGAGATTGACGCCGCGTCGTTCCTCCGCGTGACCCCGGTCGCCCTTGGCGCCGAAGCGCTTCGGGCCGAGGTTCTGCCGATCCCCAGGACGCTGGAAGAGGCGGCGGCGGCCGGGATGGTGGACGATGCGACGCCGTCGCTGTTTCAGGCGATGGACGCCGCAGGGGAGAACGCGGAGTTGACGATGGCGCTGGCGAGAATTTTCGCCGGCGAGGTCGACTTCAACACCGAGGTCCAGCCGGGCGACCGGTTCGCCCTGGCGTTCGAACGGTTCGTGCGGCCGGACCGGCCCCCCACCTACGGGGCGATCACCGCCGCCGAATTCATCAACGACGGACGTCTCATCCGCGCGGTGCGGTTCACACCTCCCGGCGGCCGCCCGGATTATTTCGACGAGCAGGGCCGCTCGCTGCGGCGGTTCCTCCTCCGCTCGCCGTTGAAGTTCGAGCCGCGGATCACCTCGCGCTTCTCGCTGCGGCGGCTGCACCCGGTGCTCCACACGACGCGCGCGCATCGCGGCGTCGACTACGGCGCGCCGACCGGCGCGCCGGTGGTGGCGGCAGCGGGTGGCACGGTCGTCTCGGCCACCTATGACAGTGCGAACGGGCGCATGGTGCGGCTGCGCCACGCCGGGGGGTACGAGTCGTACTACCTGCACCTCTCCGCCTTTGCGGCCGGAATCCGGCGCGGCGCGCGGATCGATCAGGGACAGGCAATCGGCCGCGTCGGCTCGACCGGCCTCGCGACAGGACCACACCTGCACTACGGCCTGCAGAAGAACGGACGATGGGTCGACCCGCTGCGCGAGCACCGGAACATGCCGCCCGGCGATCCCGTCCCGTCGACGGCGATGGAGGCGTTTCGCGCAGCGCGAGACGGTGCGCTCGAACGCCTCAGCAGCGCGCACGCCAGCGCGATGTCCGCGGTCGTCACCACATCCAACTGATCGCTGTCGGTCACACCATATAATTGGTGTTTCTGATGGCCACTATTGTTCCGTTCCGGGCGCTGCGGCCGGTGCCGAACGCCGCCGAGCGCGTGGCGGCGGTGCCGTACGACGTCGTCAATGCCGGCGAAGCACGGGCGCTCGCCGCCGGCAACCCCCTGAGCTTTCTCCACGTCTCCCGCGCGGAGATCGATCTGCCTGCCGCCGCCGATCCGTATGCCGACGAGGTGTATGCGAAGGCTGCGGAAAATTTCACGCGGCTCCGCACGCAGGCGCCGCTGATTGTGGAACAGGCCCCAACGCTGTACGTTTATCGCCTTCAAATGGGCGCACACGTCCAGACCGGATTGGCGGGCTGTTTCTCACTGGACGAGTACGACGCCGACGCGATCAAGAAGCACGAGCGAACGAGGCGCGACAAGGAGGACGACCGGACGCGCCACATCCTGGAGCTGCGGGCGCAGACCGGACCCGTATTTCTGACGTACCGGGCGTCGGCTGCCGTGGACGAGGTCGTGGCCCGGACGGTCGCCGCGCCGGCGCTCTTTGACTTCGCGGCGGTCGACGGCGTGCGGCACACCATCTGGCCGGTGGCCGCGGGGGACACACGCGCGGTCGTCGCGGCGTTTGCCGCCGTGCCGGCGCTCTATATCGCCGATGGCCATCACCGCGCCGCCAGCGCCGCCCGCGTCCGGCAGCAGCTCCGGAGCGGCTCCCATGCCGCCGGCGAGTGGGACACGTTTCTCGCGGTGGCGTTTCCCGACAACCAGATGCAGGTGCTTCCGTACAACCGCATCGTCCGGGATCTCGGCTCGCACAGCAGAGAGTCGCTGCTCGCCTCGCTTCGCGAACGGTTCGAGGTGCGCGACGGTCCCGCGTCGCCGGCGCGGAAGGGCGACGTGACGATATTTCTGGGCGATCGCTGGCGGACGATCGACCTGGGTCCGGCACCGCGCGGCGCCGACCCGGCCGACCGGCTGGACGTCAGCCGCCTGCAGAGCCTGATCCTGGGACCGCTGCTCGGGATCGGCGATGTCCGCACCGACAAGCGGATCGACTTTGTCGGCGGCGCCCGCGGGACGGCAGCGCTCGAGCGCCACGTGACCGAGGGGACGGCGGCGGTCGCCTTCTCGATGTATCCGGTGAGCGTGGACGATCTGATGGCCATCTCGGACGCCGGGAGCATCATGCCGCCGAAGTCCACCTGGTTCGAGCCAAAGCTGCGCGACGGGCTGCTCACGCATCTGATCTGAACCACGACGACACGAAGATCTCGAAGAACACGAAGTCATTATGAAAACGGGTCTTCGTGGCCTTGGTGATCGTCGTGATCTTCGTGGTTGATTATGAGAGTTCTTGTAGCCGACGCATTCGAGTCTTCCGGCCTCGAGGGCCTGAGCGCAGCAGGCTGCGAGGTCCTCTACCAGCCCGATCTGAGCGGCGACGCCCTTGAGCAGGCGCTTCGCGTGTCCGAGCCGGACGTGCTCGTCGTGCGGTCGACCCGCGTGACGGAGCCGATGCTCGATGCCGGACCGCGCCTGTCGCTCGTCGTGCGGGCGGGAGCCGGCGTCAACACGATCGATGTCGCGGCCGCGGCCCGGCGCGGTATCTACGTGTCGAACTGCCCCGGCCGCAACTCCACTGCGGTTGCCGAGCTGGCCATCGGGCTGCTGATTGCGCTCGATCGCCGTATTCCCGACAACGTCGCGGAGCTGCGCGCCGGCCGATGGAACAAGAAGAAGTTCGCGTCCGAATCCCGGGGGCTGTACGGCCGGACGCTCGGCCTGCTCGGGTTCGGCAGCATCGGGCAGGAAGTCGCCCGGCGCGCGCGCGCGTTCGGCATGGAGGTGATCGTCTGGAGTCCCCGATTCCTTCGCGACGGCGCCGCGGCGCTGGCGGCGCTGCCGCGCGACCTGGAGGTGACGGTCTTTCGATCGCCCGAAGACGTGGCGGCGCGGAGCGACGCGCTGAGCGTGCACCTCGCGTTGACCCCGGAGACCGGGCATTTTGTGGGCGCATCGATCCTGAGCCGCCTGAAGCCGGGCGCGCTCTTCGTGAACACGGCACGGGCCGAGCTCGTGGACGAGGCAGCGCTGAGACAGGCCGTGGAGACCGGCGGTGTGCGGGCCGCACTCGACGTGTTTGCAGGCGAGCCGGCGGCGGGCGCCGCGGAATTTTCCCCGCCGCTGGCCGCGCTGCCCGGCGTCTACGGCACGCACCACATCGGTGCGTCCACGGAGCAGGCGCAGGAGGCCATCGCGGCAGAAGCGGTTCGTGTCATTCGCACGTATCGGGACAGTGGCAAGGTGCCGAATGTCGTGAATCTGGCATCGCGCACGCCCGCCACGCACACGCTCATCGTGCGGCACCGCGATCGGCCTGGCGTGCTGGCTGATGTGTTCGCGCAGCTGCGGCTGCGCGATCTCAACGTCCAGGAAACCGAAAACGTGATTTTCGAAGGGGCTGAAGCGGCCGTGGCGCGCATCAGTCTCGACAGCGAGCCGGACGGCGCGCTGCTTCAGGCCATCCGGACGGCGAACCCGGACGTGTTGAGCCTGCAGGTTGTGAAAAGATAGGGATATGCGCATCTATAATTTTTCCGCCGGTCCCGCGGTGCTGCCGCTGCCGGTCCTCGAAGAGGCGCAGCGCGATCTCGTGGCGCTGCCCGGGGTCGGCATGTCGGTGATGGAGATCAGCCATCGATCTGCCGCGTTCGAGAATCTGCTGAACCAGGCGATCGAAGACATCCGGGCGCTGGCGAACATTCCGTCCAGCTACCGGATCCTGATGTTGCAGGGGGGCGCCACGCTGCAGTTCTCGATGGTGCCGATGAACCTGCTGATGGCGGGCGCCACGGCCGACTACATCGACACCGGCTCGTGGGCCGACAAGGCGATCAAGGAAGCCCGGAAGGTCGGCTCCGTGAACGTGGCGGCGACCACCAAGGGCGACAAGTACAGCCGGCTTCCCGCGCAGCAGGAGCTGACGCTCACGCCGGGCGCCGCCTACGTGCACGTCACGACCAACAACACGATCGAAGGGACCGAGTGGAAGGCGATTCCCGATGTCGGATCGGCGCCGCTCGTGGCCGACACGTCCTCCGACATGTTCAGCGGCCCGATCGATGTCGCCCGGTTTGGCCTGATCTACGCCGGCGCGCAGAAGAATCTCGGGCCGTCGGGCGTCACGCTCGTGATCATCCGCGAGGATCTCCTCGCCCGGTCGACCGACGGGCTGCCGATCATGCTGAACTACAAGGTCCACGCCGACAACAACTCGCTCTACAACACCCCGAACACGTTCGGCGTCTACATTCTCGGGCTCACGATGAAGTGGCTCCGCTCCCTCGGCGGGCTGGACGCGATTGGGGCACGCAACGAGCGCAAGGCGGCGAAGCTGTACGCCGAGATCGACCGGACCGGCTTCTACCGCGGAACGGCACAGAAGAAGAGCCGGTCGCGGATGAACGTGACGTTCCGCCTGCCGACCGAAGAGCACGAGAAGGCCTTCGTGAAGGAGTCGACGGCCGCGGGGCTCGACGGCCTGAAAGGGCACCGGTCGGTCGGCGGCATGCGCGCGTCGATCTACAACGCGTTTCCGGAAGACGGTGTCGAGGCGCTCGTCCAGTTCATGCGCGAGTTCGAGCGCAAGCACGGGTAGGCACGGAGGGGACGGAGGCACGGCAACTATGTCGTGGCGTTTACACTTCCTGACGCGCGGCCCAATACTCGCTGCCGATCAGCTTTCGCCGCTGATCCTTAGCACTCGAGTCGGTGGTCCGGCTCCCAGAACTCGCACCCAGCGCATTCTTCCTCGGTCACGTGGGGTGGAGCGCATTCCACCGTAAGGCGTGTGCGACGCGGCCGCACACACACCCACGGGCCGCCCGGCTGTTCGGGGATGTCAACGAACTGGGAAGCCAGCCGAGTCCACTGGCAGTTCCAGGGGAACTGCACGCCTTTCTTTGCGACTTCTGGCATTTGAAGCCTTAGAGTTGCGGCGCAGCAAGTGCCGTGCCCTTAACGGCTCCGCGAGTTCTATAAGCATTTGCAGGTGTCGGGACACGGGCCTGCAGGATCTTGATCAGTCGTGCCGTGAAATGTCCGATCCCATGCTGGAAATCCCACGGGTTGTATCTCGCAGAACATGATCGGTCGGAGCAGCCCGTGTCGGAGCGGATCTTTGGAACGCTGGTTGCGCCGCGATGGCCGCGTTCTCCGTTTCTGTCAGATTCCTTCGGTAAATCCTTGGCGACAAAATGATGCGCTAGTAAACACTGGGCTTTCCGCGTAACTCACATTCAGCTCGCGAATAGCGTTTCCGGATTCGGTCGTTGGCTTGCGTCTGTTCGCGTCAGGCTGCTGCGTGCGCCCGGGTTACTTGCAGCGGGTCAGTGCGAGTATTCGACCATCCTTGCCATCGTCTGGCGCCTGAAGTTCATCGAACATCGGTGCGCTCGCGGGCGCTCGGCGGCGTGGCGCTCGATTCGACTGAGCGGCCGGCAAGATAGGTAACAGATCAGTCCGGCCCCGGACCGTTCTGTTACCCTTCTCTCCGGACCGCACCTATCGACCGGCTAACCGAATGGAGCCGACGCGCCAGGAGTTTCCTGCGATCATGTCGCCGCGGCGCGCGGCTCATTCGGAACGTCTAGGCCCGCATTGAGGAACAGCAAGGCAATGAAAGTCAATCAGTCAAACAATTCTGACCCAGGCTTCGGAAGTACAACATGGCGAGCAACGGGTCTCGTTGTACTAGCGGTCTTGCTAGGCAATGTCAACGCGCTGGTCGACTCTGTTCTCCACCCGGAGATTTCGTACTTCGATCGGGAGCATCTCATCGTGGGAGGCGTTACGGCCCTCGCCAGCGCAGTGCTCTCCTTTCTATTGATTCGCTACGAGCGTCACCTGAACAGAGCAATAGACACTATCGATCATCTTGAAGCGATTCTACCGATTTGCTCCAACTGCAAGAAGATTAGAAGGAGCGACGAAGGGCTAAATGTTGCGGAGTCCTGGCAGTCAATAGAGTCGTATTTCACTGAGAAGACGCGCTCGGAGTTTAGCCATGGTATTTGCCCAGAATGCATGGTGGCCCTCTATCCAGATTCCGTGCCGAGCCCGACAGCGAAGGACGCCGACATACGTGGTCACGCGCCGACCGCACGCCGCAATGAGGCCTAACACGTTTGCAGCCGTCGGCGACTGGCGCGACAATGAGCCGTCGCGGTCGTATCCGCACTCCCAATCATCGGCGGAATCGCATTGACACTGGCGCGGCGCCAGCCAGGCGCCGGTCACTCCGCGGCGTGGAGGGGACCTCGCTCAGACCACATGTCGGAGCGCCTCGAGCCTCCAGAGGTAGTTGGCGATCTGATTCCAACTGGCGAACGTCAGGTCCTGACAGTTTTCTCTCCATTCACCCTCCGTTCCTCCGTGTCTTCTCCGGGTACGACCGTTGCCTCCGTCCCCTCCGCTAACTCTGCGTCGCGGCGCGTGGCCGCCGCCTGCGCCTTCGCCGCCGCCGCGGCGGCCCGGGTTCGGTCGCCTCCGCGTCGCCCTCGAACGCTCCTGCCGCTTCGATGAACCCGCGCCAGTGCTCGAGCGCCTCGGGCGCGCTGCCGTGAATCTCCAGCCAGGTGAGGGCCTCCCGGAACGGCCCTCGATGCATCAGCGCGCGCCGTGCACGGGGCGACGCGTCCTGGTCGAGCAGCCGCCGCTGGAGCGAGAGAACGTGCTGCAGGCGATCGACGTCGCGGCGCGGAAGCGGCAGCATGCCGAGCGAGAGCGCCGGCTCCTTCCCCCTGCCGGTGCGCACCGCCGGCGCCGGCGCGAGCAGCCCGCCGATCCCCAGCCCCAGCGGAACGATGAGCGAGCCGAGCAGAATCGGGTTCGTGAGGGTGTCCGGCGTCTCCTCGAACCGGGCGAGATAGCGGTCGAGCGCCGCCAGCGACTGCCACAGCGCATCGCCGCAGCGGGTCTGGAACTGCGGCGCGATCGGCTCGAGCAGCCGGCGCTCGGCCAGCATCCGGAACGCCTTCTCGGAGGCGCCCGCCCGCAGCAGTTTGTAGAGCTCCTCGAGCAGCCGCGCCGGCGCGCTTTTCGCGATCTCGGTGCGATGCGCGGCAATGGCGGCGTCGATCGGCGGATCGATGGCGAAATCGAGCCGCGCCGCCATCGCGACCGCCCGCAGCATGCGAACCGGATCCTCCTGGAACCGCTCGGTCGGGTCTCCGATGCACCGGATCAGGCGCGTGCGGAGGTCCTCGAGCCCCCCGGTGTAGTCGATGATGGAAAACGTGGCGATGTCATAGAAGAGCGCGTTGACGGTGAAATCCCGCCGGAACGCATCCTCTTCGGGCGTGCCGAACGTGTTGTCCCGGTGCAGCAGCCGCACGTGGCCGTCTGTGCCCTCCTCGTCAACCGGAATGGCGTGCGCCAGCTGGGCGTCGACGGCGGCGAGCTCTTCGGCGGACAGCTGGCGCCTGAACGTCGCCACCTCAATCGCCTTGGGTCCAAACCGCACGTGCGCCAGACGGAACCGGCGCCCGATGATCCAGCAGTTGCGGAACAGCCGCTTCACCTGATACGGATGCGCGGACGTGCCGATGTCGAAATCCTTGGGCCGGTGGCCGAGCAGCAGATCGCGGACGCTGCCGCCGACGAGGTAGGCGAGGAAGTGGTGCTGATGCAGCCGATACAGAACTCGCAGGGCGTCGGGATCAATCTGCTTGCGTGAAACCGAGTGCGCGTCGCGCGGCACGATGACCGGCTGGCTCATCTACCTCCTGACTCCCAATCCTTGCCCCCTTGCCCCCTGAATTGTAATGCTACGATCGGCGGGATGCGAGGTCGCACCGCGGTGTGGGTTGCGCTTGTGATGTCGATCGGCGCCGGGCCGGTCGCGGCCGCAGAGCACCCGTCGCTCGCGAAAGCGCGGGCCCTCTATAACGCGGCCGACTACGACGCCGCGATCGCGGCGGCGTCGACGGCTCGGGCCGACCCGGCGGCGGCCGACGCCGCGGCCCTTGTGGCGGCGCGATCGCACCTCGAACGGTACCGCCTTCGCTCGTCCGACCCCGCCGATCTGGCTGCCGCCCGCGAAGCGCTCAGCGCCGTCCGCCTGGCGGCCCTCTCGCCGCGCGATCAGGTCGACGTCTGGGTCGGGTTTGGCCAGGCGCTGTACCTGTCGGACATGTTCGGGGCCGCGGCGGAGCTCTTCGAGACCGCGCTCGGCGGCGCCGCGCTGCTGCCGCTCCGCGACCGATGGCTGCTGCTCGACTGGTGGGCGACCGCCCTCGACCGCGAGGCGCACGCGGCCGGCGCGGAACGCCGCACGATGGCGCTGCAGCGGGTGATGGCGAGGATGGAGGACGAGCTGCAGCAGGATCCCACCAGCGCGCCCGCGAACTACTGGATGGCCGTCTCGGCCCGCGGCACCGGCAATCTGGAGCGCGCGTGGAGCGCCGCGGTGGCGGCCTGGGTGCGCGCGCCGCAGCGCCCCGACACCGCGCCCACGCTGCGCGCCGACATCGACCGGTTCGTGACGACCGTGCTCATTCCCGAGCGCGCCCGCGCGCGTGGCGCCCGCGAGCAGGCGGCGGCCGGCGAGCTGCGAGCGGAGTGGGACCTGGTGAAGGAACAGTGGCCGTGAGGAGAGACACAAGGCGCTAAAGAACGTTTCCACGAGCCACAGAGCCACAGAGGCACAGAGCTTTTTGAGTGAATTCCTTCTCTGTGTCTCTGTGACTCTGTGGCCCCGTGAAAGTGAAGGCGGTTTCAGGGCTTCGCGTCGCGCCAGTTCTCGGCAATCCCTACATCGACCGTCAGCGGCACCTTGAGCGCCGCGGCCCCTTCCATCCGCTCGCGGACGATCTCGGCGGCCCCTTCGGCTTCTTCCCGCGGCGCTTCGAACAGCAGCTCGTCGTGCACGGTGAGGATCATCCGCGTGCGCAGGCGGCGCCCGGCCAGCTCGGCGTGGAGATCGATCATCGCCTTCTTCAGGATGTCGGCGGCGGTGCCCTGAATCGGCATGTTGATCGTCTCGCGTTCGGCCCGTGCCCGGATCTGGCCGTTGCGGCTGTTCAAGTCGGGGACGAGCCGCCGACGCCCGAACAGCGTCTTCACGACGCCCGTCTCGCGGGCGCGCGCCACCGTGTCATCGATGAACGCCCGGACGCGTGGAAAACCGGCGAAGTAGGCCGTGATGAATGCCTGCGCCGCCTCCTGCGTCACACCGATGTCCTTCGCGAGCGTGAACGCCGTCTTTCCGTAGAGCAGCGCGTAGTTCACGATCTTCGCCCGGCGCCGGAGCTCGTGCTTGTCCAGGCCGCTGTTCGCGCCGAACACCTTCATGGCCGTGCGGTCGTGGATGTCCTCATTGGCGGCGAACGCGTCGATGAGCGCCGGCTCGTCGGCGAGGTGCGCCAGCACGCGCAGCTCGATCTGCGAATAGTCGGCGGAGATGAGCACATGGCCGGGCGCCGCGATGAAGGCGCGGCGGATCTCCCGCCCCAGCTCGGTCCGGATCGGGATGTTCTGCAGGTTGGGATCCGAGCTGCTCAGCCGCCCCGTCGCCGCGACCGCCTGGTTGAAACAGGTATGGACGCGGCCGGTGGCGGGGTGCACGACCTGCGGGAGCGCGTCGATGTAGGTGCTCTTCAGCTTCTGCAGCGCGCGCCATTCCAGCACGAGCCGCGGAACCTCGTGCGTCGCCGCCAGCTCCTCGAGCACCTCGAAGGCGGTGGACGCAGAGCGGGTCTTGCCCGTCTTCCTCAGCGTGGGAAGCTGCAGCTTCTCGAACAGGATCTCGCCAAGCTGCCGCGGCGAGTTGATGTTGAACTCCTGGCCCGCCAGCTCGTAGATGCGCGAGGTATACCGGGCCAGCTCGCGCTCGATGTGCTGCGACTGGGCGGCCAGCGCAGGCCCGTCGATCAGGATGCCGGCGCGCTCGAGATCGGCGAGTACGGGCAGGAGCGGCATCTCCAGGTCCCGGAAGACCTGTTCGAGCGAGTCGGTCACGAGCAGCGGCGCCAGCCGGTTCGACAGCTGGCGCGCCAGATCGGCCCGCTCGCCGGCGAAATTGAGCACGGCCGCCGGGGGCTGCGCGGCGAGCGGCGTCGCCCTGGCGCCGCGCCCGCATACGTCCTCTTCGGTCAGCGCCTTGTAGCCGAGATGCTCGATCGAGGTCTCCTCGAGCGGGTGGCCGGGCCGCGTGGCATCGAGCAGATAACTGGCCAGCATCGAGTCGAAGGTGAGCCCCCGCAGGTCGATCCCCTGGTTCTTGAGCACGACGACGTCGAATTTAAGATCGTGGCCGACCTTGCGAATCGATGCGTCTTCGAGCAGCGGCTTGAGCCGTTCGAGGGCGGCCTCGCGGGCAATCTGCGGCGCCGCATCACCCCCCGACAGCAGATCGGCTCCGCCCGCGGGCCCATGACCGAGCGGCACGTAGCGTGCCTGGCGATCGGCCGTCGAGAAGGCCATCCCGACGACCCCGCCCCGCATCGCCAGCGGCTGGTCGGGAATGACGCGCAACGCGAACTCCCCGGCCGCGCGCAGGTCGCCGATCAGCGCCTCGAGCCCGGCCAGGCTGTCGACGAGCGCATAGTCCTTCGCGACGGTGTCTGCCGTCGGAGCGAATTCGTTGACGAGCGATCGGAACGCGAGCCGGGAGAAGAGCTCGTAGCAGCGCTCGCGTGAAGCGCCGCGGTATCGCAGGGATTCGAAATCGACGTCCAGCGGCACATCCCGGCGGATCGTCACCAGCTCCCGGCTGCGGAGGGCCGCCTCGCGGTGCGCGAGCAGGGCCTCCCGGTACTTGCGCTGAGCCAGGTCGCCGGCGTGCTCCAGCAGCGCATCCAGGCCGCCGGACGCCGCGATCAGATCGATCGCCCCCTTCTTGCCGATGCCGGGGACGCCGGGGATGTTGTCGCTGGTGTCACCGACCAGCGCGAGCACGTCGACCACATGCGCGGGCGCGACGCCGAACTTCCCGGCGACGGCCGCTTCGTCGAACCATGCACCGTCCTCGCGCGGGTCGTACACGCGTATGGATCCCGCCGGGTCGTCGCGCACGAGCTGGAAGAAATCCTTGTCGATCGAGACGATCGCCACGTCAAAGCCGGCCGGAACCGCACGCTCCGCCAGCGTCCCGATCACATCATCGGCCTCGTACCCCTGGGCGGTGAGGATCGGCACGCCGAGCGCTTCGCAGGCCTCGTGCACCCAGGCGATCTGCTCGGCCAGGTCGTCCGGCATGGCGGCGCGCGTGGCCTTGTAGTCGGCGAACAGATCGTCCCGGAACGTGCGGCCGGCCAGATCGAACGAGGCGGCGATGTACTCGGGATGATGATCGTTCATCAGCTTCCGCAGCATCGTGACGAACACGTAGACCGCGTGGGTGGTGTGGCCCTCCTGGTTCGTCAGCCCGCGGCCACGGAACGCGTGATACGCGCGGTACATCTGGGAGCTGCCGTCGATGAGGAAGAGGACGGGGCGGGACATGCGGATGGCTTCAGGCCGCAGGATATCATTGGGCTTTGATGGCATCCGGACGGCGGCGGATCGCAGGCGTCGCAGGGCTCGTGACGGCTGCCGTGCTCGCCTCCGGGTGCAGCCGTGCGGCGCTGCTCGAGCCCGAGTACGAGTACGAAGAGGAGGTCTACCTCTCGCTCGACGGCTCGGCGCGGGTGAACGTCCATGCGTCGGTTGCCGCGCTCGTGGCGCTCCGCGGCGCAATTCTAGATCCCGATCCGCTGGCGCGCCTCGATCGCGACTACGTGCGCCGGTTCTTCGGCGCGCCGGCCAACCGCGTCTCCGTCAGCCTGGCACGACGCGACGGCCGCCGCCTCATTCACGCGGGCATTCAGGTCGACGACCTGCGGCAGGTGTCGAAGCTGGCGCCGTTCGCCTGGTCGGAGTACCGGCTCGAGCGGCGCAGCGACACGTTCGAGTACCGCCAGTCAGTCGGCGCGCCGGCCGCCCCCGGCCGCCGGCTGCCGCCCTGGACCGGACAGGAGCTCGTCGCGTTCCGGTTCCATCTGCCGAGCGAAGTGACGTTCCACAACGCGCCGTCGGGCGAGATCGAGCGTGGCAACATCCTGCGGTGGGCGCAGCCGCTCGGCGAGCGGCTCGACGGGCGCCCGGTGGACATTCAGATGCAGTTCGAGGCCACGTCCATTCTCGCCAACACCCTGCTCCTCTTCGGCGCCACGATGGTGGCCGCGCTGGCCGCGATGGCGGGGGTGGTGTGGTGGATCAGACGGAGCGGGACATAAAATCCCAAATCCCAAAGACCGCACTTGTTGGGATTTGGTCATTGGGATTTGGGATTTGTCTTACAGCCGCTCCAGCTCCGCCGTGACCTCGGCGTCGGTTTTCAGATTGTTCGTCACCGAGAAGGCGCCGAACGAGCCGGCGATCGACCGCGCGAGCATCCGGTCGATGTTGCTGTTCACCACGCCCTCCAGCGTCACCCGGCCGTTCTCGACGATGACGTGAATGGGCGGGTTCACCATCGCGCCATACGACCAGAAATTGGCGTTGCCGTAGATCGCCCGTGCAATCCCCAGCCGGAGCTCGTCATCGAACATCGAGACCGGCAGCACCGAGATCTCGTTCTTGACGGTGCGGACACCTGCCACGCGTGCGACCCGCTCGGCGATCGCGTCGCGCTTGTACGGCATCGTCACCTTCCCCGTGAGGGTCACCGCGCCGTCGGCGACCGTGGCGTGAATGCTGTCGAAGATCGTGAAGTACGGATAGCGCAGCACCTGCTGCGAGACCTCGCGGAAGATCTGCAGGTCCTCGCGGTCGGCCGCCCAGGCTGGTGCGCTCATCGCGAACATCACGATGATGGTGGCAACAATCCTGGTACACATGTCGTCTTCCTCCGTGTTGTGTCGTCGCTGGGCCGGCCGTGCCGGCCGGCGTCCGGAAAGATCCGAGGCAAAGAGACTGCCAGGCGGCAGCGCCTCGGAATTGGTCGAAATTCAAGAAAAAACGACGGGTTCCGGCGGCTCCCAGGCGTTGCCCGCCCGGGGTGTCCTCCCTCGGGGGCGGTCAGAGGATGAGCATCGTGACGACGCCGGCCGCGATCAGCAGGATCTGCCGGAGAGAGCCGGCGTCGGTGCGGCCGCGGTGCAGGCCCGGAATCAGGTCGGCCATGGCGACGTACAGGAAACTGGCCGCGGCGAGCGCCAGAAAATAGGGCAGCAGCTGCGGCACGACGTCGAACGCCACGAACGCGACAACGGCCCCGACGGCGCTGGCCAGGCCCGACAGGACGTTGAGCAGCAACGCCCGGCCGCGGGCATAGCCGGCATGCAGGAGAATCGCAAACTCGCCGACCTCCTGCGGGATCTCGTGCGCGGCCACCGCTATCGCGGTGCTGACGCCCAGCGGCACCGACGTCATCACGGCGGCCGCCACCACGGCGCCGTCGACGAAGTTGTGAAACGCGTCGCCGACGAGGACCGGCACCACGCTGCTCTCGTGCACTTCGCAGTCGTGGACGTGGCAGTGGCGCCACAAGACCAGCTTCTCGAGCACGAAGAAGAGGAGGATGCCCCACAGCAGCGTCGCGAACACGCGCGAGGGCGGCAGCTGCTCCAGGGTGGTCGGCAGCAGCGCCAGGATGGACACGCCCAGCAGGGCGCCGACGGCATAGCTGACGAGCCACGGCACCAGCCGGGACCGGGTGGAGTCCTTGATGAGGAGCACGCCGGAGGCGACGAGCAGGCCGCCAAGCCCGCCGACCAGGCTCAGCCCGAGCGCGATAAAGAACGTGGACACGCCAGGGGCATCATAAGTCAGGACGCGATGTAGCCCTTGCGCGCCCGCACGGCGAGGCGGCGGTCCTTTACTTCGACCCGGATCGTGTGCCAGCGGCCGTCCCGCTGTCCGGGGCTGACATAGCCGAGCGAGTACTGTTTGCTCAGCTCGTCAGCGAGCCGGGCCGTGGCCGCGTCGAGGTCGCCGAAGCGGCGGAGGATCTCCGTGCGTCCGCCGGTGTCATCGGTGATGTCGTGCAGCGCATCGGCGTTGACGCGCTCGGCGGTCCGGCCGATCGGGTTTCCTCCGATGATGGGCGGCAGGCGCCGCCCCGGGCCGCGTCCGGGGATCGGGAACGGCAGGGGCACCGGGACGCGCGTCGTCGGGCGCCGCCGGGACATCTGCTGAACGCCGTCCACGCCGAGCGCGTACACCAGCACTTCGCTCTCTCGAATCATCTTCCGCAGCTCGCCCGGAGAGGTGCGGCTGCTCGTGTCGTTGCCGTCGGAGATGACGAGCAGCGACTTCTTCGGGTGCTCGCCGATGCTCGCCAGCGGCAGCGCGTCCGCAATCGCGTCGTAGAGCGCCGTCCCCCCGGCCGGCGACACGCGGCCGACCGCGCGGCTGATCGCCCGGCGATCGCGCGTCCATTCCTGAATCACGTCCGGCCTGCTGGCAAACTGGAGAAAGAAGAGTTCGTCGTCCGGGCCGAGCAGGTCGTAGATGAATCGGTCGATGGCCGCGCGCGCCGACGACATCTTGTCGGCGGTCATGCTGCCGCTGGCGTCGAGCGCAATCCCGAGGCTCACCGGCACGCGCTCGTTGCTGAAGTGCGCGATCTCCTGCGCCTCGCCGTCTTCGTAGACGATGAAGTCGTCGCGCCGGAGCCCCGACACGAACCGGCCGTCGCCATCGGTGACCGTCGCCGTGACGTTGATCAGCTCCACGCCGCTGCGGAAGCTCGGGCCCTCCTGCGCCGTGCCGGCAAGGGAGAAGATGCCCGCGAGCATGACCGCGGCGGCGAGCAGCGTGTGCGGGCGCATGCGCAACATCAAAGGTCCAAGGTCAGAAGTACGAAGTCGGGTCGCCGGTCGAACGTCGCCGTGACGGCGGAAAAGCCTGGAGTCGAATTCCGGGGAGCGACGGCAAAAGGCTTGCCTGCGGCCGCCGCGCGTTTCCCGCATATTTTGCCACGGTTCGGCCGGGAGGGGGGCGGGCATCGCACGATTCGGGCGGCGCGGTGTCGCCGATGCGGGACGGCCCGTCCGCAAACGAGGACTCAGGACTGTGGCTTGAGCCCTTCGATGAACCGATGGCCTTCACGTTCGGCGAGCAGGCGCGCGGGCCTGAAGCCTGCCGCGTGCAGTGCCGAGAGCGTCCCGCCGGAGTCGGCGGCGGGAGCGCTCCCGAACCGCCCGAGCAGCCCCTGCCGGGCCGCGTCGATGACGATGAGGCGTCCGCCGGGGCGCAGCACGCGGTGCGCGTGACCAAGCAGCGCAGCGCCCGCCGCGCCGTCGAGCGCGGCACCGACGCCGCCCGCGTGCAGCACGACGACATCGAACGAGCCGTCCGCGAGCGGCAGTGCCTCGAGGGGCGCGACGTGCACGTCGGTGAGCGCACCGGAGGCCGCCGCCGCCGCGCGCGCCGCCGCTGCCGCGCGCTCGGTCGCCACCACAATCGCGGCATGGCCGCTCAAGCCGACCTTCGCCGCAATCGCGCCGACCAGCGACGCGTCGTCGACGCCGATCTGCAGCACGCGCTCGCCCGTGCGCACGCCGCTCATGACGATTGGAAGACGTTCGAGCTTCGACTTGCGCAGAAAGAACATCAATTTTCCTCATGATATAGTGGCCGATTGTGACTGCACCACTTCAAATTGCCCCGAGTCACGGCAAGCTTGGCGTGCTGCTCGTCGGGCTCGGCGCGGTCAGCACCACCACCATCGCGGGCGTCTTTGCGATCCGCAGGGGGCTGGCGCAGCCGATCGGGTCGCTGACGCAGATGGGGACCATCCGGCTGGGCAAGCGGACGGAGGCACGCGCGCCGCGGATCAAGGATTTCGTCCCGCTCGCCGATCTCAACGACATCGTGTTCGGAGGCTGGGACATCTTCGAGGAGGACTGCTACGCCGCCGCGCGCACCGCCGGCGTCCTCGAGCCGGCGCAGCTCGAGCAGGTGCGCGGCGAGCTCGAGGCGATCCGTCCGATGCCCGCCGTCTTCGATCAGCGCTACGTCCGCCGGCTCGACGGCCCGAACGTCAAGAAGGGCAAGAACAAGCGCGATCTCGCCGAGCAGGTCGTAGCGGACATCCGCGCGTTCAAGGAGCAGCACGGGTGCGACCGCCTGGTGATGATCTGGTGCGGCAGCACCGAGGTGTACATGAAGGAGTCGGCCGTGCACGCCACGGTCGCGACCTTCGAGAAGGCGCTCGAGCAGAGTGACGACGCCATCGCCTCGAGCATGGTGTACGCCTATGCGGCCATTCGCGAGGGGATTCCCTTTGCCAATGCCGCGCCGAACCTCACGGCCGACATCCCGGCGCTCCTGGAGCTGGCGGCCCGGACCCGCGCCCCGCTGGCGGGCAACGACATGAAGACCGGCCAGACCCTGATCAAGACGATCATCGCGCCGGGCCTGAAGGCGCGGCTGCTCGGGGTGCGCGGCTGGTACTCGACCAACATTCTCGGCAACCGCGACGGGGAAGTCCTCGACGATCCGGAGTCCTTCAAGACCAAGGAAGAAAGCAAGAAGTCGGCGCTCGACTACATCTTCCAGCCGCAGCTCTATCCGGAGCTCTACAAGGACCTCTGCCACGTGGTCCGAATCAACTACTACCCCCCACGAGGCGACAACAAAGAGGGGTGGGACAACATCGATCTGGTCGGCTGGCTCGGTTACCCGATGCAGCTGAAGATCAACTTCCTCTGCCGCGACAGTATCCTTGCGGCGCCGATCGTGCTCGACTCGGCGCTGTTCCTGGATCTGGCCAAGCGGGCGGGGATGTCAGGGATACAGGAGTGGCTCTCGTTCTACTTCAAGTCGCCGATGCACGCGCGTGAGGTCTACCCCGAGCACGACCTGTTCATTCAGCTGATAAAGCTCAAGAACACCCTGCGGTACATGCGCGGCGAGCAGCTGATCACGCACCTCGGCCGCGAATACTACGACTGAACCACCACCCGCTCCACGCGGTTGCGTCCCGCGTGCTTGGCCCGGTCCAGCGCTTCTTCGGCGTCGGTCAGCAGCTGCGTTGCCTGCAT
>Ga0155950_1026_pt1 | contig 48411 bp, 49 predicted proteins | sample RifCSPlowO2_02_FD_107604 | JGI IMG/M metagenome (GOLD analysis project Ga0155950, IMG submission 107604) | Acidobacteria bacterium RIFCSPLOWO2_02_FULL_67_21
GGGGCGGCTCATGGGATGGGCGGTTTCCAGTTGAGAACAATCGTCAAAGGAGACGGCGCTTCGAGCGAGGAGATGGCGAGGAATCGCTCGCCAATCCGGATTGCCGCGGGACTGGTAGCGGCAGCGGTTTGGAACAGCGCCACCGGTGTTCCGGGTTTGAGTGTGGTTCCCCCGCCAGCGATCGGCACCGCCATCAGCCGGCCACCCGGCGCCGGAAAATAGAGTTCACGGCCGTCGGCACTCCAGAACGGAGTGCCGGCTCCGTCGGTGGAGATCCTTACTCGTTCTGCCGGGCCGGGGAAGGCCTGCACGTAGGCCTCAGAGCGACCGGTCTCTTGCGAGATGAACGAGATCCACCGTCCATCCGGCGAGAACCGGCCACAGCACTCGAGCGCCGGCGTCTGTACGACCGCAAACGGCTTTCGGTCGCCAGACATCGGCAGCGCCCAGAGATCGTCGGCCGTCGTCGGCGCGGCATCCTGGTAGAGCAGAAACCGTCCGTCCGCCGACCAGTCGCTGGCGGCTTTGCCGTTGGCTGACTCGAGCAACGGCCGCTCGTCATTACCATCAATTGATTTGATGTACAGATCGAGCACGCCCTTCCGACTCGACGTAAATACGAGATGTCTCCCATCAGGCGACCATGCGCCGGGGGCCTCCCAGGCGGCGCTGGTTGTGAAACGCCGCGACGGCTGCACCCCTGCGACGTCGACGAGCCAGACGTCAGTATTGCCGTTGATGGTGCGCGCCATCGCCAGTGTGCGCTGGTCCGGTGACACTCCTACTCTCGTTGCGAGTGCCTCACCCAGGCTACCGATCTCCCGCCCCGCCCGATCCATCAAGACGTATTGGTTACGGCCGGCGCTCAGTCGATAGGCGAGCATCCCGTTGGCGGATGCCGACACAGCGAGGCTGCCGGCCAGACTCGTGTTCGGCGTCGTCCAGTCCACGGCCACTTGTCCAGCGATCGAAATCGGATTGCCGCGCGGTGTCATGTCCGCGAGGTTGAAGCGCTGCGCGAGCAGGGCCTCCTTGCGGCCAAACAACACGGCGTCTGGTGCGGCGAAGACCGCGGACCCGTCGGAGTCGAGTAGCCGGCGTGTTTCCAACGAATCGACCGAACCCAGATAGAGCCCCTGGCTGTCCGTCGTGCGCGCAAAGAAAATGAAGCGGCGGCCATCCGGAAGAAATTGCGGATAGCGATGCGTCCTGTGTCCCGCCTCCAGCCGCGTGACCGGCGTCGTCTCGCCGCCATCGGCGGAGACCCGAAAGAGCGGACTGCCGTCGCTCGACGGCGCGAACACAATCGTGCCGGCCGCACTCCAGGTGCCGCCCCTGCCCGACGCTCCCGGCAGACCGGCCACGGTGCGAACCACACCTGACGCCAGGTCGATCCGTTTCAGGCGGTTGTCGACGAAGAACGCGACCGACTGGCTATCGGGTGACCAGAACGGCAGCAGCGATTCGTTCAAGGACTGCTCCGTGCCGGCGAGCGGTGTGGCCTCTTCTGACGCGAGCGAACGCAGCCAGAGTTTTCCGTCTGCCTGAAACACCAGGCTGTGACCATCCGGTGACAAGGCGAACGACGTCAGCCGCGCGAGAGGGGGCAGGACGATCTGCAGCCGCATCTCCGGGGCATTGACCGGTGCGCCGCGCAGCGAAACGCCAACCGCGATTGCCAGCGCCGAGGCCGCGAGGAATCCGAGAGCGCTTCCGGTCAGCAGAGTCCTTCGCGCTCGGAACGCACCCGCGAGCCTCGTCGCCCGTGAGCGGCGGGCCGGCCGCGCAGCGGGGGTGATCGTGCCGAGGCTGGCCGCACCCGCGCCGAGCACCGTCATCACTGCCGCCGACAGCTGCGCCAGCTTCGGCGCCATCGGCGCGGGGAAGCCGTCGGTCCAGTGATGCCGGGCGAGGTAGAAGCCGAGTGACTTGTCTGGCTGCACATCCTCGACACGAAAAGTGAAGATCGGCAGCTTCGCTGCGAAGGCGTGGTTGACTTCGTTCTTCACGTACGGCGATCCGTTGGCTGCCGTTGTCAGCACCAGGAGGAAGGCGCCAGCCGACGTGATCGCGTCGACGATCGCCTCATCCCATTGCGCGCCAGGAGCAACGTCGCGCGGGGCGATCCAGCAGCCCACCCCCTGCGCCTCGAGCTGCGCGCACACCTCCAGCGCGACCGCCTGGTCGTCCGAGGCGTAGGAGATGAAGAGAGCGCTCACGCCGGGCGGATTCTAGCCCGGAACGCGCGGCCGCAGGCAGTTTCCGCCGCCCTCACGCCTTTGCGGCGCAGCAGAAACGAACACTGGACGAAGGCGACCGCTCGCATCAGAGCCAGATTGAGCTGGCACAGCTGTCGCTTCAGCCCCGGCGAGAGATGACGATGCTACGATTGACGGAGCGGCGGCGGGCGATACTCGCGGAGAAATTTGGCGACCTGGCCAACATGGCGGTCGCAGGCCTGGTGTTTGGCCAGATTATCGGGTCGGACGCCTTCTCGGTGGGCGTGGCCGTCGCAGGGTTTCTGATCTGGTCGGTGTTCCTGGCGGGCGCATATTACATGGCGGGAGAATCCCAATGACAACCGCCCTCTTCATGTTGAGCCTCATTGCCCTCGCGGTTCTGATCATTTCGCTGCTCGACTGGCTGGGCCGTCGCAAAGACCGCCAATCAAAGGAGCGGCGCGGCGCAGCCTGACGACCCGGCCGGGCTGACCACCTTCGCCAAGGCTATGGTGGTCCGCCGAAGCTTCATGCGAAGGCGGAAGCCCGGCACCACGTACTGACCGATCCGCCGATGATGGATTGTGACTCCGAACGCGACGGTGATATTGTCGCGCGGCCGTGCCACTTCCCTACGAGCTGCGGATCGGCGTCACCGGCCACCGGAGCGTGTCGGACTGCTCCGGCGTCGCCGCCGCCATCGACGCGCTGCTCGATCGCATCAAGGGCACGCTGGCCGCCCCCGGCACCCCGCTCGCCTGCGTCCTCGTCTCCCCCCTTGCCGCCGGCGCCGATCGCATCGTCGCCCGTGCGGCCATGGAGCGGCTCGGCGCGCGGCTCGAGGTCGTCACGCCGTTTCCGGTTGACCAGTACCGGATGGACTTCGAGACGGCCGCCGACCGCGCCGAGTTCGACGCGCTGCTGGCGCAGGCGGCGGTCGTCGATGAGCTCCCGGGGACGACGACCGGCGGCGCGCCGGCGTCGATATCACACGCGGCGCGGCGCGATGCGGCCTACCACCGGGTCGGCGAGCGCGTGGTCGATGCCTGCGAGATGCTCATCGCCGTCTGGAACGGCCGCCGCGCGGCCGGGACCGGGGGCACCGCCGACATCATCGAACACGCGCTTCGGCGCGAGCGGCTCGTCATCTGGATCAACACCGAACATCCGGAGACCCCGCCTCGTCTCGTGCGACACATCGCCTACGCCGATCATGGCGACGAAGCGCTGGTGGAGACGACGGAGCTGCCGACGCAGGCGAAGGAGCTGTCACTCGGCTTTCATCAGCAGTCGGCGTATTTCTGCGATTGCGCGCTCGACGAGCGGCGGGTGGAAGCGACGGCTGCCGAGGTGCGCCAGCGCTTCACGCGCGCGGCAGCGAAGGCAGGAGTTCCCGAGGGCGCGCTCACGGGCGTGGTCGAGTCGATCGTGCCCGAATTCGCGCGCGCCGACTGCCTGGCGCTGCGCTATCAGTGGCGGCACGTGCTGGTGGTGAACGGCGTGCTCCGCATTGCGGCGTCGGCCGTCACCGTGGCGACGTTCCAGGTGTTGTTCTTCCCCGAGCATCTCTGGCTGATTGCGCTCGAGATCGTCGCCATGCTGGCGGTGCTCGGCCTGTGGTGGGGCGGCCGTCACGGTGCGTGGCACGAGAAGTGGCTGCACGACCGGTTTCTGGCCGAACAGCTCCGCGCGGCCATGTTCACCGTGGTCGCGGGCGCGCACCGCGGCGCTCCCGACGACCGCACGCTCGCGTTCTACCGCGGCCCCAGGCACTGGCTCACACACGTCGGCGATGCCCTGGCCGCCCAGGCGCAGCGCGGAATTTCGCCCGTCCCGCTCGGTCCGCTGCGGCGGCTGCTCGTCGACGGCTGGATGAAGGATCAGCAGGCGTTTCACGAGCGGAACGCGCGGCGCAAGGCCCGTCAGGCGCACAGCCGCCACCGGATGGGATTTGCGCTCTTCGGCGGCACGCTGCTGATGGCGCTGCTCCACCTGCTCGGCGTGGGCCACGCAGCGGAAGGGGTTCCGCCGGTTGCGGATCCGAGCGCCTGGATCACGTTCTTCGCGCTGGTCTTCCCCGTCTGGGCCGGCGTGGTCCACGCGATCACGGCGCAGCTCGAGCTGGAACGCGTGGCCGAACGATCGACGCGGATGGCCGCCACGCTCGCGGGCCTGGCCGATCGTGCGGAACGGGCGTTGACCCCGCTGGAGCTCGACGAGACGGCGCGCGAAGCCGCATCGCTGATGCTGCGCGAGACGCACGAGTGGTGGGTGCTCCTCAGCTTCCAGGACGTGCGGCTGCAGGTGTAGACAATGTACAATGTACATCCATGAAGCGGTACACCGTATCGGTCGTACGGGAACGGCTCTCGCAGGCGCTCGACGAGGCTGAACGGGGTCTCCCCGTGATCATCGAACGGAAGGGCGTCCGGTACCGACTGGCCGTCGAGAAGCCGCCCCGGAAGCGGCGGAAGCCCCAGTTTCGCATCGAGATCCTCGACCCGGCCATCGAAGCCGGCCAGTGGACCTGGGACTGGACTCCTGACGGGCTGCGGTTCAGAGATACCCGTCCGAAGTGATCCTGCTCGACACGAATGCGCTGATCTGGATCGCCACCGGCCATGCGAGATCGCGCCCGCTGCTCAGGCAGCAGGCGCGGTTGTGCGTCTCCCCCGCGTCGCTCCTCGAACTGCAGATTGCCGTCGAATCCGGCCGCGTGAACCTTCCGCAGCCAATCGAGGCGGCGCTTCAGGACGAACGGTGGCTGGTCGACGATCCGCCGGCATCCGCGTGGTTCCTGCAGGCAGCCGAGGTGAGCTGGACGCGGGATCCGTTCGACCGGCTCCTCGTAGCGCACGCCCGGCTGCGCCGATGGCGCCTCGCCACCGGCGACACGCGCATCGTCGAGCACCTTGGCTCGGCAGCAATGGAGCTGTAGCGATGAATGGGGTCGGGAGTCATTTTCGCGGAAAGGGTGAATGCGAAAATGACTCCCGACCCCATTTATCGCGGCGACCCTACGTACAATAAGCAGACATGACCGCCAACGAGATCCGCCGCTCCTTTCTCACGTACTTCGAGCGGCAGGGGCACCGGGTGGTGTCGAGCTCTCCCCTCGTCCCGCACGACGACCCCACCCTGCTCTTCACCAACGCGGGGATGAACCAGTTCAAGGATCTGTTCCTGGGCCGCGAGACGCGCGACTACCGACGCGCCGCCAGCGCACAGAAGTGCATGCGCGTCAGCGGCAAACACAACGACCTCGAGAACGTCGGCCCCTCGCTCCGCCACCACACGTTCTTCGAGATGCTCGGGAACTTCTCGTTCGGCGATTACTTCAAGAAGGATGCGATCCCGTTTGCCTGGGAGCTGCTGACCACCGAATGGAAGATCCCCGCCAATCGCCTTTTCGCGACGGTGTTCAAGGGGGACGCGGCCGTTCCGAGAGACGGCGAGGCGTACGACGTCTGGGCGAAGTTCCTGCCGGCCGAGCGCATCGGCGAGCTCGGCGCCGCCGACAATTTCTGGCAGATGGGCGAGACCGGCCCCTGCGGCCGCTGCTCGGAGATCTATTACTGCCGCGGCTCCGACATTTCGTGTTCCGAGGAAGCCGCCGGCGGGCGCTGCCGCGGGCTCGAGTGCAGCTGCGACCGCTATATCGAGATCTGGAACAACGTGTTCATGGAATTCGACCGGCAGGCCGACGGCACGCTCAAGCCGTTGCCAGCGCCGTCCATCGACACCGGCATGGGGCTCGAGCGGATCACCGCCGTGCTGCAAGGGCACCTGTCGAACTACGACACGGACCTGTTCATGCCACTGCTCAACGCAATCGGCGAACGGGCGGCGGTGGAGTACGGCGGCACGGCCCGGCTGAAGCCGGGCACTACGTACGGGAGTACGTACGATGCGCACGATGCGGATACGTCGATGCGGGTCGTGGCCGACCATACGCGCGCGATGACGTTCCTCATCGCCGACGGGGTGATGCCGTCGAACGAATGGCGCGGCTACGTGCTCCGCAAGATCATGCGGCGGGCCATGCGGCACGGCATGCGGCTCGGCATGAAAGAGCCGTTTCTCTACACTCTCGTCGACACGCTCGTCCGGGACTTCGGCGACGCCTACCCCGAGCTGACATCCGGCCGCGACACCCTCGTCCGGGTGATCCGCAGCGAGGAGGAACGCTTCGACGCCGTCCTGGCCGAGGGCCTGCCACGGCTCGAGGAGGTGCTCGACGCCGCAGCTGCAGCTGGTGGCACTGTGGCCGGCGACGCCGCCTTCCGTCTGTACGACACCTACGGGCTGCCGAGAGACTTCATCGAAGACATGGCCGATGAGCGAAAGCTGACGCTCGACCGCGAGGCGTTCGAGCGCGCGATGGAGGGGCAGCGCGACAAGGCACGCGCGAAGAGCAAGTTCAAAGGCTCGAAGGCACCAGATATGTGGGTCGTACCAGAACGTGAAGAGGTTGACCTCCTGAGAGACACCTTCGAGGGATACGACACGACCCGCGCGCAGGGTATTCCGATAGCACTCTTGTATGACGACCGGCCTGTGACTGTGCCTGTGCTCAAAGCGAATCAGAGCGGTTATGTCGTGCTGCCGAAAACGCCGTTCTACATCGAAGCTGGCGGTCAAGTATCGGATGTTGGATGGATCAAAGGTCCCGCGGGAGAGGCGGAGGTCGATGCCCTAATTCGTATTCCCCTCAGGCCTGATTTTCCTCGAGCGCACCATGTTCGGGTAACTGCCGGTGAAATTCGCAGAGAGGACATTGTTACAGCCGAAGTCGACGTCGCCGCCCGCGACGCGACCCGGCGCAATCACACCGCCACGCACCTGCTGCACGCCGCGCTCCGGCAGGTGCTCGGCGCCCACGTCAAGCAGGCCGGGTCGCTCGTCGCGCCCGACCGGCTCCGCTTCGACTTCGTCCATTTCGCGCCGCTGACGCCCGGGCAGCTCCTAGAGATCGAACGGATCGTCAACGAACACGTGCTCCGGAACACGCCCGTGCAGACGGAGATCAAGAACACGCAGGAGGCGATCGCCGCCGGCGCCATGGCGCTCTTCGGCGAGAAGTACGGCGACCGCGTCCGCGTCGTATCGGTGCCCGGCTTCAGCGTGGAGCTCTGCGGCGGCACGCACGTCCGTGCCACAGGCGACATCGGGCTGTTTGCCATCGTGTCGGAGGGGGGCGTCGCAGCCGGCACGAGGCGCATCGAGGCCATTACCGGGCTCGACGCGATGCGCGCGTTCCAGCGGCAGCGCGACGAGCTGTCGGCAGTGGCGGCCACGTTGAATGCACGGTCCGGAGATCTGGCAGCGAAAGCATCCGCTCTGCTCGACGAAAGCAAGCGTCTCGCCCGCGAGCTGCAGCAGGCAAGAATGAAGGCCGCGCTCGGCAGCGGCGCCACCGGCGGTCAGGAGGACGCGATCGACGTTGCCGGGATCAAGCTGGTCGCCCGCGAAGTGGCCGGCCTCGACAAGGACGGCCTCCGCGCGCTCGTCGACCAGCACCGCTCGCGCATCAAGAGCGGCGTGGTCATCCTCGCTTCACCCTCGGACGGGAAGGTCACCATCGTCGTCGGCGTGACGCTGGATCTCGTCGAGAAGGCGCCGGCCGGGCAGATCGTGAAGCAGATCGCGCCGATCGTCGGCGGCGGGGGCGGCGGAAGGCCGGACTTCGCCGAAGCGGGCGGCAAGGATCCGTCGAAGATTGCCGAGATGCTCGCGGCGAGCCGCGGGATTGTCGAGAAGATGTTGAACGCCGAGCCGGGCCGATAGCCGACGTAGTGCCCGGCTTTAGCCGGGCTGAAGCCCGGCACTACGTACACGGTTCAAACGGTCACACGGCCTCCAGAATGCCTGAGGGAACTATGACTACGACACGACATCGCCTGCTGTTCACCGTTGCCTTCTGCGCGTCGCTGGCTCTAGCTGCCTGCGGCCGCGGCGAGACACCGGCCGCGCCGCCCGAAGACGCAGCCATGCCGGCCGGACACGTCATGGGCGGATGGACGGTGACTGACGGCATCGAGACGCCCGAGAGCGTCTGGGTCGATACGGTCAGCGGCACGATCTATTCGTCACAGATCGCCGGCGCGCCCGACGGCCGCGACGGCAACGGCCGGATCGTGAAGCTCGACGGCCACGGCCAGATGGTCTCTTCCACCTTCGTCACGGGCCTGAACGCGCCCAAGGGGCTCCGCGGCCACAACGGGACGCTCTGGACGTCCGACATCGACGAGGTGATCGGGATCGACATGGCCAGCGGCGACATCACATCGCGGGTGAAGATCGACGGCGCGATGTTCCTGAACGACGTCGCCGTCGGGCCGGACGGGACGGTGTACGTGTCGGACATGATGGCGAACCGGATCCATGCGGTGCGCGACGGCAAAGCGTCGGTGTTCGCCGAAGGAGAGCAGCTCGAATGGCCGAACGGTCTGCTGGTCGATGGGAACCGGCTGATCGTCGGCGGATGGGGCAAGCCGAAGCCCGACTTCACGACCGAGGTGCCGGGACGCCTGTTCGCGCTCGACCTTCAGACGAAGGCGAAGACGCCGATCACGCCGGAGCCGTTCGCCAACATCGACGGCATCGAATCGGACGGCCGCGGCGGGTTCGTGGTCACAGACTATCTGGCTGGCAAGATCCTCCACGTCGGCGCCGCGGGCGAGGTCCGGGATCTGCGGCAGTTCATGCCCGGCACGGCGGATCTGGCATTCGTTCCCGAGGGCAACGTCGCCATCGTTCCCCACATGAACGAGAACAAGCTGGCGGCGTACGACCTGTCTGGTGTATTGAAGTAGGAGAAGTGCCGGGTCTGCGGCTCGATATATTGTCGCTCGCCGCAGGACCCGGCCCACGTACAACCTTGTTTGTGGGGCGGGTGCCGCCGGAGACTCGGTCGCATCGACCGGCGGACCCGCCGGCCTAAGTCAGATTCACCAGCCCCAGCAGCTCCTGGCTGTACTTCTTTCGCGCCTCGCCGTAGACCGGGTTCACCGCTGCGACGAACATCTTGTGCTGTTCGGGCGTCAGGTCGATGATCTCGCCGCCCACCTTCCGAATCGCCGCGGCGGCCTCGTCTTCCTCTTTCAGGTGCAGATCGCGTTGGTACGTGACGGCGTCGCCGATGGCGGCCCGCATCTCCTCCTGCAGCGCGCGTGGCCAGGCGTCAAACGTCGGCCGGTGCACGAAGATCGGGCGCGTGAGGTACGAGTGATTGGTGGCGGTATGGAACTTGTGCACGTTGTGAATGCCGTACGTCACCGTGTTCGCAAACGGGTTCTCCTGGCCATCGAGCGTGCCGGCCTTGACCGCAGCCAGCGCTTCGCTCAGGTCCATGATCTTCGGCGCTGCACCGAGCAGCTCGAACGCGCGCGCGAGGATCTGGCTCGGAAGCACGCGAATCGACAGCCCTTTCAAGTCGGCCGGCGTCCGAACAGGGCGCACACGGTTGGAGACGTGCCGGAATCCGTTTTCAAAGTAGCCGAGGATCCGGTAGTTCATGCCGGCTTCGATCCGATCCGTCAGCCCGCTGCCGAAGCGGCCGTCGGTGGCCGCGCGCGCCGACGCCGTGTCGGAGAACAGGAACGGCAGATCGCCAACCGCCACGTCCGGCACGCGGTCGGCGAAGTAGCTGCTCGCCATGTACGAGAGCGTCAGCACACCGCTTTCAACGAGCCAGAGAAGGTCCTCCGCCCGATAGCCGAGATCGAGAATGTTGTAGACGTATTTGACATCGACCTCGCCCTTGAACTTCCCGGCAAGTCGATCGCCGATCCGCCTCAGCGAGGTGCTGAAGCCGCTGCTCTGGGGCGCATATCCCGCCAGGATGATCGGCATCGGCTTCCTGGTGGACACCGCCGGCGCGCGCTGCGGGCCTGCCTGGGCCGACAGCACGCCGGCTCGCCCCGCCAGGGTGCCGGCTCCAATCACCGCTGATGTCGTCAGAAAGTCGCGCCTGCGCATCGTTGCCTCCTGCGGCATTCTACTGCCGTTCGGCCCGGCTGAAGCCGGGCACTACGTACGGTCTTGCACCACGACGCTCTGTTGTACGTAGTGCCCGGCTTTAGCCGGGCCACGTACCACGCGACACCACCACATCGCGAGGCCGGTCGCGAACATGACGGCCGGCACCAGTCCGATGATCACCCAGACCGCCTTCAGCGTGTGGCTGCGCCACCGCCCGAAGTGCAGCCGTACGAGCCATTCCAGCACCACGTCGCCGGACCGTGGATAGCTGGAGAGGTCCTCGCCCCAGCCCCAATCGACGAACCGTCCGAACGGATCGGGAAACGCGAGATAGATCCCTGAGACGGCCCACAGCGCGATCACCGCGAAAAACCAGAAGCCGGTGGCGCTGTGCAGGTCGAAGCTGAGACGCGGCCACGGCACCCGCCAGTTGATGGTCATGCCTCGCGCCCAGCCGGCAACGCCCCGCCACCAGATCATCGCGCCCGTGGCGCAGAGCAGGGTCACAAAGAGGCTGCCGAGGCCGTTCCAGTACCGTCCGCGTCCCCCATCGACCATCAGCAGGTCGTCGTGGAGGTCCGCCGTCCAGAGGAGCGCCCGTGCGAGCCGTGGATACGGGTCTCCGAGATCCGCGCCGGTGTAGGCGTTGAACAGACGCTCGAAAGTGTCCTCGCCGCGCGCGAGCGAAATCCGGACCACGGGACTGCGCCGCTCGACGGCGCCGACGCGGGTCACCGTATGCCCCGGATAGGCGCGCCGCGCCGCCTGCGCCAGCGTCTCCTCCGGCAGCAGCCGCAGCGATTCGTTGAACACGGGCCGTCGCGGACTGAAGGCCCGATCGAGCTCGCGGCGGAACACGAGCGCACTGCCCGTGACGCTCAGCATCACGACGTAGAGCCCGGTCGCAAGCCCGATCCAGAGATGGAGCTGAAAGGAGACCTTCCGCAGCCGTGTCGAGTGGGGCCGCCGCAGCCACCTCGCCCAGATACCCATGTGCGGCGAGCATCGTAACAGGCGTTAACGGCGGCGTGCCGCCGGACCGATACAATGTGAGGCTTGAGGCCTGTGCCCTGAGGCCTTCCGTGAGGTAAACTCTTTCAGCTCAGCTGTTTCCACATGACCCCCATCCGGACGCTCGTTGTGACGGCCGCGGCAATGCTGTGGGCGATGCCTGCGGCGGCGCAGATCTATGCGTGGCGCGACGCCGCCGGGACGCTCGTGCTGTCCGACCGCCGGCTCGACCCGGCAGCGGCCACGGCCACCTACGCGGTCCCGGACGCCCCGGCCTTCCGGGCGACCCGCCCCGCGCCAGACGACGGGGGCGATGGGAAGTTCGAGCCGATCGTGCAGGAGCACGCTGCGCGGCAGGGGCTGCGTCCGGACCTGGTGCGCGCGGTCATCCAGGTGGAATCGGGGTTCAACCCGCGCGCGACGTCGCCGAAGGGCGCGATGGGCCTGATGCAGCTGATGCCGGCCACCGCGCGGGAGCTCGGCGTGCGCAACCCATACGACCCGGTCGACAACGTGCGCGGCGGCACCGCGTACCTGCGGCAACTGCTCGACCGCTATGAGGGCAATGAAGAGCTGGCGCTCGCCGCGTACAACGCCGGCTCCTCGGCCGTGGATCGGCACGGCGGCGTGCCGCCGTACGACGAGACGGTCGATTACGTGCGGAAGGTCGGCTCAGCCGCCGATACCGCCCCCACGACCACGGCACGCGGCAAGCGCGTCATCTACAAGGTGGTCGACATTGTCGGCGGCCGTCCCGTGGTGCGCTACACGACGGAACGTCCGGCGTCTAGCACGTACGAGATCGTTCAGCGATAAGCACTTACGCTAGAATTTACGGATTGACGAATTTACGAATTGACGGATTTCATTGCGGCATTTCAGTTCGTAAATTCGTAGATTCGTAAATTCGTAAATTCACACGAGGTCTTTTTTGGCAAAGCGTACGAAATCGGCTCTGAAGGCCAACCGGCAGAACATCAAACGGCGCGCGCACAACCGTCAGATGCGGTCGACGCTGCGGAGCGCGCTGAAATCCATCCGCGCATCGCTCGACGCCAAGGATCTGACCGGCGCCAAGGCGGCGCTGCGGCGGACGGTCTCGATCGTCGACAAGATGGCGACGAAGGGGATCATCCACCGCAACACGGCCGCCCGCTACAAGTCCCGCATCGCGGGGCGCCTCACCAAGACCGCGGTGTAGACGAAGCGGTGTGCACGTAGTGCCCGGCTTCAGCCGGGCCGGTGCACGTAGTGCCCGGCTTCAGCCGGGCCGGCCTGAAGGCCGGCACTACAGCCTGACCGTCTTACAGCGCGCGGATCTGCACCTTCCGGAACCTCACGGTTCCCGGACCCCCATACTGCAGCGTGACGTGGCCCCGGGCGAACTGCGTGTGCTCGCCCTCGGCGGTCTTGGTGCCATCGATCGAGACCATCATGCGCGGGCCGCGGGCGTTGATCACGATCGTGCCCCACTGCCCGGCGACCTTCATGGGCGTGATCACCTTCGCGACGTTGACGATGCCGCCGGTCGCGTAGTCGCCCTCGGGACGCCCGTCCCAGATGTTGACCTCGTAGCAGCCTTTCGGGCTGATCGCCTTCGGGTCCTGGCAGCGGATGAAGATGCCGCTGTTCGTCTTCGCTGATTCAACCCAGAACTCGGCGGTCAGCTCGAAGTCACCGAACTGGTCCTGCGACACCAGGTGCCCGCCCTTGCCCTCGGTCGCCTGCACGGCGCCATCGGCAATCGTCCAGTTTGCGTCGCCCACCGGGTTCCACCCGTCCAGCGACCTGCCGTCGAACAGCGTCCGCGCACCCATCTGCGCCGACACCAGGCCGGCCATGAGCAACCCGAGCACCACCACCATCATCAACGAACGTTTCATGTGTGCCTCCAAAACAGCGTTAAGAGATTCATCGAATGGCTGCGAGATCGAAGTAACGTGGAACGTCTGGTTTCGTGTCCCGCAGGATCTCGACGATCGCGCGCCGATCGGCGGCCGCCAGCCGCCCATACTTCGGGTCGGTCTCCTCCCCCGACAGGATCCGCCACATCCGGGCGTACACGGCATCACTCGCCATGCCTGGCAGAGCATCGAACGCCGGCGAGTAGATCAGATAGCTGCATCGATAGCGCAGCAGTCGTGTCGTGAGATCGAGCTCGCGCAGCGAGCGACCCTTCTGATCGCGCGGCCCGCGCGCCGCAAAGACCTCCGCGAATCCGGACGTTCCCCGCACCGGGACGGGCAGCGGCGCCTCGTCCACGAACAGCAGGTAATCCACCAGATCCCGGGCGACCTGCATGACGCGCCCGCCGAGGAACCCTTCGTGCTCGACGAGCCGCGCATCCCTGGCGAGCCGCGTGAGCAGGTTCACCATGTGAGTCTGATGGTTCAGCACGAGGAGCGCCGCCACGTCGCTTCGCTTCGACGGATAGGTCTCGTCGACGTCGACCTCCTCGACGGCCGGCGCCGCCGGCCGTCGGGCGTACGAGCGGTCCGCGCGATGGACGGGCACGTTGCCGAGGTGCACCCGCGGCACCTGGCCACCGGTCACGAACCAGCCACCCCACCGGTCATCGATCGGGGTCCGGTGGTCCACAGGCCAGCCTTGCGCGTACTCAGATGGATTGTCGGACAGCGGCAGCATGCTCATGGTCAGCAGCCCGGGCACGCCCGCCGTGAACGCCGTGTCATGGCACTGCAGGCACCGCAGGTCGCGCTCGAACTGCGGCGCCGGCTTGCTCTGCTGGTCGAGCGCGTAGAGCGCCATCCCTTTCCCGGGTTCGAGCGCGGCAACCTCGAGCACGTCCCCGCCGTTCACCCATCCCACGGCCACCGTATCGTTGAAGTAGAGCGCACGAGGATTGCCGGGGTGGATGTACTGCGGCTGGAAGCTCGTCTCCGAGAACACCAGTGTCTGGGATTCTACCGGAACGTCGAGCGCCTTCAGGACCGACGTGAGATAGCCGCGCGGACCGTCAAAGGCGACCCGCACCTGCCCGGCCTGAATCGCCCGGTTCAGGACAGCCACCGGATCTTCAGGCGGCTCGCCGCTCCGCGCCTCGAGACTCGTCTGCTCAGGGGTCTGTCCGACCCTCTCGGCCTGCGTCGCGACAACCGTCGCCAGACCCGCCGCCGCGGTCAACATCCACCATCTCGCTGTCGACATGCCTTGGAAATTCTTCTGTACGCGACGTCTGTTTGCAAGGGGCCAGGTTCACGCCGGTGAACAGGCCGAGGTTTCTGATATAACTCCCCGACCGAGATTCTTATGTGGCAGCACAACTACGCGCCCGTCGCCGGCAGCATGGGCCTGTCCGCGATCGTCGCGGCGATTCCGATCGTCGTCCTGTTCGTCATGCTCGGCGTGCTGCGGCGGCCGGCATGGATGGCGGCCCTGAGCGCGCTGGGGTCGGCGGTGCTCGTGGCGCTCGTCGCCTACGGCATGCCCGTCTCGCTGGCGATCGTCTCGGCGCTCTACGGGGCGGCGTTCGGCCTCTTCCCCATCGCCTGGGTCGTCTTCGCGTCGGTCATGCTGTACCGCCTGGCGGTCGACACCGGCAAGTTTGAAATCATCAAGGACTCGGTCGGCAGCCTGACCAACGACCGCCGTCTGCAGGCGCTCTTCATCGCCTTCGCCTTCGGCGCGTTCATCGAAGGGGCGGCCGGGTTCGGCGCGCCGGTCGCGGTGGCGGGCGCGATGCTCGCCGGTCTCGGCTTTTCGCCGTTCTACGCGGCCGGCATCTGCCTGCTCGCCAACACGGCGCCGGTGGCGTTCGGGTCGATCGGCATCCCCGTCATCACGCTCGCCAACGTCACCGGGCTGCCCGTCCTGCCGCTGAGCGCCATGGTGGGACGCCTCTCCGCAACGGTCTCGATCATCATCCCCGCGTACCTGGTCGTGGTGATGGCCGGCGGCCGGCGCGCCCTCGAGGTGCTGCCCGCGATCGTCGCCTGCGGCGTGTCGTTTGCCGGCATGCAGTTCTTCGTCTCCAACTACATCGGCCCCGAGCTCACCGACATCATGAGCTCGCTCACGTGCATCGTCGTGATGGTGATCGTGCTGAAGGTCTGGAAGCCGAAGACCATCATGCGGCTCGAAGGCGACACGCCGGTCATCGCGGCCGTGTCGCATCGGACGCCGGGGGAGGTCTTCATGGCCTGGGTCCCCTACGTCATGCTCGTGGTGTTCGTGCTCGTCTGGGGCGAGGCGGACGTCAAGGCGGCGATCGACCGCCTGACGCATGCCCTGCTGCCCGGCTTTCTGCCTGTCAGCCCCACCGTGCTCAACGGGCTGGAAGTACCGTGGCTGCACAATGCGATCACCCGCGTCCCGCCGGTCACGGCGCAGGCGGCGCCCTACGGCGCCGTCTACACGCTCAACTGGCTGAGCGCGTCCGGCACCGCGTGCCTCCTGGCGACAATCGTTGCCGCCGGTGTACTGAGGGTGAAGCCGCGCCAGTTTGGCGCCGTCTACCAGTCGACGTTCAGGCAGCTGGCGCTGCCGATGCTGACCATCGCGTCGATGCTCGGCCTGGCCTACCTGATGAATTACTCCGGCATGACGTCGACGCTCGGGCTCGCGCTCTCAGGGACCGGCGTCGCGTTTCCGTTCTTCAGCGCGGTGCTGGGATGGCTCGGCGTCTTCCTGACCGGCAGCGACACCTCAGCCAACGCGCTCTTCGGCAACCTGCAGGTGGTCACCGCCAACGCGCTCGGCCTCAACCCGGTGCTGACCGCGTCGGTGAACTCGGCGGCGGGCGTGATGGGAAAGATGATCTCGATTCAAAGCATCGCGGTCGCGGTGGCGGCGACCGGCATGACGACGGCCGACGAGAGCCGGCTGTTCCGCTTCACGATCAAGCACAGCCTGCTGCTCATGCTCGTGATGGCGGTCATCTCGATGCTGTACGCGTACGTGTTCCCGGAGTTCGTGCCGGTGGTGGGGAGATGACGAAAGTCAAAAGGCAAAGGTCAAGAGTCAAAAGTACGTTCAGTACCTTTGACCTTTGACTTTCGACCTTTGACCTGCGGCAGTGGTCAGTTCGACTACCAGTCTCTCCAGCAGCACGCGCGGCTCCCCGGCCGATGTCTTCAGCGCCAGGTCGGTGCGGAACACCGCTTCGATTCCCGCGCGCACCCGGGCCGCCGGCAGCCGCTCGGCCGCCACGCGAAGCTGGCCGAGCACCATCACGGGGACGGCGCCGGCGTCGAGCGCCAGGTGCAGCTCGTGCAAGGCTTCGGCGGCGTCGTTCTGTGAAATGGCCTTCGCAATGCCGAACTCGGTCTGCGCCTCGGCCCCGGCGGGTACCGCCTGCCGGACGTCCTCGGCGGTGATCGTCTTCTGGCCGAGCGCATAGAGGGCCAGCCGCTCGAGCCCGCCCCGGAGCCTGGCGATATCGAGCCCCGCGCGCTGCACCAGCGCCCGCACCGCGCCGGGATCGAGCGGGGCGCCCAGGGTCGCGGCGCGCGTCCTGACCCAGCGCTCGGCGTCGCCCTCGTCGCCGATGGTGCCGCAATCGACGACCTGCGCCTGCTTCATCAGCAGCTTCACGGCCCGGCGCCGCAGGTCGAGCGTCCCGCAGACGAACACAATCGTGGCGTGCGGGGGCGCGTCCTGGATGAACGCCTCGAGCCGCTCCTGCTCGGCTTCCGCCGCCTTCGACTCGCGCTTCGGGATGAGCAGCTTCTCGGCGTCATTGACGATCACGAGCCTTCGAGGGGCCATCATGGGCAGCGTCGCGGACGCCCCGATCAGGTCGTCGACGCTCATCTCGCCGCCGTACAGGCGATCGACGTTGAACGCCCGCAGCCCTTCGTCCACCATCTCCATGAACTCACCGGCGACCGCGGACTTCTCCACGTCGTCCTCGCCGACGAGCATGTAGAGCGGATCAGTGGCGCCGGACGCGATCTGCTGACGAAGGGCTGCAGGAGTCAGCGCGGGCATCTACCTCGGCGTCGCAAATGGGTCCGCCGGCGGCGGGGCCGTCTTCGGGTCCTTCAACCGCGGCCGCGCGGCGTTGATCGCCGCCACCGTGCTCCGGATCATCTGCCATCCCTCGCCGACGCGCCTGACGATGTCGTCGGCCGTGTTTGCGGTGATGTTGCAGGCGATCTTGTGGGCCCGGCACGCCACCAGCACCTTCTGACGGGCGGCCTCGACCTCGGGGTGGTCGATCGGCAGGCCCATCGCGTGCGCCAGGTCGTTGCCCGCGCCGAGGAAGAGCGACCCGACGCCCGGCGTGGCGGCGATCGCATCGAGATTGGCGATGCCGTCAAGCGACTCGATCATCATGGTCGCAAGCAGATCGCCGTCGGGATTGAGCGGCCAGAGATCGGCATGCCGCTCGTACTCGTCGGTGGTCAGCCCCCAGATCCAGATCGCGTTGCCCGCCGCCGATCCGCGCACGCCGCGCGGCATCGGAATCTTCGAGTCGCGCTTCGGCGGATACCGCATGAAGCTCACGGCGCGCCGCGCCTGCTCGGCCGTGTCGACGCCGTTGAAGATGACGCCGTGCAGGCCCATGTCGAGCGCCTGTTTGACGACCCAGTCCGACTGATCCGCCTCGGGCGGAAACCGGGCCATCAACGCGACGTTCGGCTGCAGGTTGCCCTTCTTCAGCACCATCGCACGGTCGGCCATCGCCAGATGAAACTGGTAGAGACCGGGAAGATCCAGCGGGTTGTGCTCCAGGTCGACGTAGATGTAGTCGGCGGGCGCCCGCGCCGCGGCGCGGGCCGACCCGATGGACATGTCGATGCCGGCCTGCAGCCCGTACACCGTCCGCCCTTCGGCCAGCTTGGCGATCACGGGGTTGAGGTGCAGCCGCTGCTCCGCGATCTGGGCGGACGGCGCCTGGGCCGTCAGCAGGATCACACCGATCAGCATCGTCACGAGTCTCGTCATCGGTCCTCCATCAAAATGCCTCGAGGATTGCCGTCACCACCGTCCGCGCCACATCGTCGGCGATCCGGTCGAAGGAGCTGCGTTCCTGGCTGAGGAAGGTCGCCCCCTCGAGCGCAACGTTGCTGCGGGTGCTGAGCTCGTACTCTTCGCGGAACGTCAGCGCGCTGTTCGACCAGAGCACCTGGCTGGTCCGCGCGTCGGTGAACTGCACGTTCATGGTCAACGTGAACTGGTAGCGTGAGGCGAGCTGCTGCTCGGTGAAGCCGACCGGCTGCACGTTGATCGACGTGACGGTGCCGGTGACGACCGCGTCGCCCCCCTCGGCGTCGGACATCACCGTATAGCGCCCGCGGCCGATGAACTCGGTCCTGATCTTCTCGGTCAGGATCTGCTCCACCTGAAAGAAGGCCGTGTTGTTGACGAGCGCCGGAATCCCGACGACACGGATGTACGCGGGCAGGAACGACCCGCGGCCCGACAGCGCGTACCCGCAGCCGGACGTCGCCCAGCCGGCACATATCGCGAGGAGAACCAATTTTTTCACGATTATTGAACCACCAGCGAGACGAGCCGTCCGCGCGCCACCACAACCTTCTTCACGGTCTTCCCGCTCGTATACGACTGAATGGCGGGGTCGGCGAGCGCCAGCCGCTCGAGCTCCCGCTCGGACACCTCAGCCGGCACGGTCAGCCGGCTCCGCACCTTGCCGTTCACCTGCACCGGCACGACGATCTCCTCGGCCTTCGCGACCTCCGGATTGAATGCCGGCCAGGCGGCTTCCGCGATGGGCTGTGCATGCCCGAGGCGTTCCCATATCTCTTCCGCGGTGTGCGGAGCAAACGGCGACAGCATGCGCACCAGGGCCTCGAGCGCCTCGCGAACCACGCAGATGGCCTCGCGCCGCTCGATGACGCCCGCGCGGTCCACATCTTCGTCCGCGCGTCGGCCCGGCGCCCCGGTCACCGTCTGCTCGCTGAACGCGTACAAGTCGTTCACCAGCTCCATCATCGCGGAGACCGCCGTATTGAGCTGCTGCCGCTCCTCGATGTCCGCCGTGACGCGCCGGATGGTGTCGTGCGCCTTCCGGCGCACGGCGCGTTCGGCCGGGTTCAGCTCCCGGCAGTCGTCCGGGCTGCCGACCCCCTCGCCCCCCACCGTCTCGCACCAGTGATCGACCAGGCGCCACACACGGGCCAGGAAGCGGAAGCTGCCCTCGAGGCCGGCATCGTTCCACTCCACCTCCTTCTCGGGCGGCGCGACGAACATCACGTACAGCCGCAGCGCGTCCGCCCCGTACTTCTGCAGCATCGTATCGGGGTCGACGACATTCCCTTTCGACTTCGACATCACCGCGCCGCCCTTCAGCACCATGCCCTGCGTGAGCAGCTGCGCGAACGGCTCGCTGTGGTCGACGAGCCCGAGGTCGCGAAACACGCGTGCGAAGAACCGCGAGTAGATCAGGTGCAGGATCGCGTGCTCGACCCCTCCGCTGTAGAAGTCGACCGGCAGCCAGTACTTCACTTTTGCCGGATCGAACGGCATCCCGTCGTTTCGGGGATCGGCAAACCGGTAGAAGTACCAGGACGAGTCGACGAACGTGTCCATCGTGTCGGTCTCGCGGCGGGCCGCCCCGCCGCACGTCGGACACGACACGTTGACGAACTCGGGGACCTGCGCCAGCGGCGAGTCTCCGCGGCCGGAGAACTGCGCCACCTTCGGCAGCACGACCGGCAGCTGCTCGTCCGGCACCGGCACGATCCCGTCCTTCTCGCAGTAGATCATCGGAATCGGGGTTCCCCAGTACCGCTGACGCGAGATGCCCCAGTCCTTCAGCCGGTACTGCACGGTGGCTTCCGCCAGCCCGCGCTCGCGCATGGCCGCAGTCATCCGCGCCTGGGCCTCGGCCGACCCCAGCCCCGAATACGGGCCCGAGTCGACCAGCGTGCCGTACGCCTCCGCCGCCTCGGTCAGCGAGGCCGCGGGCAGGGGACGGCCGTCCGGCGTGACGACCACGCGGATCGGCAGGTTGAACTTCCGGGCAAACTCGAAGTCGCGCTGGTCGTGGGCGGGCACCGCCATCACCGCGCCGGTGCCGTACTCGCCGAGCACGAAGTTCGCCACCCAGATCGGCACCGGCTCGTCCGTGAACGGGTTGATCGCCCGGAACCCGGTATCAAACCCCTGCTTCTCGATCTCGCCGCTGATGCGCGCAGCGCGATCCTGCGTCCGGAACGCCTGCGCCTGCCGGCGGAACGATGCTGGATCGGGTGACTGCCCGGCCATCGCCGCGACGAGCGGATGCTCCGGCCCCAGCAGCACGAACGTGGCGCCGTGGATCGTGTCGATGCGGGTGGTGAAGACCTCGATGGCGTCCGCGGCCGCGCCGGCGCCCTCCACCTTCCGTTCGAGGGGAAACCTGACGCGCGCGCCCTCCGACCGGCCGATCCAGTTGCGCTGCATCGTCAACACCTTCTCGGGCCAGCGGGTCAGCGTCGCGGTGTCGCCGAGCAGCTCGTCGGCATAGGCGGTAATGCGGAAGAACCACTGCTCGAGATCGCGCGTCTCCACCGGGGTGCCGCAGCGCCAGCACCCGCCGTCGACCACCTGCTCGTTGGCGAGCACCGTGTTGCAGCTGGGGCACCAGTTCACCGACGACCGGCGGCGGTACGCGAGCCCCTTCTCGAACATCCGGATGAACAGCCACTGGTTCCACTTGTAGTACTCGGGATCGCAGGTCGCGAGCTCGCGTTCCCACGCGTAGCTGATGCCGAGCCGCTGCAGCTGCCCCTTCATGTGTGCGATGTTGCTGCGCGTCGACACGTCGGGATGCAGGCCGCCCTTGATCGCGGCGTTCTCGGCCGGCAGCCCGAACGCGTCCCAGCCGAACGGATGCAGCACGTTGTAGCCGCGCATCCGCTTCGTCCGGGCGACCACGTCGCCGATGATGTAGTTGCGGACGTGCCCCACGTGCGCGTGGCCCGACGGGTACGCGAACATCTCGAGACAGTAGAACTTCGGACGCGAGGGATCCTCGGTGACCTCGAAGGCGCGGGACGCCGCCCAGCGCTGCTGCCACTTCCTGTCGAGTTCCTGCGGGTGGTAATCCATGAGCGGCTTCGGGCTTCGGACTTCAGGCTTCGGGCGGGGTGCAGACTCAAGGCCAGAAGCCCAAAGCCTGAAGCCAGAAGCCGGTGAGCGTCAGTTCCCGATTATATCGTCCAGAAGTGGCGCAGATGTTCGCGCGCGGCTGTGATCGCCGCGTCGCCGCGGCGCGACGAACCGCCCGGCGCAGGACGCACGGCCGCCGGCGTGGAGGCGCCGTCGAGCGCGTCGACGACCGCACGCAGCGACGCGGCCAGCGCCGCCAGATCGTACCCGCCCTCGGTGACCGCGACGACCCGCCCGCCGCAGCACGCGTCGGCCGCACCCGCGATCCGGGCGGTCAGCCGGCCGAACTGCGGCGCCGAGACGCGCATCCCGCCGAGCGGATCGTCGGCATGCGCGTCGAACCCGGCCGAGATCAGCACCAGCTCCGGCCGGAACTGCTCCAGGAGGGCCGCCGCCGCGCCGTACACGCACTCGTAGTCCGCGTCGGTCGCGCCGGCCTCGATCGGAAAGTTGACGGTAAAGCCCGCGCCGGCCCCGGCGCCCACCGCGTCGGCCGCCCCGGTACCCGGGTAATAGGGGTACTGATGCGACGAGATGAACAGCACGGCGGGATCGTCGTAGAAGCTCCGCTGCGTGCCGTTCCCGTGGTGGACGTCGTAGTCGACGATCGCGACCCGGCCGAGCCCGCGCGCGCGCGCGTGCGCGGCGCCGATCGCGATGTTGTTGAAGAGACAGAACCCCATCGCACGGCCGCGTTCGGCGTGATGGCCGGGGGGCCGCACGAGCGCGAGCGCCCGCCGCTGCGGCGCGTCGAGCACGTGGTCGACTGCGGCGATGACCGCACCGGCCGCCAGCCGCGCCACGTCGTACGAGTCCGGCGACGTAAAGGTGTCCGGGTCGAGGGCCACCGCCCGGCCGGCCGTTTCCCCGATCAAGCCGACGTAATCCGGGTCGTGTATGCGGAGGAGGTCCTCCTCAGACGCCGGACGCGGCTCCTCGACCGCGCCGCCTCGCCGCCGGAACTCGGAGGCCACGACCTGCATCACCTCCGCCCGCTCGATCCGCTCGGGGTGACCCGGCGGCATCAGGTGGTCGGCAAAGCGGTCGGACGTGAAGATCGTGAGCGTCAATCTGTGAGCGCGGCGGTGAGATCCTGCAGGTTGTCGGCGGCAATCACGAGCCGGTTGCGCGTTGCCAGATAGCTGAACCGGATGTTGACCTTCGCGTCGGCAATGCGGCGGAATATGGACGCTGCCGAGCCGGCCCGGTCCTCCACCTGTACCAGCACGACCTGCTGCTCCCGCACCACGCGGAACCCGGCCGTCTCGAGGGCGTCGCGGGCCGCCTCCGGATCGGTCGTGAGCACGTGGACCACGCCTTCCATCTCGGCGTGCCCCTCGAGATTGATTCCCTCGCCGCTGAGCGCGTGGAGGGCCTTGAGCAGCATGCCGGGGCGATCGTCAGGCAGGGTCACGGCCAGGTCGGTGGCAATATGGGCCATAGGCATTCCTCTAAGATACACTTCTCCGGAACATTGCCAGGAGCAGGCAGATGACCAAGACAGGACGCAACGACTTGTGCCCGTGCGGCAGCGGCAGGAAGTTCAAGAAGTGCTGCGAGGCCAGGGAGCGCGGCACCCGCAGCCGGGTGATGATGCTGGTGGTGGGCGGCGCCGTGGTCGCGGCTATTCTCGTCGGCATTGCCTCGTTCACGGGCGAACGTGCAACCGGCCCGTCACGCGCCTGGTCGACCGAGCACGGCCACTACCACGACGCGAACGGCATGGCGGTTCCCTAGCATTTTCATAGCGTAGTGCCCGGCTTGAGCCGGGCTGAAGCCCGGCACTACGTACAAATCACGGAGAGCCGCTTCCTACGACAGCAGCTCGATCGCTCTCCGTTCGAGCGCGCGAAGCCGGATCTCGAGCTCGACCCGCCACCGCTCGAGGTCTTCGTCTGCCGCATCGGCGGGCACCGCCATCGGCTCGCCGACGACCAGCGCCACCGTGCTGAACGGCTTGGGGATCTGCGTGCGATCCCAGCTGCGCATCGACCAGTGGCGCGAGGCCTCGAGGTGAAACGGCAGGAGGGGGTTGCCGGTGGTCCTCGCCAGCCAGAGCGCCCCGGGCTGCGCCACCATCCGGGGGCCTCTGGGGCCGTCAAGCGTGAAGCCGGCCGGCTTCCCCTGCTGCATGTCACGCACCAGTTGCAGCATCGCCTTGCGCGCCCCGCGCGAGGTCGACCCGCGCGCGGTGCCGTACCCGAACCGCTCGATGATTCTCGCGATCCACTCGCCGTCGAAGTTCTCGCTCGTGATGACCACGATGCCGCGCCGCCGGAAGTAGTACGTCGCCGGCAGGATGCGGCCGTGCCAGAACGCCATCACCGGCTGCCGGCCCGCCGTCCGGATCGCATCGAGATGATGCAGCCCTTCGACGCGCCACCGCAGCGTGTGCCCGAGAGCGTTGATGATGCGGTAGCCGAGTGCCGCGATCGCGGCCGCCTGGAAGCGCTTGAACCGGAACTGACGCCAGTCTTCAGACATCAACCACGAATGCCACGATGATCACGAAGTGCACGAAAACCATCCAGATCGTTCGTGGTCTTCGCGTCCTTCGTGGTCGTCGTGGTTGAAGGACTACATTCCATTGTACTGAGGACCTCCGCCGCCTTCGGGCGGCACCCACGTGATCACGCCGTACGGGTCCATGATGTCGCACGTCTTGCAGTGCACGCAGTTCGAGGCATTGATCTGCAGACGCGGTCCACTGTCCTCCCGAACGATGTCATAGACGTTCGCGGGACAGAACCGCGTACACGGATGGCCGTACTCGTCGCCGCAGATGGAGCCGCATACCTCGGTGTGCACGAGCAGGTGCGACGGCTGATCCTCGTCATGCGCGGTGCCCGAGTAGTGGACGTTGGTCAGCTTGTCGAAGGTCAGACGACGATCGACCATGGCGGGTCCGCGGCTCGATGACTCGTCGCTCACCGCGGGACCCGCCCCACGGTAATACTGTAGGAGCGTCTGCATCCGATCGTGGCCGGCGTGGCCGTGCAGATCCCCAAACCACCGGCCGCGCGTCAGCAGCGCGACACCGGCGAACGCAAGGCCGGCGACAAGCCCCACGTCGAACGCCTGATGGACGTTGCGCACCGGGTAGAGCTCCGATCTGACCGCACTCCGGTCGATCCGGACCTGGTATCCCGCCAGGCGTGCCGCCGACGTGTCGCCCGCGCGCACCGCCTCAAACGCCGTCTCGGCGGCCAGCATGCCGGTTCGCATCGCCAGGTGGATGCCCTTGAGCCGCATCGAATTGAGAAAGCCGGCCGCGTCGCCCGCAATCAGCGCCCCGTCCACGTACGGCTGCGGAATGCTGTTCCAGCCCCCCTCGGGCAGCGCCTTGGCGCCGTACCGGATCATCTGCCCCCCCTCGAGCAGGCGGGCCACCAGCGGGTGCTGCTTGAACCGGTTGAACGCCACGTGCGGGTCGAACAGCGGATCACGGTAGTTCAATCCGGCGACGAACCCCACGGAGGCCCGTCCCTCAGGCAGCCCGTAGATGAAGCCGCCGCCGAACTCTTCGCGGCGCAGCGGATAGCCCATGGAGTGGATCACCGTCCCCGCCTCGAGGCGCCCGTCGGGAAGCTCCCACAACTCCTTGAGCCCGAGGGCGAACTGCTCCGGCTGCCGCCCGCGGCCGAGCTGAAAGCGCCGCAACAGCTCCTTCGTCAGATTGCCACGCACGCCGTCGCAGAAGATCGTCACCTTCGCATGGATGTCGACGCCAGGCTCGAACGCCGGCTTCGCCTCGCCCTGCCGGGTGAGGCCGCGATCGCCGGTGCGAACGCCGACCACGCGCTCGCCGTCGGTGAGGACGTGCTGACCCGCAAAGCCGGTGAAGAAGTCGATGCCCTGCCGCTCGGCACGCTCGGCCAGCCAGCGCACGAACTGATTGAGGGAGATGACGAAATTGCCGTGGTTGCGGAGCGGCGGCGGAATGACCGGAAACCGGACGCCCGCATTCCGGGTCAGGAAGTACACCCGGTCGCGGCGGACCTCGGCGGTCAGCGGCGCGCCCTGCTCCCGGAAGTCGGGGATCAGATCTCGAAGCGCGGACGGATCGAGGACGGCGCCCGACAGCATGTGCGCCCCCGCGTCGCGCGCCTTCTCCAGCACCGCGATCGAAAGCCTCTCGCCGCTCTGCTGCCGCTGAAGCTGCGCCAGGCGCAGCGCGGCGGAGAGCCCCGCGGGGCCGCCGCCGACGATCAGGACGTCGACGTCGAGGGAATCACGATTCAACTGCCTACTTCTTCTCCAGCTCCGCGACGAGCGCGGGCACAATCTCAAAGAGATCGCCCACGATACCGTAATCGGCCACTTCGAAGATCGGGGCGTCTGCGTCCTTGTTGATGGCGACGATCGTCCGCGAGCCCTTCATGCCGACCAGGTGCTGAATCGCCCCGGAGATGCCGAGCGCGACGTAGAGCCGCGGCGCCACCGTCTGGCCCGAGCTGCCGATCTGCCGCTCCATCGGCAGCCAGCCGCTGTCACAGATGGGACGCGACGCGGCCAGCTCGGCGCCGAGCGCCCGCGCCAGCGACTCGGCAACCGGCAGCTGATCCTTCGACTTGATGCCCCGCCCCACGGCGACGATGCGGGCGGCCTGACTCAGATCGACGGCCCGCTGTGCTTCCCTGAAGGGCGGCTCCGGAACCTGCCGCACCGTTCCGGCCTCTATGGCCACCGGCCTGGCCGTCACGGCGGCGGCGGCGGCCTTCTGCAGCTGGTCGGCCCGAAAGGCGCCAATCTGGACGGTGACGAAGCACGGGCTGCCCCCGGTGGGACGGACGTCGGCCGACAGCTTGCCCTGAAACATCGGCCGGCTGAAGGTCACGCCGTCCGCGCCGGCTGCGATCCGGGTGACGTCCGCGATCAGGGGCCTGTCGAGGCGCGCGGCCAGCGCCGGCACGTAATCGCGCGCCTGATAGGTGTGCGCCAGCATGACGAACCGGGCGTCGAGAGACTGGATGACGTCCGCGAGCGCGGCGGTATAGGCGTCCGGCGTGTACGCCTCCAGCGCGGGGCTGTCGACGAGCAGCACCTCGCCGGCCCCGGACCCCGCGAGCGTCTCGGCGACGGCCCGGTTGCCTGGCACGAGGACCCTGACCGGCACACCTCCGGTCAGTGCGGCGAGCTGCTGGGCGGCCACGAGCGCCTCCCAGGTCGCGCGGTTGAGCTCGCCGCCGGCGAGCTCGGCGATGACGGCGATCACAGGACGCGCGCCTCATCGCGCAGGCGCCGGACGAGCTCGCGTGCGGCGTCGGACGCCGGGCCGCCGATCATCTGTGTCTGCTTGGCCCGCACGGGAAGCGTCAACGCGACGATCTGCTGCCGGGGCTCCAGGCCGGCCGGCAGCGGGACGCTGCGGATCTCCTTCTTCTTGGCCGCCATGATCCCCTTGAGCGTCGCGTAGCGGAGCTGGTTGATCCCGCTCTGGATCGTCAGGACCGCCGGCAGCGGCATCGCCACCCACTGAAACCAGCCGCCCTCGAGCTCGCGCTTCACGCGGAGGGCCGCTGCTGCGGGATCCACCTGGACCTCCATGATGATGGTCGAGTGCGGCATGCCGAGCGTCTCGGCCAGCACCACCCCGGTCTGGCCGTGCCCCTGGTCGTCGGACTGGAGCCCGGTCAGCACGAGATCGAAGCGCTCGCCGGCCATGGCGGCCGTGAGCGCGCCGGCGGTGACGGCCGGATCGGCCGCGCTCAGCGACTCGGCGTCGACGTGGATGGCCCGGTCGGCGCCTCGTGCCAGCGCCTCCCGCAGCACCTGCTGGACGCGCGGCGGCCCCGCCGAACAGACGACCACCTCCCCGCCGTGCTTCTCGCGCAGACGCAGCGCCTCTTCGAGCGCATACGCGTCCGGCTCGTTCATCTCGTAGCTGACGTCCTGCTCGCGGATCCACGTTTTGTCGTCGCGGAGCCGCGGCTGCCACTCGCGCGACGGGACCTGCTTGATGCAGACCGCGATCTTCATGGCGCTGCGATCACTCCAAACCACGAAGGCACGAAGATTACGAAGAACACGAAGAGCAAAGAAGGATGCTTCGTGGCCTTCGAGACCTTCGTCTCTTCGTGGTTGATCACCCTTCGTATCGCTTGAACAGCAGGGCTGCGTTCGTCCCGCCGAAGCCGAACGAGTTCGAAAGGGCGTACTGCATGGGGCGCTGGCGGCTCGTGCAGGGCACGTAGTCCAGATCGCACTCGGGGTCGGGATGGTCCAGATTGATCGTCGGAGGCACGACCTGGTGGTGCACGGCCAGCGCGGTGATGCCGGCCTCGAGGCCGCCGGCGGCGCCGAGCAGATGCCCGGTCATCGATTTGGTCGAGGAGATGACCAGCTCCCGGGCGTGGGCGCCGAAGCACTTCTTGATCGCAAGCGTCTCGAGCCGGTCGTTGTGCGGCGTCGAGGTGCCGTGGGCGTTGATGTAGTCCACCTGATCGGGACGCACGCCGGCCTTCTGCAGCGCGAGGCTCATGACGCGCACCGCACCCTCGCCGTCCTCCGACGGCGCGGTGATGTGGAAGGCGTCCGCCGACATCCCGTAGCCGACCAGCTCCGCATAGATCGGGGCGCCGCGGCGCCGTGCCTGTTCGAGCTCCTCCAGCACGACAATCCCGGCCCCTTCGCCGATGATGAAGCCGTCGCGATCGCGGTCGAACGGCCGGCTCGCCCGGTGCGGCTCGTCGTTGCGCGTCGACAGCGCGCGCAGCGCCGCAAACCCGCCGACGCCCATCGGCGTGATCGCGGCCTCGGATCCGCCTGCAATCATCGCGTCGGCATCGCCGCGGCGGATGATCTCGAACGAGTCTCCGATCGCATGCGCCGACGCGGAGCAGGCGGTGCAGGTTGCCGAGTTCGGCCCTTTCGCGCCGAACCGGATGGACACCTGTCCGGCGGCCAGGTTGATGATGGCCGAGGGAATGAAGAACGGCGAGATCTTCCGGGGACCGCCCTCGAGCAGCGCCCGGTGCTCGCGTTCGATGGTGCTGAACCCGCCGATGCCCGAGGCGATGAACACCCCGGTGCGCGGCGCGCTCTCGGCCGTGATCGGCAGCCGTGAATCGTCCATCGCGAACTGCGAGGCCGCGATGGCGTACTGGATGAAGACGTCCATCTTCTTGACGTCTTTCTTCTCCACGAACTGGAGCGGGTCGAACCCGCTGACTTCCGCCGCGATCTGCGCCGGGTAGTCGGTCGGGTCGAACTTCGTGATGCGCGCCACCCCGCTCGTTCCCGCCAGCAGCGCGCCCCAGTTCGCGCTGGTACCGATTCCGAGCGATGACACCAGCCCGATGCCCGTGATGACGACCCGCCTGCTCAATCCGGCTACTTCTTTCCCTTGGCGTGGGCGTCGATGTACTCGATCGCTTCCTTCACGCGCGTAATCTTCTCGGCGTCCTCGTCGGGAATCTCGATCCCGAACTCCTCCTCGAACGCCATGACGAGCTCCACCGTGTCCAGCGAGTCGGCGCCCAGATCGTCCACGAACGAGGCATCCGGGGTCACTTCCTCTTCATCGACGCCCAGCTGCTCCACGATGATGCTCTTCACTTTGTCTGCAACGGCCATTACGCCTCCAGTCGCTAGTCGGTAGTCGGTAGTCGGTAGTCGGTAGTCGGTAGTTGACAGTTACAAGCTACCGACTACCGCCTACCGACTAGTCACATGTACATGCCGCCGTTTACGGCCAACACTTGCCCAGTAATATACGCTGCCTCGTCCGACGCAAGGAAGCAGACGGCCGCCGCCACGTCCGACGGTTCGCCGAGCCGGCCGAGCGGAATCCGCGCGGCCCAGTCGCCCTGGGCCTTCCCGGTGATCGCGCGGGTCATGTCCGTATCGATCAGCCCCGGCGCCACGACGTTGACCGTGACGCTGCGCGACGCGACCTCGCGGGCGAGCGCCTTGGTGAAGCCGATGAGCCCCGCCTTCGAGGCCGCGTAGTTCGCCTGGCCGGCATTGCCCGTCTGCCCCACCACCGAGCTCACGCTGATGATCCGGCCGCTCCGCTGCTTGATCATCGGCCTGATCACCGCCTGGGCGCAGACGAACGCCGCGGTCAGGTTCGTGGCGATCACCTGGTCCCATTCGTCGCGCTTCATCCGCAGCAGCAGCTGGTCGCGCGTGATGCCGGCATTGTTCACGAGCACATCCACGCGGCCGTGCCGGTCGAGGACGGACGCGACCATCCCCTCGATTGCGGCGCTGTCGGTGACATCGAGCGACACCGCCTCCGCCCGGCCGCCCGTCTGCTGAATGGCGGCGGCCGTCTCGGCGGCATGGTCGCCGCGGGCGGCGGCCAGCACGTGCGCGCCCCGCGCGGCGAGCAGCGTGGCCACCGCGCGGCCAATCCCGCGCGACGCGCCGGTCACGATGGCCACTTTACCGGAGAGGGTGAACATTCCTACTTTGCACCGGCGAGCACGGCCTCCAGATCCTCTGGCTGGCCGAAGGCGAGCACCGTCGCATCCCGGTGGATCTTCCTGACGAGCCCTCCGAGCACGCGCCCCGGACCCACCTCAACATACGTGGTGACGCCTGCCGACGCAAGGCGGCGAACGGACTCTTCCCACCGGACCGGCGCCGACACCTGCCGCACGAGCGCCTCGATCGCGCTCCGCGCATCCTCCTTCGGCTGTGCGTCCACGTTGGCGACGATCGCGACGCGCGGGTCGCGGGCGGCCAGCGCGCGCAGCTCCGGCGCGAGCCGATCCTCCGCGGGCTTCATCAGCGCGCAATGGAACGGCGCGCTGACGGGCAGCGGCAGCGCCCGCTTCGCGCCACGCGCCCTGGCCCGCTCGATGGCCCGCTGCACGGCGGCGACCGCCCCGGCGATGACGATCTGATCGGGGCCGTTGATGTTGGCGGGGCTCACCACCTCGCCGCTGGCGGCCTCCTCGCACGCCCGCTGGACGCCGGCGAGGTCCAGACCCAGAATCGCCGCCATCGCGCCCTGCCCGACCGGCACCGCCTCCTGCATGTAACGGCCGCGCCGCCGGACGATTCCAACCGCATCGCCAAACGCGAACGTGCCGGCGACGACGTTGGCAGAGTACTCGCCGAGGCTGTGGCCCGCCACGATCTGCGGCTCGAGGCCACGCGCCCCCAGCACCCGCGCCGCCGCGACGCTCATGGTCAGGATGGCCGGCTGCGTGTGCTCGGTGAGCATGAGCGCGTCCTCCGGCCCTTCGAAACAGAGCGCGCTCAGGGCGGGACCGGCGCCGGATCCCGCAGCCGCAAACGCCGCATCCGCCTCGTCGAACGCGGCACGCGCCTCGGGGAAGGCGTCGGCGAGCGCCTTGCCCATGCCGACCGTCTGCGAGCCCTGCCCGGGGAACAGAAACGCGATCATGGATGCGGCACGGAGGCGGAGGCGATGTCCTGCTCGACCCGGCTCAGGAAGTCGCTCGAGGCCAAGCGGTGCGCCATCGCAATGGCGTTGCGCACGGCCTTGGCCGACGAGCGCCCGTGACCGACGATGACCAGCCCGGCGACGCCGAGCAGCAGCGCCCCGCCGTACTCCGAGTAGTCGACGCGCCGCCGGAACCGGCGAAAGGCGCGGCGCGAGAGCAGGTAGCCGACCTGGCTCGAAAACGTCCCCTGGAGCTCGTCCCCGAGCATCGTCTCCACGGCGTCGACCAGCCCTTCGCTCGTCTTGAGCACGATGTTGCCCGTGAAGCCGTCGCAGACGATCACGTCCGCGATACCGCTGAAGACCTCGCGCCCTTCGACGTTGCCGATGAACGTGATCGGCGCCCCCTTCAGGAGCTGGTGCGCCTCGCGGGTCAGCTCATTCCCCTTGGTCTCTTCTTCGCCGATCGAGAGGAGTCCGATTCTCGGCTGCTCCACCCCGAGCGCCACGCGCGCGAATACCCCGCCCATGACCGCAAACTGCAGGAGGTGCCGCGGGCGGCACTCGACGTTTGCGCCGGCGTCGAGCAGGACAGCCGGGCGGCGGCAGGTGGGAATCGCCGTGGCGAGCGCCGGCCGGTCGACGCCGGGGATTGTCCCGAAGGCCCCGTAGGTCGCCATCACGGTCGCCCCCGTGTGCCCTGCGCTGAAGAGCGCCGCCGCCTGGCCGCCGGCCACCAGATCGGCGGCCACGCGGATCGTGGCACGGGGCTTCCGACGCAGCGCTGCCGCCGGCGGCTCGTGCATCTCCACGACATCCGGCGCGTCGACGATCTCGAGCCCGAGCCTCCTCCAGTCGGGGTACGGCTCCAGGGCGCGTTCCACCTCTGCGGCCGGGCCGACGAGCGCCACCTGCACCGCCAGATACCGCGCGGCCGACAGCGCTCCCTCGACGACGGCCGCCGGGGCGTGATCGCCGCCCATCGCATCAACCGCGATGCGAATCATCTAGTTGGGAGACTACTCTTCGTTGACCGGTCTCACCTGGCGCTGCCGGTAGTAGCCGCAATGAGGGCACACGCGGTGCGGCGCTTTCGGTTCGTGGCACTGGGGGCAGAGGCCCGTGGCGGGCGACCGGAGCGCATCGTGCGTCCGGCGCTTGGCCGTCCGCGTCTTGGAATGTCGGCGTTTTGGATTTGGCATAACCTTCTCAGGACGTGCGGCTGCTCTTCAGATTCTTGAGGTTCGCCAGCCGTGGATCCTCCCATACCGGAGCACACTCACAGGTCCCCGTATTCAGATTCGTCCCACACTGCGGGCAGAGGCCCTCGCACTCCTCGCGGCACAGCGGCTTCATCGGCAGCGCCAGATAGAACTGCTCGCGCAGCAGCTCGTTCAGATCGACCCGATCGTCGCGGTAATAGCTCATTTCGAGGTCGTCGTCCGCCACCTCGTGCTCGGCCTCGATCGACGCCTCCGACGCGGGCAGATACCGGATGTCGAAGGGCGCATCGATCCGGAGCCGATACGGGTCGAGGCACCGGCCGCAGGACAGCTCCAGCTCGGTCTCGACGTGTCCCACGAGACGGAACTTCTCCTTATCCTTATGAATATCGAAGCCGAGCTGCACCGGCGCGGCGATACGGTACGGGTCGCTGTCGTCGGCCACCTCTTCCGGGCCGAACGTGCGGTCGAACCGGTCGAGCGGCCGCCGATAGCGCGTGAGATCCAGCTGCATCGGAAAAAAGGGTCAGAGAAACCCCATAATCATAACTGATTCCACGAGATAGGCCCGATCCAGGGTTTGGGAATGAAGAGCCGCTCATAGAGCATCACGGCGTAGCGATCGGTCATACCGGCCAGGAAGTCGCGCGCCGCCACGTCCAGCCCCTCGGCCTCGATGATCTGGCGGTCGAGAAACCCCTCCGGCCGATCGCGCACCTTCTCCCAGAGGCCGGTGAGGATCCCTGACGCCTTCTTGAATTCGGCCGTGGCCACGTCGTTTTCGTACACGGCGTCAAACAGAAAGCGGCGCATGGCCAGCGTCGCCGCCAGCACGTCGTCGCTCATCCGAATCTCGGTGAGACCGCTCCGCTGCGTCTCGGTGACGACATCCTTGACCATCCGCGCGATGCGCGACGACGAGGTCGAGCCGAGCGTCTCGACCGGCGCTCGTGGCAGGTCCGCCGCGTTCAGCATGCCCGCCCTGATCGCATCGTCGATGTCGTGGTTGACATACGCAATGAGGTCCGCCACCCGCATGATCTGCCCCTCGAGCGTCCCCGCGCGCTTGGAGGCGTCGAGGCCAACCGGCGACCCCTCCCTGCCCTTGGAGTGCCGCGCGATGCCGTCTCGGACCTCCCACGTCAGGTTGAGGCCGTGGCCGTCGTTCTCGAGCACGTCGACGATACGGAGGCTCTGCTCGTAATGGTTGAAGCCGCCGGGGATGAGGCCGGCCAGCACCCGCTCGCCCGTGTGGCCGAACGGGGTATGTCCGAGGTCGTGGCCGAGCGCGATCGCTTCGGTCAGCTCCTCGTGGAGCCACAGCACCTTGGCAATGGTCCTGGCAATCTGCGAGACCTCGAGGGTATGCGTCAGCCGGGTTCGGTAGTGGTCGCCGGCCGGCGCAAAGAACACCTGGGTCTTGTGCTTGAGACGACGGAAGGCCTTGCTGTGGATGATCCGATCGCGATCGTGCTGAAACGCCGGCCGCACGTCGTCTTCGGGTTCAGCGCGCAGGCGGCCGCGCGACCCGGCGCTCTTGGCCGCCTGCGGCGCGAGCGTGTCGTGCTCGCGCTGCTCCAGCGCCTCACGGATGTTCGACACGTCGCGCCTCCAGCACGTCGTCGAGGAAGCTGGTGCCCTGCGCCAGCCGCGGGACGCCGAAGTTGTCGGCAATCGTCTGTCCGAGATCGGCAAACGTCGGGCGCGTCCCGAGATTCACACCCGCCAGGACCTGCGGGCCGGCCAGCAGGACAGGCACGTATTCACGCGAATGGTCGGTGCTCGGTGTGCTCGGATCGTTGCCGTGATCGGCCGTGACGGCGAGCAGATCGTCGCGTCGAAGCATCGGCAGGATCCCGGCGAGACGCGCGTCGAAGCGCTCCAGATTCTCCGCATATCCGTCCACGTCGTTCCGGTGCCCGTACACCGTGTCGAAGTCGACCAGGTTGACGAAGATGAGCCCCGACGGGGTGTCGGCCATCGCCGTTTCGAGCTGGTCGAGGCCGTCGCTGTCGCTCCTGCTCCGCAGCGCGCGCGCAATGCCGCGGCCGCCGAACAGATCGTGAATCTTTCCGATCGCCACGACCGGAATCTGCTGCGCCGCCAGCCGATCCAGCAGCGTGTCGCCGGTGGGCTCGAGCGCGTAATCGCGCCGGTTGGCGGTGCGGGTGAATGCACCGGGGGCTCCGATGAAGGGACGCGCGATCACGCGGGCCACGCCGATGCCTGTCACAAAGAGGTCGAACGCCGTCTCGCACATGCGGTACAAGTCGTCGACGGGGATCACCGCTTCATGCGCCGCCACCTGAAACACGCTGTCTGCGGACGTGTACACGATCGGATTGCCGGTGCGAAGGTGCTCGGCGCCGAGTCGCTCGATGATTTCCGTGCCGGACGCCCCGACGTTGCCGAGAATGCGGCGGCCGATGCGGCGCTCGAACTCGGCGATCAGATCGGCCGGAAACCCTGAGGGAAAGGTCGTAAACGGCCGATCGAGCACCAGCCCCATCAGTTCCCAGTGCCCTGTCACCGAGTCCTTCCCCGGCGAGGCCTCGGCCATACGCCCGAATGCACCGCGCGGGGCATCGGCGGGTCCGCGGCTCGAGATACTCGTTGGCTCGCCGCGGGACCCGCCCCACGTACGTTCTTGTTCGCCCAGCGCCACCAGCCGGTCCAGGCCGAGCGACCGCAGGTTCGGGATTCGCAGCATCGTCTGCCGGGCTATGTGGCCGAGCGTGTTGCTGCCCTGGTCGCCGTACGCGGCGGCATCGGGCAACTCACCGATCCCGACGCTGTCGAGCACGATGAGGATGACACGCGCGAACGGGGGGACACGCGTCACGCGGTCAGGCGTGCTGAGTCGGAAGGTAGCTGCCGAGCCCGCGCGGGGTCGCAATCGTCGCGATGGCGTGCTTGAAGACGAGCTGGTCGGCGCCCTCCACCTCGAGCACGACCGCGAACCGATCGAAGTTCTTGATCCGGCCGACGAACTCCCGTCCGTCGAGCAGGTGCACGATCACCGCGAGCCGCTCGCGGCGGACATGATTCAGAAAGACGTCCTGAATGTTCGGCGGGGCTGAAGAGGCGCGCGATTCCGAAACCTGGGTCATCAGGCAGCTTCTCCTCGCGGCTAACCGGCGGGGGCCGCGCCGCGCGCGGCGAGCGCTTCCTGCACACGGACCAGCGTCTCAGGCCGCTCGCCGGGGCCGTCGAGCCAGACTAGATTAGGCTCTTTACGGAACCAGATCAACTGGCGGCGCGCGTAGCGGCGATTCTCCTGCACGATGAGCGCGCGCGTCGCGGCTTCGTCGCGCACGCCGTTCAGCATCTCCATCACCTGCCGGTAGACGAGCCCACCGAACGGACGCGCCGTGGCGGGTACGCCCTGCGCCAGCAGCTGCCGGACCTCAGCCACGATGCCGCGCGCGAATTGTTCGTCGACCCGGCGCGCGACGCGCTCCGCCGTCCGCGCCGCCGGCAGCCGCAGCGCCACGGCCACCACCTCACAGTCGGCAATGAGCGACGCCGTGTCGGCGAAGTGGTCAGAGAGCGGACGCCCGGTGGTCAGATACACCTCCAGCGCGCGGATGATCCGCTTTCGGTCGCGGGGCATGATGCGGCCGGCCGACTCGGGATCCGCGCGTGCAAGGATGCGGTGGAGGCACTCGACGCCGCGCCGGTCGGCCACGCGGCTGAGGCGCCGGCGCAGCTCCTCGTCCGCACCAGGGCCCGGAAACAGCCCCCGCGTCAGCGCCCGGTAGTAGAAGCCGGTCCCCCCGACGAGAATCGGCAGGCGTCCCCGCTCGTGAATGTCGCGGATGGCGCGGGCCGCGTCCCGGGCATACTGCGCCGCCGTGTAGACCTCGGTCGGCTCGGCAATGTCGATGAGATGGTGCGGAATGCCCCGGCGGGCTGCCACCGGCGGCTTGTCCGTCCCGATGTCGAAGCCGCGATACACGGCCGTCGAGTCGCAATTGACGACCTCGCCTTCGAAGCGCTCGGCAAGCGCCAGGCCGAGCGCGCTCTTGCCCGACGCGGTCGGGCCGAGCACCGCCAGGACGAGCCGGCGCCCTGCCTCCGAACCGCCCGTCACCATGCGACGCGAAGGAGCACGTAGACGACGAACGCCGTCAGCAGGATGAGCAGGCCAAGCTGCTGCACGCGCGTGGGCATTTCGATCTAAGCCACAGAGTCACAGAGACACAGAGGCACATCCACTAGATGGCTTCCTATCTCGGTGTCCCTGTGTCTCTGTGGCTCGTGATTCACGGCTGCGTCAGTTCGGCGGCTCCTCGTTGTAGTAGAAGGTCACGGTAAAGAGCGCCTTGTCGGTCGGGTACTCCGGCGGCAGCGGCGCCGTCGGGTTCGACGAGACGATCGCGCCGTAGGCCGCGTTCGTGAACGCGTCGATGGTGGACGGCTGGACGACGACGAGATCGGTGATCGAGCCGTCGCGGTGGATGTTGAACTGCAGCACCACGTGGCCGCTCAGCACCATGGCCGCCTGCGGGATGAACCAGTTGCGGCGGACCTGGGCGACGAAGCGGCGGAGCCACGGGCCGAACTCGACGCCCATCGTGTCGAACTGGATGGTGGCGCCCGGGCGATCGTTCCCCCCCTGCGGGTTGTCGAACCGCTCGTTCTGCACGTACTGCTGCAGATTGCGGAGCGCTTCGCCAAGCGATCCCCCGACCTTGGGGAGCGGGGTCAGTGGCGGCCGATATCCGGTCTCGGCCCGGGGGAGCGCCCGCGTCATCTCGCTCTCCGGCTTCGGCTCCGGCGCCTCGCCGGCGCCCCTCGCGCGCTCCGCCTCCGCCTCTTCCACCCGTTCGGACGAATTGCCCCTGGAGTACGGCAGCGGGTTCTCGGGGGCGCGGGCGATCACCGGGTCCTGCGCCTGGCGGTCCAGATCGGACAGTTCGCCCCGCTCCGGCGGCTGCAGGGCCGGCATGTCGACGCGAGGCTGCACGAACACCATCCGCCGGAACGCCGCCTCGCGCTGGCGCTCCAGCTCGGCCTGCCGGCGCTCGAGATCCTCGGCGCTCGGCTGAAAAATCGACAGCTGCGGCCCGAAGATCAATCCGACGGCAATCAGCGCGTGAAAGATCGTCGACAGGAGAAGGCCGTCGCGCGGGGCAATCGCGTGGCCGACGACGTTGTCGTCCTGATACCGATCATCGAAATCGAAATGAATCACGCGCGTGAAGGCGCATTATAACATCCAGCAGGACAAGGACTTACAGGTGCGATTGCGCCGCTGCGCTGGTGCGATGGCACCGGCAAATCAGTGCAATCGCACCCCCAGCGTCAGCGCCCTCGCACCCCCGTATAGAGATAGACGATGCCGAGCGTCAGCGGGTCTGCGCGAACGGCGCGGAAGCCGGCGCGCGTGAGCATGGCGGCGAATTCGGCGGGGGGCGGGAAGGCGCCGACCGAGGCCGGCAGATAGGAATAGGCCGCGCGGTGGCCCGAAACCAGCCGGCCGACGAACGGCAGCAGGTATTTGAAGTACGCGAGATACAACGCGCGGAGCCCCGGCACGCGCGGGACGCCGAACTCGAGAATGGCGAGCCGCGCCCCCGGGCGCATGACGCGCGCGAGCTCGGCGCAGGCCCGGTCCGGCCGTTCGACGTTGCGAATGCCGAAGGCGATGGTCGCCGCATCGACCGCGGCATCGGGCACCGGCAGTGCCGTGGCATCGCCGCGCACGAGCGTCACACGGCTCGCCTCCCGGGCGGCGTTCACCTTCTGCAGCCCGATACGCAGCATCGCGGCGGCAAAGTCCACGCCCACGACGCGCGCTGCTCCCTCGGCCTGCAGCGCGACGTCCGCGGTGCCGGTACAGACGTCGAGCAGCGTTTCACGTCCCGTCAGCCGGAGGGAACGGATGGCGCGCGCCCGCCATCGGCGATCGATCCCGAGGCTCAGCGCGTGGTTCAGAAAGTCGTACCGCGGGGCGATCGCGTCGAACATGCCCGCGATGCGGTCGGGGGCCTTGTCGGGACCGGCCTGGTGGGTCATCCAACCACGAGCGAGAGTGCGATGGCGGCGAAGTAGACGATCCCGACGTAGCCGTTCAGGTCGAAGGCCCTCTTCACCTGGGAGAGATCGCGCGCGCTGACGAGCGACTGTTCGTACGCGAGCAGGCCTGCGACCACGGCCACCCCCCCGAGATACAGCGGCGACAGGTCCGACGCCCCCCAGAGCGCCGCCATGGCCACGATGGTCGCGACGTGCATCACGCGGGAAAGGCGGATCGCCGCCGGGACGCCGAATCGCACCGGGATCGACCGGAGCCCCTGCGCGCGGTCGACGTCGGCGTCCTGGCACGCATACAGAATGTCGAAGCCGCCGACCCAGAGCCCGATGGCAAGGCCGAGCAGCCACGGCTCCATGCCCCCCTCCCCGCCCGCCGCGATCCAGCCGCCGACCGGCGCAACCGCCATCGCCAGCCCGAGGAACAACTGCGTGTACGACGTGTAGCGCTTCGCGAGCGAGTACCAGAACACGATGGCGAGCGCCACCGGCGCGAGCAGGAGGCACAGGACGCTGAGACGTCCGGCCGCAAAGACGAAGAGGACCGAGACGGCCACCACGAACACGATCGCTTCGCGCGTCGACATCGCCCCCGTGGGCAGCTCGCGCGACGCGGTGCGGGGGTTCAGCGCGTCGAACCGCGCGTCGACGAGCCTGTTGAAACCCATCGCCGCGCTGCGCGCCGACACCATGCAGACGACAATCCAGACCACCTGCCACCAGGAGAACGGATGCGTGCGCCACGCGAGCAGCGAGCCGGTGAGCGCAAACGGCAGCGCGAACACCGAATGGCTGAAACGGACGAACGAGAGGTATGTCTGGAGCTTACGCATATCTCATGTCAAATCCCGGTTTGGTCATTGGGATTTGGGATTTAGCGATCCAGCCACGTGATCGCATCGGGCTGGATTCCGCTGACGAGGTATTCTTCCACATCATCGACGCCCACCGGCACGCGGACGGAGATGAGCGATGCCTCCTTCCCCCCTTCGAGGGTGCCGAGGCGATCGCCGAAGCCGAGCGCGCGCGCGCCGTGCCAGGTGGCGCTCTCGATCAGGGCGCGCGCCGGCACACGAGGGGCCAGCGCCCTGGCCCGCGCCAGCTCCTCAAACAGATTCAGATCGTCCACGCTGGCCAGGCTGTCGGTCCCGAAGGCGACCGGCACCCCTGCCCCATAGAACGCGTCGAGCGGAGGATCGCCGGCACCCACCCAGCGATTGCTGCGGGGGCACGAGACAACCGTCGCGCCCAGCGCCTTCAGGGCGGCCAGATCGTTGCCGGTGCACTGCACCGCGTGCACGGCCAGGACGCGCGAGTCGAGGAAGCCGAGGGTCGTCAGGTACGCCACAGTCGACAGCCCGGGCGGCTGCCAGCCGTCAGGAAGGACGCCGAGCTCGCTCAGGAGCTCACGCCACACGCCGGTGCCGGCCTGCAGGAATTCGGTCTCTTCTCTGGACTCGGCCAGGTGCACGCTCGTGACCTCGGACGGGTGGGCATCCAGGTCCCGGCGAAGCGCCGTAAACAACCCGGGCGCCACCGAGTAGGGCGCGTGTGGCGCCAGGCTCACCCGGACACGGCCTGACCCGTCGCCCAGCGCGCCGAGCGCCCCACGGGCCGTCCGCACGCAACCGGCCGGATCGTCGGCATTGAAGCCGAGGAGCTCGTAGAACACACGGGCGGAGACGCCCGCCTCCTCCAGCAGCGTCACGGTGACGAGCGTGTTGCTGATATCCCCCAGCAGTCCCGTACCGCTGGCCTTCGCCTCGCCGAGCGCAGCCCGCGCGGCGCCAAGGATCCGTCGATCCTGCGGATCCGGATACTCCCGGCGCGCCGCCATGACGGCGCGAATCCAGTCGACGAACCGGCCGGCGGGAGGAACGCAGCCGCGCAGATACGACAGCTCGAGATGCGTGTGCGCGTTGACGAGGGCGGGAAGGATCGCGGCGTCGCCCAGATCGATCGCATCGGGCTTCGCGCCACGGCCGACGCCGGCAATCGATCCGCCCTCAACGGCCACCCAGCCGTCGCGCATGGGCGGCGAGGCGATCGGCAGAACCCACGCCGCGCGGAAGACGGTCATGTGATCACGAGCCACAGAGACACAGAGGCACAGAGTTTCGCCAGAAGCGGTTGCATAACCGACGTAGTGCCCGGCTTTAGCCGGGCTGAAGCCCGGCACTACGTACCGGATCGGAGCGGCCCGTCTCAGTGCGCCAACCGCAGCTGCTTGCCGGCGCGGCTGCGAGCCTGGTATCGCTGCAGCTCCTCGGGCAGGGAGGCGTCCCCCTCGGCGCGGGCCGTGCCGAGCGCGAGCATCCGCGGGAGGTCGCGCTCGCGGAAGATCGGATCGCCCAGGATCTCGTAGTGCATGTTGCGGCGCTTCGGGATGAAGCCGGCATCCTCGATGTTGGTCACGATCTCCACTTCGTCCATGCAGTAGCTCGCGCCGGCCGCGCGGACGACGTTCTCCTCGATCATGACGCTGCCCATGTCGTTGGCGCCGTAGGCGAGGCTGAGCTGGCCGACCTTTCCACCCTGCGTCACCCAGGAGGCCTGCAGGTTGTCGAAGTTGTCGAGCACCAGCCGCGCCAGCGCGAGCGTCCGCAGGTACTCGACGCCGGTAGCCTCGGTTCCCCCGCGCTCGGTGTGCTCCGGCTGATAGCTCCAGGTGATGAACGCCGTGAACCCGCGGGTTTCGTCCTGCAGATCGCGCAGCCGGAAGAGATGCTCGACCCGCTCCTCATCCGTCTCGACCGACCCGTACATCATCGTCGCCGTCGAGCGGAGCCCGGCGCGATGGGCCTGGCGCATGACGTCGAGCCATTCGTCGGCCGACGCCTTGCTGTAGCAGTTCAACAGCCGGCGCACGCGGTCGACGAGAATCTCCGCGCCGCCGCCGGGGATGCTGTCGAGGCCCGCGGCGACCAGGCGTGCAATGACATCGGGAACCGGAATGCGATTGATCCGCGAGATGTGCAGCACCTCAGGCGGAGACAGCGCGTGAAGCCTGAACGCGGGATAGCGCGCCTTGACGGCCCGGAAGAGATCCTCGTACCAGTCAATCGGCAGGTCCGGGTTGTGGCCGCCCTGCAGCAGCAGCTGATTGCCCCCGACCGCAACGGTGTCATCGATCTTGCGGAAGATCTCCTCGAAGCCGAGCACATAGCCCTCGGCGGAGCCGACCGGGCGGTAGAACGCGCAGAAATTGCACCGCGCGAGGCACACGTTCGTGTAGTTCACGTTGCGATCGATGATGTAGGTGACGATCCGGCCCGGATGTTTGCGCGCGCGGATGGCGTCGGCCGCCCGCCCGAGCGCGAGAGTGGGCGCCTGACGATAGAGCGCGAGCGCCTGCTCGCGCGTGATCCGCGCGTCGTCGGCCGCCCGGGCGATGAGCCGTTCCACCATCAGAAGAATTCCAGGCCGCGCCGGCGCGGCGCCGCACCGATCTCCACGGCGTAGTCGAGGAAAGTCTGCAGTCCCGCCGCCTCTTCGGGACCGAGGCCGTACCGGACATTATGGCGTAGATAGACCGCGGCCCGCGCCGTCGCCGCCGGATCGCCGGCGCCGTATTCCTCGGCGATCGCGTCGGTCGACGCGGTGCCTTCGACCTGCGCCGCCTGCAGCGCCGCCACATCCCCGTCGTCCACGGCGCCGGGACGTCCGGCCCAGGCAGCGTAGATGAAGGGCAGCCCGGTCATCGCCGTCCATTCCTCACCGAGGTCCACCTTCTGAGCGCCGAGTGCCGCATGGTCGGCGTCCAGCGCCGGATCGCCAATCAGCAGCGCGGCGTCGAACCCGCGCAGCATGGCCTGCAGATCGGGCCCGTGCGGCACCAGCTCGGGCGCGATCCGGAACCGGTGGCGGCACAGCACCTTCAGCAGGGCGACCGACGTCCGCGAGCTGGTGTCGGCCGCAATCCGCCGAATCGACGCGACCGGGACGCGCGAAAAGAGCGCGACGGAGGCCACCGGACCGCGCGACCCGACCCCGACGCCGGGGACGAACCGGTAATCCGAGGCGCTCAGGTACTCGATCGAGGGGATCAGCCCGAGGTCCACCTCTCCGGCGTGCAGCAGCGCGGCGCACACCGATGGCACGTCGTACCGGATCTGCCAGCGTTCGGGAGCGCGGTCGAGCGCCCACGTCAGCGGCCGGGCGTTCAGATAGCCGACCGCGCCCAACCGGACGGGGTTCACACTCCCAACTCCCAAAGCGGCCAACACCCACCGTTGGAAGTTGGGAAGCTGGGAGTTGGCAGTTGGCTCATATCACGTTGAAGCGCCCGTCGCGCTCGGCGGGCGAGAGCGCCGCCGCCTCGATGTTGCGGCGGACCTCCTGCACGGGCGCGCGCCTGTGGCCGTCAGGCGCGGCGTCGGAAGCGGTCACGTTGTCGAGATCGTCGGCGCCAAAGGTCAGCGCCACCTGCGCCAGCTTCGGCCCATAGCGCAGCCAGTCGACCTGAATGGTGGGAATGTTGGGCGCGGCCAGCCGGGCCAGCGCGACGGCCTTTACGTCCTCGTATCCGGTCGTCGGCCGCGCGGACGTCACGACCGTGGGGAGAGGGTTCAGCACGTGGATACCGCCGGCCCGGTCCTGAGCCGCCGCGGCGCGCAGCAGCAGCGCCGTTCGCTCGGCGGGGGGCGCCTGCGCGCAGGTCAGCCGCAGGCGCTCGAAGCCGGTCTCCGCCAGCACCGCGACCACGGCGTCCAGGTCGGTCACGCCATCGATCGGCACTTCGGCGAGCGCGTCGAGCCCCGCAGCGCGCAATTCCCGCAGCGCGTCCGGCAGTGCCGTGCGGCCCCGTGCGGCCAGCGCCTCCACGTCCGGCCAGGAGAAGCCCGACACCGTCCGCTCGCCGGCAATCGCCCTCGCGCTGCGCACGGCGGCGACGGCGACGGCCAGCGTGCCGGGCGCGCCGCCGATCCGAATCTCGCGCGCCGCCGGCGGCACGCACTCGGCAAACGACGCGTCGAAGGCGCAGCCGGCGACGCGCAGGTAGGTCACGCGGGTACCGTGCAGCCGCCGTCGGACGGTGTCGGCCATCATGCCGAGCGCCAGGATGTCGGGCGTGGCCGCGAGATCCGCGATCTCGGCGGCCGAGAGCCGCTCGCCGGCGCCGACCCGCTCGAGCAGGCGATCGAGAGCGGGTGCCATCTCCATCTACATCAACTCCGCCACGCGCGTGGCGAGCTCCAGCGCCGCGCGGCCGTCAGCGCCGGTGACGACCGGCCGGCGCCCCTCCCTCACCGCGGCCACGAAATCGGCCAGCTCCCGCCGCAGCGGCTCGTCGTGCGCGACATCCACCGGCCCACCCTCGATGGACGGCCGTCCGCCGTTCGAGGCCACGAGGCGATACATCTCGAGCTCCTGCGCCGCGTAGTCGATGGAGATGTAGGCATCCTGCTGGAAGAATCGCGCCTTCCGCACCCGGTCGCGGCTGATCCGGCTGGCGGTCACGTTGGCAATGCAGCCCGAGTCGAACCGGATCCGGGCGTTGGCGATATCGACCTTCGGCGTCAGCACGTTCACGCCGACCGCCTCCACAGCGGCCACCGGCGATCCGACCGTCGTGAGCAGGATGTCGAGATCGTGAATCATCAGGTCGAACACCACGTCGATGTCGAGGCTGCGCTCGGGGAACGTTCCCAGCCGGTGGACCTCCACGAACCGCGGCGACGCGACAAGCGGCAGCGCGGCCGTCACTGCCGGGTTGAAGCGCTCGGTGTGGCCGGTGGCGAGCACGGCCCCGCGCGCGGCGGCGGCCGCCACGATCCGATCGGCCTCGGCCAGCCCCGACGCCAGCGGCTTCTCGACGAGCACCGCGGTCCCCTGCGCGAGGAACGGAAGCGCCACCTCGACGTGCGACACCGTCGGCGTCGCCACGCACACCGCGTCGACGCGGCCGATCAGGTCACCGCCCCTCGAAAAAGCGGCGGTGCCGTACTTCGCGGCAATGGTGCCGGCGCGCGCCGCATCGATGTCGGCGACCCCCACGAGCTCGACGTCGGGCATGGCCGCCAGGATGCGGGCGTGATGCTGGCCGAGATGACCGACCCCGATGACTGCGACACGAAGCCTGTTCATCTGGAGGCCCGGCCAACGATTGAGATTCCTGCACTGTCCGCCGCGGCCATTACCGCATCCCCGTCGATCACGAGCGCGCGCCCGGCATCCACCGACAGCACCGCGGCCCCGGCCGCCTTCATCGCCTCAATCGTCGCCACACCGACGACCGGCACGTCGAAGCGCATGTCCTGGCGCGGCTTGGCGACCTTGACGATCACGCATCCGGCACCGGCAAGGCGCCCGGCCCGCGCAATGACCTCGTCGGTCCCTTCCATCGCCTCGACCGCCACGACGGCCTGCTGCTTGACGGCCACCGTCTGGCCGACATCCAGGCCGGCAATCGTATCCGCCATCCGATAGCCGAACGCCAGGTCGTTCTGCTCGTCGGCGGTCGGCGCGCGGCGCGTCAGCACGCCGGGCCCGGCCAGCAGCGGCTCCAGGAGCGCCGTCGAGTCCATGACCTCGATCCCGTGCTGGCCGAGCACCCGGGCAACGGCGCCGATGACGCCATCGGTATTCTTCGACACCAGCTGCCTGAGCACGCTGAGGAACAGCATGTCGGGGACGATGCCGCTGGAAAAGATCTTGTTGTGCTTGACCTGCCCGGCCATCACGGCATGGGTGACGCCGGCCGCCTTCAGCAGATCGATGCAGGCGCGGAGCTGCCCGAGCGAGATCCAGTGGATGGGCGCCGCATGCCGCGCGGCGGCGTCGGTCAGCTCCGGACACGTCTCTTCCGTCGCCGCGATGATCGTGACGTCGTACCCCTGCGCGCGCGCCGCGTCGAGAACCAGGAACGGGAAGCGACCGTTGCCCGCGATAAGCCCAATATGCATTGCCGAATCTACGAATTTACGGATTTACGAATTTGATCCACGCCGCACAATCCGTCAATTCGTAAATTCGTAAATTCGTAAATCTCATTCATCTGCCACCAGCTCCTCGGTGCGCCGGCTCGGCCGGCGCAGAATCACACCGCGCTGGGACGTGCGGATGAAGTCCACGAGATAGCGGACCTCGGGCGACGCCAGGCTCGCATCCCGCTCGATCTGCACGAGCGCGCGCGACGTGTTCAGCTTCGACTGGAGCAGATACCGGTACGCGCGCTTGAGCTGGCTGATGGTGTCGGCGGTGAAGCCCCGCCTCGCCAGGCCGATCGTGTTCAGCCCGTACATCCGCGCGCGGTTGCCCACCGACTTACCGAACGGCAGCGCGTCCTTCGTAATCACCGAGTAGCCGCCCACGTACGCGTGGCGGCCGACGCGGCAGAACTGATGTACGCCCGAATAGGCGCTGACGGTGGCGAAGTCCTCCACGTCCACGTGGCCGCCCAGCGTCGCGCCGTTGCCGAAGATGGTGTGATGGCCGATGTGGCAGTCGTGGGCCACGTGCACGTACGCCATGAACAGGTTGTGGTCGCCGATGGTGGTCTGCCCGCCGCCGCCGAGCGTGCCGCGGTTGATGGTCACGAATTCGCGGAAGGTGTTGCCGCGGCCGATGGTGAGCCTGGTCCGCTCGCCCTTGTACTTGAGATCCTGCGGGGCCAGACCGATCGACGCCATCGGGTAGATCCGTGTGTCGTCGCCGATCTCGGTCCAGCCGTCGATCACGACCGAGGCGCCGATCTGACAGCGGGCCCCGATCGCGACCTCCGGGCCGATCTGGCAGTGCGGGCCGATGGTCGCGGCGGCGCCGACCCGGGCCGACGGATGCACGTGCGCGGTCGGATCGATATACGCCGCGCCGGGATCGATGGCGAGCAGCAGGTCCGCCTCGGCGACCATCTGCTCGTCCACGTGTGCGATCGCGCGCGCCCGCGCCAGCCGCGACCGGGTGCGCCCGAGCGCCACTTCCAGCCGGAGTCGATCGCCGGGCACGACCTGCCGCCGGAACTTGGCGTTGTCGACCCCCCGGAGCCAGACGCGGGCGGTTCCAGGCGCGTCCGACCGCTCGAGCAGCAGCACGGCGGCCACCTGCGTCAGCGCCTCGATCATCAGCACCCCGGGCATCAGCGGCGAGCCGGGAAAGTGCCCCTGGAAGAACTCTTCGTTGACCGTCACGTTCTTGACCGCCACGAGCCGGACGCCGGGATCGTGCTCGGCGACCGTATCGATCAGGAACGAGGGATAACGATAGAAGACGCGGTCGAGGAGGGCGGGGAGGTCTATCGCCACAGAGAACCTGTCGTTCACCCCTTCTATGTGCTCGCGTCGCGACGGTTCGCGGCGCGCTCAGTTCGCCGGCTTCGGCGGAGCGGCCGGCGCGGGCTTGGGCGCGGCGGCCGCCGGCGCCGGCTTCGGCGCGGACGCCGCGGCGGCCGGCTTGGCCATCGCATCGAACTTCTGGATCACCTCGGTCGTGATGTCGAGCGACGGATCCGCCCACACCAGACCGCTGTCCACGACGCTGAACAGAAGATGCAGCCCCTTCTCGCTGGCGATGGCATCGATGACCGGCGAGAGGCGCCGCTGAAATTCCTCTTGGAGCTGCGCCTGCAGCGTATTGACGTCCTGCTGCGCGTCTTCCGTGAAGCGCTGGATGTCGATCTGCATGCGCTCGACCTCCTTCTGGAGCTGCGCGGCGGCGGTCGGGCTCATGACGGACGCGCCGGCCTCCAGCTTCTGCTGCGCACCCTGGAGCGCCTTGTTCTTCTCGTTCAGCTCGGCGACCTTCTGCTGGTTGAGCGCCGACACTTTGGCCGTCGACACCTTGCCTTCGGCCGACTCGGTCGCAATACGCTGGATGTTGACGAAGGCGTATTTCGTGCCGGTGGGAAACGGCCGCTGGACCTGCGGCGCGGGTGCCTGCGCGGCGGGCGCAGGGGCGGCGGGCGTCTGACCCGCGGCAGCCTGGGAGGCCGAGGCCGGTCCCGTTGCCAGCGTCAGGGACAGCGCCACGGCACCAATGAACACTCTCATATCAGTCGTCGTCCTTTCGCATTAGGCGGACCTGAAGGTCCGCCTCTACACACGTAGAGGCGGGTCTTTAGACCCGCCTTAGAATGTTGACCCTACCGCAAACCGGAACGTGAAGTTCTTCGCGGGACGGAAGCTGTTGTCGAGCACGCCCGCGCGCTGCGGGTTCGCGGCGAAGATCAGCCGGAACGGCACGTTCAGCACCGGCATGAAGAAGCGCACCTCGGCGCCCGTCGAGGTCCGGAAGTTCTTCATCGCAAACGGCTGCCGGTCGTCGGCCACCTGGCCCGCATCATAGAAGGCAATCAGCCTGACCTGCGAGACGATCGAGAACAGGTACTCGGCATTGAAGAGCAGGCTCTTGTTGCCGCCGAGCACCAGGCCGGTGGTCGGATCGGACGGTCCCACCGACCGGATGTCGAAGCCGCGGATGGTGTACTCGCCGCCCATGTACAGCTTCTCGAAGATCGGGAGCGTCGTGGTGTCGCCGACCGGGGCGATGAACTCGTACAGGCCGCGGAAGCCGATCGAGGTCCGCGACGTGTGGCGGAAGAACTTGATGCCCTCGACGCGCGGCTTGTAGAACTGCGTGTTGCCCCCGAGCATCGCCAGGTCGATCGAGAGGGTCAGCCGCTCGCCCACATTCGGGAAAATGGGGTTGTCCACCGTGTTGTGCACGAAGCTCGGCACGATCTTGCTGACCGTCCGCCGCCCGCCCGCGCCGAGGAGCAGCGAATCGAACACGAAAGGGTTCCGCCGCAGGTTCTCGAGCGTGTCGGCGTTGATCGTCGACAGGTCGGTGAGCGAAATGGTCGTGCAGCCGCCCTCGCGCAGGAAGCAGTTCGGATCGATGAAGGCCTCGTTGAGGTCCGACATCCTGGTCGCTTCGTACGCGTACTGGACGAAGACCCGGCTGAAATCGGCCACCGGGAAGCCCGTCATGATGTTGCCGCCGGTCGACTTCTGCGTGTAGTAGCCGATGTACTGCAGCGAACGCTTGAAGACGTCGAAGCCGGCCGTGATGTTGCGCTCGAAGAGAAACGGCTCGGTGAACGCCAGCTGGTAGTTCTGCGCGCGGTCGCCGGCCTGCAGCGACAGCGTCAGGCTCTCGCCGCGGCCGAGGAAGTTGGCCGTCTGGAACGCCAGCTGGCCGAAGACGCCTTCGTACTGCGACACGCCGGCGCCGAAGGTCAGCTGGTTGCGGTTCTGCTCCTTCAGCGTGAGCGTGACGTCCATCTGGTTCTCGCGGTCGGCCGCCTTCTCCGTCTTGATCGCCTGCTGGTCCTGCTCGTTGATCTGCTCGAAGTAGCCGAGCTGATTCAGCCGCCGCACGCTGTACTTGAGCGCCTCGGTGTTGAACACCGCACCCTCGACGAGCCGCATCTCGCGCCGGATGACGTTGTCGCGCGTCGTGGTGTTGCCGACGAAGGTAATCCGATTGACGAAATACTGGGTCCCTTCCTGCACGCGCATCGTGACGTCGGCGGTCGGCGGCCCTTCGGGGGCGACGACGAGGGCCG
>Ga0155950_1007_pt1 | contig 47916 bp, 37 predicted proteins | sample RifCSPlowO2_02_FD_107604 | JGI IMG/M metagenome (GOLD analysis project Ga0155950, IMG submission 107604) | Acidobacteria bacterium RIFCSPLOWO2_02_FULL_67_21
CGCCGCGCCGTCATACGTCACGCTGTACGGCGTCACCGTCACCACCGCGTTCGCCTTCGCAATCGCGTCGGCCACCGTCCCGGTCGCCGCGGTGTGGTTCGCATCCCCGGCAAAGCTCCACGCATCGGCGCCGTAGCTGCCGGCGGCCGTGTGCGTCGTCCCCGCCAAGTCGAGCAGGCTCGTCAGGGTCTCCCCCGCCGCGCCCGTGGCCGTGCCGGTCGCCGTGTGCGCCGCGCCGTCATACGTCACGCTGTACGGCGTCACGCTGATGACTGCGTCGGCCTTTCCGATCGTGAAGCTCGAGGTGTTGTAAGTGACGTCGTAGTTTCCCAGGACATCCGCCGGGGCGAGCGTCGCCGAGATCGTGTACGGACTGCTTCCCACCGTCTCTCCGGCCGTCCGGCTGTAGGCGGCAGTCACGCTCTCGCCCGCCAGGAAGCCAGTCAGCGTCCCACTGAAGCTCGGGTCGCCAGCTCCGTAGATCTTCGACGCCGGATTCGGGGTAACGCTTGCCGCCTTCGGGTCGATCGTGAGGGTCGCCGCCGCACTGTCGCCCGCCAGGTAGTTGTCGTTCCCTGCAAAATGCGCCACGACCGTGTAGCTGCCCGCAGTGACCGGCGCCTGGGGATTGCCGCTGTAGGTCAGCGTCACCGGCCCGAGCACCTCCGCCGGCGTCAGCACGCCCGCCGCCGTCCCGGTCCCCGCGTGCGCGGTCCCGTCATACGTAAACGTCCCGCCCGTCGCCGTCACCGTCGGCGTCGCCTTGTTGATCAGCAGCGTGCCGTTGACGAAGCTGAACGTGTAGTTTCCGGCGGCCAATGAGCCGAGCGCCGCGGCAATCGGGTAGCTTCCGACTCCACTCGTCTGCATTGCGGTCGTCGTCAGGGCTGGCGCCCCGCTCACGCCGCTCGTCGTGAGCGTCTCGCCGTTCTTGAACCCGCTGTAGGTCGCCGTAAATGTAGGATTGCTGCCGCCGTACTCCCGCGACTTGCTATCGGCGGCCACCGTGAGCGTCGCCTTGTTCACCGTCAGCGTGCCGTTCACGAAGACGAAGCTGTAGTTTGCGGACGCCAGCGATCCGAGGGCAGGAACAATCGAGTAGGTGCCCACCGGACTGGCCGCCGTTGCCGCAGTTGCAAGCACCGGCGCCCCGATAACGCCGCTCGTCTCAAACGTCTCGCCGTTTATGAACCCGCTGTAGGTCCAGGTGAATGGCGAGTCTGCGTCTCCATAGATCCGCGACTGGTTGTCAGCGGTCACCGTCAACGCCGCCCTCGTGATGTTGAAGGCCTGCACGACGTCCACCGCGGCGTTGTAGTTGGTATTCCCCGCCTGCGACGCCGTAATCGTGCACAGGCCGGCGCCTGTCAGGTGCACGGTCGCTCCGGACACCGTGCACGGTCCGGTGGCAGTAAGGCTCACGGCCAGACTGGAGCTAGCGGTTGCCAGTACCTCGAAATCGGGATCACCAAATGTCCTGTCGCCCAGCGGCGCACCCAAGTCGAGCGCCTCGACAGTCTTGAAATGACTGCTTGCGGTGTACGCGTCGCCGTTATATCCCGCAAAGGCGTACAGCGTGCCGTTGACGGCCGCCGCACCCGCCGACGCGCGGGCAGTGTTCAGCGCCGGCATTACGGACCACTGATTGGCGATCGGGTCGTAGGCGAATACCGAGGCAAGCAGACCGCCGGTTCCGGCGCCGCCGATGATGTAGATCCTTCCGTCGGCGGCCACGGCCGCCGCGCTGTAACGGCCCACCGGCATCGGCGCCCGCAGGCTCCAGCTGTTCGTCGCCGGGTCGTAGGCTTCCACCGAGCTGGTGACCACCCCACCCGCCGAGTAGTCGATCCCGCCAAGAACGTACAGCTTGCCGCTTGCCGCGGCGACCGTCGGCGCGGCGCGGCTGACGAGCATCGGCGCCTTGGTGCTCCAGCTGTCCGCGCCAATGTCATAGGCTTCCACGAGCGTTCCGCCCCCGCCACCCACGGCGTAGAGCACGCCGTCGACGACGCCGACGCCATGGCTCGACCGGGCCGTCGGCATCGAAGCGCGCGTCTGCCACGTGTTCGTCGCGGGGTCATACGCCTCATTAGCCCCGGTCACAGGACCGCAGCCGAGGGACCCGCCGACGACATACAGCTTGCCGTTCCAGACGCCCGCGCGCGCGGCCTCGCGCGCCGTCGGCATCGCCGCCCGCGAGCTCCACGTATTGGTGGCTGGATCGTACGCCGTCAGCAGGTTCAAGTAGCTGCACAGGTGGCCGGCGTCCCAGCCGCCGGCGGCGTAGACCAGCCCGTTGAGCGCAGCATACGCAGGCGCGGTTTGCGGCGCCGGCAGATTCGCCTTATAGGTCCACTGCGTCGGTAAGCCGAGCGTAACCGTCTGATCCGCCTTCACGACGGTCAGCACGCCATTGACGAACGCAAACGCATAGTTGGCTGAGGCCAGGGTCCCGAGTGCCGGGGTGATGGGATACGTCCCCACCGCACTCGCCGGATTCGCCGTCGTCGTCAGCAGTGGTGCGCCCGTCACTCCGCTTGTGGCGAGGGACTCACCGCTGACGAATCCGCTGTACGTAGCGCCGAATGTGGGATTCGCCGTTCCGTAGGGGCGTGATGCGCTGCCGGCGGTCACCGTCAGCAACGCCTTGTTGACCGTCTGCGCGAAAGCGCCGCTGCTCGGGTCGAATGTCGAGTTGCTACTGTAATCAGCCGTGATCGTGTGGCTTCCAGCGGTCAGGCTCGATGTACTGAAACTTGCCTGCCCGGCGGCATTGAGCGCCAGGGGCCCCGCAAGCGTCGTCGTGCCTTCTTTGAACGTCACGGTCCCCTGTGTAACCGCCGAGCCAAAGGATGCGACCGTCGCCGTGAACGTGACGGATTGGCCGAAGATTGACGGGGTGGCGCTCGATGTCACGGACGTCGTGGTTGCGGCCGACACGGTCAGGCTCGCATTTCCACTGAGCACGCCATTGGATGCTGTGATCGGTGTCGTTCCGGGCGCGAGGCCCGTGGCGACGCCACTCAGGTTGATCGTGGCGACAGCCGGATTGCCGCGGCTCCAGCTCACCTCGCCGAGCGCCAGCGCATCGTTGGTCCCCACCGCCGGATAGCAGAAGCTGGGCGGACAGCCGCCAATCGTGTAGACGACGCCGCCGATCGCGACACTCACCGCGCTGTGCCGGGGATTGATCATCGCCGGCCCGGCCGACCATGTGTTGGTCGCCGGATCGTACACGTCTACGCGGCTCATCACCGTGCCGTCGTAGCCGCCCGCCACGACAATCTTCCCGTTCACCCCGGCTGCCGCGGCATAGCCGCGCCCGGTCGGCAACGGCGCCGAGGTCGACCAGGTGTTTGTGCCGGGGTCGTACACCTCCACCGTTGTCTGCAACGGGAAGCCGCCCATGGCGTACAGGCGGTCGTTGACCACCGCCACGGCAAAGTCCGTGCGCGCGGTGAGCATCGGCGCCAGCGTTGTCCAGCTGTCAGTCGCCGAGTCGTAGGCCTCGAGATTCCGATAGACCGTCGTCTGTGTGCCGTTCTGCCCGCCCAGCACGTAGAAGAGCCCGTTGATCGCGGCTCCCTGTGCGCCAAACCGCGCCGTCGGCATCGGCGCCAGCGTTGTCCACGTGTTCGTTACCGGGTCGTAGGCATCCAGCGCTGCCGTTGTATTGCCGTTGCACACGCCGGTGCAGCCGCCCGCGGCATAGAGCACGTTATCCACGACCCCGACGGCACCTTGGTACCGCGGCCGCGGCATCGCCGGCTTGCTGCTCCAGCTGTTCGCCCCCGGGCTGTAAGCATCCACATTCGCCGTTATGCCCGTCACGTTGCTGGCAATACCGCCCACCGCATAAACCTGCCCCTGCAGCCCTGCGGCGGCAAACGAGGTCCGCGCCGGCATCGCCGCCTTGTTCGTCCACGTCCCAGGCCCCGCTGCCAGCGGCCGCGACGACCCGTCGCTGAACGTCCCGGTCGCCGTAAACGCCTGCGTCCCGCCCGGCTGGATCGTCGCGTCCGCGGGCGTCACCGCAATCGCCTGCAGCTGCGGCACATCCCGTACCGTGATCCGCACCGTCTCGCTGTCCACCCCGCCAAAGCCATCGCGCACTTCGAAGACGACATCAAAGAACGCCGAGGGGCCGGTCGAGACGTTGAACCCGGGCGTCCACCGAAACGCCTTGGTGCTCGCATCGAATGTCGCGCCAGCGGGCAGCGGCGCTGCTGTAAACGTCAACAGATGGCCGTCCGGGTCCGACGCGCCCACGACAAATCCCAGCAAATCGCCTTCATTGACCGCCTTGTTGCCGATCGTCCCGAGAACGGGCGGCTGATTGACCACAAGGTGCGCGGCCGATCCGCTGCTCGAATTGAAGTTCGTGCTGCCGCTGTAGTCAGCAGCGATGGTGTGGCTTCCGACGGAGAGCGTCGATGTGCTGAAGCTCGCCTGCCCTGCCCCATTCAACGCGATGGGACCTGCGAGGACGGTCAGACCGTCCCTGAACGTCACCGTCCCCTCGGTGACGACCGATCCGGTGAGCGTGGCGGTAAACGTAACCGGCTGGCCGGACGTCGAGGGATTCGCGCTCGACGTGACCGCGGTGGTGGTGTTCGCCTTGTTCACCGTCTGCGCCAGCGAGGAGGACCCGCTTGGGTTGAAGTCTCCGTCGCCGTCGTACGAAGCCATGATCGAATGCGACCCGACTGCCAGGCTGGCGCCGCTGAACGTCGCCACACCGCCGCTCAGCATGCCCGTGCCCAATGTCGTCGCGCCGTCCTTGAAGGTCACCACTCCACCGGGCGTCCCTGACCCCGGCGACACGGCTGCAACCGTCGCGGTGAACACGACCTGGCCGAAGACGGATGGGGTGGCCGAGGCGACGAGGGCCGTCGTCGTATCAGCTTTGTTGACCGTTTGAGCAAGCGCCGCCGTCGCGACACCCGAAAAGCTGCCGTCGCCCGAGTACGTCCCCGTAATCGAATGGGGGCTGCCGGACGCCATCAGCGCAGATGTCGTCAGCGTGGCCTGTCCAGAGGCGTTGAGCGGTGCGGATCCTAGGTTCGTCGCTCCGGCAAAGAAGTCCATGCTGCCGGTAGGCGTGCCAAGCCCGGGTATCACCGACACAACGGTTGCGGTGTACGTGACCGGCTGCCCTGACACAATCGGAGCGGGATCGGCACCTTTCAGGATATAGAGCTTGTTGACGCCTGATTCCCGGTACAGCAGCGTCAGTCGATTGGCGACGATGTCGTAGGCGGCGTTGAAATTGTCCTGGATGGCAGCCGCGGCGGGCGGCCCGCCGCTGGGCGTGAGATGGGTGTACGACGTCGTGCCCCCCAGGCCGTTGGCGTTATTGATCTGCCAGATGCTCGAACCGTTTTCGATCAGGAATGCACGGTTGTTCACCGGATCGTAGGCCGATGGCTTGTACAAGAATCCGGCGGGCGAGCCCACTGCGCCTTCCGGAATGAGGTTGATCCAGGTCGGCGCCCCGCCGAGCCCGTTTGCGTTGGTCAGTACATAGACCGCATTGGTTGCCGTTCCTGTTCCCTGGGCTCCACCACCGGCAACGATCAGTCGATTATTCGCAACGTCGTAGAACGAGCTCGGTCCATACTGGCCGGGCGCCATTGTGCCCGTGGTCGTGAGCTGACTCCAGACGGCCGGCCCGCCGTAGCCGTTCGCATTCGTCAGCACCCAGACATCAGGAAACGTCGCGCCACCCGATCCGCCGCCGTTCTGGCCCCCGAAGACAATCAGCCGGTTGTTGATCGGGTCGTAGCCACGCGCCATCGCGTGGCGGGATCCGGGCGGCCCACCAGTCGTCTGCAGTTTTGACCAGGCAGGAGCTCCGCCGACGCCATTGGCGTTTTTGAGCAGCCATACCTCGTTGATGATCGGGAAACAGCCGCCAAAGCACCCGCCATAGATCATCAGCGTGTTCGTGTTTGGGTCGTACGCCGAGGCTGCATTCTTCTGCGCTGGATGACCCGAGGCCGTGTACTCCGTCCATGAAGATGGACCAAAGCCGTTCGCGCCGCTGATCACGTACGGATTCGAGGTGTCAGCACTGGACACGATTAACGTGCCCGCACCATCGCTGGTGACAGAGGGACCGTAATTACCGAATGCCGGGCCCGCGCCGCTCGGCGTCACCTGCACCCACGACTGCATCGCCGGACTCGTATACAGGCCGGCGGTCGTGCTGACCTGCGTGACCATCTGGTCCGGGCTGAGGGTTCCCGTACTCCCGAAGAACGAGCTCGTGCCGTTGTACGTGGCTCTCACCGGGTGGTTGCCGAGACTCAAGGAGTTCGTCGAATACGATGCCTGTCCCGCGCTGTTCAACGCCGTCGTCGCGACCGGAGTTCCATCAACAACGAAAGTCACGTCTCCGCCCGCTGCCGGCCCGCCGCCGGCTGACGTCACGGTCGCCGTGAGATACACAGGCTGGTTGAGCGCCGACGGGTTCGCCGACGAGGAGAGCGTGGTTGTCGTGTTTGCCTGATTGACCGTGAGAGCCGCCGAGCCGCTGCTCGCGCCAAAACTCCCGTCGCCTGCGAAGCTGGCCCCGACGCCCGTTGGATATATGCCGGCGTTCACCCCAACGAGGCTGACGTTGTTGAGCGTCGCGACGCCGCTGGCGTTCGTCGTTGCGCTGCCGACCCCTGTGCCGTTCCGCGTAAAGTTCACCGTCTTGCCGGCGACCGGCGAGCCGCTCGAGGTCAGTTGCGCCTGGAAGGTTGTCGTTCCGCCCGCGAGCCCGGTGGCCGGGGAGACCGACAGGGTGGTGGCCACCGGCGCGCTGACATTCAGTGTGAACGTTGTGCTTCGGGTGAGTCCAGCGCAGGCGTAGTACGGGTACGTCCCCGACACCGTAACGGTCACTGGATAGGATCCGGTGGGTGTTGTACTGCTGGTGCTGATGGTGATCTTCAGATTGCCAGGACCAAACCAATAGTCGGTGTCCCGGTAGAAGTACTGGTAGTAATAGTTAAACGAGTAATAGTTCATGCTGGCCGAAGCGCCGGCCGGCAGCCCGGATGGGTATGCGATGTTGGGAAAGCAATAGTTGTTGAAATCCGTTGTCAGCCGGAGTGTGTACGTTGCCGAATTGCCTCGGATGACCGGATTCGGGGTCTGCGTTCCGATAGCGATCGTCAACGAATTGTCGGTGAAGGTCATCTGGGCCGTCGACACAGAGCCGGTGGCTGTCAGGATGAAGCGAACGCCAAGATCGTGTTCCTCGGGCTGAAAGCCGTCGTCGACAATCCGGCCGGAGCCGTCCGCCATGACCACCCATGTGCGGTCACCGTGCGTCAGCGGGGATTCCTGCAGCACCAGAGTCACAGGCTCATTCGGCTGCCAGCCGGCGCCGCTGATCGTCACCGTTTCGCCTGGCATGTAGTCGGCTTTGTCGGTCGTCACCGTGGCGAATCCGTACAGCTCCGCACTCGTCCGAGGGCTGCTGCCGTCCGCGGATGCGCTACCGCCAGCGATCAGCAGCAAACCGTCCGCAGGTCCGGTTCGAACGAAGTTGTCGGGTGCGAAGCTCAGCGACGCGGCGGTGGCCCATGCGCGCGCACTGGTTGGTACCTGGGCCGCGACAAAAGTGCCCTCGCCCTCCCAGGGAATGTACAGCTCCGCTGTGGCCGTGGCGACACCGCCGCCGCTGCCGCCAAGAATCAGCACCGTATTGTTGTGCGGCAGGCGAAACGCCAGGTGGTTCTGCCTGGGCGTCAGTAACGCGGATCCAGCGGGGACAAACGCGGCAGTCTCCGGATCGAAGATCTCAGCCGAACTCAGATCGCCGCTGTTGTTGGTGCCGCCGGCCACGAGCACCCGACCATCAAGCAGCGTCGTTGCCGAATGTCCCGCTCGCGAGGTGAAAAGCGAGGGACCGGCCGTAACGCTGCCATCCATCGGGTCATACACATCGACTGAGGCGAGGGCATTGGTACCATCGTGGCCACCAACAATAAACAGACGGCCGCCGCCAATGAAGGCAGCGGCATGCGCCGTGCGGGCGGTGCTCAACGTCCCGTCTAGAACGACGAAAGTCTCGATCGACGGGTCGAAGACCTCCAGCGTTGCCGTGGGTACCTCGCTATCCTCCCCACCGGCCACGAGAACCTTGCCGTCCGGGAGCAGCGTCGCCGTATGGCTCGATCGTGCCGTCGACATCGCCCCCGCGGCCGACCATGCGTTCGCCGACGGGTCGTAGAGTTCTGCGGACGTCACGGCACGGCCGTCGGCCCCGACACCCCCGACGACGAGCACACGCCCGTCGGTCAGCAGCGTCGCCGTATGATGCGCGCGCGCTTCGGCCATCGGCGTAACGGCCAAGAAGCCTTCCGCGTCGGGACTGTATCGCTCCGCCGAGGTGGTCACACCCGCGCTGGTGATCCCGCCTGTCACGAGCACCTTGCCATCCAGCAGGAGCGCGGCCGCAGCGCCCACTCGCCCCTCGGCCATCGGGCCGGTAGCGCTCCACGTGTTGGAAGGAACGCTGGGAAATGACGCCCTCACCGAGACAAGGAGGCCGTACGAGGCCACCACCAGCACGGCTCCCGCCAGGGGAATCCTGCCCCGCCAGCGCCGCCATGTGGCACGACATGCCGCGACAGGTCGCATGACGAGTGGAAACCTGCGCACACCGGCAGGGTGGCGCGTTAGTGAAGGGGGAGCTTCGCGCATGGCTGCCTCTCCGTGGGGAAAAAACCTCGCATGCCCGGTTCGCAGACAGGATCTGAGCGCCGAACGGCAACGAATGTGCCGCGGCGAACGCCGCGATCTCCGGACCTTGTGGACGGAAACGGACGGCTCTCGATGCGCAGGGCCGCAGAAATCCACAGGGCGCGCGAACTATCCGACAGACTTCGGTCGCCGGACCGCGCTTTTCGCGTACAGTTCTGTCGCCGCAGTGCGATGCGCATCACCGTTTTGAATTCGTGTGAACGGATCTGATCCGAGGCGCAGCATCCTACCAATAGGCGCACGGCTAGAGCAACGGATCAGTGATGACAAATCACGACAACCACCTGTTTTCTGGCCGGACATTACGAATCTGTCGGCCGATCGGCGGGGCGATTCGCAGTTGTTGTAATCTGTCGCCGAACGCCTCCATGTCAGAACGAGCGCGCCTCGATTCGTGGAAGGAGATCGCCAGGTATCTGGGGCGCGATGTTCGCACCGTCCTCCGGTGGGAGCGCCGGCGGGGCCTCCCTGTCTACCGTGTGCCCGGGGGCAAGCTTCCCCGTGTGTTCGCGTACCGGGACGAACTGGATCGGTGGCTGGAGGGCCCGGGAATCTCCGAGGTACCGGCCAGCGCTGCCCCGCCGGTGCTGCAGGAGAGGGACGGCGATTCCCCGGCTCTCCCGCCACAGCCGGTGCTCACCATACCGCTCCAGAACGACTCCGCACGCGTTTCGTTGACGACGTCGGCCCGGTGGCGCTTTGCCGCGTCCACCCTCTTTGCCGCCACACTGCTTGCAGCGGCCGCCGCGGGACTCTGGGCCTGGACAAGGCCGCCCGTGCCGCTGGCGCGACTCGTGGCAGCCGGCAACGAACTGCAAGGGATCGATGCGATGGGCGCGACGCGGTGGACGCATCGAGACGCCTCCGCAGCGCTGGCCGTCCTGGCCTCGAAGATTGCCGACACCGACGGCGACGGCCGCGACGAAGCGCTCGCGTCGATCGAGCTTACCGACAGCAGCGGGGCGCACCGCGGCGGCGTGCTGACGGCGTTTGACGCAGGCGGCCGGGTACGGTGGTCCTATGCCGCCGACGATCGCATCCTGTTTCGCGACGGCACCTACGGCCCGCCATGGGCGGCCGCCGAGCTGTCGGTCTACCGGACGGGCGGTCGCACGCGGATTGCCTGGGCCGTCCACCACTTCACCTGGTGGCCCAGCCTGCTCCTGACGTTCGATGCTTCTGGCAACCGGCTTGGGATGTTTGTCAACTCCGGCTGGATCCGCGGCGCGTCTCCCTCGGCGGACGGCCGATTCCTGCTGGCCACTGGTGTGGCTAACAGTTGGCAGGCGTACTTCGTCGCGGTGCTCGACGCCGACAACCCCACCGGCCATTCCCCTGAGCCGGCGGGCAGCCCCATGGAATGCCTCAAGTGTCCGGCAGGCGATCCCGTCGCCTATTACGTGCTCCCCCGCACCGACGTCAGCCGTCATCACACGTTCCCGTCCTTCGGGCCGAGCGTGATGACGTTTCGCGACGGAACCCTGCAGGTACACTCGCCGCAGAACGATGGGCCGACCGTCGCGGCCGTCATCTATGAATTCGCCACGGATCTGACGCTGCGGCAAGCGCGGTTTGCCGATTCCTTCTGGGAGTGGCACCGTCTGCTCGAGGCGGACGGCAAGCTGGATCACCCCGCCGACCGCTGTCCCGAGCGTCAGGGTCTGCAGGTACAGCTCTGGACGCGGACCGCGGGCTGGCAGACCATCAACGTGCCCGTGCGCTGAGGAGGCTCGGCTAAAGCCGAGCACTACGTACCCGTCCGAGGCTCGGCTAAAGCCGAGCACTACGTACGTGTACGTAGTGCCCACCTTCAGGTGGGCCCACGACTACAGCAGTTCCCGCACGGCGGCGACGAAGCGGGCGATCTCTTCGACCGTCGTGTAAATACCAGGAGTCACCCGCAGGCCGCTGAAGTCGAACACCGGGCCCGGCAGGCGCTGGCTGACGGCGGCGCTGATGACGATGCCGTGCTTCTCGAGCAACTGCGGGACGAGCGTCGCCGCGTTCACTCCTTCAATCGCGAACGTCGCCAGCCCCCAGCCTTCCCCCTGATCGAGGTTGGTCAGGAGCCGGACACGCGGATGCCCGGCCAGGGCGTCGGCCCACCGCCGTGTCAGATACCTGAGCCGGGCAGCCTTGCGCGCGGCGCCAACCGTGCGGTGAAAGGCCAGCGCCTCCGGGATTGCCGCCCGTGCGGCCGCGGGGTGCGTCCCAATCTCCTCGAACTTGTGAATGTCGCCGCGCAGGCTGTCGAGCGCCGCATACAGCGGCCAGAGCCGCTCGACCCGATCGCGCCGCACGTAGAGGAACCCGGTGCCGTGCGGCGCCATCAGCCACTTGTGGAGGCTCGTGCCGTACAGGTCGCACTCGAGATCGCGGATGGCGAACGGAAAGTGGCCGACCGCCTGCGCCCCGTCGACAATCGTGATGATCCCGCGCTCGCGCGCCAGTCTCGCCAGATCTCGAACCGGGAACAGCTGCCCGGTCACATTCGTCAGGTGGCAGAAGTGCAGCACCCTGGTGCGCGGCGTGATCGCCTGCTCGAACCGCTGCACCAGCTCGCCCGATCCGGCCGGCACAGGAAACTGTACCCGCCGGATGATGATGCCCTCCCGGCGCGCGCGCTGGTCCCAGAGCCAGAGCATCCGCGGATAGTCCTGGTCCGTCGTCACGACCTCGTCGCCGGCACGCAGGTCGATCCCGTACTGCGCGACATGCAGCGCCTCGGTGGCGTTGCGGGTCAGCGCCAGCTCGCCCGGATCGCATCCGAACTCGGCGGCCACCTGCTGCCGGACGGCGTCGAAGCGCTGTTCGAGCAGCGTCCGGTAATGCACGGGAAGCCGGTTCGTCTCGTCGAGATACCGCTTGAAGACTTCGTGGACAACCAGCGGGGACGGGGAGCTGTTGCCGTTATTGAGGTTGATGAGCGCCGGGTCGAGCACGAAGGCGCGGCGTACTTCGCGCCAGTACGACTCGTCCTGCGCCACCGCGTCGGCGTCCCGATCGCCCAGTGCGGTCGTCGCCTGACCGAGCGCCGAGAGGCGGACCGACGTCGCAACGGTCGCCCCACCCAGTACGGCCGATGCACGCATGAAGCCCCGCCTCGTCCACATGGCCGCCCAATCGTATCCGATGCGCTCGGGCCGGCGTATTGGACTACGATCGGACTTCAGAACCCTTCAGGAGGACGCACCATGACGTACTACGGGCCGAAGGAACTGGCTGCCAGCTACCGCCAGGTTCGCGGCAATACCCTTCAGATCGCTGACGACATTGCCGAAGCGAAATACGATTTCCGCGCCGCGCCCGACTGCCGCACGGTGGCCCAGACGCTCGTTCACATTGCCTTTGGGCCGGCGGTCCAGCTTCACATGCAGCGCAATCGCGTCACCGACCTGCAGACCGTGAATTTTCTGGAGCTGATTCAGCCGCTCGCGGCCGAGGAGGCCAGGCCGAGGAGCAAGGCGGAGATCGTGGCGCTCCTTCGCGCGAAAGGCGACGAGTTCGCCTCGTATCTCGAGAGCCTCCCCGAGCCGTTCCTGGCCGAACCGGTCACGATGCCCCCGGGATCCCAGCCGGTCACGAAGTCACGCTTCGAGATGCTGCTCTCACCCAAGGAGCATGAGATGCACCACCGCGCCCAGCTGATGGTGGCGCAGCGGATGATGGGGCTGACCCCGCATCTCACGCGCCAGATGCAGGAACGGATGGCGCAGCGGGCTGCCGCAGCGGGCCGGTAGGTTGGCCGGGCTGAAGCCCGGCACTACGGTCGGTACGTAGTGCCCGGCTTTAGCCGGGCTCCGCGTCGCGTGTAAAGTACACTCACTCATCGCAATGGGCTGCTGCGAAGCCACCAATCCGAACCTCTCCGGCGTCCCCGACCGGCGCGGGTGGCTGACCGAGGGACCGTCGTTCGACCGCCGCACCGCCCTGAAGACAATGGCGGCGGCGGCCGGCGCCGCCGCCCTCAGCGCCTGTACCGAGCGTGGACCGGCGGGCGCGCCGACGCGCGTCCGGCTGGCATTCTGCGGACAGCTCCTGTGCGTCATTCCGTACGAGGTCGCACGGGCGCGCGGGCACTTCGCCGCCGAAGGGCTCGAGGTGGAGCTCGTGTACACCCGCGGCTGCAATGCCGCCATGCAGGCGCTGGTCGGTGGCGCCGTCGAGTACGCGGGCACGTCCTTCGACGTAGTGCTCCAGGCGGCCAACGGCGCGGTGATCCGCCGTTTTGCCTCCACCGGCCGCCTGCCGCTCTTCGCGCTCGCCACCGCTCCGTCGCGCAGCGCGCAGATCGACGCTGTGACCGATCTGACGGACACGACCGTCGCCATCTCCGGGCCGGGCAACGCCGACCATGCGCTGCTCCTCTTTCTCCTCGATCAGGCGGGCGTCGATCCGGAACGCGTGCGCATGGCCACGATCGGCACCAACGTCTTCGACGCGCTGCGCCTCGGGCAGGTGGATGCCGCCATGGTGCAGGAACCGGCGCTGACGCTCATCGTGGCGGCATTGCCCGACGCGCTGATCGCCGGCGGAGACGTGGCACAGCTCACCGGCATCATCGAGCGATACCGGTTCTCGCTCTACCCGGAGCGCGTGACGGTCGAGCTCGAACCGGCCGCTCGTGTGGCCCGCGCACAGGAGATCGCCGGCATCCTCGACGCCGGCCGCGTCAATCTCGCCTCGCTACTAGACACTGGGATTTACGAATCTACGAATTGACGGATTGACGAATTTCGTGACCCCACATTCGTCAATGCCTTGAGCGATCGGTGCTCCGGATCCGCAATCTCACGATCGCGTATGACCATGTCCCCGTGCTCGAACGGATCAATCTCGATGTGGCGCGGGGGGCGTTCGTCGGGCCGTCCGGCTGCGGCAAGACCAGCCTTCTGAGGGCGATCACCCGCCTGCTCCAGCCCCAGACCGGCACGGTCGATCTCGACGTCGCGCCTGCCGACATCGGCTTTCTCTTTCAGGATGACGCGCTGCTGCCCTGGCGGACGGCGCGTGAGAATGTCGCGCTGGGCCAGCGCATCCGCGGGGTCGCGAGTCCGGCGGCCGAGGAGCAGGCCTCGCAGTGGCTGGCGTCGATCGGTCTGGCGGGATTTGAAGCGAGGTACCCGCGGCAACTCTCCGGCGGGCAGCGCAAGCGTGTGGCGCTCGCGCAGGTGCTGGCGCTCGAACCGCGGCTGCTGCTGATGGACGAGCCGTTCGCCTCGCTCGATGCGATCGCCCGCACGCGCATCACCGAGGAGCTGATCCGGTGGGTCGAGCGCCAGCACCTCACGGTGCTGCTCGTCACCCACGACTTCGAAGAAGTCATCACGCTCTCGGATGTCGTGTACGTGCTGTCGCAGGGGCCGGGGGCCGGAATACAGGCCCGCCATGCCATCGACATTCCCCGCCCCCGCCACGTGCTCGAGTCGCGCGGCCACCCGCGCTTCGCGCCGCTGCTGCAGGAGCTCTGGGACGAGCTGGCCGGAGCGGACGTGGCCGGAGACAGCGCATGATCCGGCCTGCGGGGCGCCCCCTCCGTCGCGCCACGGCACTGCTCCTGATGGTGCTCGTCTGGGAGACAGCCTCGCGGCTCGGATGGGTGAACCCGTTCTACGTGCCCGCGCCGTCCGCCGTCGCGTCAGTCCTCGCGACGCTCGTGGCCGGCGGCGAGCTCTGGCCTCACCTGCAGGCGACGCTGGTGGCCGCCTTCGCGGGGCTCGCGGGCGGACTGCTCATCGGCATCGCGCTCGGCTTCACGGCGGCGCTCGTCCCGCTGGCGGCCGAGCTGCTCGAGCCGATCATGATGCTGCTCAACGCGATTCCGCGCGTGATTCTGGCGCCGCTCTTCGTGATCTGGCTCGGGATCGATCTCGCCTCCAAGGTGGCGCTCGCGCTCATTCTCGTCGTCATGGCCTTCGCGCTGCTGCTCTTCGCGGCGGCGGAGCGGTTGGAGCGGCGGCTGCTCCGCTGGAGGCAGGAATAGCTGCGCGTGTCAAATCCCAAATCCCACACTCCAAATCCCAAGCAGCTTGGGACTCCGGAACCACTTTGGGATTTGGGCTTTGGGATTTTCTCCTCAGTCGTCCAGCTCCACTTTCGCCGCCACGAGCGTCGTGCCGCTCAGCGTCCCCTCGACTTCCACCCTGAGGTTGTTGGCGAGCGTTGCGCAGGTCACGCCCTCATAGATCGTGGTGCTGCTCGTGGTCACGGTGGCGGTGCCGATCGTGAACGTCACCGACGGACACGCCGGGCTGGGCGTGAGGCCGGCGACGGTCCCCTTCAGCTCGGTCTCGTCGTCTTCGTCATCGTTGTCGTGGCCCGTGTCCTCGACCTTCACTTCGGTTGCGACGAGGACGGCTCCGTCATAGGTGCCGCGTGCCTGCGCGTGGTCGCCCGCGTGCACGTCGGCCAGCGTGAGCCGGCGATGACCGTGGCGAATGATGGTGTCTTCCGTGACTCTCACGGTGATGCCGCGAATCGTCAGCGTGTCGGCGCCGACCGCGCTCACGAAGCCCGACAGTTGACGGCGATCCTGACGGCCGGGGCCTTCATTGTCGTCGTCCTCATCTTCCTCTTCGCCTTCCTCATCGTCGGCATCATCATCATCATCGGCGTCGGCGGAGTCGCGAGTCTTCTCCTTGCCCTTGCCGTTCCCTCTCTCGAGGTCGTCGCCATGCCCGTGGCCGCCGCCATTTCCGCCGCGGCCGAGCGTGCCAGACGCGTCCGCGGTGGCTGCCATGGCCGCGAGGTCGGCGGTCTCGTCCAGACTGAGCGCAGCGGAGCCGAGAGCGCCGGTCGGCGCCGTTGGATGAAGGGCCGTACTGCCCGAGCCACAGGCAGCGCTCACGATGGCCGCCGCGCCAAGAGCGACGAGCCAGGAACAGAGACGAACCACCCGCATATCGATGCCCTCCTGGGGGAGGAAGCGCAAGACGTGGGGCAATAGGCGTTCCGGCGGCCTCGTCTTGTCTACAACTTCAACTTGGGCTGGATCTTACGGCGCAAGTCTGTGCGTGCCACGACCATTCGAGGGCGGCTGGAGGAGTGCAGGAATTTCCCGTGGCATACAAAACCGGGCCAGGACGACAAGGCTGAAGCAGCCGCCGGTCGGGCCATCTTTGGCTGCGCCGCCGCCGCACGGTTGTTGTAGACTGCCGCCACTTTCCACCGGTCGTTGGTCAGCGGCACAGCCCCGGTGCCGCTCTGATGGGAGAAACATGATGTCTACAGTACGTGCCGGTCGGTTGATGTTCCTCCTCCTGCTCCTCGGCATGTTCCCGGCAGCCGCGTCGGCCCAGACGGCCCTGTCGGGTGCCATCGCCGGGGTTGTCCGAGACACGTCGGGCGGCGTGATGCCCGGCGTCACTGTCGAAGCGTCCAGCCCTGCGCTGATTGAGAAGGTACGCACTGCCGTCTCCGATGACCAGGGGCTGTACCGGATCGTCGACCTCCGGCCGGGCACCTACACCGTCACCTTCACGCTGCCGGGGTTCGGAACGTTCATCCGCGAAGGCATCGAGCTGACGACCGGCTTTACGGCCAACGTCAATGCGGAAATGCGCGTCGGATCGCTGGAGGAAACGATCACCGTCTCGGGCGCCGCGCCGCTCGTCGACACGCAGAACGTGATGGCGCAGAACGTCTTCTCGCGCGAGATGCTTGACCGGCTGCCGAACACCAAGACGATTCGAGGCTACGTGCCGCTGATCCCTGGCGCAACGATGCCACCGGCAAATCAGGATGTGGGCGGCAACACCGGCGAGTCGGTCAGCTTCATCGGCATTCATGGCAACCGGGGCTCTGACATGGTGTACACCGTCAACGGCATGCGTCCCGGCAACATGATGGGCGCCGGCGGCGGGTTCCGCACCTTCTCAATCAATGCCGCGGCGACACAGGAGGTTACGTTCCAGACCGGTGGCATTTCGGCCGAAAGCGAGACTGGGGGCATCCAGATGAACGTGGTCCCCAAGGAAGGCGGCAACCAGTACTCTGGCTACTTCAGCTGGAGCCTTGCCAACGGCGACATGCAGAGCTTCAACGACACCCCCGAGCTCGTCGCACGTGGGCTCCGGCCGCAGCTGAAGCTGCGGAAGATCTACGACGTCAACCCGGCGTTCGGCGGACCGATCAAGCGTGACAAGCTCTGGTTCTTCCTCTCGCAGCGCTCGTGGGGGACCGAGGTTCCCCGGCCGACTCCCGGCGACTACTTCAACGCGACCCAGGGCACGGCGTTCTACACGCCCGACCTGAGCCGTCCCTTCTACGCCCGCAGCCCGCGCAAGAGCAACATGGGCCGGATCACGTGGCAGATCAACGAGAAGAACAAGCTGACGCTCGGCAACGACTTCCAGTTGAACTGCAACTGCCCGCTGCCGTCCAACACGAATGCGGCGCCAGAGGCGCAGGGCTACCACAGCTATCACGAGAACTTCGCCGACATCGCGTGGACCTCCCCCATCACCAACCGGCTGCTCTTCGAGGCGGGAGGCGGGTTCTACAACGCCGGCTACGATTACGAGCCGATCGAGGGTGTCCGCTTCCAGGCGAGCGACATTCAGGTGACGGAGCTCACCACCGGCTGGCGCCACAATTCACGCGCGACGCAGACGAACACCGACGGCGGCTACGGCTACATCTACCACCAGAACTGGAACCAGAAGGTCTCGGTGTCGTACGTCACGGGCTCGCACGCCTTCAAGACCGGGCTCTTCATCCAGGAGGGCGCGCGTGAGCACTGGTCCATCATGGTTGGCGACCGTAACTACTCGGTGCGCAACGGCGTGCCGACGCAGGTGACGATCTTCGCGCTGCCCGCGGTCAACGACAACCGGTTCACCAACGTCGGGATCTTCACGCAGGATCAGTGGACCATCCGGAGGATGACGCTGAATCTCGGGCTGCGATTCGACTACATCAACGGCTGGGACCCGGAAGACACGGTGGAAGCGGGTACCTTTGTGCCGGCCCGCACCTATCCACTCACGAAGAACCTGCCCAACTTCAAGGACCTGAGCCCTCGCCTTGGCGCGGCGTACGACCTGTTCGGCAACGGCCGGACGGCGGTGAAGGCGTCGCTCGGCCGGTACGTCGCGCTCGAAGGGCCGCGGCTCGCGCAGACCTACCACCCGGCCAACCAGCAGGTGAACAGCGCGTCCCGAACCTGGAACGACGCGAATGGTAATTTCGTGCCGGACTGCGAACTCAACCGCCCTGCGGCCCATGGCGAGTGCGGTCCCCTCTCGCCGTCGACGTTCGGTCAGCCGCGTATCATCAACAAGCCGGCCGACGACATCCTCACCGGCTTCGGCAATCGGACGTACAACTGGCAGGCGTCGGCCTCGGTGCAGCACGAGCTGCAGTCCGGCCTCGGCATCAATCTGGGCTACTTCCGGACGTGGCACGGCAATTTCGTCGTGACCGACAACCAGGCCGTTGGACCGCAGGACTACTCGCCGTTCTGCATCAGCGTCCCCGCCGACAGCCGGCTGCCGAACAGCGGCGAGCAGCTCTGCGGGTTCTACGACATCCTGCCCTCCAGATTCGGTCAAACCGACAATCTCGTGACCCAGGCCTCGCACTTCGGCAAGCAGACCGACGTCTACAATGGGTTCGACGCCACGCTGAGTTACCGGTTCGGCCAGGGCGGTCTCGTGGCCGGCGGCTTGAGCACCGGACAGACGGTCACGGACAACTGCGACGTGCTGACGAACCTGCCGGAGAGCCGTACGCTTCCCGCCGGGCAGGAGACATTCTGCCAAAACACGCTGCCGTTCGCGGGGCAGACGCAGCTGAAGCTGTCGGGCTCCTACCCTCTGCCATGGAGCATGCAGGTCAGCGCCACCTATCAGGATCTGCCGGGTCTGCCGATCATCGCGACCTATGTCGCAACGAACGCCCAGATCCGGCCGTCACTCGGCCGTAATCTCGGCCAGTGCGGCACCGCCGCCACGTGCAACGGCACGGTGACGATCGCCAACCTGTTCGAGCCGAATACCCTCTACGAAGATCGGATTCGGCAGCTCGACCTGCGCTTCTCCAAGAGCGTCCGCGTGGGGCGGCTGAGCCTGGAAGGCATGCTGGACATCTACAACGCCCTCAACGCGAGCCCGATTCTCGCCATGAGCACGCGCTACGGCCCGAGCTGGCTCACGCCGCAGCAGGTTCTGGCGGGACGCCTGCTGAAGATCGGAAGCCGCGTCACGTTCTGACGCGTTGGCGGAGCCGCTCAGGAGGGCTCTATGGTCGAACATTCGTCCGATCGGCGCGCGTTTCTGCGATTCCTGGCCGCCAGCCCCGTGCTGGCGGCCGCAGGCCTCAGCTCGGACTGGTTCAGCGGGCTGCTCTCGGAGCCGATCAGCGCGCAGGAGCAGAACACCTACATCATCAAGACCGTCCGTGAGGCGCTCAACGTGTTCGACTTCCGGGCGGCTGCCAGGGCCAAGCTCTCGCTGCCGCACTTCACCGAGTTCGACGAGGGCGTCTTCAACCAGGAGACCCAGATCGCCGACCGCAACGCCTACGCGCGCTACCAGCTCAAGGTGCGGCGGCTGCTTGGCATCAGTCAGGTGGATCAGTCAACGCAGCTCTTCGGGAGGACGTGGGAGTCCCCGCTCTACCTCTGCCCGGTCGGACGCCTGCGCGCCATCCACCCGGACGGCAATCTCGCGATTGCGCCGGCCGCCAACCGAAAGCGGACGCTCGAGATCATGTCGGGCACTCAGGATCTCGAGAAGGTGAATCAGCTCCGGGGCGAGCCGGTCTGGATCTGCGGGGGCCGGCCGAGCGCCGAAACGATCAAGCGGCTCGAATCGGTGGGCACGCCGGCCTACGTCTGGACCGTCGACACGGTGGGTGGCGGCAATCAGATCGGCGCGCGCGCCGTGCAGCGGGCGGGGGTCCCGAACCTCGAGCGCAGGAACGACGCGCGCTGCAGCAGCTGCCACGACAGCGAAGGGCGCATCACGCTCTCCGACTCGATGGCCGAGGTCATCGGCGCGCTCGGCAGCCTGCGGGGCAATGACACGTCCACCTGGGCCGACGTGCGGCGCGTGCGCGACTTGACCAAGATGAAGCTGATCCTGAAGGGCGTCGTGGCGCCGGAGGACGCCGAGCTGGCGATCAAGGCCGGCGTCGACGGGATCGTGGTCTCGACGCACGCCGCGCACGAGGACGCCAGCGGCCGCGGCTCCCTCGAGTGGCTTCCGGAGGTCGTCGCGGCGGTCGGCGGCAAGATCGCGGTCTTCCACGACAGCGGCATCCGTTCGGGCGCCGATATCTTCAAGGCGCTGGCACTCGGGGCGAACGCCGTCGGCATCGGCCGGGCGCAGGCCTGGTCGCTCGCCTCGTTCGGCACCGAAGGCGTGGAAACGGTCATCGAGCTGCTCCGCCGGGAGCTGCAGGTCGCCATGGTGCAGACGGGCGCCACGTCGATCTCCCGGATCAGCAAGTCGATGCTCATCCCGGTTAGTGGTTCCGTCAGCAGCCGCATGCAGTAGAGGACGAACATCATGAAGAAGGACGATCAGAAGCCTCAGTTCTCGCGAAGAGATTTCGTCAAATCCGGGGCCGCCGGCGTCGGCGGCATGGCGGCAGCGCTGGCGTCGCTCGATCCCAAGCAGCTGGAAGCGGCGGAGCCTCCGAAGCGATGGGACAAGGTGGCCGACGTCGTGGTCGTTGGCTCGGGAGCGGCCGGCCTGCCGGCGGCGATCTCCGCCGCCGAGAACGGCGCGACGGTCATCCTGATCGAGCAGAACTACGACATCGGCGGGCACGCGATCCAGAGCGGCGGCGCGATGGCGCTTGGCGGCGGCTCGAAGAACCAGAAGAAGTGGGGCGTCGAGGACTCGCCGGAGAAGTGGTACACCGACCTGATCAACTGGCACGACTACCGCTTCAGCGATCGCGAGATCGTCTGGGCGTTCGCCCAGGAGAGCGCGGCGACGCTCGACTGGCTCGTCGAAAAGGGCGGGGTGACGCTGCGCGACACCAAGCCGGGCAACCCGGACGGCGGGCCGGCGACGACGCCGCGCGCGCAAGGTCCGGTGCTGGCCGGCTGGGACGGCAACGCCGGCGGGATCTCACCGACCGGATCGAATGGGACCGCGTTGATGCGCCCGCTCGAGGCGACCGCTCGCAAGATGGGCGTGCAGATCCTGCTCGAGCACAGCCTCACCGACGTCTACCGCCAGGGGGAGTTCACGGGGCGGGTCGTCGGCATCCGGGCGACAACGAAGGGAAAGCCGGTCACGATTCAGGCGCGGCGCGGGATCGTCATCGCCACTGGCGGCCATACGAGCAACGTCATCTTCCGCAGAGCCTACGACCCTCGACTGACCGAAGAGTACCAGGTGGTCGGCGAGCCCTACTCGCTGCAGACTGGCGACGGCGAGCTGGCCGGGGTCCGCGTCGGCGCGGCGCTCTGGGGCGCGGCCAACCAGACCAACGACACGCGCGCCCGCACCCACGTGATGGAGAAGCCGGTGCTCATCGGCAACCAGTTCGGGTACCTGCGGCCGGGTACGCGCTCGACCGACGACCTCGTCAAGAGCCCCGTCTTCAGCAGGTTCCGCGCAACGGGTCTCGCGGTGAAGGACTTCCAGAACGTCATCCACGTCAACATGGCGGGCGTCCGGTTCGTGAACGAGGAGGCGACCGGCTGGACGTGGTGGAACGCGTGCATGGCGCCGAACGCCAAGACACCGCCCGGCGCCAACGGGGGCGGGCCGATCTGGGCGATCTTCGACGCGGAAGGGGCCACGCGCGAAGAGTGGGTCTGCAAGCCGCCGTATGTCGATCTCGACGGCTGGTTCTTCAGCGCCGACACGCTCGAGGAGCTTGCCCGAAAGGTGACCTGCAGGTACCAGAAGGAGCCGCTCCCCTCTGATGCGCTGGCCGCGGCCGTGCGGCGCTACAACTCATTCGTCGATGCCGGCAAGGACGGCGACTTCGGCAAGACCAGCCCGAAGTTCAAGATTCAGACCGCGCCGTTCTATGCGGCCTGGTCGACGCCGTGCGCGCACGATTGCCTGTCGGGTCTGCGCATCAACGGGCGTGCGCAGGCGATCGACTGGTCCGGCGCGGTCATCCCCGGGCTCTACAGCGCGGGCGAGTCGGCCGGCGGCTTCATGCAGCACGGGCTGGCGAAGTGCCTGACGTTCGGGCGGATCGCCGGTCGCGAGGCCGCGCGCGGCACCGCGAGGACCTAAGGCCTGATCGGCGTGTAGCGCGAGAACCGGTCGGCGAGACCGGCGGTGTACAGGTTTCCGGCTGAATCAACCGCGAGCCCGTGCCCGCCGGCCTTCTCGATCGTGCCGCGAACCTGGCCCGTCCGCGCGTCGGCAATCGACACGCGGCCGTTGCCGATCACGTAGAGCGTGTCGTCCGGCGTGATGGACAGCGTTCCCCCGCCCATGTGGGTCCACTGCTCCAGGAACCGGCCGTCGCTGTCGAAGATCTGAATCCGGTTGTCGGTGCAGCCGGTGGCCGCCAGCCCGCACCGGTCGCCCACGATCAGCCGCCCGCGCGAGTCCCGCACGATCGTGTGAGGCAGGCGGAACTGTCCCGGCCCCGCGCCCTTCGAGCCCCAGGCCTTGAGAAACCTGCCCTGCCGGTCGAACTTCACGACGCGCTGGTTCTGGTACCCGTCGGTGACGAAGACGTCCCCGTTGGGTGCGACGGCCACATCGGTCGGCTCGTTGAACGTGTCGGGGCCTTCGCCCTTCACGTCGTACTGACCCAGCGCCAGTACCAGGCTCCCGTCCGTGCGCAGCTTCTTGACCTGGTGTCCTCGCGAGTCGACGGTCCAGATGAACCCTTCGCGGTCGACGCGAAGGGTATGTGCCTCCCGGGCTACTCCCCGTCCCCACTCGCGCACAAAGGTGCCTGCGGGATCGAAGGTCCAGATGCTGCTCGGCGCCTCGCCCGGCTTCGGGTGATCGCAGATCTCCGGACACCGGCGGAAGACGTGCACGAAGCCCCTGGCATCGACATCCACGCTCGAAAGGGTTCCAAACGTCTGGCCAGCGGGCGCGCGAAGCCAGTTCTCGACACGCTGGTACCTCGAAGTGCCGGTCTGGGCGGCGTCAGGGGCCGTCGCGAACGGTACCAGGCACAGCAGCGCGCACGCGCCGGCGGCAAAGCGCATGGTCATGGGTCGGTCCTCACGAGGATGGAGGGACTGAAAGGGCGCCATCCTACCACGTCAGTCGACAGGCGACTTGAACGACCGCCAGCCGGATTCGGCGGCAACGCGCAGTTCACCGGCCCCTGCCCGACCGACAACGGCCTGGGCGTTCGTGGCGCGAATTTCACGGGAACGATCACGGCGAGCCCGAGAGCCGGCGGCGGAAACTCACAGTGCGTGGGGGGAAGTGCCGTCCGAGGGACATGGCGGATCTCCAACGCCAGGTGATGTGGAGTGGTCTAGAAGCGAGACGATCGAATCCAGACCTCCGATCGCGCCCAGCTTGCCTCCAGGTCCTTATCCACATCCGGCGACGGGATCCCCCGCGCGCCTTCAGTGCCTGCTGCAACCCGAGCAAAGACCACCCGTTGTGCGGGTGATCCTCGAGCTCGTCGCGATAGACCCGTTCCGCGTCGGCATAGGCGCGATCCTGTTCGATGCGCCGGGCCGGGTCGAAGTCCTTGACATAGCGGACGGCCATCGCACCGATGAACGCCTGCTCCTTCGCTGTCGCATGCGCTTTCATCGCAATCGCCTTCTGGATCGCGGCGTACGCGCCAGGCGCCTCCTCTGCGGTCATCGGACCGTTCAGATAGGATCCCCACGCCCAGGCCTCGCCCCAGTAGCAGATCGCGCAGGTCGGATCCCGCTTCCATGACTCGCGGAACGATCGTACGGCGTCCACCTTGCCGAAGGCGTACATCAGTTGAAAGCCCTGATTGAAGAACGCCTGCGCATCGGCGGTGGTCGATGAGATGGGCCGGACAAACGACCCGAGCGCGGCCGGATGCAGTGCAATCGGCGCGACGTACCGGGCCGGCACCGCTGGCGCGGCGGCCGCGCGGCCGCCGTACGACAACAGGAAGGCGAGACATACGAATCGAATGAGGCTGCCTGTCATGGGGATCTCCTGCCGGCTGTCACGCCGATTCTATTCGAGCGGCGGGCGGAGAGGAGCAACACAGTGACCCCCTTTGCCCAACATGGCCGCGAATCGGCGGCTACCGCCAGCCGCTGCCCTTAGCGGCCAGCGGCACGCTTCAAATCCCGCGGTAGTTCCTCACGGAGGACGCGCCGCAGGGTCGCCTCAAGCGGTTCGTGTTTCGTCTGGACGTACTCTCGGAGAGGAGCGTTGATCAGGGTTTGATAACTCCCACCGCCGGCCGCGTGTACCTGCTTGCGAAACCACTGGAGCACATCGTCATCGATTCGGCTCGTGATCCGTGTCTTCCCTGCCGGAGCCTTCAGCACCAGCCCGCACCGTGCCTTTTCAGGTTCGCGGCCGCCTTCCGAGGGTCCCATTCGACGTCGTCGTTCATCGCCAAAACGTCGCCGGCGCTAGAATGCCCTATGACACTGAAGGCTCGAGTCAAGGCCGGCCGGCTGGTCGTTGATGAACCCACCGACCTGCCCGAAGGAACGGAAGTCGACCTCCTGCCTCTCGACCCGGGAGATTGGCTCGGCGACACGCTGGCGACGCTCCGGACGTGTCCGCACGGCGTTCAGGACGAAGTCGGTTACGCGCTTTACTTGGCGCAGATTGGCGAACAGTACGCGGGCGCGAAGCCGCTCAAGGGACTCGGTCCCGGCGTCCTGGAGGTGGTTGCTGATCATCGAGGCGACACGTATCGAGCCGTTTACACGGTGCGGTTCGCCGAGCGGGTGTACGTTCTTCACCTCTTCCAGAAGAAGTCGAAGAAAGGCATCGCGACACCGCAATCAGAAATCGACTTGGTGCGACAGCGGCTCAGGCGAGCTGCGGAGTTGGACCAGAAGCGGGAGCACTGACAATGGCCACGAAGAAGGACTACGTCATCGGAAGCGGCAACGTCTTCGCGGATCTCGGATATGCACGGCCAGAGGAGGCGGCGGCGAAGGCGGAATTGGCCCACAAGATCACGACAATCATCGAGCGACGGAAGCTGACGCAGGCAGAAGCCGCCAACGTTCTCGAGGTCGACCAGCCGAAGGTCTCCGCGCTCACACGCGGCAAGCTCTCTGGCTTTTCGCTGGATCGTCTCGTGAGATTTCTGGTTTTGCTCGGAAGCGACGTCGAGATCGTCGTGAAGGATCAGCCGCGCAGTCGGCGCCGCGCGAAGCTGCTTGTCGCGTAGCTGATGGTGGATACCGAAGACCACTGTGGAGAGGGCAACGTCATGAGCTACTACGTATCTGGATCGTCTCTCTCATATAGGGATTACTTGCAGGTGGGCGCTCCTCTTTGCGATGAGTGTCGTTACCTCAGCGAGCAGCAACACGTCATCACCTACGACGACCAACGGTGCGACGCGCGGTGGAGGCATCGGAAAACGGTCCGGATCGGCCGCGAACAGTCTCGCCAGGCGGCTAAGCGCCCGACGAAGAAAAACTAGCGGCGGGCCGACGGTCCATGGCATGCGTGGCGAGGTGCTCGGCCTTGGGAAGGCCGATTCAGCACAGGGTAACCACAGGGTAACCATTTGCCCCCGTATACGCCCGATCACGACCGACTATCGCCGGTCATGACCGATCGTATTTACCAATGGTTTTTGGATTTAGTGGTCGGGGCGACTGGATTCGAACCAGCGACCCCTCGGTCCCGAACCGAGTGCTCTACCAGGCTGAGCCACGCCCCGACAAACAAGGCAGTCTAGCGTACTTCCACAGGGGTCACCAGCGGCAGCCCTTCCACGTACGACAGCGCATCGTGCGCCGTCATGTCGGGTTGCAGCGGCGTCACCGACACGTAGCCGTCGCGGACCGCCTGATAGTCGGACCGGTCGTGCGGCTCCCAGGCGTTCTCCCCTTCTTCAATCCAGTAGTACGGCCGGCCGCGTGGATCGATCCGCTTGTCCACCACGGTCACGTGGTTTCGCTTCGCCTGCACCGTCGCCCGGAACCCCTTGTTCGGCCCGAACGGGGCGTTCACGTTCAGAAACGCCAGGCGCGGTATCCCGCGCTCGAGCACCGCCTCGGCCACGAGCCGCGCGGCCCGCGCCGCCGGCTCGAAGTCGAACTGATTGCGGTTGTTCTGCGTCGACACCGCAATGCCGGGGATCCCGAGCAGCGCGCCCTCCAGCGCGCCCGACACGGTGCCCGAGTACGTCACATCGTCTCCGAGGTTCCACCCCTTGTTGATCCCGGACACGATCAGATCCGGCTTGCCGCGCAGCACGTGGCTGATCGCGACGTTCACACAGTCGGTCGGCGTGCCGTCGACCGAATAGATCGCAGGCGCGACCCGCTCGAGACGCAGCGGCCGGCGCAGCGTGAGAGCATGGCCGATCGCGCTGGCCTCCTGGACCGGCGCCACGATCGTCACCTCGCCGAGCGGCGCCAGCGCCTCGGCGAGCGCGCGGATCCCCTCGGAGGCCACTCCATCGTCATTGGTCACGAGAATCTGAGGCATTGGAACCTACGATCTTAACATCCCGTCACGCGCGGCCTGATCCGGCGTCCGAATCAGCATCAACAGGAGCGCCGCGGCGGCGGCCAGCGCCGCCCCCGTCCCGAAGGCTGCGGGTGCGCCGACGCGCTCATACAGGAATCCGAAACCGATGCTCGCCGCGAGCGTGCCAGCGCCAAGCGTCGCGTTGTAGGCGCCGAACGCCAGGCCATGGGTCGCCGCGGCCGCGAAGTCGGCGACGAGCGCCTTCTCGGCACCCTCGGTCAATGCGAAGTAGCCGCCGTAGATCAAGAACCACATCAGCAGCATCGGCGCACTGTCAGCCGTGGCAAAGCCGATGTACACCAGCGCATACAGCAGCCAGCCGAACGCGATGACGCGCCGGCGGCCGAGCCGATCCGACAGCGCCCCTCCCCATGTCGACAACGATGCCTTCACGACGTGGTGCGCCGACCACAGAAGGGGAATGTACGTGGCGCTCCCAAGCGCATCGGAGATGCGCAGCAGCAGAAACGCGTCGGCCGAGTTGCCCAGGCTGAATACGAGGAGCACGGCGAGAAACGCCAACAGATTCCGTGGCAGGCGTACGGCCACAGGTCGGTCGAGCGCTGGATGGTCCTCGCTCGACGGGACCCGCCGCACGTCCGGTGGCTCGCGCACGAGAAACAGCAAGGCCACGGCAATGGCGCCGGGGATAATCGTCAACCCGAACACCAGCCGGTACTCGCCCGGCGCCAGGAACAGAATGAGGCTGGCCACAAGCGGCCCGACAATCGCGCCGGTGTGATCCATCGCCCGGTGAAATCCGAAGATGCGGCCGCGCGATCCGGCCGATGCCGACGCGGCCAGCATCGCATCCCGCGGCGCTCCCCGAATGCCCTTCCCGGTTCGGTCCAGCGCACGGACCAACAGCACGTGGGGCCAGGCGGTCGCCAGCGCGATCAGGGGGCGCGCGAGCGACGACAGCGCATATCCGGTAATCACAATCGGCCTGCGGCGACCGACGCGATCGGACAGGCGGCCCGACGCGATCTTCAGCGCGCTGTTGACCGCCTCCGCGACCCCCTCGACAATGCCGAGCGCAAACGCGCCCGCTCCAAGCACCCGCGACAGGTAGACCGGGAGCAGCGGATAGATCATCTCGGTGGCGGCGTCCGTGAACAGGCTCGCCCAGCCGAGGAACCACACGGAGCGGGGAATCGGGTTCAAGTTGAGGAAGTAGAGAAGTGGAAAAATGGAGAAGTAAGTCTCAAGTGGGCTCGGGGCGTTGACCGATATCGTACGATGAAAGTGTGCCAACCCTCGAAGAAGTGCTTGCCGTCCGGACGCGCGAGGCGGCGCCCGAGCTCGTGGAGGTCATCCCCGCGGGCCCGGGCGCGAGGGGCGGCAGCGCGCGCCTGCGGTGCCATGCGTGCGGCCATCAGTGCCCCATCCCCGATGGCGCGCGCGGGGTCTGCAAAGTCCGCTACAACGAGGGCGGCCGGCTTCACGTGCCATGGGGATATGTCGGGGGCGTGCAGTGCGACCCGGTCGAGAAGAAGCCGTTCTTTCATGCGTACCCGGGCGCACTGGCCTACAGCTTCGGGATGCTGGGCTGTGACCTGCACTGCAGCTACTGCCAGAACTGGGTCACCTCGCAGGCGCTTCGCGATCCCCGTGCGGTGGCGGCGCCGCGCGACACCACACCGGCCTCACTCGTGCAGGACGCCCTTCGCCAGGGCGCACGCCTCGTGGTCTCGACCTACAACGAGCCGCTGATTACCGCCGAATGGGCGGTGGCCATCTTCGCGGAGGCGCGCGCGCAGGGGCTGGCTACGGGGTTCGTCTCCAACGGCAACGGGACCACACGGGTCCTCGAGTACCTGAGGCCGCAGATCGATCTGTACAAGGTCGATCTCAAGAGCTTCGATGACCGGCGCTATCGGGAGCTCGGCGGACGACTGCAGCCGATCCTCGAGACCATCGCGTGGCTGCACGCGCACCAGGTCTGGGTCGAGATCGTCACGCTGCTCGTGCCCGGGTTCAACGACAGCGACGAAGAGCTGCATCGACTCACAGACTTCATTGCCGGCGTGTCCGTGGACATTCCCTGGCACGTGACCGCCTTCCATCAGGACTACAGGATGACCGGCCCGCAGAACACGACGCCGGCGACGCTGCGCCGCGCGGCGGGGATCGGCCGTGAGGCTGGGCTGCGGTACGTCTATGCCGGCAACCTGCCGGGACGCGTCGGCGATCTCGAGCACACCTACTGCCACCACTGCGGCCGGCGGCTGATCGCCCGCTACGGGTATCTCATCCAGGAATACGGCCTGACGCCCGAGGGCGCCTGTCCCGACTGCTCAACGCCGCTGCCGGGCCGCTGGAGCCGCACGTTCGAAGGCCAGCGGACGGCGGCCCCGTACCTCCCGCACGACCGGACACGCCTTTCGGCGATCTGACTGAGTCGAGGCTCGAAGGTCAAAAGTCGAAGTACAGGGCATAATGCCGTCAGTGCTCGTCGACCAGTACCAGCGCCCGCTGCGGAACCTGCGGCTGTCGGTGACGGACCGCTGCAATCTGCGCTGCAGCTACTGCATGCCGGAGCCGGAGTACGTCTGGCTGCCGCGCGGGGACATCCTGCAGTTCGAGGAGATCGAGCGGCTCGTCGACGTCTTTCTCGACCTCGGTGTCGACAAGGTCCGCCTGACCGGCGGCGAGCCGCTGGTCCGGCACGATCTGCCGGTGCTCATCGCCGCCCTCGCCCGCCGGCCGCGCGTCCGCGACCTGGCCATGACCACTAACGGCGTGCTGCTGGCGGACCAGGCGCAGGCGCTCGCCGACGCGGGCCTGCACCGCGTGACCGTGAGCCTCGACACGCTGCGGCCTGACCGGTTCCGCGATCTGACGCGGGCCGACGATCTCGATCGCGTGCTCCAGGGCATCGCCGCGGCCGCGCCGCTCTTTCGCGGCCTCAAGCTCGACACCGTCGTCATCCGCGGCGTCAACGACGACGAACTGGACGCGATGATCGAGTTCGGGCGATCGTGCGGCGCCGAGGTCCGGTTCATCGAGTACATGGACGTGGGCGGCGCGACGCACTGGTCACTCGAGCGGGTCGTGCCGAGGACCGAGATGCTGGAGCGGCTGGCACAGCGATTCGGGCCCGTGGTGCCGGTGGACGAAGCCTCGTCCGCGCCCGCCGACCGCTACCGGCTTTCGGACGGCACCCTGTTCGGGATCATCGCGTCGACCACGAGCCCGTTCTGCGCCGACTGCGACCGCGCGCGGCTGACCGCCGACGGGATGTGGTACCTGTGCCTGTACGGCACGGCGGGCCTGGATCTGCGACGTGCGCTGCGGCGGGGCGCCGACACGGAGGAGATGGGGTCGATGATTCGGTCGGCCTGGCTGAGCCGCCGCGATCGAGGCGCCGAAGAGCGCCTGGCGCTGCGCGACCGCGCGGCGCTGATTCCAGTCGACACGCTCCGCCGCGACCCGCACCTTGAAATGCACACGCGCGGCGGCTGACGGCCGGCCGCGGCTCAGCCGCTGACGACGGCGCTGAGCCGTAGGCTGTCGAGGAACGCCTCCACGTGGAGCTTCGAGAACTTCCGGCGCTCCACCTCGCTCAGCAGATGCCGGGAGGCCGCATCCGGATCGATGGCCGTCCGGTACGGACGGTCTGACGTCAGCGCGTCGTACACGTCGACAATGCCGACAATCTGCGCCAGCAGCGGGACCTCGTCCCCGCGCAGACCTCCCGGATATCCGCTGCCGTCGAGACGCTCGTGGTGGCATCGGATGATCGGGCGGACGCCGCGCAGCGACTGAAGCGGCGCGCAGAGCGAATCGCCGATCTCGGTGTGCCGCTTCATCACGGCGAACTCCGCGTCGGTCAGCGGCCCGGGCTTGAGGAGCACCGAATCGGGCACGCCCACCTTGCCGACATCGTGCAGATACCCGCCCCTGTGCAGCGCGTCGAGATCGTCGGCGGGCAGCCCGAGCCCGCGGCCGAGCAGCACCGCCCAGTGCGCCAGCCGCTCGCAGTGCCCTTTGGTCATCGGATCGCGCGCCTCGATCGTCAACGCGAGTGCGACAAACGCCGCCTCGGCCGAGTCGAGCTCGTCGGTCAGGTGCTTCATGCGCGAGAGCGAGGCGACGCGCGCCCGCAGCTCGTGCGGGTGGACCGGCTTGGTCAGAAAGTCGTCGGCGCCCGCTTCGATCCCCCTGATGCGATCCGGAAGCTCCGACAGTCCGGTCACCAGCACCACCGGCGTCAGACGTGTCGCGGCGTCCGCCTTCAGGCGGCGGCATACCTCGATCCCGTCAATACCCGGCATGCCGACGTCGAGCAGGATGACGTCCGGGTGCTGCGCGCGTACCGCCTCCAGCGCCGCCACGCCGTCGACAACGCTCACGACCTGGTAGCCGTCGCTGGTGAGCAACTTCTCGAAGAGCGCCCGGATGCTTTCGGTGTCGTCCGCCACCAGCACGCGCGTCCGGCGAGGCGGCGGCGTGTGCGTTCCGATCATGGCCGCCGCTCCATGGCGGCACCCGACGCCCGCGCGATCGGCACGCGCTCATGCAGGCCGTGGCGCTCCAGCTGCCGGTAGAGCGCCCGCCGGCTGACGCCGAGCAGACGGGCCGCGACAGCCTTGTTGCCGTGGGCGATCTCGAGCGTGCGTGCGATGTGGTCGCGCTCGACGGCGAGAAGCGAGGCGGGAGCGGCCGCCCCGGATGCGCCGGCGCCAGGCACTGAGGGAGCCTCGGAGGCTCTGATGCTCCGGCTGAGTGCCTCAACCGCCGACTCAACGTTCTTGTAGCCGGTCATCAGCACGGCCTCACACTCGGGACTGAGGTTCTGAAGCGCCCGGAGCATGTCGAGGCATGTGAGACCGGTGCCCGCGATCGACAGGACGGCGCGGTCGTCGTCGACGACAAAGAGCTTAGGGTATTGCGTCTGCATGGCGGGGGGACCTCCAGCGTACGAACCGCTCATGCTCATCAGCAAGCCAGACTCCAGAACGGCAGTGTCCCCCTTCCCCCTATATATCGACGCAAGTTCAAGTGCCTGCATGGCTTGTACGCCTGAAAAGCCGCCTCTCCTGTACAGCTCCGCGTCACGGAACGGGTCACTACCGCCCGCCTGTGTGCGAAGATGGCACAGTCCCGCACAAAAGCGTAGGCGACCGTAAGGTACCCTACGAGCTGTGACAGAGGTCGTGGTGGTCGACGCGGCGCGGCCCGACGAGCACGCCATTGAGCGGGCGGCCGCCTGTCTCCGGAGCGGCGGGCTGGTGGCCTTTCCGACCGAGACGGTGTACGGCCTTGGCGCCCACGCGCTCGATCGGGAGGCGGTTCGCCGGCTCTTCGAGGTCAAAGAGCGCCCGGCCCACGACCCCCTCATCGTTCACGTGGCCGGCCTCGCCGATGTGGCGCCGCTGACGGCCGGCGTTCCCCAGGTGGCATCAACCCTGGCCGCGCGTTTCTGGCCCGGGCCGTTGACGCTGGTGCTCCGGCGGGCGCCGATCGTTCCGCCGGAAGTGACGGCCGGTCTCGATACCGTAGCGATCCGGGTGCCCGCCCATCCGGTCGCACGGGCGCTGCTCCTCGCGGCGCGCATCCCTGTCGCGGCGCCGAGCGCCAATCTGTTCTCGCGGCCGAGCCCTACGCGCGCCTCCCATGTCATGGACGATCTCGCTGGCCGCATTGACATGGTCGTCGACGCCGGCGCGACCGGTGTGGGTGTCGAATCGACGGTGCTCGACCTGACGACCGATCCGCCGACGGTCCTGCGGCCCGGCGCCGTGAGCGTTGAGGACCTTCGCTGCGTGCTGCCGGATGTGCGACTCCGCGAGGCGCCCCGGGGCCAGGTGCTCCCCTCTCCAGGCCTGCTCGAGCAGCACTATGCGCCCCGGACGCCGCTGACGCTGTATCGCGGCGAGGCCGGCGCGGTGCTGACCGCGCTGCGGCGCGAGGCCGAAACCGCACGCGCCGGCGGGCGGCGGGTCGGCGTGCTCGGCACGCGCGAGACGGTGGCGGCCCTGCATGCAACCGCCGCGGCGGTCGCCGACCTCGGGCCTGAGACCGACGCGGGGCAGGTGGCCTCGCGGCTGTACGCCGCGCTCCGCGAGCTCGACGCCGCCGGCCTCGATGCCATTCTGGCGGCAGACGTCGCCCACGATCACGGCCTCTGGCGAGCCGTCCGCGATCGGCTGCAGCGCGCGTCGACAGAGGTCATCCGCGTCTCCTGACGCGCCGCACGGGCTGCCAGCCGGGGTCGAAGCGCGCGCGAAGAATGAGCGTGACGACGGCGCCGTAGCGGCGAACGCCTTCCTCCACGCGGTTGGCTTTCAGATACTGGTCGTAGGCGCGCCAGCCCGCATCGCGCAGCCACGGCCACTCTCCCTGGCGCACGCGCGCCGCCACCGCCTCGAGATCGTCCCTGGGGCCCGCCGCAAGCGCATCGGCGAGACGGGCGCGCTCCGAGTCGTTCAACTCCGCCCGGACCTGCCAGTAGAGCGCCAGCCAGGCGCTGTATCGGGCCGGAGCATCGGCGGCCAGGCACGCCAGCCATCCGACGAAGCTCGCCTCCGCCTCGTCCGCGTATCCGGCGAGATGCGCCCACTCATGCGCGGCGACGAACGGCCGCTCGAAGGGCAGGAGATCCGGATTGACAAGCACCTCCAGACCGAACGGATTGATCATTCCGTCGACGCTGGTCCATCGGAAGTACGGCCCGAGCAGCGAGCGCTTCAGCCTGCCCGGGGTAGCCGGCGTCACGTCGCCGAGCGCACGCTGCACCCGCACAAAGGCGCTGCGCAGTGTCGGGTCTTCCCAGGGCCGCTCGCGCCACCCGGCGCGGTGCGCGCCGGTGTGCAGCGCGTTCAGCTCGGACGCCGCGGTCAGCCCGAGCTGCACCACCGCTGCGGCAGACGGCCCACCCGGCTCGACCACGAGCCGGTCTTCGATCGGCAGGCGCCGGTAGTTGAAGCCCCAGAGCAGCAGAAATGCGAGGTACAGAGCCGCGCCACCGGTCGCGAGGTGCCGGACGAGTCGCAGCAGGGGCGCGGCCGTCCGCGCCCTTCGGGCCGCACGCACAGCGCCGGCGGATGCGATGGCCGTCGCGACAAGCGCAGCCACAAGCAGGAGGTCCAGCAGCGCGAACGGCAGCGCGTTGGAGACCGGCGTCAGCGCCCGCTGAATGCCGGGGTAGATCCCGGCCGCAAACCACGCTTCGACCAGCGCCGGCGCCGGCGGGATCGCCGCGGCGCCGATCGCCGCGCCAATCACGCATCCCTCCGCCAGCACGGCCCGAGGCACTCTCACGTCCTCACCGCCTATTGCGCGGAGGCGATCGCCTGACCGGAGGCACACGCCTCCGCGATCACGTCTTTGAGGAGGGCCTCGCCCGCGCGCGGCGCGACGATCTCCGCCCTCGCCTGCTGGCCCGCCGTCTTGACCAGAAACGGGATGTGGAGCGGATCGCGTTCCCGCCCGCCGAACCGGTAGCCGTGATCGGCCAGCACCACCACCGTAGTGTCGTCGTAGAGTCCCTGCCGGCGTAAGTCCTCCAGCAGCTCTCCAATCATCCGATCGACATACCGGAGCTGGCGCACGTACGGTGCGTCCGGCGACGTCTGCAGCGGATTCAGCGGGGGATCGTAGCCGCCGGCGTCGAAGACGAACGGCAGGTGCGGAACGCTGAAGTGCACGAGCCTGAACACCGGCCGGCCGCCGCCGAACGGCCGCCGCGCAAACGCCGAGAGCTCCTCGACCAGATCGCGCTGGTGAATCGCGAAGGCCCGATTCTTCAGCAGGCCAAAGGGAAACTGGCGGGGCCACAGCACGAGCGTGGTCAGCACAGGGTCGAGCGGTGAGAACCGATCGCCGCGCACGTTGACGTTGTAGAAGCTGCGCGAGCGGCAGGCGTCGACGAGCCCGGCGAGCAGCTCGCAGTAGGCCAGGTAATACCCTCCCATCTCGCTCCGGAATCCGCGATCCCGCGCCGCGGCAAACAACCCGTCACGCGTCGCGGCGTCGAACGGCCTGAGCGTGCCGTCTGCGACCTCCATCAGCCTGTCGTTCTCGACGCGCATGCCCTCGACGCGCCGTGCGGCCAGCAGCGACGGCACCGCGCTCAGCGTTTCCCGGCCCGGAGCGCTGACCGTCAGGTAATGCGTCGCGGAGGCGCCGAACCGCCGCAGCGATGGGAACTCAGGAGCGATCGCTCCGCCGGTGTACACGTACGAAAATGACAGCTCATCGAACAGGAGCGCCAGCACGGGAGAACAACCCGAGCCCGGCCCGGCGGCCGGCTCCGCTCGCTCGAAGGCGACGAGCGTCGAGCCCTGAGGGGCGGCGGTGACGAAGGCGCCCGCAACGACCAGTGACACCGGCGACACGAGCACGAGGCTGCGCCGGATCCAGCGGCCGAACGCTTCGGGCCGCAGCAGAAACGCCAGCGCAAACGCGGCCGCCAGGATCGCGGGCACGGCGAGGCGCAGCAGCCGATGCTCCCACGCCGCCCGCATCACATCGTCGTAAGGCAGCTCGCGCGCCACGCCGGCCGCCAACGAGGCGAGCGGCAGCGCCGCCACCAGCACCAGGATGGCCGCCGCCGATCTCGTCGGACGCGGCCAGACAACGAAAAGGATGCCCGCGAACACGAGCGCGAGCACCAGCCACGCCGCCACCGCTTCCGCCATGTCGGCGGTCTGCCACTGCAGGTAATAGAGGTTTGAAGCGAGCGCCGCCGCCAGCGGGTAGAAGAAAAGCGCCGCGAGCGCGAACCCAAGCCATAGCGAGACCAAGGTCCGCCGGGCCATGCTGCTCCGGGTCAGTGCTGCTGGGTGTCGACGCTGCCCGACGAGGACTGCCGGCCGCCGAGGCGCTTCACGAAATCGACGACCGAACCGCGCACGCGGCGGAACACGAGGCCGAGGCCGAGCACCACGGTCAGCGCGGTCTGATAGAGAAGGCTCCCGGTTCCGGGATCAACGTAGGCCGATGCCGGCAGCTCGCCGAGGAGAAACACGGCAATCGTGAGACAGGGGATGAACACGCCACACCACTTTACACCGAAACCGCCGCTCCGTACGTAGTGCCGGGCTTCAGCCGGGCCTCTCGTACGTAGTGCCGGGCTTCAGCCGGGCCTCTCGTACGTAGTGCCCGGCTTCAGCCGGGCCTACCGACGACGACGGCGGCTGTCGCGAAATGATCTGTCAACAAACATTGCAGTGCGGCGGATGTGAAATCGGGACGACAGGATTCGAACCTGCGACCCCCTGACCCCCAGTCAGGTGCGCTACCAGGCTGCGCTACGTCCCGTCAGTACTGCCGCCGTACCCGCTTTCGCTTGCCCGCGTCCTTCCGCGCCGCCGTCCCGCGTGTGGACGCGGCCTTGCGCGGCTTCGAGGCGAGCGCGCCGGGGCGCCGCGCCTTCAGCGGCTTGCGCGCGCCCGGTGAGGCGCGGCGCTGTCCGCCTGACGATCCGTTCCTCGGAAGCTCCGCCAGCGCCACCGCGCCGGCGCGCTTCGACAGCACGTCGAGAATCGACCGCAGCCCCTGGCGGACCAGGTCGATCCGCGCGCGCGCGTCGGCGTCGAGCGTGTCGAGCACCTCGGCCATCCCGGGCTCGCTGCCCGGCGTCGGCGCCGGCATCGCCTCCTCCAGCCGCCGGCGCGCGCCCGACAGCGTGAGCCCCTCGCCGAACACCAGCTGCTTGATGCGGAGCACCTGGTCGAGATCCGACTGCCGGTACAGACGCGTCGAGTCCTGCGACTTCTGCACGCCGATCCCCGGAAACTCCTTCTCCCAGGACCGGAGGACGTACGGCTGCAGGCCGGCCGCGTCGCAGACTTCCGAAGCCTTATACAGCTTTGGAGTCACCTCGGAAAGTATAGCCCGGCCCGGCTGAAGCCGGGCACTACGAACGACCTCCGGCCCGGCTGAAGCCGGGCACTACGTACTGCTGTCACTGCGAACCGCTGTCACTTGCGGCGCCGCCGTACGTGCAGCCGGATCGGCGTGCCCATGAAGCCGAATTCGTCCCGGAGCCGGTTCACCAGAAACCGCTCGTACGAGAAGTGGAACTTGATCGCGACGTTCGTGAAGAGCACGAACGTCGGCGGCGCCACACCGGCCTGCGCCGCATACATGATGCGCACCTCCGATCGGCCCTGATGCGGAGGCGGCTGCTGGGCGGTGATCTTCTTGATGAACGCATTCAGCTCGGCCGTCTTCACGCGCGTCATGCGCGACGCCGCGACCCGATCGATCATCTCGAGCAGCCGCGGCGTCCGCTCGCCCGTCACCGCCGACACGTGCATGACCGGCGCATAGTCCAGGAACTTCAACTGCCGCCGGAGCGCCTCGTCAAACTCCTTGACGAACTCCGGCCCGCGCCCTTTCATCAGGTCCCACTTGTTGGCCGCGACGATCACGCCGCATCCCGTCCGCTCCGCCTCGCCCGCAATCGCGGCGTCCTGGTCGGTCGCGCCCTCGACGGCATCGATGACGACGACCGCCACGTCGGCAGACTGCATCGCGCGGCGCGCCAGCAGCACGCTGATCGACTCGATCTGTCCGCTTCTGGCCACGCGGCCGGGCCGCCGGATGCCGGCCGTGTCCACGAGGCGGAATCGGCGCCGGTGCCACGTGAGCAGCGAGTCGACCGAGTCCCGCGTGGTACCGGGCATCTCGCTCACGATCATCCGCTCCTCCCGCAGCAGCCGGTTCACGAGCGACGACTTTCCGGCATTGGGCCGCCCGATGACGGCAATGTTGATCTCGGAAGCGGCAGCAGGGGCGTCTGCCGCGGCGCCTTCGTCGGCGGCTCGCGCGGTACGGCTCGCGGGCCCAAGCTGCTCGACCACCGCGTCCAGCAGGTCTCCGGTGCCCTGGCCGTGCTCGGCGGAGATTTCAAACACCGGATCGAAGCCGAGCTGATAGAACTCCAGCACGCTCCGCTGCGCGCGGCGATCGTCGGTCTTGTTGATCGCCAGCACCGCAGGCTTGCTGGCTTCGCGAATCGCCCTGGCGATCTCACGGTCCCCGGGCATCAGGCCTTCCCGGCCATCTACCACGAGCACAACGAGATCCGCGTCGGCCACCGCCCGGTGGCCCCGCTCCAGCACCAGTTCGTGCAGCGGATCCTCGCTCGCCCCAAACATGCCGCCGGTATCGACGAGCTCGAACGGCACACCACGCCACTCCGCCGGCAGCGCGATCACGTCGCGTGTCGTCCCGGCCACTGGCGTCACGATGGCGCGGCGCTGTCCGGTCAGCCGGTTGAAGAGCGTCGATTTGCCGACGTTCGGACGGCCGACCAGTACTACAGAGGGCAGCCGGCGGCGGGCGCGCCTGGGAGTCAACGGCATGGAGGGGTGCGATTTGACAGCGTAAATGGTTCTTTTCTATAGTAGTTACGGTTTTTCACGCTGAGGACTACCCCTGAATGATCAAGGTCGACATCGTCAACGAGGTCTCGAAAACCGCTGACATTACCAAGGTGAAGGCTGAGTTGGCCGTCGATGCGGTCTTCGATGCCATGCGCCTGTCGATGCAGCGAGGAGACCGTATCGAGCTGCGCGGTTTCGGCGTTTTTCAGGTGAAGCCCCGAAAGCGCGGAATCGGCCGCAACCCCCGGACCGGTAAGGAAGTGCGCATCCCACCCGGCCGGACGATCCGGTTCAAGCCCGGCAAAGAACTCCAGAATATCGGGTAATCGGCCCGCATGGGCTCTTCTTCGTTCGACAGCGCTCAGGCGGGTCCGCCCGCCGAATGGCCATATACGCCGCCACCGCCCCGCCGCTCCTCGCCGCGGGCCTGGCGGCAGCTCATTCTGTTCCTTCTCACGGTGGCATCGACGATGCTCGTCGGCGCGGACCACTTCGCGAGCTTCCACCTCGATTTCGGCAGCAGCCGGACGATCGAAATATCGAGCCCGCTGTTCCTCCTGAACGGCCTGTGGTACAGCGCGTCGATCCTCGCGATCCTCGGGGCGCATGAATTCGGACACTATTTCGCCTGCCGATACTACGGCGTCGACGCGTCGCTCCCCTACTTCCTGCCGGCGCCGCTGCCGCTGACCGGCACGCTCGGCGCGTTCATCCGGATCCGCCAGGTCATACCCACCAAACGCGAGCTGTTCGATATCGGCATCGCAGGACCGATAGCGGGCTTCGTCGTCGCTGTTCCGGTGCTGCTGCTTGGAATGAGCCTGTCGCGCGTCACCGCGCTTCCAGCCGACACCCGCGGGTTCGTCGAGCTCGGCGAGCCGCTGCTCTTCCGGGGCGCAGCCTGGCTCTTCTGGGGAACGCCGCCCGAAGGTTACTCGATCAACATGCACCCGATGGCGTTTGCCGCCTGGTTCGGCCTGCTCGCCACCGCCCTCAACCTGTTCCCGATCGGGCAGCTCGATGGCGGGCACATCTCCTACGCCGTCCTCGGCCGGAAGAGCACGGTCGTGACGCTCGGCACGCTGGCGGGACTGATCGGGCTGACATTCGTCTCGACCTCGTGGCTCGTCTGGACGGTGCTGACCGTGGTGATGCTGCTGGCGTTCGGGCCGAGGCACCCGCGCACCTTCGACGAAGAGATCCCCCTGGATCGCGGGCGCCTCTGGCTGGCCGGCTTCGCGCTCATCATGTTCATCCTGTGCTTTACGCCCGCGCCGATCGAGCCGATGGACATCATGACGCGGCCCTGATCGACTCCACACTCCCAATTCCCAAGAACGCACTTCCCAATTCGCTTGGGAGTTGGTGTATTGGGAGTTGGGGGTTGTCTACAGGACGTTGAGCGGATCCACATCGACCGTTACCTTCCGCCTGACTTCAGGCATGCGCGCCAGCGCGTCTCTGAGGGCCTGCCGCATCGCGGCACGCCGGCTTCCCTTCAGGAAGAACTGCACGCGGTGCTCGCCGCGAAGCTTGACGAGCGGCGCAGGCGCGGGCCCGAGAATGCTGAACGGGGCCTGTGCAGCCGCCGGCTGCAGACCGCGCACCACGGCTGCCGCCGTCTGCATCGCCTCCTGCAGCGTTCTGCCGCGCACCAGCGTATTGATCAACCCGACGGTTGGCGGGTACCGCATGCTGCGCCGATAGACGAGCTCCCGCTCGAAAAACGCCTGGTAGTCCTGCCGGCAGGCCACCTGGATGCTGTAGTGCTCCGGATAGAGCGTCTGGACGATGGCTTCTCCCGCCTGCTCGCCGCGCCCGGCCCGTCCCGCAACCTGCGTGAGCAGCTGAAAGGTGCGCTCGGCGGCCCGGAAGTCGGCCAGGCCGAGGCCCACGTCGGCCGAAATCACACCCACGAGCGTCACGCGCGGAAAGTCGTGTCCCTTGGCGATCATCTGCGTGCCGACGAGCACGTCGATGCCGCCGGTGGCGAACTTCGACAGGACTGCTGCGAGCGCGCCTTTGCGGCGCATCGAGTCGCGATCGACCCGGCCCACGCGCGCGCCGGGAAACCGCTCGATGATCTGCTGCTCGATCTTCTCGGTGCCGAACCCCGCATGTTCCAGGTATGGCGCTGCGCACTTCCGGCAGCTCTTCGGCACGTCGACGGCGTAGTTGCAGTAGTGGCAGCGGGCCTTCCAGCCGCTCCCCTTTCGATGCACGGTGAGCGAGATGCTGCAGTTCGGGCATTCGAAAGTGTCGCCGCACTGGCGGCAGAAGACCGCGGTCGCATACCCGCGCCGATTCAGGAGGATCACGACCTGCTCGCGCCTGGACAGACGCTCCTCGATGGCGGCTGCGAGCGCCCGGCTGATGACGACGTCCGGCCCGGCGTCCGCGTACTCGTCGCGCATGTTCACCAGACGGACCGTGGCCAGCTGCCGATCCAGGACGCGGCGCTCGAGCGTCAGCCGCGTGTACTTCCCGGCCAGCGCGTTCTGGTACGTCTCCATGGAGGGCGTGGCCGAGCCGAGCACGACCAGCGCGCCGGCCGACTGCGCCCGCACGATGGCGACGTCGCGGCCGTGATAGCGGGGCGCCTCGTCCTGCTTGTACGACGTGTCGTGCTCCTCGTCCACGACGATCAGGCCCGGATGCGCCAGCGGCGCGAAGACCGCGGATCGCGTGCCGACGACCACATCGACCTCGCCCCGGCGGATGCGCTGCCACTGATCGTGGCGCTCCCCGTCCGACAGGGCGCTGTGCTGAATGGCGACCCGCGCCCCGAAGGCCGACCGGAAGAGCCCTGCGACCGACGGCGTCAGCGCAATCTCCGGCACCATGAGCAGCACTTGCCGGCCCTGGCGGCAGACGCGGCCGGCAAGCCGCAGGTAGATTTCGGTCTTCCCGCTCCCCGTCACGCCGTGGAGCAACGCCACGTGGAAGGCCCTGGTGTCGGCCAGCGCGTCCAGACGTGACAGCGCCGACTCCTGCTCGTCGCTGAGCGCCCGGGAGCCGTCGTGCGCGACATGGGCCAGCACCGAGCGCTCGAAGGGGTCGCGTTCGTCCGCTTCGGCCCGGATCACGACCAGCCCCTGCGACGCCAGACGCCGGACGACGTCTGATCTCACCCCACGGTCGCGGAGCGCCGATGCGGGAAGGCCGACGGGGACGGCGGCGAGCGCCTCCAGCACCGCACGCTGCTTTGGAGTGACTCCGGCGCCGGCGAGCACCGAGAGGCCGTGGGAGGTCGCCGCGACCACGCGCCGTGTCTTGAACGCCGAGGCCCGCCTGGAGCCTGGAGGCATGGCCACCCCGATGGCATCGCCGACGCCGGCGAGGTAATAGTCCGCGACCCAGCGGCACAGGGCGACGACATCGGCCGGAAGAAACGGCTCCTTGTCGAGAACCCCGACGACGTCCTTGGCGCCGCTGGCCGGGGCCGGCGATGCGTCGTGCCCCACCACGCACCCCACCACCGTCCGCGATCCAACCGGGACGCGGACACGGGCGCCGACCGGCGGAAGGTCAGGCCAGCGGTCCGGAACGTTGTAGGTGAGCGGCTCGAGATATGGAACGGGAACGGCGACGGAGATTAGACGCAATGCACAATGCTCAGACTATTCACCCTGCAGGATCTCACGAACCCGCTTCATGTCCTCCCACACCTCGCGCTTGGCCGATGGAGCGCGCAGCAGGTACGCGGGGTGGTACGTCGGCATCAGGATGGCGTCGCGGTACGTGTACTCGCGCCCGCGCAGCCGCGTGATCGGCTCGGTGGTGCGAAGCAGCGACTGTGCCGCGAACTTGCCGAGCGCCACGATGACCCTCGGCTTGATGGTGTCAATCTGCCGGAAGAGGAACGGCTCGCATTGCTCCACCTCGTCCGGCTCCGGGTTCCGGTTGCCGGGCGGCCGGCACTTGATGACGTTGGCGATGTAGACGTCCTCACGCGTGAGGCCGATCGCCCCGATGATCTTCGTGAGGAGCTGGCCGGCCCGGCCGACAAACGGCTCTCCCTGCAGGTCTTCGTCCGCTCCGGGGGCCTCACCGACGAACATCAGCTCCGCGTGGGGATTGCCGACGCCAAACACGATCTGGCGGCGCCCGAGGCCGTGCAGCTTGCAGCGGACGCAGTCGCCCAGATCGGCACGGATGGCGGGAAGCGTGTCCGGAGGCGCAACCGCCGACGCCGCCTCGCCATTCGCGCGGGCACGCCATTCGCGCTCCCGGCGAACGCCGTCGACGCCCAGCTCGCCGAAGAACTCGAGATGCGCCCGGAGGTCGTCGGCCGGCATCACGCGCGGGCGGGCGCCGCGGCGCGCGCGCGCAGCAGGTCCTCGACCTCGTCGAGAATCGCCGCGGCCACGCGCTCCTTGCTCTGCAGAGGAACCTCGCGCTGCCGCTCGTCGCCGATGACCGTCACGACATTGGTGCCGACGTCAAAGCCGGCGTCGGCCCGCGACACGTCGTTGGCCACGATCAGATCGAGGCCTTTCCGGGTCCGCTTCTCGCGCGCCCGGGGGATCACGTCGGCCGTCTCCGCGGCAAAGCCGACGAGAATCGGCGAGCCCGACGCGCGGCGCGGTCGTGCCCGGCCGAGCTCGGCCAGAATATCGGGCGTCCGCTCGAGCGTGAGCGTCAACGGGCCGTCCTGCTTCGACACCTTGTGGGAGGCCGGGTCGGCCGGCGTGTAGTCGGCGACGGCCGCCGCCATGATCACCACGTCCGCCCCCTCCGCGCCGCCCAGGACGGCGGCATGCATCTCCGCCGCGCTGCGCACGCGGACGATCTCGTCGGCGGCGGGCGGCGCCAGGCGCGTGGGGCCGGCCACGAGCGTCACGCGGGCGCCCCGCCGGCGGGCTTCGGCGGCCAGGGCAAACCCCATCCGGCCGCTCGACCGGTTGCCGATATAGCGGACCGGATCGATGTCCTCGTAGGTGGGGCCGGCGGTCACGAGCACGCGGCGGCCGCGCAGCAGCGAGTCGGCGGGCGCCAGCGCCCGGACCGCCGCGCTCACGATCTCGGGCGGTTCGGCCAGCCGGCCCTTGCCGATCCAGCCGCAGGCCAGATACCCCTCCCCCGGCTCGACAAACCCCACACCGCGGGCGGCCAGCACCTGCAGGTTCCGCTGCACGGCCTCGTGCGCCAGCATGTTGGAGTTCATCGCGGGCGCGAGGAGCACCGGAGCGCGCGTGGCCAGATAGAGGGACGTCAGAAAGTCGTCTGCGATCCCGTTGGCGAACTTGCCGATGACGTTGGCGGTGCAGGGCGCCACCAGCAGCAGGGCGATGCCGTCGGCAATTGCGATGTGTTCGATGTCGCCCCGACTCCGCCAAGGCTCCGTCGAGGCCTCGTCGGAGCGCTCCGCGCGTAGACGGGTGTTGATGCCCGGCTTCCACTGCGACGTGATCACCGGCCGCCGGGTAATCGCCTCGAACGTGACGGGGCCGACAAAACGCGCCGCCGAGCGCGTCATGACGGCCACCACGTCGTGTCCGTGCTTCTGCAGGCCGCGACACACCTCGACCGCCTTGTAGGCGCCGATCCCGCCGGTCACGCCGAGGGCGATGAGCATAGTAGACAGTAGGCAGTAGGCAGTAGGCAGTGGGCCAGGCAGCAGCCGGGATTGTGCTGCCTACTGCCCGCTGTCTACTGCCAGCTTCTCCACTTTCCGCCGCAAGATCTCGCGCTGCGCGATCGTCACCTTCTTCTCGCCGCTCTCGCGCGGCAGCGCGCCGGCGAGCAGCTGCCGGGCCCGCTGGCCCGCCAGGACGACGAATTCGAACCGATTCTGCTTAGGTGTCTTTTCCATCTGCAAATGTCCCGATAATCTCTTCGGCGCGGCGCCGCATCATCTTCACCCGCGCCCGTTCGGCGAGCACGATGGCCGCCATCCGGTCCACGGCCGCGTCCAGCTCGTCGTTGACCACCACGTACTCGTATCCGGAGAACTCGTGCACCTCGCGGCACGCCACCTCCAGGCGGCGCCGGATCTGCTCTTCGGAGTCCTTGCTGCGGCCGCGCAGCCGCTGCTCCAGCACCGACGCGGACGGCGGCAGGACGAAGACACCGACGGTCTCGATCCCGCGGCTGCGGACCTGCCGCGCCCCCTGCACGTCGATCACCAGTACCACATCGTGGCCCTGCGACAGCAGCGTGTCGGTATCGGCGGCGGAGGTCCCGTAGCAGTGGCCGAATACGTCGGCCCACTCCAGAAACGCGCCGTCCCCGACCATCGCATCGAAGCGCTCGCGGCTGATGAAATTATAGTCGACGCCGTTCTGCTCCCCGGCGCGCGCGGGGCGCGACGTGTACGACCGCGACATCCGCAGATTCGGCACCAGCTGGACGAGCCGCTCGACCAGCGTGGTCTTGCCGGTGCCGGACGGCGCCGAGACGATGAACAGCAGTCCGCGGCCGCTATTCGACATTCTGGACCTGCTCGCGGAGCTTTTCGAGCTCCGCCTTGCCGTTGATGATCAGCTGCGACACCTGCAGGCCGTCCGCCTTGGCGCCGATCGTGTTGACCTCGCGGTTCATCTCCTGCAGCAGGAAGTCGAGCTTGCGCCCGCACGGCTCGTCCGCGTCCTGCAGCGCCTCCCAGTGCGCGAGATGCGCGCGGAAGCGCGTGAGCTCCTCGCTGATGTCCGACCGGCCGGCGACGCGGATGATCTCCTGCGCGATCATCGCCTGATCGACCGGCAGCTCGAACGTGAGCTCGCGAATCCGCTCCTGCAGCCGCTGCTCCAGCGTGGTGCGGCCCCGATCCGCCGCCGCCGCCAGCGCCTCGGCCAGCCCGGCGAGCGTCCGCAGACGTGCCTCGAAGTCGGCGCGAAGATGCTCCCCTTCGCGCACCCGCATGGCATCGAGATCCGCCAGGGCCTGCTCCACCGCCGCCTCGACGCTCGCCGCAAGGTGCGCCTCGACGGCCGGGTCGGTCTCGGCCCCGCGATCGCGTATCGTCACCGCCTGCGGCAGCCGGAGCAGGTCTCCGGGCGTCAGCGCGCCCGAAATCAGCCCCCGCGCCCGCGCCTGATCGAGCGCCGCCGACAGCGCCTGCGCGAACTCCGCATTCAGTTCCACCGTCGGCGTCACCGTGCTGCGCAGCTGCACGGCAATCGCCAGCTCGACGCGCCCGCGCGCCAGCCGCTTCTGCAGCACCGCCCGGATGCGGGGCTCCAGGCCCGCCAGCGACTGCGGGCTCCGCAGCTGAACGTCGAGAAACCGGTGGTTCACGGCGCGGATCGTGATGCCGATGGTGGCGCGCTCGTCCTCATGGGTGAGCGAGGCGAATCCGGTCATGGACTTGATCATCAGATTTCAACTTCCGTGGGCTCGTCCTGGAGCTGCAACTCGTAGAGTTTCGCATATGCGCCGCCGCGCGCCATCAGTTCGTCGTGGGTCCCCGTCTCCGCGATGCGGCCGCGCTCGAGCACCACGATCGTGTCGGCGCGGCGGACCGTGGACAGCCGGTGCGCGATGACGAAACAGGTGCGGTTGAGAATCAGGGTCGAGAGCGCGTCCTGGACGAGCATTTCCGACTCCGCATCGAGCGACGAGGTCGCTTCGTCGAGCACGAGAATGGGCGAATCGCGCAGGATGGCCCGGGCGATCGCGATCCGCTGCCGCTGCCCGCCCGAGAGCCGCTGGCCGCGCTCGCCGATCGTCGTGTCGTACCCGTCATCCAGCCGCGCGATGAACTCATGCGCGTGCGCGGCGCGCGCGGCCGCCTCGATCTCCTCGCGGCCGGCCTCCGGCCGGCCGTAGGCGATGTTCGCGGCAATGGTGTCGTCGAAGAGCACCGTCTCCTGCGTGACGATGCCGATCTGCGACCGCAGCGACGCCAGCGTGACGTCCCGCACGTCGTGGCCGTCGATCAGAATCGCGCCGTCCGTTACATCGTAAAACCGCGGAATCAGATTGACCAGCGTCGTCTTGCCGGCGCCGCTCCGCCCGACGACGGCGAGCATCTGGCCCGGCCGCACCGCGAAGCTGACGCCATCGAGCGTCGCCCGGCCGGCCTCCCCGGACGCCGCACCCGGGCGCGGGATCGACGCGTAGGAGAACCGGACGTCGCGGAACTCGATGCGCCCGCCGAACGGGGGCAGCGCGATCGCTCCGGGCCGGTCCTGCACTACGTTGTGCAGATCGAGAATCTCGAAGATGCGCTCGCCGGCCGCCATCGCCTGCTGCAGGTCGGCGTTGACGCGGCTCAGCTTCTTGGCCGGGGCGTACATCATGAACAGCGCGGCGATGAACGCGGTGAACTCCCCGGTCGACAGCCGCCCGGCCGCAATCTCCTGCGTGCCGTACGCCAACGCGCCGACAAACGCCACGCCGCCGATGAACTCCATCAGCGGTGGCAGCACCGACAGCACGCTGGTGACCTTCATGCTCGTGCGGTAGAAGTGATCCGAGGCGCGCTCGAACTTCGCCGTTTCGCGCCCCTCCGCGCCGAATGCCTTGACGATCCGGTGGCCGGTGATCGCCTCGGCGCTCACGTGCGACATCTGCTCGAGCGCCTCCTGGCTGCGGCGGGCGGTCCGGCGCACGCGCTGCCCCAGGCGCACGAGCGGGTAGACGACGAGCGGCGCGCCGGTGAGGCAGACGAGCGCCAGTCGCGCGTCGTAGTAGAAGAGCAGCGCCGCGAACCCGACGAGCGCCAGCGATTCGCGCGTCAGGTCTCCGATCGTCTCGGACACCGACCGCTGCACCTGCCCGACATCGTTGGTGATCCGCGACATCAGCCGGCCGGTCGTCTGCACCGAGAAGAAGGCGACCGACTGGCCGAGAATGTGGCGAAAGAGCACATTCCGGAGGTCCCGTACGACGCGCTGCCCGACGTCGGTCATCAGGTACCCGGAGACGTACGCGCTCACCCCCTTGACGAGGTACACGACGAGAATCGTCGCGGCAATCGGCAGCAGGCTCTGGCGGCTCGGCAGGACCTCGTCGAAGATCGGCTGGATCAGCGCCGCGATGCCGGCCGACGCCGCGCCGTACACCACCATCGCCACCAGCGCCCAGGCCAGCCGCGCGCGGTGGGGCCGCGCGTACTCGAAGAGTCGAAAGAAGACCGTCACTCGCTGATTCGGTACCGCACCAGGACCCAGAGCGCCACGAACCCGTCGCGCCAGCCGATCTTCTTGCCCTCGTCGTAACCCCGGCCGTCGTAGGTAATCGGCACTTCGTACACGCGGAAGCCGCGCTTGAAAATCTTCGCGGTAATCTCCGGCTCGATCCCGAAGCCGTTCGAGCGCAGCGTCATCGACCGGAGCACCTCCGTGCGCATGACCTTGTAGCAGGTCTCCATGTCGGTGAGCATCGTGTTGTACAGCACATTGGTCAGCAGCGTCAGCAGCCGGTTGCCGAGGTAGTGCGAGAAGAGAAACACCCGGTGACGGCCGAGAAATCGGGAGCCGTACACGACGTCCGCGCGCCCCTGGCAGATCAGCTCGATCAGCATCGGGAGCTCCTCCGGCGAGTACTCGAGATCGGCGTCCTGAATCACCACCAGATCCCCGCGCACTTCGGTGAACCCGCGGCGCAGCGCCGCGCCCTTGCCGGCGTTCCGGGGCTGCCGCACCAGCGTGAACCCGAGCTCCTGTCGCAACTCCTCGAGCCGTTCCCGCGTGCCGTCGGTCGAGCCGTCGTCGACGACGATGAGCTGGATCCGCAGCGGAATGGCAAGGACGCGCCGCACGATCTCCTCGATGGTAGTCCCCTCGTTGAAGGCGGGCATCACCACCGACAGCAGCGGGTCGTGCAGCGCGCCGCGAATCCGCGACATCAGACGCGCGCCCCCGCGAACCCGCGTGGATGCGCCGAATGCCACTTCCACGCGTCGGCGACGATCGTCTCGAGCCCCGGCCGGGCGGGGGCCCAGCCGAGCTCCTCCCGTATGCGCGCCGCCGACGCATAGAGGACCGCGGGATCGCCCGGGCGCCTGCCGGCCGGCCGTGCGGGAACCGGCCGGCCGACCACCCGCCCGACGGCCGCGAGCACGTCCCTGACGGAGGAAGGGCGCTCCGTGCCCACGTTATATACCGCGGACGCGCCGCCCGCTTCGAGGTGGCTGAGCGCGCGTACGTGCGCGTCGGCCAGATCCGCCACGTGCACGTAGTCGCGGAGGCACGTGCCGTCGGGCGTCGGATAGTCCTCACCGCAGATCTCGAACGGCGCGCCGCCGGCGGCCGCCG
>Ga0155950_1046_pt2 | contig 46854 bp, 39 predicted proteins | sample RifCSPlowO2_02_FD_107604 | JGI IMG/M metagenome (GOLD analysis project Ga0155950, IMG submission 107604) | Acidobacteria bacterium RIFCSPLOWO2_02_FULL_67_21
CGTGGGCCTCGGTCGCCGCCATGATCGTTTCGCGGTACGGAATCCGCGGCGGCTTGAGGATCACCTCGACGCCGAACCGGCGTTTCAGCTTGGCCACCGTCACCTCGATGTGCATCTGTCCCTGGCCGGACAGCAGCAGCTCGTGCGTCTGCGGATCGCGCGAGTACCCGATCGTGGGGTCCTCTTCCTGCAGGCGGTGCATGGCGGTGCTGATCTTCTCCTCGTCGCCACGGCTCTTGGGCTCGATCGCGTAGGAGAGCACCGGCTCAGGAAACTGGATCTCGGCGAACCGGATCCCGCTGGTCTTTTCGGCGAGTACGTCGTTGGTCCGGGTGTCCTTCAGCTTCGCGACCGCGCCAAGGTCGCCGGCCTTCAGCTCCGACACGTGCGTCTGCGTCTTGCCCTGGAGCGCGAGCAGGTGGCCGAGCCGCTCGGGTGCGTCGCTCCTCAGGTTGTGGACGGTCGAATCGGATTTCAAGGCGCCCGAGACGACGCGCAGCATCGTAATCCGGCCCGCAAACGGATCCGCAATCGTCTTCCAGACGAAGGCCGAATAGGGCGCCGCGTCGGACGCCGTGAGGGTCGTATCCGCTCCGTCCTTCGTCAGCGCGGAGAATTCGCGCTCCGCCGGCGACGGCACGCAGGTCACCACCGCATCCAGGAGCGGCTGAATGCCGATCATATGCAGCCCCGACGTGCAGACGAGCGGGAACAGGCGTCCGCCGACGGTGGCGGTACGCAATCCCGCGACGAGCTGCTCCTGGGTCAACGTGCCCTCCTCGAAGAACGTTTCCATGAGTGTCTCGTCCGCTTCGGCCACCATCTCAATCAGCTGCTCACGCGCCTGCGCCGCCCGCTCGGCCAGCGCCGCGGGAATGTCGACTTCCTTCATCGCGCCGCTGCTGTCGGCCGCGAACGTGAGCGCCTTCATGCCGATCAGGTCGACGACACCGGTGAAGCCGCGCTCCTCTCCAAGCGGCAGCTGGATGGGGACGATTTCGCGGGCGCAGTCGCGGCGCAGCGCTTCCAGCGTGCGATCCAGGCTGGCGCGGTCGCGCTCGAGCCGGTTGACCGCCACGACCCGCGGCAGACCGAGCGACGCGGCTTCGGCCCAGAGCTTCTCGGTCTGCACCTCGACGCCCGCGACGGCATCGACCGTCAGGATGGCCGCTTCGACGACGCGCAGGGCGGACCGGGCATCGGTCAGGAAGTTGGCAAAGCCGGGAGTGTCGATGATGTTGACCTTGGTCTGCCGCCATTCGGCGTAGGCGAGGCTGCAGGCCAGGGTGTGCTTGCGGGCGATCGATTCTTCGTCGAAATCCGTGACGGTCGAGCCGTCGTCGACCTTGCCGAGCCGGGTGACGGCGCCGGCGGAAAAGAGCATCGCCGACACGAGCTGTGTCTTGCCGCATCCGCCATGGCCCACGACGGCGACATTGCGGATGCTGGCTGCGTCATACACCTTCATACGGGGTCTCCCTCCTGGCCGCCGACCGGCAGGTCGATGATGATGGGGACCGGCGCGGGCCTCGCCCGGCGCGCGCGGGCCGGGGACCGGGCCGATTCCCCGGCAGTCGTCAGGGCATCATAGTCACCGTCCGGAAGCGCCGCAAGGCGGCCATAAGGACGGACACGTGTCATACATTTCTGTATACACGATCCACCATTCAGACATAGTTGTCTCAGTGCCACCGCCGGCCGGCGCGCAGGGCGGGAGCGCCGGGGGCCACCCCGCGACCGTCCTCTCTGATGCGCGGTCCGCAGGCCTCGTGGGCGTTCGACCGATCGCTTCATTAATGTTTGATCTTCTGATTGATCAGACATATTTGTCGTATGAGTGAAGTGCGCGCACTCTGCGGATTCCCCGATTTTCCGGCGCAAATCCGTCGATCCGCCCGCCCGGGCGCCCAGCGCGAGGTGGCGCTCATCTTGCTCCCGACGTGGGCGCCGCTCACGACGGCCGTGAGCCGCGTTTCCACGATCAACCGACCCCCGGTCCGTTTCTGTGTGGCGCGCCCGTGAACGACGGGCGCTCGCACGTGCACACCAGCCGCATGGGACCGGGGATGTCCGCTTGGAGGTGACATGCGCCGACGAACTGTAAGTGTCCTCGCCCTCGCCGTGCTGCTGATGGCCACGCCCGTGTTTGCCCAGGGGACCGAGCCCGACCCGATGAAAGTCGCGCTGGATACCGTGTGGGTTCTGTTGACCGCGTTTCTCGTGTTCTGGATGAATGCCGGGTTCGCGTGCCTCGAGGCGGGTCTGTGCCGTGCCAAGAACGCCGTCAACATTCTGGCGAAGAACTTCGTCGTGTTCTCGGTGGCGTCGCTGGCCTTCTGGCTCTTGGGCTTCGCGATGATGTTCGGCGATGGCAACGCCTTCGTGGGGACGAGCGGCTGGGCGTTGACGGGCGCCGACAACAGCCCTGCGATGAACGATGCCTACAGCGGCGTCTACAGCGCGATCAGCTGGACCGGCGTACCGCTGGAGGCGAAGTTCTTCTTCCAACTCGTCTTCGCCGCCACCGCCGCGACCATCGTCAGCGGCGTGGTCGCCGAGCGGATCAAGTTCCTCTCGTTCATCGTCTTCTCGTTCATCCTCGTGGCCGTCATCTATCCCATCGGCGGCCACTGGGCGTGGGGCGGCGGCTGGCTGAGCGGGATGGGCTTCGTGGACTTCGCGGGATCGACGGTCGTGCACAGCGCCGGCGGTTGGGCCGCGCTCGCCGGCGTCCTGCTCCTCGGGCCGCGCATCGGCAAGTACATGGCGGACGGGTCGGTGCGTGCGATTCCGGGTCACAACATGGGCCTGGCGACCCTCGGCACGCTGATCCTGTGGCTCGGCTGGTTCGGCTTCAATCCAGGCAGCACCATGGCCGCCGACGCCGACGCCATCGCGAAGATCGCGCTGAACACGACGATGGCCGCGGCGGCTGGCGCGCTGGCGGCGACGGCCGTGGCCTGGGTCGCGCTCACCAAGCCCGACCTGAGCATGATTCTCAACGGCACGCTGGCCGGTCTGGTGGCGATCACCGCGCCCTGCGCCAACGTGAACCTGCCGAGCGCGGTGCTCATCGGCGGCATCGCCGGCGTGCTGGTGGTCTACTCGGTCCTCTTCTTCGACAAGGTCAAGGTGGACGATCCGGTCGGCGCGCTCAGCGTCCACCTGGTCAACGGCGTCTGGGGCACGCTGGCGGTGGGGCTCTTTGCCACCGAGGGCGGCCTGTTCTTCGGCGGCGGCGCCAGCATGCTGCTCACACAGCTCATCGGGGTGGCCGGCTTCGGGGCAATGGCCTTCACGCTGAGCCTGGTCGCCTGGTTCGTGCTGAAGGTCACCCTGGGCATTCGGGTGAGCGCGGCGGAAGAGGCGGAGGGCCTCGATATGGGCGAGCACGGGATGGATGCGTATCCCGGCTTCGTGCCCACGCAGGACGCGCGGGCGGAAATCATCTAAGTGCGGCATGTGCGGCGGCGCAGAGGCGCCGCCGCGTTCCCATCATCCTCAGGAGGACCGAAAGATGTTCTTGACTCGTGCAGCGCGTTACGGATTCCCGGCACTCGTGACCCTTCTCCTCGTGGCGGTGACGGCGGCGCCGGCGATGGCGCAGGAGGCCCCGGCCAGCTCGCCCGTCGTGGCGGTCAGCGGCGGGATCGATTTCGTGAACACCTACATGTTCCGTGGCATCCGGCAGAACAGCAGCGGCCTGGCGACCTGGCCGTACTTCGACCTCGGGGTGGCCGCGTTCGAAGGCGAGGGCGCGCTGAAGAAGGTCAGCTTCAATCTGGGATCGTGGAACAGCGCGCATTCCGATCCCGGCGGCTGGTACGAGTCCGACGTGTACGGCACGCTCGGCCTCGCATTCGGGGGCGGCGTCAGCCTGGGCACGACCTACACGTCGTATACCAGCCCGGACGACCGCTTTACGCACGTGAAGGAGCTGGCCGTCAAGCTGGCCGTTGACGACAGCGCCTATCTCGGCGCCGGGGCGCTCAAGCCGTACGCGCTGTTTGCGTTCGAGATGGGGGCCGAGCCGGGCAAGTACCAGGCCGACGGCGGCAGCAAGGCAGGCCGGTACCTCGAGCTGGGCGTGGCGCCCGGCGTGAGCGGCGCCAGGGCGTCGCTCGCCGTTCCCGTCAAGCTGGGGCTGAGCGTCGGCAACTACTACGAGCTCGACGGCGTCGACAGCACGTTCGGGTTCTTCAGCGCGGCGGGGATTGTGACCGTTCCGCTCGGCTCGCATTGGAACGTCCATGGCGGCGCCGAAGTCCAGGCGCTCGGCGACGCGACAAAGGCGCTCAACGGCGGCGACGGCGAGAGAGTCGTCGGCTCGATTGGGCTCGGATTCGCCTACTGACGCGGATCGCACGTTGATGTGGCGCGAACCCTGTTGGGTTCGCGTGGAGGTGCGGATGTCACGGACTCGCTCGGCATGGAACTGGGGAGCAGGGATAGCTGTTGCGTCGATTCTCCTGGCGTTCGTCGCGGCTCCGGCCGCGGCGCAGGAGCCGCCGGATCCGAATCCCGGCAGCCTGACGCTGACGGCGAGCATGGACTTTCTGAATGCGTACATGTTCCGCGGAATCCGCCAGGACGACACGGAAGTCATCATGTGGCCGGCGGCGGACCTGGGGATTGCCGTCTATTCGGGCGACGGAGGGGTGAAGAGCGTTGGCGTGAACGTCGGCACCTGGAACAGCCTGCACACGGGCGCGGCGGGCAGCGACGGCCCGAGCGGCAAGCTGTGGTACGAGGGCGACTTCTACGCGACGCTCGGACTCGGGTTGGGCGGCGGGGTTGGCGTGTCGACGACGTATACCGCCTACACCAGCCCGAACAACCTGTTCAGCACGGTCAAGGAGATCGCGTTCAAGCTGGGCGTGGACGACTCGGTCTACCTCGGGGCCGCTGCGCTCAAGCCGTATGCGCTGCTCGCGCGGGAGCTCGACACGGCACCGGGCCTCGGCCAGGCGGACGCCGGGCTGAACGCGGGGACATATCTGGAGTTCGGCGTGGCGCCAGGCTGGGCCGGGGAGGCGGCCAGTCTGGCGTTTCCGCTGAAGGTGGGGCTCAGCGCCGGCGATTATTACGAACTTGCCGGCGCTGACCACACATTCGGGTACTTCAGCGTCGCCGGGATCGCGACGGTGCCGCTCGGAGGGACCACCAGCTTCGGCGCGTGGAATCTTCATGGCGGCGTCGAATTTCAGGCGCTCGGCGAGACCACGGAGGCGATCAACGGCGACGGCCACAAAGTGATCGGCTCAATCGGGATTGGACTCGCCTACTGAGCGGCGCCCGTCTGGAGGCGGGGGATCGCCGCGTGTGGAAGGTATCCCACTGCGGGGCGCCCCCGCCTCCCGCCGGACCGGCCGCCCGAGGCACCGACGTATGATTGGGGCGGCTTCACGGAGAGATGCACCGGACATGTCGCTGACCGGGCCTGACGCCGGTTCGACGCTCAGGGCCGCCCTGGAAGCCGCTCGCGAAGACCTGCGTCAGGAGATCGCCCGCGGCGACGGGGGCCGGGCCGCCCTCCAGGCGCATGCGACGCGCGTCGACGAGCTGCTCCAGCAGCTGTATGTCGAGGCGGGCGTTCCCGATCGGCCGGTTGCCATCATCGCGCTCGGCGGCTACGGCCGCCGGCACCTGTCGCTCCATTCGGATATCGACCTGCTCGTGCTGTTCGGCGGCCGCATCGGGCCGTCGGAAGAGCGGTTCCTCCGCTCGTTCCTGCACCCGCTCTGGGATCTCGGGGTGGTGGTGGGCCATCAGGTCCGCGAGCTCGACGAATTCGCCGACCTCGAGACCGACAACCCCGAGTTCCTGCTCGCGCTCCTCGATGCCCGGCTCGTGGCCGGCGCCGCCGCCCTGTTCGATCGCCTCCAGGCGATGTTCCATCAGCCGACGACCCATGCCTACATCCTGCGCTCGCTGCTGGAGCTCGTGGAAGAACGGCACGCGCGGTTCAACGACACGCTGTATCAGCTGGAGCCTGACGTGAAGGAAGCGCCCGGCGCGCTCCGCGACGTCATGGCGGCGCGCACGATCGCGATGCTGACCGATCCGGTCCTGCTGCGGCGGGGCCCGGCGGATCCCGGCCGGTTCGAGGACGCGGAGGACTTGCTCCTTCGCGTGCGCTCCGTGCTGCATCTGGAAAGCGGGCGGAACCACAACGTGCTGAGTCACGAGCTGCAGGAGCACACCGCCGCGGTGCTTGGCTACGCGGGCGCGGAGCCGCGCCAGCGCGTCGAGCGGCTGATGAGCGACTATTTCCGCCATGCGCGCACGGTCGGCCGGACGCTCGAATGGGTGCGCCGCGCCGCGCCCGTGCCGGTCGGTCCGAATCTCGGGCTCTCACGCGACGGCATCCGCTTTCTCGACCCCGTACGCGCCGCCGCGGCGCCGGCGTCCTGGATCGGCGCCTTCCAGGCCGCCCTCGAGGCGAACACCGAGGTGACCGACGAGGCGCTCTCGTGCATTCAGCAGCACGCGGAGCGCTACCGGCCCGACGACTTCACGCCGGAACCGCGCGACCGGGCCGCGCTCCTGCGCCTCTTCAGGCCGCGCCCGGGGCTGTACGCGCGGCTGTCCCAGATGCACGACTGCGGGCTGCTCGGCCGCATCTTTCCCGAGTTCGATGCGGTCGCGTGGCGGGTGGTGCGTGACTTCTACCACAAGTACACCGTCGACGAGCACACGCTGCTCACCATCCGGAATCTCGAGCGGCTCGTCCAGACGGATGCGCCCGAGCGTCAGCGCTTCAAGGCCGTCGCCGCGAGCCTGCCGTCGCTGGAGCTCCTGGTGCTCGCGCTGCTGCTGCACGACGTCGGCAAGTGGCGCGACGACGAGCATGCGCCCGAGAGCGTGCGCATGGCGGCCGAGGCGCTCGATCGGCTGCAGGTGCCGCCGGAGGCGCGCGAGACGGTGCTCTTTCTGATCCGCCATCACCTCCAGATGTCGATGGTCGCCTTCCGCCGCGACACCGAGGACCCGGAGGTCGTCCGCGAGTTCGCGCGTCTGCTCGGGACCGAGGATCGGCTGAAGCTGCTCTGCCTGATGACGCTGGCCGACATCGAGGCCGTCAGCCCCGAAACGCTCACGCCGTGGAAAGAGGAGCTCATCTGGCGGCTGTACGTCGACACGTACAACCATCTCACCCAGCGGTACGGCGATGAGCTGATCGGCCGCAACGCGGCCGGACTCGGCGAATTGCTCACCTGGCGCCCCCACGACCTGTCCGAGGCGGAGATCATCGGCTTCGTCGAGGGGCTGCCGCAGCGATACCTCCAGCTGTTCTCCCGCGACGCGATCTACCGCCACGTCCGGCTCGCGCGCGACATTGGCCCCGACGAGGTGCACCTCTCGCTCGAGCAGACAGACGGCGTCTGGACGCTCGCCGTCGTGACGCTCGACAAGCCGTTTCTCTTTTCCAACATCTGCGGCGTGCTCTCGTCGTTCGGCATGAATATTCTGCGCGGCCAGGCGCTCACCAACTCGAACGGTCTCGTGCTCGACGTGTTCCAGTTCATCGACGATGAGCGGTTTCTCGCGATGAACCCGGACGCGCATGGCCAGGTGCTGCACGTGCTCCAGGATGTCGTGTCGGGCCACGCCGACGTGACAACGCGGCTCCGGGGACGCGAGCGGAGCGTCCTGCAGTGGCGGGGCGCGCCGCGCGTAGCGCCGGTCGTGCGCGCCGACAATACGGCCTCGGGCCGCTACACGATCCTCGACATCGTGGCCGGCAACGCGCTCGGCCTGCTGTATCGAATCAGCCGGGTCATCTCGCAGCATGGCTGCGACGTCGACCTCGTGCTCATCTCCACGGAAGGGGAGAAGGCGATCGACGTGTTCCACATCACCAAGGCGGGGATCAAACTGGACGAGGCGGAGCAGCGCGCGCTGACCTCCGACCTGCAAGGCACATTGGAGGGCACGCTATGAAGCTGATCAAGAGTATCGTCCGTCCGAACAAGGTGGACGAGGTCAAGGACGCGCTGGCCAGGCTGAACATTGCCGGTATGACCGTCACGGAAGTGCGCGGCCACGGCAAGCAGAAGGGACACACCGCGATCTATCGCGGCAAGGAGTACAACGTCAGCCTGCTGCCGAAGATGGAGGTCGAGGTCGTCGTGGCCGACGCGCTGGCCGATGAGGCGATCAAGGCCATCGTCGACGCCGCCCGCACGGGAGAAATCGGGGATGGGCGCGTGTTCGTGTTCCCGGTCCTCGAGAGCTACCGTATCCGCACCGGCGAGAGGGAAGTCTAGGGGACGGCTTGTGTAATATACGCCTGGCCATTCCGTCCGTATTCCGGCGCGGCCAGGACGCCGCACACGGCATTTCATCACACTGAGGTGATGCATGAATCAAGCTGACACAGCATGGATGTTGATCTCGACCGCGCTGGTGCTGTTGATGACCCCGGCGCTGGCGTTCTTCTACGGCGGGCTGGTGCGCTCCAAGAACGCGCTGAACACGATGATGATGAGTTTCATCTCGCTCGGGTTCGTCGGCGTGCTCTGGGCGCTGATCGGATACTCGCTGGCGCTGTCGGCGGGGAATAACTGGATCGGCGACCTCTCCCTCGGCTTCCTGAACGGCGTCGGGCTCGACGCCGCGGGTGCGATCGTGCCGATCACGATCCCGCACGCCCTGTACATGGCGTTCCAGGCGACGTTCTGCATCATCACCGCGGCGCTCATTTCCGGCGCGATTGTCGAGCGCATGCGCTTCTCCGCCTACCTCACGTTCATCTCGTTGTGGTCGGTCGTCGTATATGCGCCGCTGGCGCACTGGGTATGGGGCGGGGGCTGGCTGGCCGACATGGGCGCGTGGGATTTCGCCGGCGGCACCGTCGTGCATGTGAACGCCGGAGCGGCGGCGTTCGTGGCGGCGTTCGTCGTCGGCAAGCGGTCCGAGTACCGCGCGTCGACGCTGCTTCCGCACAGCGTGCCGCTTGTGCTGCTCGGCTCCGGGCTGCTCTGGTTCGGGTGGTTCGGCTTCAACGCCGGCAGCGCGCTCGCCGCCAGTCCCATCGCGGGCCTGGCCTTTGTGACCACGATGCTGGCGCCCGCGGCCACCCTCGTGGTCTGGACGTTCCTCGACCTGTGGCGGTCGGGCAAGCCCACGGCCGTGGGTGCCGCGACGGCCATCGTCGTCGGGCTTGTGGCGATTACGCCGGCCGCCGGCTTCATCAGCCCGCTCAACGCGATCTTCCTCGGCGCCATCGCCGCGGTCCCCAGCTATTTCGCGTTGATCATCCGCGCCAAGACGTCCCTGGACGATTCGCTGGACGTGGTCGCGGCCCATGGCGTGGGCGGCACCGTGGGCGCGCTCCTGACCGGCGTGTTCGCCGAGCGCAGCGTCAACGGCGTGTTCGACGGCCTCATCGCCGGCAATCCGGGGCAGGTCCTGATCCAGGGCGCGGCGGTGCTCACGGCGATTGTCTACAGCGGCGTCATGAGCTTTATCCTGTTGAAGGCCATCAGTATCGTGCTTCCGCTGCGCGCCACCGCCGACGACGAGAGTGTCGGGCTCGACATCACGCAGCACGGGGAAGAAGCGTACATGCACGTTGGCGGCGCATCGGCGCGCACTCACCTGTAGCAGCCGGCGCTGATACCGGCATGGTCTGGAGGGACTCGTATGAAGCTGATCAAGAGCATCGTCCGCCCCAATAAGGTCGACGATGTCAAGGATGCACTGGCCACGCTGAACATCTCGGGCATGACGGTCACGGAGGTGCGCGGCCACGGCAAGCAGAAGGGCCATACCGCCATCTACCGCGGCAAGGAATACAACGTCAGCCTGCTTCCGAAGATGGAGATCGAGATTGTCGTCGCCGACAACCTCGTGGAGGAGGCGATCAAGGCGATCGTGCAGGCGGCGCGAACCGGCGAGATTGGCGACGGTCGGGTCTTCGTCTTCCCGGTGCTCGAAAGCTACCGGATCAGGACGGGCGAGAGGGAGAGCTGACGGGCCATCGGATCACGACAGGGCGTCGCCGCTGAGCGCCATCGCGGCCGCCAGCGCGGCGGCCAGCAGGAGGTACAGGCCCAGAAGCGTCAGGGCGATGCCGCGTGCGGGGCGGCGGTACAGGACCGAGACGCCGATCGCCAGGACGAGGATCCACCAGACGACGAAGAGATCGACGATTCCGAACAGGCGCGCGAGCGGCGACGCTTCATCCAGCGTCGTGACGAGCATCCCGAGCGTGAGCGGACTGGCCAGGGTCTCGCGCCCGTAGGCGAGGACGACCGCGACGATCTGGCGGAGCATCAGAACGACGCCGGCATGCGCGACGACCGCGAGCACGTGCCGGAATCCGGCATTCCCCGGTGACCCGAAGGCCGCGCGGATAGCGGCGGCCACGCCCAGCGCAAGGACAGGCCCCATCGCCAGCGAGCTGGCCAGGGCGTATGCCGCGCCCTGGTCGCTCGCCGCCGCGAGGGCGGCGTAAGTGGCGTCGTCGACCCGCTGGCCGAACGCGACGGCCGTCCGCTCCCATTGATCGAGCAGCGCCAGGCGGCCCACCTCTGTCTCGAACACGGCGGCCGCCGTCGCCGCGGTGACGGCACACGTCAGGGTCAGCACGCCGGCCCAGCGTGGCGCCGCCGCGACCGCCTCGAAGGTGCGGCGCGGCGAGCGGACGACGCCGAGCATCCTGGCGGCCAGCGATTCCCCGATCGTCACTCGACCTCCTGAAAAATGGGGTCGGGAGTCATTTTTCGAGGACACTGTGCCGATCCGATCCCGAGTGTCCTCGAAAAACGACCTCCGACCCCTTACGATAGCGCGATGGGGTCCGATCGCTTCACGGTGTGCCTGACCGCGGCCGTCCTGTGGCTGACGGGAGCGCCGGCGACCGCCGGCGCACAGGTGGCGGAATCGGTGGGCACCCGCGCCCTCGGGATGGGAGGCGCGTTTGTCGCGGTGGCGTCCGACAGCAGCGCGACGTGGTGGAATCCCGCCGGCCTGGCTGCGGGGCCTTTCCTCGACATGGCGCTGGCGCGGGCGAAGGTCGAAACGGGGGAGGGAACGGCCGCCTGGCGGCATACGACCTCCTGGTTTGCGCTGGCGACGCCGCCCGTCGGCATTTCGTATTACCGCTTTCGCATCACAGACATACAGCCATCCGGGCCTACAGCCGCAGGGGGCGGAGACCGAGAAGATAGAGCGGCGGGAGTGCCGGTCCGTTCGTTGTCGGCAAGCCATCTGGGTGTAACGCTGGTCCAGACACTGATTGCCGGAGTACATGCGGGCGCGACCCTCAAGTACGTGCGAGGGACGGTCCATGCGGGGCGCAGCGGCGCGGGGATGAGCACGACCTCGGATCTCCTGGATGCGGGCGAGGCGCTGCAGGACGGCGACGCCGACAGCCGGTTCGATGTCGATGCTGGGCTTCTGGCAGTGGCGGGCCCGGTGCGGCTCGGGGCCCGGATCCGCAACGCGCTCCAGCCGGCATTTGAGGGGATGCGCCTGCCGCGGCAGACGCGTGTGGGCGTGGCGTTCGATCCGGAGGCGCTGACCGGCGTGCCGCTGACGGTGGCGCTTGATGCCGATGTCGTCACCTACGAGACCGCGTCCGGGCCGCGGCGGGTGGTTGCGGCCGGCGCCGAGCAATGGTTCCTGGCACGGCGGCTCGGCGTGCGTGCCGGCGGGCGCTTCAATACGACCGGCGCCCGCGAGCGGAGCGCCACCGCCGGCGCCAGCGTTGCCGTGCGGTCCGGGCTCTATGTCGAGGGGCACGCCGTCCGCGGCGGCTCGGCCGACGAACGCGGCTGGGGCATTGCCGCCCGTGTGTCGTTTTAATCTGCGATGGCCGTCCGAATAGGCGAACTGCTTCTCAAGGAGAAGCGCATCACCGTCGAGCAGCTCCAGGAGGCGCTGAATCATCAGCGCCAGCACGGGGGGAAGCTCGGGTTGAACCTGGTGAAGCTCGGGTTCGTCAAGGACTCGGATATCACGGCGCTCCTGAGCAAACAGTACGGCGTGCCGTCCGTCTCGCTCGCCGATTTTTCCGTCGACCCGTCGGTCGTCAAGCTCGTGCCGCCGGAAACTGCCCGGAAGTACCAGATTGTGCCGCTGGCCCGCGCGGGCGCCACGCTCACGATCGCGATGACCGATCCGACCAACGTCTTCGCGATGGACGACATCCGCTTCATGACCGGCTACAACGTGGAGCCGGTCGTGGCGTCGGAGATCGCGGTGCTGGAGGCGATCCAGCGGTACTACGGCAAGGCGTCCGGCAACGGCGCTGCTCCGACGAGCGCGCTGGAGCTGGCGAGCCAGGCGCTCGAACAGCTGCCGGCCACCGCGGAGGCCGAGAACGTCGAGGTGCTCGACGATCTCGAGGAGATCAGCCCCGAGATGCTCGCCAGGCAGGGCGAGGAGGCGCCGATCATCAAGCTGGTGAACGTGCTGCTGATGTCGGCGATTCAAAAGGGCGCCAGCGACATTCACATCGAGCCGTACGAGAAGGAAGTGCGGGTTCGATACCGGATCGACGGGCTGCTCTACAACATCATGTCGCCGCCCATGAAGTTCCGCGACGCGATCACGTCGCGGATCAAGATCATGGCGAAGCTCGATATCTCGGAGAAGCGGCTGCCGCAGGACGGCCGCATCAAGATCCGGTTTCAGGACAACGGCCTGCCGAAGGACATCGACTTCCGCGTGTCCTGTCTGCCGACGCTGTTTGGCGAGAAGATCGTCATGCGTCTGCTCGACAAGGACAAGCTGATGCTCGACATGACGAAGCTCGGGTTCGAGAGCGAGCCGCTCGCGAGGTTCGAGGCGGCCATTCTGAAGCCGTGGGGCATGGTGCTGGTCACCGGGCCGACCGGATCCGGCAAGACGAACACGCTCTATTCGTCCATCTCCCGCATCAACACGACCGAGACCAACATCATGACGGCGGAGGACCCGGTCGAGTTCAACCTGACCGGCATCAATCAGGTACAGGTCCGCGAGACCATCGGGCTCACGTTCGCGGCGGCGCTCCGCAGCTTCCTGCGGCAGGACCCCAACATCATCCTGGTCGGCGAGATCCGCGACTTCGAGACCGCCGAGATTGCGATCAAGGCGGCCCTCACGGGCCACCTGGTGCTCTCCACGCTGCACACCAACGACGCGCCGAGCACCGTGAACCGGCTGATGAACATGGGGATCGAGCCGTTTCTGGTGGCCAGCTCGCTCAACCTGATCTGCGCGCAGCGGCTGGTGCGGCGGATCTGCAAGCACTGCGTCGAGCCGTGCCCCACGCCGGTGCCGGCGCTGGTGCAGGCTGGCTTCTCGTCGGAAGACGCGCAGACCGTCGTCCCCCAGCGCGGCAAAGGCTGCGACAAGTGCAACAGTACGGGATTCAAGGGGCGCGTCGGTCTCTACGAGGTCATGGAAGTGACCGACGAGCTCCGCGAGCTGATTCTGGTCGGCGCGTCGGCGCTCGAGCTGCGGCGCAAGGCGATGGAGGACGGGATGATCACGCTGCGCCAGAGCGGGCTGCGCAAGGTGAAGGACGGCGTGACCACGATCGATGAGGTCGTACGGGAGACGATGAAATAAATCCCAAATCCCAAACTCCAAATCCCAAGACGCACCCAGGGCATTTTGGGATTTGGGATCTGGGATTTGTCGAGAGGGCATAGATGACATTACCCGAGCTGCTGCAGAAAGTCGTGGAACTGGACGGATCGGACCTGCATCTGGCGACGCGGACGCCGCCGCAGATCCGCGTGCACGGCCACCTCGAGCGGCTCGACGGGCCGGATCTGACGCCGGCCGACACCAAGCAGCTGGCCTACAGCGTGCTGACCGACGCGCAGAAGAAGCGCTTCGAGGAGACCCTCGAGCTCGATTTCTCCTTCGGCATCCAGGGGGTCGGACGGTTCCGCTGCAACCTGTTCCACCAGCGCGGCGCCGTGGGTGCGGTGTACCGGCTGATCCCCGAGCGCATCCGCTCGTTCCAGGAGCTCGGCCTGCCGGCGGTGCTGGCGACCCTGGCGGAGAAGCCGCGCGGCCTCATCCTCGTCACCGGCCCGACCGGGAGCGGCAAGTCGACCACGCTGGCCGCGATGGTCGACAAGATCAACAAGGAGCGGCACGACCACATCCTGACGATCGAGGACCCGATCGAATTCGTCCACCAGCATCAGAACTGCCTCGTCAACCAGCGCGAGGTGCACTCCGACACCCAGAATTTCGGCAACGCGCTTCGCGCGGCGCTCCGCGAAGATCCCGACATCGTGCTGATTGGCGAGATGCGCGACCTCGAAACGGTGGAATCGGCGCTGCGCATCGCCGAGACCGGCCATCTGACGTTCGGCACGCTGCACACCAATTCCGCGTCGCAGACGATCAACCGCATCATCGACATCTTTCCGGCGCACCAGCAGAGCCAGATCCGGACGCAGCTGTCGCTCGTCCTCGAAGGGGTCGTCTGCCAGGCGCTCTGTCCCAAAATCGGGGGCGGCCGGGTCGTGTCGCTCGAGATCCTGATCCCGACGCCGGCCATCCGGAACCTCATTCGCGAGGACAAGGTGCATCAGATCTACTCCTCGATGCAGACGGGGCAGGAGAAGTACGGGATGCAGACGGCGAATCAGTCGCTCGCCACGCTCCATCAGCGGAAGCTGATTACGCTCGAGACGGCGATGGAGAAGTCCTCGAACCGCGAGGAGCTGCAGGACATGATCAACCGCGGGACCGGGGTCGTGGCAGGCGCGGGGCTCGGGCGCCCCGGCACCCCACCAGTACGCCCCGGGATGGGACGGTAGGGTATGGCGACTTTCGCATACAGCGGGCGGGCGCGCGGCGGGCAGGTCGTGAACGGCGAGTTCATGGCCGACACCATCGATGCCGCCGTCGCGGCCCTTCGGCGCGAGCAGATCCTGGTCACGAAGATCAATCCCGTGAAGGACAAGCGGGCGGAGGCGCGCCGCAAGGTCGGGACCCGGTCGGTGAAGGCCAAGGACCTGGCCGTCTTCACGCGGCAGTTCTCCGTGATGATCGGCGCGGGCCTGCCGCTCGTGCAGTGCCTGGAGATCCTCGGCACCCAGGCCGAGGACAAGAAGTTCGGCGAGGTGATCCTGGCGACGCGCGCCGACGTCGAGGCGGGCGCGTCGCTGGCCGACGCGATGAAGAAGCACCCCAAGGTGTTCGACTCGCTCTTCACCAACATGATTGCCGCCGGCGAGGCGGGCGGCATCCTCGACGCGATCCTCAAGCGCCTGGCCACCTACATTGAGAAGAACGTCAAGCTGAAGAGCCAGGTCAAGTCGGCGATGGTCTATCCGGTGGCGGTCATCGTGATCGCGACGGTTGTCGTGGCCGCGATCCTGTGGAAGGTGATTCCCACCTTCGCCTCGCTCTTTGCGGGGCTCGGCGCCGACCTTCCGCTGCCGACCCGGATCGTGATTGCGCTCAGCGATTTCCTCGTGGCGTACATGCCGGTCATTATCGGCACCATCGTGGCCATCTCCTTCGCCCTCCGCGCGTACTACCGGACCGTGGGCGGCCGCATGATGATCGACCGGCTGGTCCTGAAGATGCCGGTGCTCGGAATGCTCATGCGGAAGATTGCGGTGGCCCGCTTCTGCCGGACGCTGTCGACGCTGCTCGCGTCGGGCGTGTCGATTCTCGAGGCGCTCGACATCACGGCGCGGACGGCCGGCAACGCGGTCGTCGAGCAGGCGCTCTTCGCCACGCGCAAGAGCATCGAGGGAGGCGACACGGTGGCCGGGCCGCTACGCCAGACCGACGTCTTCCCGCCGATGGTCGTGCAGATGATCGGCGTGGGCGAGGCGACGGGCGCGCTCGACACGATGCTCGCCAAGATCGCCGACTTCTACGAGGACGAGGTCGACGTCGCGGTGGCGGGGCTGCTCACGCTGCTCGAGCCGCTGATGATTTCGCTGCTCGGCGGCGTCGTCGGCGGCATCGTGATCGCGATGTATCTGCCGATCTTCAGCCTGATCAGCCAGCTGACGGGGGGCTAGTACGAATCTCCGTGCGCGCGTGGCCGCGCTCATTGCCGTCCGCCTGGTGGTCAGCACACTGCTGCTCGGCTCGGCGACGCTCATCGAGCTGAACCGGCCCGGCGCGCTGCCGGTCGACCCGTTCTTTCTGCTGATCGGCGTGACCTACGCCGTCAGCATCGTCTACATCTGGACGCTGCGGGTCATCGAGCGGTTTCCCTGGCTGGCCGATCTGCAGCTGGCCGTCGATGTCCTCCTGGTCACCGGGTTCATCGGCCTGACCGGCGGGATCGTCAGCTACTTCTCGTCGCTGTACTTCCTGCCCATCATCGCCGCGAGCACGCTCAGCTTCCGGCGTGGCGCGCTGTACATCGCCCTGCTCAGCGCGCTGCTGTACATCGGGCTGGTCACGGCACAGTACGTTGGCGCACTTCCCGACTGGCTGGGCGGTAGCTCGCTCCCGTTGCCGCTGGGACGGTTCGCCCAGTACACGCTGGCCATCAATATTTTCGGCTTTGTTGCCGTCGCGCTCCTCTCAGGGTCGCTGGCGGAGCGCCTGCGGTCGGCCGACGTCCGCCTCGAGCACGCCTCCCACGAGATCGCCGACCTCCGCGCGTTCAACGAGTACGTGATCGACGGTCTCCTGAGCGGCCTGATCACCACCGACGCCCAGGGCCGCATCCTGACGTTCAACCGCGCCGCGGCCTCGATCACCGGCATTCCGCCCGAGCAGGCGGCCGGCCAGGACGCCGGCGAGGTCCTGCAGCTGCCCGACACGTTCCGGGCGCGGCTGGCCACGCTCGTGCAGACGCGCAGCCTCCGCCTCGAGTTCGAGTACCGGACCGGCGACGGCCGGACGCTGGACATCGGTCTGATGGTGACGATGATTGCGCTGCCCAACGGCCGCAGCGGGTATCTCTTCACCTTTCAGGACGTCACCGAGCTGCGGCGACTCGAGCGCAACGCGCGCCTGCAGCAGCGGCTTGCCGCGGTCGGAGAGATGGCGGCCGGCATCGCCCATGAGATCCGCAACCCGCTCGCGGCGATGTCAGGGTCGATGCAGGTGCTGCGGCAGGAGCTGCCGCTCAGCGACGAGCAGCGGCAGCTCATGGACATCGTGCTGCGCGAGTCGGATCGCCTCAACGACACCATCCGATCGTTTCTGGCCTACGCGCGGCCGCAGAAGTTTTCCGTGGCGCGGCTCGACCTGCGGACGGTCGTGCAGGATGCGGCGGTGCTGCTGCGCAACAGTTCCGAGGCGCACGCGGACCATGTGGTCGATATGGACGTCCCTGCCGAGCCGGTCTGGTACGAGGCGGACGAGAATCAGATCCGGCAGATCGTCTGGAACATCGCGAGCAACGGCCTGCGTGCCATGCCCCACGGCGGCCGGCTCGTGCTCTCGGTGGAGCTGGATGCGGCGCACGCGCAGGACGAGGTCGTGCTCGGCGTCCGGGATCAGGGCCACGGCATTCCCGCCGAGGAGCTCGACAACATCTTTCAGCCGTTCCGCAGCTCGTTTGACCGCGGCACCGGCCTGGGGCTCGCCATCGTGCACCGGATCGTCACCGACTACGGTGGCGTGATTCAGGTGTCCTCGACGGTGGGCGTCGGCACGACTGTCCGCGTGCGGCTGCCGATCCGGACGCTGCCGGCGGTCGAGCCGGCCGCGGCTCCGGGCAGCCGCAGCGAGGGAGGGGCCGCGTGAGCGCGCCGAAACCCGGGACGATCGGCGAGCCGCCGCAGGCGCCGGTATCGGCCGCCAGGCCGCGCATTCTCATCGTGGACGACGAGCCCTCGATGCGCGAGATGCTGGGCATCGTCATGCGCCGCGACGGCTATGACGTCGTCGTAGCGGGGAGCGGGAAGGATGGGATCGCGCGGCTCGAGGCGGAGTCATTCGACCTGCTGCTGTCGGACATCCGGATGCCCGACCTCGGCGGCGTCGACGTGCTGCGCGCCGCCAAGACGATCAACCGCGATCTCGTCGTGTTCATGATGACCGCCTTCGCATCGACGGAGACGGCCGTGGAGGCGATGCGGCTGGGCGCGGTCGACTACCTGATCAAGCCGTTCAGCATGGACGAGCTGCGGCTCAAGGTCCGCCGGCAGCTCGACGCCCGCCGGCTCCGCGAGGAGAATCTCCTGCTCAAGCGCGCGCTCAAGACGCGCCACGAGTTCTCGAGCATCCTCGGCCGCAGCGATGCGATGCAGCAGGTGTTCACCACGATTCAGACCATCGCCGTCACGAGCAGCACCGTGATGATCACCGGCGAGTCAGGGACGGGCAAGGAGCTCGTGGCGCGCGCGATTCATTTCAACTCGCTGCGCCGCGACCGGCCGTTCGTGGCGTTGAATTGCGGCGCGGTGCCGGAGACGCTGCTCGAGTCCGAGCTCTTCGGCCACATGCGCGGCGCCTTTACCGGCGCCCACGCGAACAGGAAGGGGCTGATCGAGGCCGCAGAGGGAGGGACGATCTTTCTCGACGAGATCACCGAGATGCCGCCCTCGATGCAGGTGAAGCTGCTGCGCGTGCTGCAGGAGCGCCGGTTCAGGCGGCTCGGCGGCACTGAAGAGGTGCTGGCGAACGTCCGCGTGATTGCCGCGACGAACCAGGATCTTCCGGTGAGCGTTACGGAGGGACGGTTCCGCGAGGACCTCTTCTATCGGCTCAACGTGCTCTCGATCCGGCTGCCGGCCCTGCGCGAGCGCGTCGAGGACATTCCGCTCCTGGCGGAACACTTCCTTCAGCAGTTCACCGCGCAGATGGGCAAGCGCGTACGCACGATTTCCGCCGACGCGCTCCGGCTCCTGCAGGAGCATCCCTGGCGCGGCAACGTGCGGGAGCTGCAGAACGCCATCGAGCGCGCGGTCGCCCTCGAGCAGACCGAGGCGATTCTCCCTGAGAGCCTGCCAGACGACGTCCGCCGAGGCGGCGCGCCCGGCGCGAAGGGATCGGGCGGGCGGCCGCTGCCCGAATTGGGCGAGGGGTTCGATCTGGAGAAGCGCGGCGAGGAGTTCTACCGGCACTACATCACGCTCGCGCTCGAACGCGCCGGAGGCGTGCAGGTCAAGGCCGCCGAGCTCCTGGGAATGAGCTTCCGATCGTTCCGGTACTACGTGAAGAAGTTCAAGCTACGCTGACATTAATTGGCGCGCAGGCCTGACAAAATTTGTCAGTTTCGGCCTCCTCCAACGGCGCGCTCAAAATCGTCGAGTTCGTAAGTCACTGTAAAGTCACAGCTTACAGCCATCTCTGGACCTCGTCTATTGCGGCACGCCGGTTGCGGTAGGGCGGGCGCCAGGCGAGAGCCGGGCGGAATCCAGTTAGACGGAGTTGGCAGTTGACGGTTGGAGCGATACGCCAACTGTCACCTTCTGTGAGGAGCGAGCGACCAATGAAGACAATGAACGACAACAAGGGCTTTACGCTGATCGAGCTGCTGATCGTCGTGGCGATCATCGGCATCATCGCGGCGATCGCGGTGCCGGGCCTGCTGCGTGCGCGCATGTCGGGCAACGAGGCATCGGCGATTGGTTCGACACGGACCATCACCAGCGCCGAGGCGACGTTTGCATCGAGCTGTGGCGGAGGCGGCTATGATGTCACCGCTGCCGCCGCCGGGTTATCAACGCCTCCGATCGCTGGCAGCCCCGCCTTCATTCCGGCTGATTTGACGGCCGCGTTTGCCGGAACGCCGAAGAGCGGTTACGACTTCGTCCTTGCCGATGGCCCTGCTGGTACGCAGGTGCTCGCCGCCGACATATGCGGGGGCGCTGCGGGGGCGACCTCGACCCAGTTCTTTGCGACCGCCGCGCCGAATGTTCCAGGCACAACCGGCACGAGGTATTTCGGGACCGATGAATCGGGCCAGATTCGTCAGGATACTCAGGCGCCCATTGCCGCCATCGGGGACGGCCAGGCGCTTCAGTAAGCACCGAAGGCCACAGGGCTTAGGATTCAGGCCCCAGGCTGCAGGATCACTCAGGGCTCTCGAGGCCTGAGCCCTGGGGCCTGGGGCCTGTTTTTGTTGTAGGATGCGTCAGAAACAGCCATGAAGACATACGCCCGCGCGCTCATCATCCTCCTGGCGGCGCTTGCCCTTGGCGCATCGGTCGCCTCGCTCTACGTGCACTACCGGCTGGTCGCGGATCCCTCGTATACGAGCTTCTGCGACGTCAGCGAAACCGTGAGCTGCGAGGCGGTGATGACGAGCCGCTACGGCTATCTCTTTGGCATCCCGGTCGCGGCCGGCGGCGCGATCTGGGGGGCGCTCGTGCTGCTGCTGGGGGTGTTTGGGATGAAGCCGGCCCCGGGCCCGGCTAAAGCCGGGCACTACGATCAGGGGTCTGCCAAGGCTGCGGCGGACAAGAAAGCCGGGCACTACGAACAGGCTCGTTCCAAGGCGCCGGCGGACAAGAGCACGGTCGACGACCGGCCGGGCCGGGTCGCCGCTTACATCTTCGTCCTCTCGACGATCGGGCTGGCAGCGGTGCTGTACCTCGGGTACGCGTCGTTCTTCGTGCTGGGGCAGATGTGCCCGCTCTGCCTGGCGATGTATGTGGCGGTGATCGGCCTGTTTCTGGTCTCGGGCGCCGCGGCCTCCGACCTCGGCGGGGTCGCCGGCCGCGTGGGCCCGGATCTCGGGCGGATGACGGCGAGCGGCGCGGGCCTGACCGTGGCGCTCGTCTGGGCTGCCGCGTCGATCGGCCTGCTGGTCTGGTTCCCCGGTGAGCAGTCGGTGTCGGCAAGCGCCCCGATGGCGGAAGCGGTCGCCGCCCCGACCGAAACGCTGGGTGCCGACGAGATCGCCCAGTTCGAAGCATGGCTGGCATCGCAGCCGCGCGTGGACCTTGCGATTCCGTCGAACGGCGCCCGTGTCGTGGTCGCGAAATTCAACGACTACCAGTGTCCCGCCTGCCGCCAGGCCTACATCGCCTACAAGGCGATCCAGCAGAAATACGAGACGCAGCATCCGGGCCAGGTGCTCTTCGCCAACGTGGACTATCCGCTCGAATCCGAGTGCAACAGCGGCGGGATCCACAGCGCCGCCTGCGAGGCGGCCGTCGCCGTGCGGCTCGCGCGCACCCGCAACCGCGGTCCCGAAATGGAAGCCTGGCTGTTCGACAATCAGGACACGCTGACGCGCGATCGGGTGAAGGAAGGGCTCGCCGAGATTGCCCAGGTCACCGACTTCGATGCGCAGTATTCCACCGTGCTCGAGTTGGTCCGCGCCGACGCGCAGCTCGGGCAGAAGCTGAACATCACGGGTACGCCGACGTTCTTCATCAACGGGATCCGGATCGCGTCGACGCTGCGTCCCGCGTATTTCGATGCGGCGATCGAGTACGAGCTCAAAAGGACGTCACAAGGTTCCTGAGGGGCCTGGGGCCTGAGGCCCGGGGCCTTCCTGTCATGGCCGCTATCCGCACGGAAGCGCTCACCAAGCATTACCGCGTCGGCTTCTGGCGTCCGCGTCCCTACGTGGCGCTGGAGGGGCTGACGCTCTCGGTTTCCGAGGGGGAAGTCTTCGGGTGTCTCGGGCCCAACGGCGCCGGCAAGACCACCACGCTCAAGCTGCTCATGCAGCTGATCTATCCGACCTCCGGCTCAGCGGAGATTCTCGGACAGCCCGTGGGGGACGTGAGGATGAAGCGTCGCATCGGCTACCTGCCGGAGAATCCGTACTTCTACGACTATCTGACGGCGGAGGAGCTCCTCCAGTATTTTGCGGGCCTCTTCGGCTACGCGCCCGCCGAGCGCCGGCGCCGGGCCGCCGCGCTCCTCGATCAGGTCGGGATCGGCGCCGAGCGCCGGATGCAGCTGCGCACGTTCTCCAAAGGTATGCTGCAGCGCGTCGGCATTGCGCAGGCGCTCATCAACGACCCGGAAGTCGTGTTCTTCGATGAGCCGATGTCGGGGCTGGACCCGCTGGGGCGGCGCGAGATCCGCCAGGTCATCCTGCAGCTGCGCGAGCGCGGCTGCACCGTCTTCTTCAGCTCGCATGTACTCTCGGATGCCGAAGCGCTGTGCAGCCGGGTGGCCATCCTCGCGTCGGGCCGCCTGGCGGGCGTGGGTCGGCTCACGGATCTGGTGGCGTTTCAGGCGCGCGGCTGGGAGCTGGTCGTGGGCGGCCTGGATGATGCGGCCCTGGCGCACGCGAAGATGACGCAGCTGGTCGTACGGGACACACCGCTTGGGGACCGCCGCTACGCGCTGGAGGTGCCGCTGTCGGTGTCCCCCGAGCGCGCCATCGCGGAGCTCACGGGCCGCGGCGCGAGTCTTGTGTCGATCAACCCGCTGCGCGAGACGCTCGAGGATTATTTCGTCCGGCAGGTCGCCGCCGCGCCCCACGAGCGGGGGTTGGGGACGGGAACCTGACGGGCCCGGCTGAAGCCGGGCACTACGTACGATCTGTGTACGTAGTGCTTGGCTTTAGCCAAGCCAAAGTACGATCTGTGTACGTAGTGCTTGGCTTTAGCCAAGCCAAAGTACGAGCTGTGTACGTAGTGCTTGGCTTCAGCCAAGCCAAAGTACGAGCTGTGTACGTAGTGCTTGGCTTTAGCCAAGCCGAAGTATACGTAGTGTCCGGCTTTAACCGGACCGGCATTCAGATATGCGCGTCATAGGACACGTCGCCGTCAACGTCTTCAAGGAGTCGGTGCGCGACAAGGTGCTGTACAGCCTCGTCGCGTTTGCGGCGCTCCTCATCGGCGTCGCATACCTGATCGGCCAGCTCACGGCCGGGCAGGACGTCAAGATCATCAAGGATCTCGGGCTGGCTGCGATTGCCACGTTCGGGCTGCTGATTGCGGTGTTCATCGGCATCGGCCTCGTCTGGAAGGAAGTGGATCGGCGCAGCATCTACAGCCTGCTCTCGAAGCCGATCCGCCGCCACGAGTTCATCCTCGGCAAGTACGCCGGCCTGTCGCTCACGCTGATCGTGAACGTGGCGATCATGACCCTCGCGTTCTATGCGGTGCTGGCCTACATGAACACGCAGTTCTCCGAGGCGTCCCGCTCGGTGTGGCCCGCTCCGGCCACCGATCCGGGCATGCTGCGCGCGATCGGCCTGATCGTCGTCGAGCTGCTGCTCGTGACCGCCATCGCGCTGTTCTTCTCGACCTTCTCGAGCCCGCTGCTCTCGGCGGGCCTGACGTTCGGGCTGTGGGTGATCGGCCACTTCAACGCCGACCTGCGGAATTTCGAGGCGGTGGTGGAGTCGAAGACCGCCGCATACCTGGCCCGGGGGCTGTACTACGTGCTGCCGAACTTCGCGGCCTTTGACATCAAGACGCAGGTCGTCAACGCCCTGCCGGTGGCGCCGTCGTACCTGGCTGCGACGACGGCCTATGGCCTCGTGTACATCTCGTTTCTTCTCGTCGGGGCCGTCGTCATCTTCTCCAGAAGGGACTTCAAATGAGCGGGCGGCCCGGCTGTCCGGGCGTGGCGCTTGCCGTCATGGCGACCCTGATGGCGGCCGTCATCGGCCTCCAGGCCGTGCACGAGCGTGGCGGCGGCCCTCCCGCGTCCGACGCTCCGGAGTTCCTGTACGTGCGGTCGCCGGAGGCGATGCGGCGGCTGGCCCTGTCCTACCAGTCGCTGGTTGCCGACCTGTACTGGATCCGCGCGGTGCAGCATTACGGCGGCACCCGCCTCTCAGCGAATCCCGACAAACGCTACGAGCTGTTGTACCCGCTGCTGGATCTGACAACCACGCTCGAGCCGCGGTTCAACGTCGCCTATCTGTTCGGGTCGCTCTTCCTGGCCGAGTCGCCGCCCGGCGGCCCCGGCCGGCCGGATTTGGCGATCGCGCTGCTCGATCGAGGCCTGCGGGCGCAGCCATCCAAGTGGGAATTCGCACAGGCCATCGGGTTCGTGCACTACTGGTGGCGCCACGACTACGAGCAGGCGGCCGAGTGGTTTACCCGCGCGGCGAAGTTCCCGAACGCACCGTTCTGGCTCACCACGCTGGCGGCCACGACGCTGGCGGAGGGGGGCAGCCGCGGGTCGTCGCGAATCCTGTGGGAGCAGTTCGCGCGCAGCGCGGAAACAGAGGCGCTGCGCAACGAGGCCGTCCGGCGCCTCCAGCAGCTCGACGCGATGGATCAGATGGACCGCCTCCGCCAGATGGTCGACGCGTACCGGCAGCGGGGCGGTGCGCTGCCCTCAGGCTGGATCGACCTCGTGCGCGCAGGCTACCTGCGTGCACTGCCGGCAGACCCTGCCGGCACGCCGTACGTGCTCCAGGACGGCGCCGTGATGCTGGGTCGCGGCTCGCGGCTCTTTCCGCTGCCGATTGAGCCCCAGCGGCTCGTCCACTAGTGGACAGTCTCAACTGATGCACTACCATTCGCGACAGCCTTTCGACAGCGAATCTGCTGGCCGCGACATCGGAGCGGCCAGTCCCGATTTGGGAAAGACGTACCACTAGATGCCACCCTCGCTCCTGCTCGGCTTCGCGGCAGCAGGGTTCATCGTGGGCAGCTTCCTCAACGTCTGCATTCACCGGCTGCCGCGGCGCGAATCGGTGGTGTGGCCGGGGTCCCGCTGCGCCTCGTGCGGCCGGACGCTGGCGTGGTACGAGAACATCCCGGTTGCCAGCTGGCTCGTGCTGCGGGCGCGCTGCCGCACGTGCGGGGCGCCGATCTCGCCGATCTATCCGCTCGTCGAGACCGCGACCGCCGTGGTGTTTGCGGGCGGCCTCGCCGTCTACGGCCCGACGCCGCTGCTGGCCGTCCGGTTGATGTTCGCCTCGGCGCTCATCGTGCTGTTCGTCATCGACCTGCAGCACCGTATCCTGCCGAACGCGATCACGCTGCCGGGAGCCGCCCTCGGGTTCCTCGCCAGCTGGTTCCTGCCGCCCGGATGGTTCTCGTCGCTTGTCGGCATCGCGGCCGGCGCGGGTATTCCGCTGGCGATTGCCGAGGCCTATCGCCGCGTTCGCGGCCAGGAAGGGCTGGGCATGGGCGACGTGAAGATGCTGGCCATGGTCGGCGCATTTCTCGGCTGGCCTCTCATGATTCTCACACTGGTGATCGCCTCCTTTGCCGGCTCGATCGCCGGCCTTACGCTCCTCGCCTCGGGGAAGGGCACGATGCAGGCGGCGTTGCCGTTCGGGACGTTTCTCGCGCTCGGGGCGCTCGTCGCGGCGGTGGCCGGCAGGCCGATCCTGGCCTGGTATCTTTCGTTTTATTGAGGCGGGTCCGAAAGGACCCGCCCTGCGCATGACTCAGTCCGCCTGCTACCCATGACTCAGTCCGCCTACGTCCTGCTCGGCCTCACCGCCATGGTCGCGGCGCTCGTGGCCGTGCTGACGTTTGCCGTGCTGAAGTTCGTCGCGGGCGCACGGCAGGCCCGCAGGCACCTGCGGGCCGATGGCGGCCCCGAAGGGGACTTCGTGTCTTCGGCCCTCGAGGAGGCGATCGCGCGGCTGAAGCAGCAGGAGGCGGCGATGTCGGCGCGAGCGGTCGCCTCGGAGCGTCTCAGCAGCCAGATCGTCGAAAGCCTCACGGCGGGTCTGCTAGTCGTGGGCGGCACGGGCCGGGTCGAGATCCTCAACCCGGCGGCGCACCGCCTGCTTCGCGTGGGCGCCGCCGAACCGGGCGCCGACTATCGCGACCTGCTCAAAGCCGCGCCGGCGCTCAGGGAGGTAATGGAGGAATGCCTGGCCACCAGGCAACCGATCGTCCGCCGATCGGTGCAGATGGACACTCCCGACGGCCCCGTGCATTTCGGCGTGAGCGTGTCGCCGCTTGGCGATGCCCGCGACCCCGCAGCCATCTGCCTTTTCTCGGATCTCACGAACGTCATCGAGCTCGAGGAGCAGCTGCGGCTGAAGGAGACGCTCGCACGGCTCGGCGAGCTGACCGCCGGGCTGGCGCACGAGTTCAGAAACGGGCTGGCCACGATCCACGGATACAGCCGGCTGCTGGCGCCCGAGGGGCTGCCGGCCGCGTACCGTCCGTATGTCCTGGCCATCCGACAGGAGACCGAGACGCTCGGCCAGGTCGTGACGAACTTCCTCAACTTCGCGCGTCCGGAGAAGCCCCTGCTCGCGCCGGTGGCGCTGGAGCCCCTGATCCGGCGCGCGACCGACGAGCTGCGACACGAGCTTCCCGCGGCGGCCACGATCGACATCAGCGGCGAGTTCGGCCGGATCCTGGGCGACGAGGTCCTGCTGCGGCAGATGTTCGGCAACCTGCTGCGCAACGCGGTGGAGGCGTGCGAGACGGCGGGGATCCGGCCGCAGGTCGTCATCGAGGGGAGGGTTGACCAGGGGCGCCGGACCTGCCGAATCACCGTATCGGACAACGGTCCCGGAATTCCCGAAGGGGACCGCGCGCGGGTGTTTCAGCCGTTCTTTACGACGCGATCACGAGGAACGGGACTGGGTCTTTCGGTGGTGCAGAAGATCGTGGTCATGCACAACGGGCGCGTCGCCATCGGCGCCTCGCCGGCCGGCGGCGCCTGCGTCGACGTGAGCTTTCCGGCCGCGTAACTAGTCGGTCCACTCCCGCGGCACGCCGTCGCCCGCGGCCCGGCCGAGATGCATCGAGAGCTCCTCGCCGAGCATCCGGGCATCGTGCCGGCGCTTCGCGAGCGTCTTTTCGAGGAGGAGGCGATCCCTCGCAGAGGCCGCGGTCTGGGGTCCGTCCTGAAGTCTTGTCAAATGCGCCTCCGCGGCCGTGATATCAGCCACGGTCTTGCTGATGCGGGCGCGCAGGCCGCCAATCAGGCTGCGCCACTGCGCCTCGTCGGGCTTGTTCGCCGGGGCCTCCCAGACGACGTTCGCCGTTCCCGCTGCCGGGTTCTCGATGATTCTGGGGCGACGCGTGCTGTCGCCGGCCGGCGGCGTGGCCGTGTCAGCTGCGGCCGTATCAGCGGGGGGCGCCGGCGCCGGCGCGGCGACAGGCTCCGCGGCGACACTGGTGGCGGCGACAGTCGTTGGCGCCGGGGCCGGCAGATCGTCGTTCGTGTAGGTCCGCGCGGCCTTCTGCTGAGCGCGCTCCGCGCTCCGCTGTGCCATGTCACCGAGCGACTGCGCATCGACGCTCGCGCTGGACGCAAGGACTGCCAGCACGAACGCGCTCGTCCAGAGGGACCGGCACACACGCATCACCGCACCTCCCGCCAGCCCGTCACGGTGTACAGGTTGGAGCCCAGCCCGCCGTTGTACGTGATTGCGACGCTGCCGCTGATCGAGTTGGTGTGCACGAGCGTCTCGACGTCCTCGGCGTTCTCGACCACGATCTGACCGAAGAGCGAGGGGCTGCCGCTGAAATTGATCTGCTCGTGAACCAGGATCTGCCCCTGCGCCGACAGCGGGTCGGTGCTGTCGAGGCCGCCGGAGATCTCCAGATCGCCCCCCGCCACGAACAGGAGCTGGTTGGTCTCGGGCGCGATATCGGGGCTGCCGCTGATATCGATCGACTTTTCCGCGATGAGGGTGACGTTCCACGGATCCGGGGTCTTGCCGGAGAAGCTGCCGGGGCTGCCCGAAATGGTGGCGTTGCCTTCGACGTAGTACGTGCCGTCCACCGCCGAGTTGCTGTTCATCGTCCACGTCTGACTCCCCGCCGACCATTCCCAGGAGTTGCAGGACGTCTCGGCCGACCACGTGCACAGGACCGTGCCGGCGCCGTCCGTCATCGTGCCGTCCGACGTCAGGATGAAGTCGGCATGCTGCAGGTAATCCTCGGGATCCACGGTCGGGAGCGGCACTTCCGGCGCACCTTCGATGGCTGCGAGCGAGCCGGTGTACTCGCCGGACGTGCTGATAGTGCCCGAGATGGAGGCGGATCCGCCGGAGATCACCATGTCTCCGTTGGAATGGACGTCCCCGTTGGTGCCGTCGATGTCGACGCTCCCTGAGATGTCCAGGTCGCCGTTGGTGACGAGCGCCCCCAGATCGTACGGACCGATCACCGCCTCCAGCGTGACGGTCGTGCTGTCTTTGGCCCGTCCGATGGCCCGGACGATGAGCTTCAGGTTGTTGTCGGTGGTTGCCACGTTGTCTTCGTCGTTGGTGGCATCGCCGTCGCCGTTCAGGATCGTCGCGTCGGCACCGCGAGCCGGATCGTCCTCGTCCATGACGGCCACTTCGTATTCAGCGGTCGAATCGGACGCCGCGTTGAGATCGATGGGGGTGCCGAGGTCGATGTCGAGGACGCTGAGGTCGGCGAGCAGCGCGTCGAGACCTGGTTCGACGGCGCCCGGATCGATCGAGCGGATGTGGTCGACGACGACCTGGACCGCATGATTGAGCCCCGCCTCGGCGGCGGTGCGGGCCTGCGCCGCCGACGCGTGGTTGCGGGCGACGAGCGTCTCGGTGCGTCCGCTCACGCCGAGCGCGGCGGCCAGCGCCGACATCATCATCAGCAGGAGCAGCACGCCGATGAGCGCGGAGCCACGCTCGCTGCGGGCGGTCGATGAAGCGTGCGGCATCGTCTGCATGGCTACCGCGTGCGCAGCCGGACTTCGGTGGTGAGCGCATACGCGGCGGCTTCGCCGGCCTGGATCGACGTGCGAGCCTGCGACCGGGCGGTGATGGCCACCTGGACGTACGCCACGAGGTCGGGATCGGTCGTGGCCACGCGCGCCGAATTCAGGTACGTGAAGGTCAGGCCGCCGATGACCGGCTCGGTCATCGTGACCGGATCGTCGTCGGCATTGTTGTCCTGCCGCGTGATCACGAGCTCATCCGGATCGTAGGCGATCGTGACGTCCTCGCCTGCTCCGTTAACCGGGTCGCCGCATGCCCCGGGTTGGCCGCCCAGCAGTCCGTCCGGCGGGTTGATATCGGCATGAATCTGCACGTCATCATCATCGCCGTCGCCGTCGGGATCGAGGGTAATGGCGCTGAACGCCGCCGACGCGCACGTCGACACGGAGATGCCGTACGGGTTCGTGCCCGCGTTCCGGAGCGCCTGAGAAATCCAGTCGAGGGCGAACCGGACTTCCTCCTCGGCGGTCGTGTCGTCGAGCTGGGTGCTGTACGAGCGCTGGATCTGCGACGCGAGCGCGACAGTGCCGCCGAGGACGGCGGCCGTAATCGCCATCGCGATGAGGAACTCGACGAGCGTGAAGCCGCGGGTGTCTTTCACCATTGGCGGATGATCGTGCTCAGCTCGACCTGTCGTCCGAACTGCCGCGCGCGGCGGTTCTCAACCCGCACGGTGAGCACGCGCGTGTCGAGGACCGGACCGTCATCGACCTCCCAGCGCACCGTGATGCCCTCGACCGGCTCCTCGAAGTAGTTGGCCACATCGTTGACGAGGCTGCCGCCGACCGCCACGGAAGGCGCCGTGTTGAAGTTGAGCTTCATCAGCTCGTCGATCTTCTCTTCGGCGAGCCGCGTGCCCCGTGCCGCCTCGCGCGCGCCGAGGTGCATCTGCGTCGTGACGCCCAGCAGCGCGGCAATGGACAGCATGCCGGTCGTCAGGATCAGCGTGCAGATCAGGACCTCGACGAGCGTGAAGCCGTCCTGGCGTCTTCTAGAAGCGGTTTCATAACCGACGTAGTGCCCGGCTTTAGCCGGGCTGAAGCCCGGCACTACGTACGGAATTGGGCGCCCGTGGTCGGTTATGAAACCGGTTCTACTCAAGCTGCACCCGCCCGCTCGTGGATACCGTGACCGTTCTGTCGTACGCCGCGTTGCCATCCGTCACGATGATGGTGCACGGGCAGGCGCCTGCCGTCGGCCTCCCGTCGGTTTCAAACGGAATGTCCACGGTGCCCGCGTCAAAACTCACGCCGGCCGTCAGCGTCTGCACGTTTCCGACAGCCACATTGGTCGTGTCGTCGAAGACCTGATACGTCCCGGCGCCGGTGTCGAATCGGAGTTCCAGAAGGCGATTCCTGGCCACCGCCTGGAAGCGGGCCGCGCGAACCGTGCTGCCCACCTGCTGCCCGGCGGAGATGACGCTGTAACGGTCGATGCCGGCTTTGACCGTCGGTGCGGTGATCCCCGCGAGAATGCCGATGAGGGCCACCACGATCAGGATTTCAATGAGCGTGAAGCCTTCGGCCTGGCCGCGCATGTACCCCCGATCAACAAGATGCGTTCCCGTGCTAAGTGATTGACTGGAAAGAATTTTAGGGAATTTTGCTCGCTGCATGTGGCATTTTGCGACATCCCGATTACGAATATGGCGGGCCGGCTTTGCGGCCCGGCTGACGACGCTTCAGGGGCCCGGACGACGATCCTGCATCGGCAACCGGGGAGGGAGGAGGCAGATTCTGCCCGGGCATCTCTCGCCCAAGCCTCTAAGTTCTTATCGGTCAACAGGTCACAGGAGTCCATGCCCAGGGCATGCCCGTTGCCCTGACAGCGGGCATCATGGCTGGTTCAAGTGACCGCCCTCGGCCCCGGCTGACCGGCGTACCTGGATTCTCGCTCGTAGAGGTTCTTGTGGCCAGCGCGCTCCTGGTGACGGGCGTAGCTGCGCTCGTACAGCTCTTTGCGATCGCCACTCGTGCCACCAGCGACGCCCGCGACACCACGATCGCCGCCGTGCTGGCGGAGCAGAAGATGGAGGAGCTGCGCTCGGCGGCGTTTGCAGCAGCTCCGCCGGGTGAATCCGAGGAGCATCTCACCGGGTTTGTCCGCCGGTCGAGGATCGAACCGCTTCCGCTGGATCCGCAGGACGCGGTCGTGATCACGGTCGAGGTGTTCCGGCCGGGCCGACAGCTTCCCGCGAGCCGTCTGATCACCGTCAAGGCTCGAAACGTCCCATGATCCTGCGGCGCTGGAGATCCGAGGCGGGCGTCACAATGACAGAGGCGCTGGTGGCGAGCCTCATTTCCCTCACTGTCACCGCGGCCGTCCTGGCGCTCGTACATCCCGCGCGAGGCATCTTTCAGGCGCAGCCGGAGATGGCCGAGATGCACCAGCGGCTCCGGGTGGCCGTCGACTCGATCGCCCGGGATCTCCTCATGGCCGGGGCGGGCCGGCCAGCCGGTGCGGCGGCGGTGATGCCCTATCGCGTAGGCGCCCGCGAAAGCGACATCGATGCCGGCGTGACCTTTCGTCCGGATGCGGTGAGTGTCCGCTATGTGCCCTGGGAGACCGAGGACATCGTCTCGCGTACCTACTACCTTCAGAGCGACCCTGAGTCCGACACGTTTCAGCTGATGCAGTACGACGGCGCCGTCACCGACCTTCCGCTCGTCGATCACGTGGTCGGCCTGGCATTCACGTACATGGATGCCGGCGGCGTTTCGCTCGACCCGGCCGTATTCCAGGACGGCCCATGGGAAGCGGACCCGGAGACGGGCAGTCCCTTTGATGAGGATCTGCGGAGGATTGGCCGGGTGCGCGTGATGGTGCGGTTGCGCGCGGCGCTCGCGTCGATGCGCGGCGCGTCGGGCGCGCTGTTCACGCGCGGAGGCACGTCGACGTCGGCCGAGCGATTCATTCCAGATCTGCCGGTGGAGTTCGACGTCACGCTTCGAAATCGGAATGCGGGCGGGTAAGCGCCGATGACGCTCGTCACCGCACTGATGTCGACGGCGCTGCTGGCGGCGCTCGGCTCCGCGATGGTCGTCGGGACGGTCAGCGAAACGATGATTGCGGCGGCGTTCCGCCACGGGATCGAGACGTTCTATGCCGCAGAGGGTGCCGCGGCCGCGGTCGCCCAGGAGCTCGCCGGCGTTCCCGACTGGCAGCGGATTGCCGATGGCGACGAGGTGTCGCGCTTCGTGGACGGAGCCGCGACCGGCATCCGTCGGATTGGCGCCGTGACGCTCGATCTGGCGCAGGCCACCATTGAGGTGAACGCCCTGGCGGGAGCGGCCGCACCGTGCCGGCTCTACGCATACGGCCGTCTGGGCGACCTGGTGCCCGGCGCTCGAGAGTCGTCGATCTACCTCGCCGTCTGGGTGGCTGAATATGCCGATCCCGAGGCCGAGAACGAGCCGCCGGCACTCGTCCTGATCGGCCGGGCCTATGGACCGACCGGCAGCCGCCGCACGGTGGCAATGACGCTGTCCCGCCCCACCGATTCCGGTGATCCCGATGGCATCCGGATACTGTCGTGGCACGAGCTCCGCTGACGATCCGGCAGCCTTGACGCGGGCATCCGTGAGCCTGACAATCGTAGTGACCCTCAGGCCATACGACTGCACATGTATTCACAGGTCGCGTTCCGGGCCGTTGCCGCACTCATCCTCGCCGCGAGCGCCGCGCAGGCGCAGTCGCTCGCCGATGTGGCGCGGCAGGAGGCGGAGCGGCGCAAGGCCGTCACCTCATCCGGCAAGGTGTACACGAACGACACGCTCAGGGCCGAGCCTCCGCCTTCTACGCCACCCCCCGTGGCGCCGGCCGCACCGCCCGCGGCAGAGCCCGCGCCGGCGGCTGCGCCGCCTGGTGCGCCTGCTTCACCGGCTCCCGCCGGCGGCGCTCCCGCGACGCCACCCGCGCCACAGACAGAAGCGGACTGGCGGACGCGCGTGGCGACCGCCCGCGATGCGCTGGCGCGCGCGCAGACGTTTGCAGAGGCGCTGCAGAGCCGCATCAACGCGCTCACGACCGATTTCGTCAACCGCGATGATCCGTCCCAGCGCGACGTGATCGCCACCGAGCGTCAGAAGGCGCTTGCCGAGCTGGAGCGCGTCAAGCAGGAGATCGGCCAGCAGCAGAAGGCGATCGCCGCCATCCAGGACGAGGCCCGCCGCGCGGGTGTCCCTGCCGGGTGGGTCCGATAAGGTCAGTCTGTCCTCTTTCCCCGTCCTCCTGGTCGAAGACAAAGATTCGCTGCGGACGATGCTGCGCCTTGCCCTGGAGGCGCAGGGGCACGTCGTCATCGAAGCGCGCGACGAGCCGGAGGCCGTCGAGCATCTGCGCCGGTCGCGCCCGGCCGTCGTCCTCACCGACCTGAAGCTGCCGTCCGGGAGCGGCCTGGGCGTGCTGCGCGCAGCCAAGGAGCTCGACCCCGAGCTGCAGGTGGTCGTCATGACGGCGTACGGCAGCATCCACGACGCGGTGACCGCCATGAAGGAAGGCGCCATGGACTTTCTGGCCAAGCCCGTCGAGCCGGACCACCTCGTGCTCATGGTCGAACGCGCCATCGCGCAGCGGCGGATGCTCTCGGAATACCTCCTCCTCAAAGAGGAGCTGGCCGAGCGCCGCGGCGCGCCGCGGATCATCGGAGAGGACGGGCAGCTCCGGCAGGTACTGCAGCAGCTGCACCGGGCCGCGGCGACGGATGCGACGGTGCTGCTGGAGGGCGAGAGCGGCACGGGGAAGGAGCTCTTCGCGCGGGCGCTGCACGCGCTCAGCCCCCGTGCCGAAGGGCCGTTTGTCGCGATCAACTGCGCGGCCATTCCCGAGACGCTGCTCGAGACCGAGCTCTTCGGCCACGAGAAGGGGGCGTTCACCGGCGCCACCACCCGCAAGCAGGGCCGGTTCGAGATGGCGCATCGTGGAACGCTCTTCCTCGACGAAATCGGCGATCTCCCCATCGGGCTCCAGGCGAAGATTCTGCGCGCGCTGGAGCAGCGGCAGTTCGAACGGGTCGGCGGCACGACGCTGCTGCACGTCGACACGCGGGTGGTGGCCGCCACCAACAAGCATCTGAAGTCCGCCGTGGCCGCCCGCCAGTTCCGCGAGGATCTCTACTTCCGGCTTTCGGTGTTTCCCATCACGGTGCCACCGCTGCGCGCCCGCACCGGCGACATCCCGATCCTGGCTCGCCACTTCGTGGAGCGCTTCTGCCGCGACCTGCGCAAGCCGACACTCAAGCTGTCAGCGGCGGCGCTCGAGGAGCTGGCGGCGTACCGCTGGCCCGGGAACGTGCGCGAGCTGCAGAACTGCATCGAGCGGGCGGTGATTCTGTCGGACGGGGACGTCATCCAGCCGCGGCACCTGAATCTGTCGTTCCGGGTGCCGGGAGGGGGGGAGGCGGCCGGCGCGCAGACGCCGCCGGATCCATGGAGCGGGATCGATCTGTCGGGCACGCTTGCCGACGCGCTCCGGCGCGTCACCGAGGAAGTGGAGCGGCGGAAGGTGCGGCAGGCGCTCACGGACGCGGCCGGCGATCGCGCGCGCGCCGCGGAGGCCCTGCAGGTCAGCTACAAGGCGCTCGTCCAGAAGCTGCGCGACTACGGCATCGCCGAGTCCGGTTAGGCTCGGCTCAAGCCGAGCACTACGTACTCGGCTCAAGCCGAGGGCACGACGTACGGTGCTGAGCTCGGCTAAAGCCGAGCACTACGTACGGTACTGAGCACTACGTACGGTACGTAGTGCCGGGCTTTAGCCCGGCCCCTTCCTCTTCTGCAGTCCCAGGCGCTCGAGCACGGCCTGGAGCTCTTCTTCCGTGACGTCATCGATCGTCAGCGTCGCGCCGATCTGGATCGGAATCACGACGTGCAGCTTGCCGTGGACCACCTTCTTGTCGCGCCGGACGACCTCGAGGATCTCGGCGACCGGGAGGTCGACGATCGGCGGCAGCGGGCCGAGCTGGGCGAGGAGCCTCGAGAGCGCCTGCCGCTCGCGATCCGCCAGCGCGCCCCGGGCGACGGCCAGGTCGGCGGCCGCGAGCATGCCGTAGGCGATCGCCTCGCCGTGGCGGAACCGCCGGTACCTGGTGACCGCTTCCAGCGCGTGGCCCACCGTGTGTCCGAAGTTCAGGATGCGGCGCAGCCCGCTCTCGCGCTCGTCCTTCGACACCACCTCCGCCTTGATGCGGCACGACTCGACAATGGCCGGCAGCAGCACGCCCGGATCGCGCGCGAAGATCGCCGTCGACTCGCGGGCGACGCGCTCGAACAGGTCGCGGCTGGCGATGACGCCGTATTTGACGACCTCGTACAGGCCCGAGCGGAATTCGCGGCGCGGCAGCGTCGCCAGCAGCCCCGGGTCGATGAGGACCGCCTCCGGCTGATGGAAGGCGCCGATCAGGTTCTTGCCGAGCGCATGGTTCACGCCGACCTTGCCGCCGATCGAGCTGTCGACCTGCGCGAGCAGCGTCGTCGGCACGTGCGCGAGCGCGATGCCGCGGAGGAATGTCGCCGCCGCAAACCCGGCGGTGTCGCCGACCACGCCGCCGCCGACCGACACGATCGCGCTCCCGCGATCCGCGCCTGCGCGGATCAGCCCGTCGTAGATCCGCGAGACCGTCTGCAGGTTCTTGAAGCGCTCGCCGTCGGGGATCAGGATCGGCTCGACGCCGCCGAGCGCCCGTCCGATCCGCTCCCCGTGAAACCGCCAGATGACGGGTGTCGAGATGACGAAGCGGCGCGCACCGAGGTGATGCGCATCGAAGATCTCGCCCGCGCGGTCCGCGAGACCGTCGCCGATCAGGATCGAGGAGACGTGCGCGCCGGTCCTGACATCGACCCGAACCGCGTCCTTGAGGAGATCAGAGGGCACGAAAGCATTGATAGGATAGCACCGTGCATCTGGACGCCGAGTTCCTCGTCATCGGCAGCGGCATCGCCGGTCTGCGGGCCGCGTTCTCGCTTGCCGAACGAGGCGACGTCATCATGCTCACCAAGGCGGATCCACGCGAGAGCAATACCGGGTACGCGCAGGGCGGAATTGCCGCGGCGATCGGTCCGGACGACTCGCCGGCGCTGCACGCGCGCGACACCATGGCGGCCGGCGACGGCCTCTGCGCGGCGGAGGCGGTCGACGTGCTCGTGCGCGAAGGCCCGCGCTACGTCCGCGAGCTGATCGAATGGGGCGCCGCGTTCGACCGCGAGGCGTCAGGGCAGCCGGCGCTTGGCCGCGAAGCGGCGCACAGCGTCCGGCGCGTGCTGCACGCGAAGGACGCCACCGGGCGCGAGATCGCCCGGCTGCTCGGGTCGCGCGTGAGCGGCCGGCCGCGCGTCCGCGTGATGGACGACGCGATGGCCGTCGATCTGACGGTCGACAGCGGGACCTGCTCCGGCGCGACATTCGTGACGGCCGCGGGCGTGCAGGGCGCCGTCACCGCGCGGCAGACCCTGCTGGCCACGGGGGGCGCCGGTCAGGTGTTTCGTGACACCACGAACCCGGCGGGCGCGACCGGCGACGGGATTGCCATTGCCGCTCGTGCCGGCGCCCGCGTCATGGACCTCGAGTTCGTGCAGTTCCATCCCACCGTGCTCAATGTGGAGGGCGCGCCCCGCTTTCTGCTGTCGGAGGCGCTGCGCGGCGAGGGCGGACGGCTGATCAACGACGCCGGCGAGGCGTTCATGGAGCGGTACGAGCCGGCCGGCGACCTCGCGTCGCGCGACCTGGTGGCGCGCGCGATGTTCCGCGAGGTCCAGCGGACCGGCGCGCCCGTCTACCTCACGATGGCGCACCTCGACGCCGGGTTCGTCCGCACCCGGTTTCCGACGATTTCGCGCGCGTGCGCGAACGCCGGCCTCGATCTGGCGCGGGACCGCATTCCGGTGAGCCCGGCGGCGCACTATCTGATGGGCGGCGTGACCACCGACCTCGACGGCCGGACGTCGCTGCCGGGGCTCTTTGCGGCCGGCGAGGTGGCGTGCACCGGCGTCCACGGGGCGAACCGCCTGGCCAGCAACTCGCTCCTCGAAGGCCTCGTGTTCGGCGCGCGTGCGTCGGCCGCCATGCAGGGCGCCCCGAAGGCGGCCCGGCTCGCCGGCATCGATGTGGACGACGCCGCCTGGCCGGCTCGGGGCACCGAGTCAACCCCGTCGGCATCCGACGTGCGCGATCTCATGTGGCGCGCCGTCGGGCTCGTGCGCGCGCGCGGGCCGCTGCACGAAGCGGTCGAGCGTCTCGCAGCATGGGTCGGCGCCGTGGCCGCGGCCCGGCAGACCGGGGCGTGCGACCCCGAGCTGCGCCGCCTCGCCAACCTGGCCACGGTCGGCTGGCTGATCGCCCGCGCCGCACTCCGGCGCGAAGAAAGCCGCGGCGCGCACTTCCGGTCCGATTTTCCGTCGCGCGACGATCTACACTGGAAGAAACATATCGCCGATCGCATCAGGCCGGCCTGAAGGCCGGCCTCTACATGCTTCATTCTTCCGTAGAGGCGGACCTTCAGGTCCGCCCACATGCACATGTCTACAGAACAGATCCCCGACCTTCCCACTGAAATCACGCCGCAGTCCCAGGATTTCGGCCGCTGGTACATCGACGTCGTCCGGCGCGCGGAGCTGGCCGACTACTCGCCCGTCAAGGGCTGCATGGTGATCCGTCCGTACGGGTACGCGATGTGGGAGCTGATCCAGCAGGGGCTCGACCGCCGGTTCAAGGCGACCGGCCACGTCAACGCGTACTTCCCGCTGTTCATTCCCGAGAGCCTCCTGATGCGCGAGGCCGCGCACGTCGAAGGGTTTGCGCCGCAGGTCGCCTGGGTGACGCACGGCGGCAACGAGAAGCTCGAGGAGCGGCTGGTCGTCCGGCCCACGTCGGAAACGATCATCGGGACGATGTACGCCAAGTGGGTCCAGTCGTGGCGCGACCTTCCGATCCTGATCAATCAGTGGGCGAACGTGGTGCGGTGGGAGAAGGTCACGCGCCTCTTTCTGCGCACGACCGAGTTTCTCTGGCAGGAGGGGCATACCGCTCACGAGACCGCGGAGGAGGCGCAGGAAGAGACGCTGCGCATGCTCGCGGTCTACAAGGACTTCGCGGAGCAGGAGCTGGCGATCCCGGTCGTGGACGGGCAGAAGACCGACAGCGAGAAGTTCGCGGGCGCCGAGCGCACCTACTCGATCGAGGCGCTCATGCGCGACGGACGCGCGCTGCAGGCGGGCACGTCGCACAACCTCGGCCAGAACTTCTCGAAGAGCTACGACATCAAGTTTCAGGCGCGCGACAAGTCGGTACAGTACGTCCACACGACCTCGTGGGGCGTGTCCACCCGTCTCATCGGCGGCGTCATCATGGTGCACGGCGACGAGGGCGGGCTGATTCTGCCGCCGAGGATCGCGCCGTATCAGGTGGTCATCGTGCCGATTCCGAGAGGCAACTGGCGCGAGACCGTCCTCCCCAGGGCGCAGGCGATCCGCGACGAGCTCGTCGCGCGGGGCATGCGTGTCTTTCTGGACGACCGCGAGTCGCAGACGCCCGGCTGGAAGTTCAACGAGTGGGAGATGCGCGGGGTGCCGCTGCGCCTCGAGATCGGCCCCAAGGATCTCGAAAAGTCGCAGGTCGTGCTGGCGCGGCGCGACACCCGCGAGAAGTCGTTCGTCCCGATGGACGGCCTCGCGGGCCGCGTGGAGGAGCTCCTGGCCGCCATTCAGCGCGCCCTGTACGAGCGGGCGCTGGCGTTCCGGGAAGAGCACACGTCGACGACCGACAGCTACGAGGAGTTCAAGGCCATCATGGAAGGACGGCCGGGCTTCGTGATTGCGCCCTGGTGCGGGCCGGCCGCGTGCGAGGCGGCCATCAAGGCCGAAACGCAGGCGACGATCCGGAACATTCCGTTTTCGAGCGCGCCGGCGGCCGGCAAGCACTGCCTCAAGTGCGGCGGCGCCGCCACGGCGCACGCCTGGTTCGCCAAATCGTACTGACGCCGACAACGCCCAACTCCCAAGACGCCAATTCCCAACCCCTTGGAAGTTGGGAGTTGGACATCGGGCGTTATGTCTCGGTCTTCCTCTTCCTGCCCACGAGCCAGGCCAGCCCGATGCTGAAGATGTAGAGGAGCACCAGCGGCCCTGCCATCGCGACCAGCGACACGCCTCCGCCGTCGGGTGTGACCACGGCGGAGATGATGATGATGAGCAGGACGGCGTACTTGAAGTTGCGGACCATGAAGCCCGCCGTCAGCACGCCCATCCGGGCGAGGAACAGCACCAGCGTCGGCATCTGGAACACCACGCCGAATGCCAGCAGCAGCCGCAGGTAGATGGCGAATGCCGGCTCGATGCGCGGCATGAACGTCAGGATCTCGGTGGTGAAGCTCGCGAAGAACCGCCAGGTGAGCGGGAAGACCACGTAGTGCGAGAACGCGGCGCCGCCCACGAAGCAGAGCGACGACATCAGCACGAACGGAATCGCCCACTTCTTCTCGTGCGAGTACAGCCCGGGGGCGACGAAGAGCCAGACCTGGGCCATCACCGCGGGCGACGCGAGGCACAGCCCCGCGATCAGCGCGATCTTGATGTACAGCATGAACGCCTCGGCCGGGTCCGTGTACACCATCGTCGCGCCGGGCGGCAGCATCTGCTGCAGCGGCCGCATGATGAAGTCGAAGAGGCGATCGATGAAGACGAAGGCGATGACGAAGCCGGTCAGGACCGCGATCAGCGCGTAGACGATGCGGCGGCGGAGCTCGTCCAGGTGGTCCAGGAACGACATCCGGGCGCCGTCGTCAACGGCGTCGGCGTCCGGCGCGTAATCCCCGTCCCGGACCCCGTCGAGGTCATCGTCGGGCGACGGGGCCGGAGTCTTGTGGGGAAAGGGGACGAGCGCCACCTCAGGCGACGGGGCCGGTTCCGGTTGTACGGGTGACGGTATCCTCAGCCGGCGGAGCAGGGGTCACCGGCGGCGGCGTGGCCGACGGCGGCGTCGCCGCGGCGGCGACCGCGGAGTCCTGTTCGGCTTTAATCGCGTCGCGCTGGTCGTGCTGCTCTTCGATGCGGATTTCCTCTTCGAGCGTGCTGCGGAGCTCGTTCGACGCCTTCTTGAACTCCCCGATGCTCCGGCCGAGCGACCGGCCGAGCTCGGGCAGCTTTCGCGGTCCGAAAATGATGAGCGCGATCACCAGGATGATGATCAGCTCCGGCATGCCGATCGACCCAAACATAAAGGCTCCAGTCAGGCCACAGACCCCGGGGCGGAAGGGCCCCGGGTCGTCTTCGGCGAATTCCCCGCAAGTGCTTCATTGGATTATAGAAATCCGATCTGGACGGGGTCAAGGTAACCGTTTATAGTTTTGACAGATATGCGCAGCTACCGGTCGGCCTCCGCGGCCGCCTTTACGGTCGTTTTCTGTGCCTTCCTCGGCGGTATGTACGGCCGGAGCGCCCTGGTCGCGCAGGACCAGATTCCCGACCAATACAAGGTTTTCACCTCTGCGCTCGGCGCCATCGAGGGCACCTACGTCGGCGAGGTCGAGTCGGACCGCCTCGTCTACAGCGCGATCGCCGGCATGCTGCAGACGCTGGATCCGCATTCGAGCTTCATGGATCCGCGCAGCTACGCCCAGATGCGCGAGCGGCAGGAGGGCCGGTACTACGGCCTCGGCATCTCGATTCAGGTCGTCGACGGCGGGATTACCGTCTTCTCGATCTTCGAAGGGTCGCCGGCCTACCAGAAGGGGCTGCGGCGCGGCGACGTCATCGCCCAGATCGAGGGGAAGGACACCAAGGGGTGGACGAGCGATGCGGCGGTCCGTCAGCTCCGCGGCGCGCGCGGCACGCCGGTCCATGTCGGCATCCGGCGCGCCGGCTACGACAAGCTGATCGAGCTCGACGTGATCCGCGACGAGATTCACATCCCGACGGTGCGCGCCGCGTTCATGATCGATCCCACGACGGGGTACATCCTCCTGTCTGATTTCGGCGAGAACACCGACCAGGAGCTCGGGCGCGCGCTCCGCGATCTGACCAGTGCCGGCATGCGCCGGCTCGTGTTCGACCTGCGGAACAACCCCGGCGGCGCGCTGGATCAGGCCATCCGCGTGTCCAACCGCTTCCTGCCGCGCGGCGATCTGATCGTCTACACGCGCGGCCGTGTGCCGAACTCCGATCAGGACTACCGCGCCTCGCAGCAGAGCGAGTTCACGCGTCTGCCGATGATCGCGCTCGTCAACCGGAACAGCGCGAGCGCGTCGGAGATCGTCTCGGGCGCGCTGCAGGACCACGATCGCGCCCTGATCGTGGGCGAGACGACGTTCGGCAAGGCGCTGGTGCAGTCGGTCTACCGCGTCAGCGGCGGCGCCGGCGTGGCGGTAACGACCGCGCGCTACTACACGCCGAGCGGCCGCCTCATCCAGCGGCCGTGGGACGGCTCGTTCGACGAGTACCTGACCTATACGCTGCGCGAGCAGGATCCGGCCCGGGTGCACAGGGCCGAGGACCTGAAGTTCACCGACGCCGGCCGCCGCGTCTACAGCGGCGGCGGTGTCGAGCCGGATCGCCGGCTCGACGGCCCGACCGAGGGCTTCAACCCGACCCGCTTCGGGCGCACGCTGTTTGCGCGCAACCTGTTCGACACCTTTGCCCAGCGCTTCTCGCGCGCGGGGGACCGGCGGATCACGGCGAGCCCGAACGGGCCGCTTCGCGAGTTGACGCCGGAGTTCCAGGTGACCGACGCCGTCCTCGCGGAGTTCAAGGACCACGTGCAGGAGTCCAGGCTCAAGATCGACGAAGAGGCGTGGAAGCAGGACGAGCGGTTCATTCGGGCGATGATCCGCTTCGAGATCGATCTCGATCTGTTCGGCGCCGAAGCCGCCCGGCGGAACCTTGCACGGCAGGACCCGCAGCTGCAGCATGCGATCACGCTCTTCCCGGAGGCGGAAGCGTTGATGCGGCTCGGGGATTCGGCTGTGAAACGAGCGGCGCGCTAAGACACCATACCCCACCCTTTTGGGCTCCCAGCCCAAAATATTGTGGTGTCAGTTTGGCCTTGCCACTAGGGCTTGGCCTGTTTAGACTCTCGGTTGTATTTCCAAATGCGTTTAGAACGTCTCGAGATCCACGGATTCAAGTCGTTCTCCGACCGTGCGGAGCTGGCCTTCGACCACGGCGTCACGGCAATCGTGGGGCCGAACGGCTGCGGCAAGAGCAACGTGGCCGACGCGATCAGCTGGGTGCTCGGCGAGCAGAGCGCCAAGAGCCTCCGCGGCGATCGGATGGAGGACGTGATCTTCAGCGGCAGCGACGCGCGCAAGCCCGGCGCGACGGCCGAAGTCCGGCTGCGGCTGACGGGCCTCCCGATGCCGCCGAACGCGGCCGACGGCGAGCTGGTTGAATTCGCGGCCGTCAGCCATGCCAACGGCAACGGCCACGGGAATGGCAACGGCCATGCCCCCGCCAACGGCAACGGCAATGGCAACGGCCACGGCCATCATGACGTGGCCGCCCTGTTCACGCGCGACATCGAGGTCACCCGTCGCCTGTACCGCTCGGGCGAGAGCGAGTATCTGATCGACGGCGAGGTCTGCCGGCTTCGGGACATCCACGAGCTGCTGATGGACACGGGCCTGGGCGCCAAGGCCTACGCGATCATCGAGCAGGGCAAGATCGGCATGATCCTCAGCTCGCGGCCGACCGACCGCCGCCAGCTGATCGAGGAAGCCGCCGGGATCACGAAATATCGCTCCCGCCGGCGCGCGGCGGAGTTCAAGCTCGAGGCGGCGCAGCAGAACCTCACCCGCATCGACGATGTGGTGTTCGAAGTGGAGAAGCAGCGGAGCGCGCTCAAGCGCCAGGCGGCCAAGGCGCGCCGCTACCGGCGGCTCCGCGACGAGCTCCGCCGGTGGGAGAAGGTGCTGGTGGCGCGCCGCTACCGCGAGCTGGCGGGGGCGATTGAATCAGCGCGGGCGCGGCTGGCGGAGGCGCGCGAGCGCGAGACCGCGGCGTCCGGGCGCGTGGCCGAGGTCGAAGCGGACCTGGCGCGCCTGCGGATCGAGCAGGCCGAAGCCGACAGCCGGGTGGCGCGCGTGCGCGAGGACGCCCACGCGCGCGAGCTCGACATCCAGCGCCGGCAGCAGCAGCAGGGACTGAACCGGCAGCAGGCCGACATGCTGGACGCGCGCGGCCTCGAGCTCGGGACGGAGCTCGACGATCTCGAGGCGCGGCGCGAGCCGGCCCGGCAGGCGATTGGGGAGCGGCGCGACGCGGTCGCGGCGGCGGAGCGGTCGCGCGATGAGGCCGCGGAGGCGCTGGCGGCGGCCACCGGGGCGCTCGGGACGGCGCAGCAGCAGATCGAGGGGCTCGAGTCCGACGTCGAAGCCGCACGCAGCGGCGTCTTTGCGGCGCTCAATTCCGCGACCGCGCTGCGGCATGCCATGGAGCACGCCGCCGCGCAGCGCGATCGCGTGGCCGCGACGCTCGGCAAGCTGGAGGTCGAACAGGCGGACCTGCTGCGTGAAGCGGACACGGTGCAGGGAGACCGGACGGCGGCGCATGCGGCGCTCGATCGCGTCCGCGGGACGATCGAGGAGATCAGGCTGCAGACCGCCATGCGCGAGTCCGAGCTGATGGCGGCGCGCCAGGAGCTCGACGCGCACCTGCGGCTGGTCCGCGACCGCGACCAGGAGTTGACGCGCGCCGAGGCGCGCCTCGCATCGCTCGTGGAGCTCGAGGCGTCGCGCGCCGAATTCGGCGACGCCGCACGGATGGTGCTCGTGCAGGCGAACGGGCGCGTGAACCAGCAGGGGGCGGTGGCCGATTACGTCGACGTCGACCGCCGGTACGAACGGGCCGTCGAGGCCTGCCTTGGAGACCTGCTCCAGCACGTCATCGTCGAGCGGCACGAACAGGCGGCTGCGGGGCTCGCGCTCGTCCGGGAGCAGGACGCCGGCCGCTGCGGGTTTGTCGTGATCGATTCGGAAGGCGGACCTGCCCGCCTCCGCCAAGGCTTCGGCGAGGCGCGCCCGGCTCTCGACGATCGTAGAGGCGGGCCTTCCCGCTTCCGCCAATGGTTCGGCGAGGCTCGCCAAAGCGCCGAAGGCGCGACGGCGGCAGGCCCGCCTGCCGGGGTCATCCCGATTGCCAGCGTGCTCCGCGTGACCGGCGCGTACGCCGCCACGATCCAGCAGGTCCTGCCCGAGGCGTATGTCGCCGAGAGCTTCGAACAGGCCGTGTCGATGTCTCGGCGGACCTCCGCCCCTGTGGCCACGCTCGAGGGAGACGTGCTGCGCGGGCCGCACGTCGTTTCGGGCGGGGCGCGCGTCGAGTCGCGCGGCATTCTGGCCACCAAGGGCGAGATCAAGGAGCTCCGGGAGCGCATCGCCACCGATCGGGCCGAGCTGGCGCGGTTGACGGAACAGACTGCGGTGCTCGACGCCGCCATCGCCGAGGGCATGAGCGCCGTCGGCGCGCTCACGGTTGAGCACCACCGGCAGGAGATGGCGATCGTCGCCCACGATGCGCAGCTTGCGCGGACGACCGATGAGACCGCCCGGCTCGCCCGCAAGGGTGAGGTGATTGCGTTCGAGCGCCGGCAGGCTGACGAGGAGCGCGCATCGCTCGAGGCGAGGTATGCAGAGGCCGAGACCTCGGTTGCACGGCTGCTGGAGGACCAGCGCCGGGCTGAAGCGGAGCTGACGGCAGCGCAGGGGCGTCTGATGACCGCGCGTGAGACCGTCGACGCGCTGGGCGCCAGCGCCGCGGAGGCGCGCGCCGCGCATGCGGCGATGATCGAGCGCGCCTCGGCGCTCGCCATCGAGGTGATCAGGCTCGAAGAGGCCGCCCGCGACATCGAACAGCGTATTTCGACGCGCGTGGCCGAAATCGAGCAGGCACGCGGCCGCCGCGAGGCGCTGCTCCGCGCGATCGAGGACGACGCTCGCGCAATGGACGGCGACATTCGCGCGCTCGAGTCGGCGCGCGAAGACGTTCGCGCAGCTGACGGGACGGCCGCGGAGGCCCGTAGCCACGTCGAGGCTCAGGACGCGGTCATCCGCGAGGCGCGGCGCGTGCTCGAGGAGATCCGCGGCCAGGCGGGCAGCCTGGAGGTGGCGCGCGCCACGGCGGAGAGCGATCTCGGCCATCTGGCGCAGCTGTGCGCCGAGACCGTGCAGGCCAGTCTGGACGAGGTGCTCGCCGACGTGCAGCAGATGGAGCAGGCCGGCGAGACGACGCCTGACGCCGCGGCGATTACCGCCGAGGAGCCCGATCCCGATGCCGACGAGGGCGAGGGAGTGAACGTAGTGCCGATAAACGTAGCGCCGGGCTTCAGCCCGGCCTCCGACGATCCGACCGTAGTGCCCGGCTTTAGCCGGGCCGTGCCGGCCGAGAGCCGGACCGGCTCGATGACCGCCGAAGAGGCGATCGCGGCGCTCAAGGGCAAGATCGACCGGCTCGGCCCCGTCAACATGATGGCGATCGAGCAGTTCGACGAACTGGAGACGCGCCACACCTTCCTGACCACGCAGCGCAAGGACCTGGTCGACTCCATCGCGCAGACCTCCGAAGCCATCAAGCGCATCGATGAGACCTCGAGGGTGCGCTTCAACGAGGCCTTCACGGCGATCCAGCACAACTTCCAGCAGACGTTCCAGACGCTGTTCGGCGGGGGCCATGCCGGGCTGACGCTGCTCGACGAGAACGATCTCCTCGAAAGCGGCATCGACATCGTCGCCTCGCCGCCCGGCAAGCGGCTGCAGAACGTGCAGCTCCTCTCCGGAGGCGAGAAGGCGCTCACGGCGATCGCGCTGATGTTCGCGATCTTCCGCTACAAGCCGAGCCCCTTCTGTCTGCTCGACGAGATCGACGCGCCGCTCGACGACGCCAACGTCGGCCGGTTCGTGGAGATGCTCGAAGGGATGCTGGACAGGACGCAGTTCATCCTGATCACGCACAACCGCCGGACGATGGAGATTGCGAACCGGCTGTACGGGGTCACGATGGAAGAGCCGGGCGTGTCGAAGCTCATCTCGGTGCAGTTGAATTAAATGGGGTCGACCTCCGACCCCATTTAATGAACGAAGACAAGTCCGCCCGCTACCATCGGCTTCGACGCCGCGTCTCGGTGGCGAGCACCGGAGCGGCGGCGCTCCTGCTGGCGGTCCTCATCCTGACCGGCGGCTCCATCGCCCTGCGCGATACGGCCGCCCGGCTTGGCGGCGGATCTTTTCCGCTCACCATTGTCGTGTACGTCCTCCTGCTGGCGCTCCTCAGCGAGCTGGCGCAGCTGCCGTTTGCGTTCTATCAGGGAGTGACGCTGGAGCGCCGGTACGGCCTCTCCACCCAGACTACCGGGCGGTGGTGGGTCGACAGGCTGAAGGCAGATGGTCTGGGGCTGCTGTTTGCGGTTGCGGGCGCGGTCATTCTGTACGCCTGGCTGCGCTGGACGCCCGGCCTGTGGTGGCTCCTCGCGGCGATCTGCTTCTGGCTGATGCTCGTCCTGATGGCGCAGCTTGCGCCGGTGCTGCTTCTGCCGCTGTTCTATACGTTCAAGCCGCTCGACCGCCCGGCGCTTGCCGCGCGTCTCGTGGCGCTGGCCGAGCGTGCCGGGGCACGGGTCCTAGGCGTGTTTGAATGGCAGTTGAGCGACCGGACGCGGAAGGCGAATGCGGCGCTGACCGGCGTCGGGCGGACCCGCCGGATTCTGCTCTCCGATACGCTGCTGGCGGAGCATTCCGACGACGAGATCGAAGTGATCCTCGCGCACGAGCTCGCGCATCACGTCCACCATGACATCTGGAAGGGGATGGCGCTCGAGGGAGTCCTGCTCGTGGCGGGGTTTTCTCTGGCCGATCGAGTGCTGAGTGCGGCAGCGGGGCAGTCGGGATTTGGCGCCAAGGACGACGTGGCGATGCTGCCGCTGCTGCTGCTGGCTGGAGGAGCGGTGTCGCTGGGGCTGCTGCCGGTCGTCAACGCCCTGTCACGCGCGCACGAGCGGCGGGCGGACCGCTACGCGCTGGAGATGACGAAGAACTCCGCGGCGTTTGTGACGGCCATGAAGCGGCTTGGCGCGCAGAACCTGGCGGAGGAGCGGCCGTCGCGGCTCGTAGAGCTGCTGTTCTATTCGCATCCGCCCATGGCCACCCGCGTCGAGGCGGCCCAGGCCTGGGCCGGCAACCACCCATGACACACATCACCTACTCCCCTCGCGAACGCTTCTGGTTGTGGACTCTTGCGGCCTTCGGACTGGTCTTCGGCAACGGCGCGTTCGTCTACGGCCTCCTGTTCGAACTGAATGCGCTGGCGGAGGCGATGGCCAATCCGCTCGCCGCCGCCTTCATTGTCGAGGCGCTCGTGCTGACGGGCGCCTTCGCCTACCTGCTCGGGCGCTGGGGCGTG
>Ga0155950_1036_pt5 | contig 46824 bp, 38 predicted proteins | sample RifCSPlowO2_02_FD_107604 | JGI IMG/M metagenome (GOLD analysis project Ga0155950, IMG submission 107604) | Acidobacteria bacterium RIFCSPLOWO2_02_FULL_67_21
TTTCCTCGATGAGCCCGCGGACGCGGGCCATCAACTGGCCGTCGGCGCCCGCCGGGGCTCCCGGCGCCACGGCCGGTCGGGGTGCAGCCGGCGACGCGGCGCGGATCCCGGCAATCTCATCCCTGAGCCGCCGCTCGAGGGCCGACAGATCGCTCGCGGAAACGCCCTGCGCACGCTCGGCCGCTGCGGGTGCGGAGGCCGCGACCGGCGCCGCCGGGCCGGCCGCGCCCCCCCGCTCGATGCCCAGCCACACGCCGACGGCGAAGATCACCGACGCGGCTGCCACCTGCGCCCACGCCGGAAGCGGCTGCGCAGACCACGCGCCGAACGTCGACCGCCACGTCTCGCGCACCGGCGCGGGCGGCTCCGCCTCGGCCGCCGCGCGGGGTCGTGTCACGATGAACCCGAGCTCCGTCTCGGGCGGCGTCCACGAGGCGAGCTGGATGCGCGTCGACTCGAGGGCGGCCAGCTCCGCCGCGCATGCCGCGCAGATGGCGACATGGGCGGCAATCACTGCCCGCTCGGATCCGTCGCACTCGTCGTACAGATACCCGACGAGCGCCGTGTTGTCTCCGCACTGAAACATGTCGTTCATACGCGATTACCCCTCGACGATGCTCGGGACGACCTTCGGCCGCCGGTAGGCGACGGCCCGGGGCGCCATGCGTCCGCTCTTCTCGAGATGCCGGCGCAGCACGGCGAGCCCCTGGTACAACCGGGTCTTCACCGTGCTGAGGGGGCATCCCTGGAGGTCGGCGATTTCCTGGAATGTCATCCCGTGGTACTCCTTCAGGATGATCGCGGTCCGCTGCTCCTCGGGCAGCAGCGCCATCGCCTCGGCCACCGCCGAGCTCAGTTCCTTCCGTGCGACCAGGTCCTCGATCGTCTCGACCGGTCCCGAGTCGGTCGCCAGGTCGGCGGGCTCGACGCCCTCGGGCATCGCCACGACCGGCGTCCGCCGCTGCCTCCTGATCCAGTCGCGGCACAGGTTCAGCGCGATCCGGTAGATCCAGGACGAGAACTTCGCCTGACCTCTGAACCCCGGAAGCGCCCGGAACGCCCGGAGAAAGGTCTCCTGGCACACGTCGCGCGCATCCTCTTCGCGGCCGATGACCCGGTACGCCAGGGCGTAAATCGGCCGCTCCCATCGCAGGATGAGCTCGTTGAAACTGTCGACATCGCCACCCCTCGAGCGGGCGACGAGGTCTTCGTCGGTCCACGTCATGACGTCGTTGTCGGGCCCGGTCACAGATTAAGACGGCCGGACTCGGGCGGCGGTTTCCCCCCGATCATACGACCGGCCAAAGTCCTTATGCGTGCGTTCTTTAGACGGATGAGCGGCGGACGCGCTAGAATGTCGGGGTCTTGCCGCTCAACCTGCCTACCGATGAGGTGTTTCTGACCACGGAGGAGGTCCTCGAGTACCTCCAGGTCAACCTGCGCACAGTCTATCGGCTCATCAAGGCCGGTAAGATCCCCGCGGTCAGGGTGGGCCGCCAGTGGCGGTTCCGCAAGCGGGACATCGACGCGTGGCTCGACAGCCAGCGCACCCAGTCGGGCAGCCCGGCGCCCGGCGCGCCCTCGCCCGCGCGCCAGGGACGCCCCCGGATCCTCGTGGTCGATGACGAGGCGAGCATCCGGGACCTGCTGGCCAAGACGCTGGCGCTGGCCGAGTACGAGGTCGAGACGGCGGCCGACGCGGCGACCGCGCTCAGCCGCGTGCGCGCCTCCGAGTACAACCTGCTGATCGCCGACCTCCGGATGCCGGGGATGGACGGGCTGACGCTCATCCGCCAGGTCAAGCGGATCCGCGCGGACCTGCCCATCGTCATCATCACCGGGTTCTCCAGCGAATCGAGCGCCATTGAGGCGGTCAACCTCGGCGTGGCGGGGTATCTGAGAAAGCCGTTCCGGGTGCCGGAAGTACTGGCGGCCGCCGCCAAGGCGCTCGGAGCTCCCGCCGCGTGACGCAGTTCTTTTGATCCAGCTTTCCGAACTCACGAAGGCCTTCGGCGATCGCGTCCTGCTCGATCGCGTCACCTGGCAGATCGGCGACGGCGAGCGTGTCGGCCTGTGCGGGCCGAACGGCGCCGGCAAGACCACGCTCCTCAGGATGCTGGCCGGGCTCGAGGAGCCCGACTCGGGCGCCATCGTCCGGCCGGCGAATCTGACGGTGGGATACCTGCCGCAGGACGGGCTCACCCACTCCGGCCGGACGGTGTTCGAGGAGGCCGCCAGCGCGTTTCAGCCGCTGCTCGATCTCAAGGCGGAGATGCACGAGATCGAGCACCGGCTGGGCGACGCCTCGGTGCCGCAGGACGAGCACGAGGCGATGCTCGCCCGCTACAGCGACCTGCAGGATCGCTTCAGGCTCGCCGACGGCTACAACATGGATCTGCGGATCGCGACGATCCTTCGCGGCCTCGGGTTCAGCCAGGAGGACGCCCAGCGGCCCGCCGAAACGTTCTCCGGCGGATGGCAGATGCGGATCGCGCTCGCGAAGCTGCTCCTCGGCCGGCCGAACCTCCTCCTGCTCGACGAGCCGACGAACCACCTGGATCTCGAGGCGCGTAACTGGCTCGAGGAGTATCTCGCGTCGTATCCGTACGCGGTGATCCTCGTCTCACACGACCGCTATTTCCTGGACGCGGTGGTCACGCGCATCACGGACCTGAACCTGCGCCGGCTGACCGATTACGTCGGCAACTACAGCAAGTACGTCGAGCAGCGTGACGCCATGCTCGAGCGCCTGCGCCAGGCCAAGCGCGAGCAGGACGAGGAGGTCGCCCGGATCCGGCTCTTCATCGATCGGTTCCGCTACCAGGCGACCAAGGCGGCGCAGGTGCAGAGCCGCATCAAGCTGCTCGAGAAGGTCGTGCCGATCGAGGTGCCGCCGGAGCGGAAGCGGATCCGCTTCAAGTTTCCGGCCTGTGCGAAGAGCGGCCGCACCGTGCTGGAGCTGAAGCACGTGCGCAAAGCCTACGGCCCGCTGGTCGTGTTCCGCGATCTGAGCCTCCACGTCGAGCGCGGCGATCGCATCGCGCTCGTCGGGCCCAACGGCGCCGGCAAGTCGACGCTGATGCGGATGCTCGCGGCGGAGGAAGCGCCCGATCAGGGCGCGCGCACGCCGGGCCATCAGGTGGTGATGGAGTACTTCGCACAGGACGAGGCCGTCCGCCTCGATCCCTCCCTGACGGTCTACGAGACGCTCGCGGCCGGATCGCCCATCAACATGGTGCCGGCGATCCGCAACATCCTCGGCGGGTTCCTGTTCTCGGGCGACGACGTGTACAAGAAGGTCGCGGTGCTGTCGGGCGGCGAACGCACGCGGCTGGCGGTGGCCCGGATGCTGCTGCGCCCCTCGAACACGCTCCTGCTCGACGAGCCGACCAACCATCTCGATCTCGACTCCAAGGATGTCCTGCTCGAAGCGCTCGAGGACTACGGCGGGACGCTCGTCATCGTCTCCCACGATCGCTACTTCGTCGAAAGGCTCGCCACCAAGATCATCGAGATCGGTCACGGCGAGGCGGCCGTATATCCGGGCACGTACGCGGAGTTCCTCTGGCACAAGGAGCATCCGGAGGCAGCGGCCCCCACGGCGTCAAAACCCAAACCCCAAACCCCAAAACCCAAAGCGAAGCCCGCCCCACAGAATCCACGTAGCGGCGGACCTTCAGGTCCGCCGATCAAACGGGAAACCCGCAAGGCCGAAGACGCCGAGCGCCGGAAGAAGCAGCGGGCGTCCGACGCGCTGCAGAAGCGGATTGCCGACCTCGAGGGGCGGATTGCCGAGCGCGAAGCGGAGGTCAAGGAGCTCGAAGCCGCCATGAGCGCGGCCGACTTCTATGCCGATCGCGCGGCCGCCACCGCGATGATCGACCGGCACCAGACGCTGATGTGGGAAGTGGGCGACCTGATGGCGCAGTGGGAGGCCCTTCAGGAACACGCCGCCGAGCCCGCGTCCGAATCGTAAGGCCCCGCCGCCGGGCGCACGATCCGCGCGTTACACTTACAAGACTGTAATTCGAGCGTCCCGTCTTCGGACTGGCCAAGGGGCACAATGCGCCATTTACGAGCACTTTCCCCATCCTCCGATGGGGTACACCGTTTGCGACCTCGACGGTTCCGACCGGCTCCTTCGGCTCCCTGCGGGCGCAGTCGCGGACGGCCGGCCGGCGCCGATGCGCCGTGGAGCACCCCCCGATGACCAAACGCCGCGTTCGACGAACACCTCCGGCCGGCGCTCGCTCGCCGCGACGTCCGGCTGAGCGGCGTTCGGACCCGTCCGCTCCGGCACGGCGGGCCACTCGTCGCCGCGCGGGGCGTGGCGGCGACCAGATGGGTGATGCGTTCTTCCGGCACATGGTGGCCGGCATGCGCAACGGGGTGCTGGCGTTCACGCGCGACGGCAGGCTGACGCTCATCAACGACGAGGCGTACGCGATCTTTGACATCCCCCGGCGGCCCTGCGACCTCGGACGGCCGGTCGCGGAAGTGCTGCAGGAGCACCCTGAAGTCGTGCGCGTGCTCAACAGCGCGTTCGACGTGCACCTGCTGCCCAACCGCGCGGAGCTGCGGCTGCGGCCCTCCGGCAAGGTGATCGGCTACACGCTCGGTCTGGTGCGCGACGATGCCGGGGGCGTGATCGGCGCGTCGATGTTCTTCAAGGACCTGACGCGCGTCGAGCAGCTCGAAGAGCGCGAGCGGCTGCGCGATCGGCTCGCGGCGGTGGGGGAAATGGCGGCGGCCATCGCGCACGAGGTGAAGAACCCGCTGGCGGGCATCGAGGTGATGGCGGGGCTGCTCAGGCGGCGGGTCGCGGACGCGCCCGACGCGCAGAAGGTGCTGACCGACATCATCACCGAGGCCAAGATGGCCAACAAGATCGTCCAGGAGGTGCTGGAGTTCGTGAGGCCGATCCGGCTCCAGGTGGACCGCACCGCGGTGGCGAGCGCGGTGCAGTCGGCCGTGCAGATGGCCGAGACGAAGGTGCGCGGGAGCATCAGCGTGGACGTCCGGCTGCCCGAGGGGCTGCCGCTCATTCATGGCGATCAGCACCAGCTGACGCAGCTCTTCACGAACCTCCTGACCAACGCCTACGAGGCCATGGAGGGGCGCGGCCGCGTCGTCGTCACCGCGTCGGCGGCGCGGATCGACGACGGCACGGAGGGGCGCGCAGCGGTGCTCGTGGAGCTGGCGGACGAAGGGCCCGGGATGACGCCGGAGGTGGCCGAACGGGTGTTCAGCCCGTTCTTCACCACCAAGCCGCAGGGGTCGGGCCTCGGCCTCGCGATCGTCCGGAAGATCGTCGACGCGCACGACGGGAGCATCGACCTGCAGACGACACCGGGAGCGGGCACGACGATCCGCGTCACGCTGCCGGTGCGAGGCGTAGATGAATTTACGAATTGACGGATTTACGGATTTACGAATTGGCCGGCAATCCGGCAATCCGTAGATTCGTAAATTCGTAAATGCGAGGACACAGTTATGGGCCGGATTCTGATTGCAGACGACCACGAATCGCTCCGCCGCGGCATCGCGCAGGCGCTCGCCGAGGTGGGCCACGACGTCGACGAGGCGCCCAACGGCAACGCCGCCATTGAGAAGCTTCACGAGGGCTTCTTCGACGTCGTCGTGAGCGACCTGAAGATGGGCGGCAGCAGCGGCCTGGACGTCCTCAAGACCGCCAAGACGCTGCACCCGTCGTGCGCCGTCATCCTGATGACCGCGTTCGGCTCGGTGTCGACGGCCGTCGAGGCGATGAAGTCGGGCGCCTTCGACTACGTGCAGAAGCCGTTCGAGGTCGAGGAAATGGAGGTCAAGGTCGACAAGGCGCTCGAGATGCGCCGCATGCAGCACCAGATCGACTACCTCCGGCACGCGCAGGGCGACATCTACGACTTCGACCGGCTGATCGGGTCGAGCGGCGCCCTCGACAAGGTGCTCACCGTCGTCCGCAAGGTGGCGCGGAGCAACACGACCGTGCTCGTGCGCGGCGAGACCGGCACCGGCAAGGAGCTCATCGCCGGCGCCATCCACCACAACTCGCTGCGGGCGGCGCGCAACTTCATCAAGGTGAACTGCGCCGCGCTCCAGGAGAATCTGCTCGAGTCGGAGCTCTTCGGCCACGAAAAGGGCGCCTTCACGGGCGCCGACAAGCAGCGGATCGGGCGCTTCGAGCAGGCCGACGGCGGCACGCTGTTCCTCGACGAGATCGGCGACATGAGCGCCAATACGCAGGCCAAGATCCTGCGCGTGCTGCAGGAGCACGAGTTCGAGCGGCTCGGCGGCACCCGCACGCTCAAGGTGGACGTGCGGCTCATTGCGGCCACCAACCGCGACCTGACCGCGATGGTCGAGGCCGGATCGTTCCGCGAGGACCTGTATTACCGCCTGAACGTGGTCGCCATCGAGATGCCGCCGCTGCGCGAGCGCAAGGAGGACATCGCGGCGCTGGCCGGGTTCTTCATCCGCCGCTTCTCGGGCGAGCTCAAGAAGAAGATCGACGGCCTGGAGCCGGAGGCGCTGAAGCTCCTGATGCGGTACCAGTGGCCGGGCAACATCCGCGAGCTCGAGAACGCGATCGAGCGGGCGATGCTGCTGACCGAGGGGCCGCAGATTGCGGTCGAGGACCTGCGGCTGGGCGACACCGGCGCGTTCAGCTCGCCGCGCGACGGCGCGTCGATCGTGAAGATCCCGCCGACCGGCATCGCGCTCGAAGAGGTGGAGCGGCTGGTGCTCATCGAGGCGCTGAAGATGTCGAACTGGGTGCAGAAGGACGCGGCGGAGCTGCTCTCGATCAGCCCCCGCGTGATGAACTACAAGATCAAGGTACTGCGGATCGAGATCCCGCGCGGGCGGCGCGCCGCCGCGCAGCGCGAGGCGGAGCGGGAGGCGCAGGCCGTGACGGTCTGAAGACCGCCGCACCTAATCTGACTAATCGGGGGCTTTCGCTAACGCCGAGCCGCAGACTTGTCCGCTGTGTCGAACTTCTTGCCAGCCATGCGGTATGGCGCCACAGGCAGGTTGCAGCGCTGGGCGTACAGAAACGCGTGGAATCGCTTGTATTCGCGCGGAGACAGATTGAAGAGCGTGACGAGCGCGCGATAGCTGCCGCGCGTATGTCGCAGTCCTCGATCGATCAACGCTGCCAAATCCACACGCGACAACTCGTGAGCCTTGAACGCCTGATGCACCGCCGACCAGAAGTCGTCTCCCTGAATAAGGCGATCCCATAGTGAGTCGATGACACTGCCATCCTCGGATGCCTCATCGAAGTCGAATCTTGGGTGGACATCGGAAGCGGCGCGACGGCGCGTCACGGCGCGCGTGCCGGGCCTTCGGGATTGACGGACCTCCTCTGGAAGATCGTCAGGCGTCACCCGTCGATCGATTTCCAGAAGAACCAAACGCTCTGTCACATTCCTGAGCTCACGCACATTCCCCGGCCATCGGTACGCGCACAGCACCTGCTTGGCCGCGTCGGCGATGTCCGGACACGGCAGTGCATGGGAACGGCTTGCCTGCCGCAGATAGTATTCGAACAGCTGCAAGATGTCGGTACCGCGTTCGCGGAGAGGCGGAATCCGGATTTCGATGACGTTGAGGCGGAAGTACAGATCCTCTCGGAACGCGCCCGCTTCGACCTGCGCGCGCAAGTCACGATTGGTGGCGGTAATCAGCCTGACATCCGTGCGGGCCGCGAGCGCATCGGCCCCGACGGGTTGGATCTCACCCGTCTCCGTAAATCGAAGCAACATGGCCTGCATGGCAAGGCTCATCTCGCCCAGTTCATCGAGGAACAGCGTCCCCCCGTTGGCCTGCCTGACAAGTCCGGGCTTATCGCGAAGCGCGCCGGTAAAGCTGCCCTTGGTGTGCCCGAACAGCTCCGAGGCGAGGAGCGTTTCGGGAATCCCGCTGCAGTTGATCGGAACAAACGCACGAGCGCGCCGCCCGCTGTACGCATGCAGGAGTCGCGCAACCACTTCTTTGCCGACGCCGGTCTCGCCAAACAGGAGGACTTTGGCGTCGGTTCGCGCGGCGCGCTCGATGTACACGCGCAAGGCCGACATGGCCGGACTGTCACCGATGAGTTCTGGCAAATAGGGGAATCTGGCCATGCACGTGATTCGCTGCGTTGACCATGTCTGCCCGTTCTTGCATCCGCCCGGAGACAGAGCGGAGTGTCACTGAATACGTCGCAAGGCGTCAATGACAAAAACAGACCTGTCAAGGTTTGCGATCACGTCCCGGCTCGGCCGAACGCGCGTGACGATATCAGGAAGCTTTTGACGGATCAAACATGTATTCACGATTTCATAATTGTCGGCAGATGCGCCGTCGATTACGAAGACTGGATCGGGGTGCTGCACTTGCCTTCGCGAAGCGGCTCCGACACATGCCCGCAACGAAGTCTCGCGAAGGTGCTATTGCGATATCGACGAACCGGCAGGTTGCACTTTTGCTGGTAGAGAAACGCGTGGAACCGTTTGTAGTCGCTCGGCGGCAGATTGAACACGGCGAGAAGCGCCCGATAGCTGCCCAACGTATGCTGCAGACCGCGGTCGATTAACGCGACAAGATCGCCCCGAGTAAGCTCGTGTACGCGGAACGGCCGATGCACAACATTCCAGAAATCGTGACCGGCGGCCAGTTGCTCCCACAGCCGGTCCACGATCGCGGCGGTCGAGGCCGTCGGCCCCTGAACACTCGGCAGCGTGTCGGCATCCTCCGCTGTGCCGGGTTGCGTCACGGTTGTGCCTTCGTGCAGCTCGGCGGGTAAATCTCTCGCAACGATCAGATGCCGCGTATCGCGCAGGACCAGCCGCTCCGTGACATTTTTTAACTCTCGCACGTTACCGGGCCACGAATAGTGAAGCAGCACTTCCTCAGCACATGGACTGAGATCTGGTACGGGCAATTGGTGTGCGACGCTCGCCTGCTGCAGGTAGAAGCGGAAGAGAATCAGGATGTCGGACCCGCGTTCGCACAACGGGGGTATGCGTATCTGAATGACATTGAGCCGATAGTACAAGTCCTCACGGAACGTCCCTTCTGCAATGCGTTCCGGCAAGTGGCGGTTCGTCGCCGTGATCAGCCGCACATCCGTCTTCCCCACCGGCGCGTCGCTCCCAACGGGCTGGATCTCGCCGGCCTCGGCAAACCGCAGCAGCATGGCCTGCATCGACAGGCTCATTTCGCCCAGTTCGTCGAGAAAGAGCGTACCATGATCGGCCTGGCGAACGAGACCGATCCGATCACGATAGGCGCCCGTAAAGCTGCCGCGGATATGGCCGAAGAGCTCCGATACGAGCAGGGTCTCCGGAATGCCGGCACAGTTGACGGCAACGAAAGAGCGGTTTCGTCGCAGGCTCTGCGCATGAACCATCCGTGCCACGACCTCTTTTCCGACACCTGTCTCCCCCGTGATCAAGACTTTGGCGTGGCTCCTTCCAGCTCGCTCGATTTCCAGGCGCAGCGCCTCCATGGCGGGACACTCGCCGATCAGCGGCGAAAGTGGGCTTGAGGCAACTCGCAACGTGTTTCCCGTCATGATTCGATTAACTCCTGAAGTCCACCGGCGCACGGGCCCGGGAAGTCTGCTTGCTGTGAACGTCTTTCGTCTGACAGAGCAAGAAGTCAACCAACCTGCCCAGGACCGGAGAATCTGACCTCTGACGCGCCGAAGGTGTCATTTGGCCGCATGTCGAGCACGGGCGATACGGATTTAAACCTGGCGGAGATCAGATTTTCTTCAGAAGATCAGGAATTCGCAGTGCTCATGGTCGGGGAGGCGCCGCCTGGCGCCGACGTGAGGTGAACCTCGCCCGTGGATACTCGGTTCTTGCCGCGCTTGGCAACATACAGCGCGGAATCGGCGCGCTCGATTAGCTCACGGGCGGATGTGCCCTGCGCCACCGACGCGCCGACGCTTACGGTCAGGCGAAGATCCGTCAAATGAGACTGGTCGAACCGAAACGCCTCAATTCTCTGGCGGATTCGCTCCGCAACTCGTACGGCGTCGTCGATGCCACTCCCCGGCATCACGACCGCGAATTCGTCTCCTCCGAACCGGGTGCACACATCGAACACACGCACACATCGCCGCAGCAAGTCGCCGGCGACACGAATCGCGTGGTCTCCAATCACATGACCGAAGCGATCATTGATAAGCTTGAAATCGTCGAGATCCACCATCAGCAGTGCGAGAGGAGCCCCCGTACGTTCGGAGCGCTGTAGTTCCTCTTCCAGTCGCATTTGAAAATACAGCCGGTTGAATAGCCCGCTGACGGGGTCGCTGACAGCCGCATAGGCGTACGACTCGGCCTCACGGCGCGTGCGATCGAGAACCAACGCCAGGGCCGCCGGCGCGATCAAACGGCGAAGAACTGTGACATCGACGCGCGTGAACGGCCGGCCGTCGAGCCGATCCGTCAAGCACACGACGCCGAGCGCCTCCGAGCCAGCCACGACGGGGAGCGCGACAAAGGAGTTCGTCCGGTACCGCACGCGCGATTGCATCGCGGGCATAGACGTGACATCGGCCACGCACAGCGGCTTCCGCTTCTCGTATACGGTGCCGATGATCCCAGACCCGACAGGGATGCGCACGTGCTCGACAAGTGCCACGGGATAGCCGTAGGCCGCAGCTATCTGCAGATCGTGCTCGCCGCTTGGCACCGCGAGAGAGGCGACACGGCTTGGCACCGCGCGGACGAGATGCCTCAGAAGAATCGGGCCTACCTCAGAGAGTCCACTGGCACCGCCCAAAGCCCGCGTGAGTCGATGGATGGCGGCAGCCTGCGAACGTCGCAGTGTCTGGCGCATCGGCCCGGCGCCGTTCAGAATTCTCGAAGGATTCAGAGTTTCATCTCCTTTAACGACCATGAGATCAATCCTCGCGCAGGGTCGCACGCGGAGATGGCAACTTGTGTGCCGCGCAGTCGTGTCGACGGCGCCCTGGCAGATCAATTGCTGCGATCAGCCAGAAGCCGGCGTTCGCGGCGCGAGCCGAGTCCGATGTCTGCGGCGCCCGTATGTGGTGTCTCGGACATGCGGGCTTCGCCGGGAAGAAGGTGAGAGCCCAACATGCAGACCAGAGGTCTCAAGCAGCGCCTGCGGCGCTTCCTTACCCTGATCGCCCTCGTCGCGGTTCTCTCGGCTTTGGGCTGGCGCGTGTACGTGCGGCTGAGCCCAGCGCCGGTTCCTGCCAGCGGCAGTGACTCGGGAAGAGGGCGGTTCGCGCTCGGTGTCGCAGCACCCGCCGAGCACTCGGGCCCGTCACAGCCCTCATGATGCAGAATCACTCAGGCTCAGGGATAAGCCCCACCCAGCGCGCCCACTGCCCGGTCACCTGCATGCCGTGTTCGAGGGTGAACGCCGGCGCGTACCCCAGCAGGGTGCGGGCCTTATCCGTCCGCGCCCTGGCGCGACGGGCCACATAGTCGATAACCCACGGGCGCAGGGGAACAGGCGGCGATTCGCGGCCGTGCGAGACCTCGAGATCCCGGTCTTGACGTAGACGGAGCTGCAGGGATTTCGGGAGTGTCCATCTGGCCAGCCGGCGCAGGAGCCGGCCTTCCCGGGTCGCGAGCAGCTGCCGCCTGAGGGCGCGATCCTCACGGAGCGCCTGCCACAGAACCGGTGCAAGCCAGGCTCGGCGTCGAGACCGCCGCCACAGGGCGTGCGCCTCGGCGCGCGAAAGTGACACCGTTCTGCACGTCCCAAGCAGTCGCTCGAACGATTCGAAAAAATCACGCCACGTCGGGTATTCAGGGCCTGACAGAAGGAAACGTTCCCCAGCCACATCACGGCGCTGTGCCGCCAGTAACAGCCCCGATACGAGGTCGTCTATGTAGACGGCGTTGCAGATCCCACGGCCGCCATCGACCAGAACCACGCCACCGTTCGTCAGCTCTTCGATGATGTCGACGCCATACACCCCTGCACCAGGACCATAGACCACCCCGGGCTGGACGACGACCACCGGCACTGCCCAACGCGCGCCCAGTTCCACCGCGAGACGCTCGCCATCCAGCTTTCCGTCGGTATATGGATCCCCTCGAGGCGCCGGTCGTGTCGTCTCGTCAAAATCTCCGTCAAATGGCCGATCGTATACGGCCATCGTGCTGACATGGACAACCATGGCGGATGCACGACGAGCCGCCTCGATCACCGAGCGCACGGCATCGACATCGACCGTTCGCCGTTTGGCAGCGTTGGGCCCCGTGCCTTTGGCGCAATTGAAGATATGCGAACAACCGCGGGCCGCCGCCATGACTGCCGGTGGGTTGGCGATGTCCCCGATCCTGATGTCGACCGGAAACCGGGCAACGGAGGCCGCGCTCATCGGCGCACGGACCAGTGCGCGGACGCGCGCTCCACATTCGACCACGAGTCTTTCGGTCAACCGGCCCCCGATGAAGCCGCCGGCGCCGATGACCAGCACGGACGCCCCGGCAAGTTCACCCGGCATGGCTGCGACTGGCCGTTGCAGGGACTCCATACGCCTCAGGAAAATCCCATGGCTGCCTGAGGGAACGTCTCAGTCGGTAGCAGGCCTGAACGAGCTCAACCGCGCGCCGGCCTTCCGTGGCTCCGACCAGTGGCTTACGCTGTTCGTGAATCGCGTCGATGAAGTCAGACAACTGCCGCCTGAAGACCGTCTGCATCGGCGCGCGAGTGAATGCGGCGTCCGGCACGAAGCCTGCGAGTCGGCACCCGCCCGAGGGCAGCGTCAAGTGAACGATGGCCGGCTCGTAGAGGCCCAACTCGATCGTGCCTCGTTCGCAGCGCACGACGAAGGTGTCGCGGAGCGTCCGCCGGCGGCTCAACTCCAGGTGAACCGGCGCGCCGTTGGACAGAACACAATCACACGAGCAGTCGGCTTCCACCCCGCCAGCGGCGTCGTCGCTGTAGCGAACCGGATGGAGATCGCCGAACCACCAGGACATCAGATCGAGCAGATGGATGCCGAATGAGAGCAGCACGCCGCCTCCGGCTGCAGGCATCAGTGCCCGTGGACTGCAGGCGGGCCATCGAGTTCCCGCCGTCTGCCGAACGTCGACGGCTCGGACGGGGCCGAGCGCGCCCGCCGCAAACAGGTGGCGCGCAAACGTGGCGATTGGAAAATGCCTGAAGTCGTGACCCACGGCCAGCACCGTACCTGTAGATGACGCGGCGGCCATCATTCGATCACACTCCACGACGTCTACCGCCATGGGTTTTTCGACCAGGACATGAACTCCGGCCCTCAACAACTCGGCGGCCACGTCGGCATGATCCTCGTTGGGAACCGCAACGATCGCCGCATCGACGTTGCCGGGAAGATCACGGTGACTCGAGCACGCCAGCGCTGCGCCCACACGGCGCGCGGTCATTTGGGCCCGAGCCAGCTCTGAATCGACACACGCGGCGACGTGGACCGCAGTCGACGCCATGAGCGCGGGCAGATGATAGCGCTCTATCACAGCACCACATCCAACGACGCCGATTCGTGTAATTCGCTTCAATGCCCCGGGTTGTCCGGCACGGCATCCTGTGAGCCCGCGCGATCTTGTGCGAGCGCGAGGTATTCGGATGCCAGTTCCCGGAGATCGGCGAGCACGCGATCCGACCGCGCTCCCGCATCCGCATAATCGAGGAGATTCAGAACGACGTGAAAGGCGCCGGCGGCCTCTTGCCACGCACCAGCTCGAAAGAACGTTTTTCCCTGTGCATAGTGCTGTTGCACAATCACGCGCAGCCGGGGCAGCCAAACGGCCAGCACCATCGCGCGGAACCGGGGAGGGACAGCGCCCAGCGCGGTCGGGGCCGTCGGATCGATCGCGATCATTGCTGCAATCTCTTGCTGCGCCTCGGAATCGCGACGCAAGGCCAGCAGCGAGAGTGCCCTGCATTGATAGACCGCCACACGCACCGACGGATCACTGCTCTCGGCACCCTCGAGCATCGCCAATGCCTCTTCGAAGGCGGCCGAGGCGTACAACTCACGGCCCCTCTGTAGTCGATCGCGCGCCGACGCTTGTGCCGACAATGACGCCGTCATGACCAGCAGGACCGCAAGACGCGCGATTGTGCGAAGCACTGTTGCACTGGCGTTACTGACGATCCGGTTGGCCGAAATCCACCGTGACATGCGCGACTGTCCCCGCTTGAATTGACGCGACGATGGTACGTTCACCTAACTCCGGGTGGGAAAACCTCACATGGTGTCTTCCATCTCTCAACCGAACATTCCCGAGAGGAGTCTGACCAACGAAGACCCCGTCCACCCACACGTCAGCCCAGGGGCTGGCGTTCACGTTCAAACTCGCCGAACGCGCGGGTGGAATCTGCTTCCGTTGCTCGACGCCTGCTGGCGTCAGGCTGCGCGATCCGCCGTCCACCGGTGCGCGCTCCGGTGCTTCGTCGGTCACCGACGTCGACTTGCGCGATGGATTCATCATGAGTGTGGTCTCTCTCGCTCCAGACGGCGTCGGTGCGGCAACTGCGGTTTCTCCTGGCGTATCCGGCCATACGGCCAAGCGCCGTACTTCGGCAATCAGTCCGTCGCCCAAGCGATCCATCGACCGTCGCAGCGGCGACGGTACCAAGGACGAAGGCGCGATGGACACGGCGAAGGCCGAGGCAGCCGCCTCGCCCCATTGGTAGGTCGCCGCCGAGCCACACAGAGCCGACAACGCGCACAAACCGGCCACCGCGGCCGCACGGGGTCGTGGTCGCGAGGCTCGCGACCACGCGGGCTGCTCTTCGGACGACGATTCGATCGCCGAATCAGAACGGGAGCTCGCCGAGGCCAACGTGGCCGGCTCCGACGCGCCGGCGAGAGGGGCGACGTCGTCTACCGCGATGATGCGGCTGCCCGTCAGGTCGAGCGTGTCGAGGCCAATCGGTGAACGCGCCGACCATTCGAAATCCGCTGTCATTGAACGTACCGGCCCTGCCTCGGCGCAGGCCGCGGTCGCACTTGCAAGTTCCTGTCCGCACCAACCTGCGGGAAGGTCTGCGCCAACACCGTGGAGCCACGCCAAATGCCACGATAAAGTCTGCTCCGTGCCAAACTTTTGTTTGAGGACGCGCCGAATTCTTCTGACCGACGGATGTGCCGCCGCCTGCTCGTCGCGATTCGCGGCGGCATGCATTTTGGAAACACGTCGGATTCTGGTGCGTCCCTTAGTGTCTCCGGCCAACATCGCCGCACTGCCCGTGACGCGCATCCGGCCGCCGAGCGGGTGGACCTCCCTGAACCACCGCGAGCTCTGGAACTACCGTGAGCTGCTGTACTTTCTGGTGTGGCGTGACATCAAGGTGCGCTACCGCCAAACGGCACTCGGCGCCACGTGGGCGATCGTGCAGCCGTTTCTCACGATGGCGGTGTTCAGCGTGTTTTTTGGCGCGCTGGTCGGCGTTCCGTCGGATGGAGTCCCCTATCCGGTGTTCGCGTACGTGGCGCTGGTGCCGTGGATGTACTTCGCGGCCGCACTGACGCAGGCGTCGACCAGCCTCGTGGACCACAGTCGCCTCGTCACGAAGGTATATTTCCCGCGTGTCCTAGTTCCTGCCGCGGCGGTGGCCGCCGGCCTTGTCGATCTGGCGATCGCCTTCCTTGTGCTGGCGGGGATGCTGCTCTATTACGGCATCGTTCCGACGGCGGCGGTGCTTACGCTGCCGTTCCTCGTCATCTTGACGTCTGCGGCGGCGCTGGGCGCCAGCCTCTGGCTGGCAGCCTTGAACGCGCGATATCGTGACGTGCGCCACCTCATGCCTTTTCTCATTCAGTTGTGGTTGTTCCTGACTCCTGTGGCGTACCCAAGCAGCGTGGTGCCTGACCGGTGGCGGCCCGTCTACGCCATGAATCCCATGGCAGGCATCATCGAGGGGTTCCGGTGGGCGCTCGTTGGCTCAGGGGAACGGCCGGGGGTACCGCTGGCAGTGTCAGTGGCAGTCATCCTTACCGTTCTGGTTGGCGGCCTCTTTTACTTTCGCCGCACGGAACGGTCGTTTGTCGACGTGCTGTAGGCATGAAGGCTGTGATCGCCGTCGGGGATCTCGGAAAGCGGTACCGGGTCGGCCAGCGCCGGCGACACGTGACTCTGCGCGACGCCATGGTCGCGGCAGCCAGCGCGCCGCTCGAACGGCTGCGGGGTGCCCGCCGCCAGGCGCCATGGATCTGGGCTCTCCGCCACGCATCGTTCGAAGTCATGCAGGGTGAAGTGCTCGGCCTCATCGGTCGCAACGGTGCAGGCAAGAGCACCCTGCTCAAGATCCTCTCGCGGGTCGTGGAACCCACCGAAGGGCGCGCTGACATTCGCGGGCGGATCGCTTCTCTCCTTGAGGTCGGCACCGGATTCCATCCAGAACTGACCGGCCGGGAAAACATCTATCTCAACGGCGCGATCCTCGGCATGCGGAAGGCGGAAATCGACCGGACGTTCGACGAGATTCTTGCTTTTGCCGAGACGGAACGGTTCGTCGACACCCCGGTGAAGCATTATTCGAGCGGCATGTACACGCGTCTCGCGTTTGCTGTCGCCGCGCATCTTGAGCCCGACATCCTGATCGTCGATGAAGTCCTGGCCGTCGGGGATGGCGCGTTTCAGCGTAAGTGCCTGGGGCGCATGCATCACGTGGCACGCGACGGTCGCACCGTCCTGTTTGTCAGCCACAACATGGATGCAGTGCGCCGCCTGTGCAGTCGCGTAATGCTCCTAAGAGACGGCCAGCTCGTTGCCGACGGAGAGCCGGGCACGGTGATCGCGCGCTATCTCGCGCAAGAGAGCACGCAGTCGCCGCCGGATGAATGGATTCCTCTCGCTGCCACGTCTCGGCGAGGGACGGGAGAAGCGCGCTTTGTGGCGGCGCGATACAGCAGTCTCGAGACCGGGTTTGCCGGCTACGCCCATTCGGATGGTCCCCTGACGTTCTTCGTGACCATCGAGTCGGATATCGCCAGAACCGTCGATTCCATGGCGGTGAAGCTGTCGTCACCGAGCGGCGTCACGCTGATCAATGCAGAGATGATGGCCCTTGGCCAGACACTGGGGTTGAAACCGGGGACCAACCGGGCACGGATCGCGATCAGACAGGTGCATCTCACCCCGGGGACCTATGACGTCGGACTGTGGCTTGGCGATTCACACGGTCGGACGTTCGATCACCTCGATCCAGCTTTCAGCATCGACGTCGTCGACGATCCGCTTCCGCGGTTCGGTGTCACGCCCAAAGGCAACGGTTTCGTGCCGTGTTGTTTTCAGGTCTTCCAGGACGATGGTGTCGCATGATCGAGAGCGTTGAAGGCCTCGTTTCGATCCTGACGCCATTTCTCAATGCCGAACGCTTTCTCGCCGACACCATCGAGACCGTTCTCGGTCAGACGTATGGCCACTGGGAGCTCCTGCTCATAAACGATGGATCATCCGATGCGAGCCCTAACATCGCCAGTCGATACATGCAAGCCCATCCACACCGCATTCGGCTCCTCACTCATGTGGGCGGCCGCACGCATGGCGTCAGCACGACACGCAATCTCGGCCTCGCGACGGCACGTGGTGAGTTCGTCGCGATGCTCGACGCCGACGACATTTGGTTGCCCGAACACCTGGCGGAGCAGGTGCCATTACTTCGCACCGAGCGGCGTGCCGGCGCGCTCTACGGACGGACCCTGCACTGGCACAGCTGGAGCGCCAACGCTCAAGACCGTGGGCGCGATTACGTGCCGCGCCTCGGCGTCCCGTCGGGTCGCCTGATTGACGGACGGCAGCTCCTTTCCCACACCGTTCCAGGGAAAGCGATGGTGCCGAGCCCCTGCAGCGTTCTTGTTCGGCGATCGGCCGCGCTCGCGGTTGGCGGATTTGAAGACGCGTTCACGAGTGTCTATACGGATCAGGTCTTCTACGGGAAGCTCTTCCTTCGATTCGCGGCTCTACCGATCGACCGGTGCTCGGCAAGCTATCGTCAGCATGACGACTCGTGCGTCCACATGATGAAGCGGACGCGCCGCGGCCGAACGGCTCGACTTGCGTATCTATCATGGCTCGATGGCTATGTGGGACGGAACGCGCCTAACGCCGCCGTACTTCGCCGGACGATCCGCCGTGAATTGTGGCGATGCCGCCATCCGGTCGGCGATTACCTTCTCGACTTGAAGGAGTTCGCGCGTCGGCGGGTGTTGCGATAGCGGTTGTGATGCCCGGCCATCCCTTTCCCCTTGTCACGCTGATCATGCCGGTGTGGATGCCTCATCACGCGTGGCTGCGGGCTGCCGTTCGCAGTGCACTTGCCCAACAACGCTGTCGTCTGGAGCTGATCGTCGTCGACGACGGGAATCCGGGGGACGTTACGGAACTGTTGCGCGACATCCGGGACACGAGAATGCGGGTCGTCCGAATCGAGCACGCCGGCCCGAACGCAGCGCGAAATGCGGGACTTGCCGGGGCCCAGGGCGATTGGATTCGGTTTATCGACGCAGACGACATCATCGTGCCTGACAGCACGTGCCACCTTGGCACGTTCATGAACGGCGACGGGATGGTGGCATACGGCGCCACGGCTGTCACCGATGAGGAGTTGCGCGTGCGCCGTGTGATTTCGACGACGCTCAGCGGGCACATCGCCGCCGACTGCCTGCTGGGACGTTTTCACGTGCGGCTGCCAGCGCTATTGTTTCCACGCGCGGTGGTTGAAACCGCCGGCCCGTGGGACCCCGCGTTTCGCGTCAGTGGTGACTGGGATTTCGTCCTGCGTACCGTCGAGCACGCCAGTGTGGCTGGAGACGACCGCGTCGTCTGTTACTACCGGCGCCACTCCGGTTCAGTCACCACAACCGCCGACATTTCGATGGGTGAGATTGCGCGGGCCCGCATCATCAACCGGTACTTCGAGCGTCATCCGCACGAGCATGGTACGGCGCTGGAGCGTCGGGCGTGGGGTGCGCTGCATTGGGATCGCGGTATGGCGTACTGGCGCGCAGGTGCCAGGCGTCGGGCGCTCGTCCGATTGTCCCGTGCATTGCTGGTGACGCCGGCGCCGGCGGCGGGAGCGCTGGCGCGCGTCATGGGCAGGCGGCCCCCGCGCGGCGCAGAGCCTGGGCCGGCGGCCCGACGAGATCCATGCTCGCCTAAACAGGGCCCGGGCTCCGCTTGAGGTCGGCTGGCGCGAGGGTCGCTGACACATCACTGCGAAGGACGAAGGTTCAACTCCCGATTTCGATGCCATCCCCAGGCAGTCTCGACGATGGTCATAATGTCAGAGCACTGGGGCTGCCATCCCAGGATGGATCGGGCCTTCGCCGGGTTCGCCACAAGAACTTCGGGATCGCCGGCGCGGCGAGGAGCGGCGGTTCGACGGACACGACGTTGCGTCGCGAGTTCAACGCATTCGACTACCTGGGAAACTGATACTCCTATTCCCGTTCCAATATTGAACACATCACTTGGTCCGCCCTGCTCCAGGTACTGCAACGCGGAGACATGTGCCCTCGCCAGATCTGTTACATGCACGTAGTCGCGGATCGCCGTGCCATCGTAGGTCTGATAATCGGTACCGAACACTTCCAGACCAGGACCCTGTCCGAGTGCTGCCCGAATGGCAAGCGGAATCAGATGTGTTTCCGGCGTATGCGCTTCACCAAGCTCGCCGTCGGAGTCGGCACCCGCGGCGTTGAAGTACCGTAGCGCCACGTACTGCAGCCCGTACGCGGCGGCATTCCAGCGGAGCATGTGCTCGACGAAGAGCTTTGACACGCCGTACGGACTCACCGGACGTTGCTGATGCCCTTCGGCGAGCATGGGGCTCTCTGGGGGGCCGTAGGTGGCACATGTGGACGAAAACACGATTCGCGGCACGCCAGCTGCCCTGACAGCGTCGAGGAGACCGATGGTACCGGCCACGTTGTTGCGAAAGTATTTCTGGGGATCCCGCATCGACTCGCCGACACACGCGCTCGCGGCGAAATGAATGACGGCTCCGGCGTTCGTCTCCCGCAGGATATCGGTCAGACGCTGCGTATCAGCCACATCGCCCTCGATCAGCGGACCGTACCTGACGGCCCAGCGGTGCCCTTGGGACAGATCATCGTAGACGACGGGCGAGTACCCGGCGCTGTCCAGCTCCTTGCACGTGTGGCTACCGATGTAGCCTGCACCTCCCGTCACCAGCACGGTCTTCATGGACACCCCACCTGCGAGAGCCGTTCGCGGTAATGGCCGATCGTCCGGGCCAGTCCCTGTCGCACCAAGACGCGTGGCTTCCATCCAAGCAGCCGCGTCGCGAGCGTGATGTCAGGTTTACGCCGTCGAGGGTCATCATCTGGCAGCGGCTCGCTCGTAATGACCGACGCTGATCCGGTAAGTTCAATCACAAGAGAAGCCAGCTCTCTCACCGTGAGTTCCTCAGGGTTTCCCAGATTCACGGGCGCGGACCATTCGACGTCCATCAACCGAATGATCCCCTCGACCAAATCGTCCACGTATTGAAGGCTGCGGGTCTGGCTCCCGTCGCCGTAGACAGTCAAAGGGCGATCCGACAGCGCCTGGGCGATGAAGTTGCTCACGACCCTGCCATCGTCGGGGTCCATGCGCGGTCCATAGGTATTGAAGATCCGGATAATGCGGACGGAGAGGCCCGAACGCCCGTAGCTGGTCGTAATCGCCTCCGCGTATCGCTTCGATTCGTCGTACACGCTCCGCGGCCCGACAGGATTGACGTGACCCCAGTACGACTCGACCTGCGGATGCACCATCGGATCGCCGTATACCTCGCTGGTACTGGCAAGAAGGAATTGTGCCCCGTGGTGTCGTGCGAGCTCCAGCAGGTGGTGTGTACCTTCGCTGTTGACAAGGAGTGTCTCAATCGGATGTGCGAGGTACTTGGGCGGTGAGGCGGGGCTCGCGAAGTGCAGCACCCAGTCCAGGGGCTCGCGCACGTCGAGTGGCACGGTGACGTCACGCTCCAGCACGCGGAAACGCAGATGATCCTCGAGATGCGCGATGTTCTCGCGCCGGCCTGTCAGAAAATTGTCGACCCCCAGAATCTCGCATCCCTCCGCGAGCAGCCGGTCGCACAGATGGCTTCCGACAAACCCTGCGGCTCCAGTCAGCAGTACGCGCATGACTACCTCCCGGCTCCCGCCTGATGTCGACGGCGTTGGGCGGGCACATGACCGCCGACTGGTTGTTGGGGCGTTTTCACAGGCGGCCGGCGACGCTCTTGCGTCAGCGACGACCGGGCTTCCGTGCGGGCTCGCCCGCCGAACAGCCACGCGACGGCGCCGCGCAACACGCCGGCCGCGTACGCGAGTTCCCCAAGCGCTTCGCGCGGATGACCTGCGTGGCGCACCGCGCGGCCCGGCCGCGCGATGAGATCCCGCACCATCCGGTGCCACATATAGCCGTCTCGCAGCTTCAGATGTTTGGCATAGAACCCGCCCTTCCCGCGTCCGTAGGCATGCCGGAGCGGAACGTATAGGCGCTTGGATCGCCACGCGCGGTGATACAGCAGCGCCTCGGGCACGAAGACCACCCGGGCGCCGGCCTCGAGCAATCTGAATCCCAGATCGTTGTCCTCGGCCGAGGGAAACCGCGATCCTGCGCCAAGCCGGACGTCAAACCCCCCCACCCGGTTCAAGGCGGCCCGGCGGATCCCCATATTGCCGCCCGCCAGCACATCGCGTGAGGATCGCCCCCGAAAGACCGCCGGTACAGTGCGGCGCGCAAGCGCGGGTACGAATCCATCCGCCACCTCCTGGGGGCCGGCGAGCACGCGGCCCGTCACCGCGTCGTCCTCGCCCGCAGCCAGAAGTGCGTCGACCAGTGCGCGCAGCCATTGCGGATCCGCGGTCATGTCGTCATCCACGAACACCAGCGCCTCGTGGCGTGCGAGGTTGGCCCCTGTGTTGCGCGCACGGCTCAAACCACGGTCGGCGCACGGCACATACCGGATGCAGCAACCCCGCTCATGCTCCGTTCGCGCGACCATGTGATCGCTTTGATCGACGACCACGATCTCGGCCGGCAGCGTGTCGCCACGGAGCAGAGATGCGACCGTATCGGCCAGCAATTGCGGGCGATTGCGTGTCGGAATGATTACCGAGGTCGCAAGGGTCGTGTTCATGACTCGCGTTTCGAGTCGGCGACTTTCACCGCCCGAACCGAAACGATGACGGGGAATGCGGCATCGTGCCGATCGAGTTCGTCGCGCGACAGCTCTTCCTGCGCCATGCCGGCCAGAAACGCAATCGAGGTGAGCACGTTGCCAAGTCCGTCGACCTGAATGCATTCTTCGCCGAAACACTCGCCAAACAGGCGCCGGCACACGGCGGGCGTGAATCGCCAGTAGTCAGTGTCCGGCACATCCGGATCAACCCGCGTGATCGACGGCAGCGTGACAAGGAGTACCCCGCCCGGCCGGAGCGCACGGTACAGCGTGTGCACAGCCGAGCGGGGATGCAGAACGTGGTGCAGCGTCTGTACCACAACGCAGCAGTCGTAGGCGTCCGGTTCGAGGGAGTCGGGGTGCGCAAGATCGCCAATGATAGTGGCCTGGCGGTTCGTGGAATCGATGTCGATCACATCGGCACGCGTGACACCGTGTCCGAACCGGCGGATATATCCACTGTCTTTGACTTCCAGCACCCGGCCGCGAATGTCGGACCCCTGCCGCGCGAGAAACTGTTCGACGTAATACCGATCGACAGGCGAACCGCGGTCGAATCCCCAGCGCTGGCTCAATGGTACGGGTCGGCGCAACGTCCCGAGCCACGCGGGTCGCCGCACGCGAGCGAACCGTTGCCGCAGTCTGGGATTGCGGCTCCACGCCTGCAAAACGCCTGTCATCCCCATCGTTCGCTCGGAACCGGACCGGCGACGGCAGCTCTCCGCTCGGCCCGCCACCCGTGCCCCACGCCTTGGATCGTGCCGATCACGCCGAGCCATGCCTGCCGGGCGGCGCTTGAATCCCGCCGGTTCATCGCCTCGAGGAGCCGCACGATCCTACCGGTCAACCATCGCCACATCATGGGCACGGCCCGGCGGTCGCCGCGCCGGAACAGAATCCCGCAGGCTGCGCCGATGCCGTAGCTGTACGCCCGGCGGGAAGCCATCCGCCGCGCTTCCGGCTGGCGCTCGTGATAGACGACCGCGTCGGGCTCGTACCGGATGCGAGCGCCCGAGACGAGCAGCCGGTGTATCAGCTCGAAATCTTCGGCAGCCATGCCGGGCGATCCAGCACCGAGCCGTTCATCGTAACCACCGTACCGTAGCAACCATTGCCTTCTGATCGCGAAATTCGCGCCTGTTCCGACGACCCAGGGAAGCGCCGGTCCGACGAAATCGCGACGCACGGTGGCGGTCCGCAGCGACACTGCATAGGCACCGGGACGTTCCGGCCCCAGCGCCAGCACGCGACCCGTCACCACATCGGGGACCGGTCTGGTGGCGAAAGCACGCGAGATGGCTGCGAGCCACTGCGCGTCGGGCACACAATCATCGTCGGTGATCACCAGATGCGCAGCCCGCGCGCGAGCGACCATCGCATTGCGTGCAGCCGACAGACCACGGCGACGCTGGCGAAGATACATCAGCGGCACCGGTCCACCCTGACGCCGCCGAACGACCTCGGCCGACTCGCGCGCCTGACCCTGATCGATCACGATCACTTCCGCCGGCAGTAACGTGCCGCTGAGCACGGCATCGAGACACCGCGCAAGCGCGGCAGGACGGTCTAGCGTTGCAATTCCGACCGACAGGACGGGCGGGCCTGTCATCGGTCGATGGTCCCCAACGGCCGGGAGAGCGTGGCCCAACGGGTGGGACGACGCCGTGTCGCGCTGCACAGCATCGTCATGAACCGCGCCAGCGAATCGGTTCCTCGCACTTCAACACGTCGCAACTCGAACAACGACGTCGCAGGGTCGTTTCTCCCTGAGCGACTGCCGCAGGCAGCGTGGAACCCTGCGCGCGCCACCGCGGTCACCGCCTGTGAATCGCAGTCTCCGAATGGGTACGCAAAGGTCGTGATCCGGCGGTGAAAACGGTGCTCCAGGTCCTCGCGCGAGATCCGTGCGTCGCTGGCGGGGTCCTTCCTGCTGCCGGCCGTCAGCGACGTATGCGACACCGTGTGCGCGCCGATATTCATGCCTTCAGCCAGCAGCTGCCGGATCTGCGTCTGCGTCATCATGCGGCGGCCGGCGAGGTTCGGATCGGTGCTCCATGTGCACGAGGAACCGATGGCGCCGCTCACGAGAAAGAATGTCGCCGGAAACTTGTACCGGCGCAGGACCGGGAGCGCCTCGGCGTGATTGTCCGCATAGCCGTCATCAAACGTGAGAATCACCGCACGCGGCGGCATCAGGACACTCGCGGAATATCCACGGACGAGTTCCGGCAGGGAGATGACCTTGTACTTTGCCCAGTACAGCCACGCCATCTGCTCCCGAAAACGGCTTCTCGGCACGATGTAGCGGGACGGCACCTCTCCAGGCCGACCCACACCGTGATACATCAGAATCAGCGGGGTTCGAGTGAGGCGACGCCACGTGTCGCGTTCGGATACTCTCGCTCGGACGCCACGCCAGAAGGCATACTGCCGAAGGAACCGATCGAATGCCGCGCGATGCGTTCCGCCCATGAACGGCCGCAACCACGCGAGACTCGCGCTGGGCACCCGGCTCGCCAGGAGCATGCGTCGTACGAATCGGGCATGTGAACTCGCACTCGTGTTGAATGCGCCGAGGTACGACTCGCGAAGCACGAGGGGGTTGCGACGAAACGCTTCCACGGCCCGTATCCCTTCCTGTTCACATCTGGCCGGTGCCTCGTCAAGGAACGAGTCCATCGTGAAGAACAACTCGTTCACGGGCAGCCACCCGCAACGCCGGCACGCGTCCACAGCCGTTGCTGGCGACGCCAGATTTCGTGAACGACGTCGATGCGTACCTCATCGCAGCTACGCGTCGCATCGACGAGGTGGAACGCCGATATGCGCGCTGACAATGTGCGGAAGCACGTCCGCCACTGTTCCAGGATCTGCGGGGTATAAGCGCCCTTCCGCGCGTGCATCACGCCCCCAGGAGCATCGAGAAACACCGTGAGGTCGGGCTGCGGACAGAGATGGCCGGAGAGGCGACGAGACAGGCGCTGCAGGCGCGTCAGCGGCGAGGCAGGCGGCGCGACGGCATCGTAGATGTATCGATCGAAGACCACCAGCCGTCCGCGCGCACTGTGGTACCAGCCACGTAGATAACGTGACCAGATGATGGCGGCCGTCGCGAGAAATGCGACTCCGGGAATAGGGAACCGTCGCACGAAACGGGTCGCGCCTCCGGTAAGCCCCATGTAGATGGCTCGCGAAGGCAAGGGAATGGCGGCGCGGATGCCGGCGATAAGGGTCGATTTTCCAGCGCCATCGGGCCCGAGGACGGCAACGCGCAATCCAGGGGCACTCAGATCGCCGGCGCCGCCGCGCGCGAGGCGCAGCATGCGCTGCCGGCACTCTCGGACACGGGCAATCTTGTGTACTGCCGGCGCGCATCCTTCGACAGCAGCCCACTCCCCTTTGAGGGCAAGCTGGAGGAGACGCGCCGGCAGTTCTGCATGGCCGCCGCAACCGGCGGCAAACATGGCTGCGAAGTGATCGTCGGCGGCGGCGGCGCCGCAGAGATCCGCAAGCGCGGCGCGATGGTGCGCCGCGACCGTGCCTTTCAATATGAGGCAGTGCCAGAGCAGCAACCAGAATGCCGCCGCAGGCTCGAGGAATGCGACGCCGTCTCGAATGTGCCGTCTCGCCAGACACCCCGACGTGTCATCGAGGGCGACGCGATGTGATCCAAAGCCGACTGATGTTGTGACGTGAAGCCACAGCCACCGGTCTGCATCGGCACAATAGCAGAGATAGTGATGGGAGACGCTGCGCCTGGGTACCCGCGCGAAACTAGCTTGATTCAGCAGCGAGGCCGCTGCCGACAGATCGCGGGGGTGCACGAGCAGATCAACATCGCTTTGCGGGTCTGCGAGTCCCCCTTCCGGCACGCGCAGCAGGGCCCATCGCACACCCTGGCGCCCAAACTCGCGAAACACCCGCCGGAGCACCGGATGACAGTTCGTGACCACCTTTCGGACGGCACTGCTGAGCGCGATCGTCATGTGGCCGTCGCACGCCTGGCGAGCCGCCCCGCGCGTCCCAGCCATTGCAGATGAAGCCGCCGATACGTATAGAACGGATCGACAACTGCCGCCAGCGCGCCGTAGCGCAGCGCCTTCAACGGCCGGCCTTCACCGAACCACAAGGCGGCCGTGCGGTACGCCAGTTCAACGCAGTCTTGACGTCGTTCCCGCCACGTCTCTGGACAGGTGGCAGCAAATGCCTCCCGTGTAAGATCGCCGCCCTTGCTCCGTACGGCGAGACGGCGCCGAACAAAACGTGCCTCGCGATTGATTCGCAGCCGGTCTCTGGCCATCGCGCTACCGGGATGAATCCGGTACGACCCGAGGATCGACGGAACGCACGCTACTTCCCCGGCCTGCGCAAGGCGCGCGAGGAGATCCAGATCCTCGGCGCCGCCGGATGGACGTCCCAAACTCTCATCAAAGCCACCGACCGTCTCGAGGACGTCGCGGCGGACAAGAAAAGAAGAAGTCGGAAATGGAAACAGTTCGGCCTGCGCTATCGCGCGGCGATCCGCCGCGGTCACGACGTGACCGGAACGGCCGAGTATCCGTCCGGTCGATGATACGTAACGCATAAGGCAGCCCGTTACGACGCTGGTGGGATGTTCGTCGAGAAATGCGATCTGCCGTTGAAGTTTCTCCGCGTCCCAGCAGTCGTCGGCGTCAAGGAACGCCACGAACCGTCGAGCGCGTGCCTCGCGAATACCAGCATTCCGTGCCGCCGACACGCCTCCATTTGACCGGGACAACAACCGAACCCGGTCATCGCTGATGGCCCGGACGATCGCGCCCGTACTGTCCGCGGAACCATCATCGATAACGATGACCTCAAGGGCAGCCATTGTCTGGGTGAGTACGGATGCGACCGTCTCGCCAATGTAACAGCTGGCATTGAACGCTGGGATCACGACCGAGACAATGGGCTCCACGCCGTAACCCAGTATAGAAACGCCGATCAACGGACGCATGGGATCGTGCTCTCATTCATATTCCTCATGTGGTCCCAGGAGGGGCCGTTGCCGGCGACGCAGACGGCCGTACAGCGCTTCGTATTGGGCGACCGCCCGGTCCCAGCCTAGGTGCGCACAGGCCCAGGCGCGCGCCCGGCCGGCCATGGCCGCGCGCCTGCCTTCGTTGGTCAACAACTCGATCGCCGCGGCGGCAAACTCGCTCTCGGTTTCGGCCAGCCGGACGTGTTCTCGATTGCGAAGCGGCAGCCCTTCAATCGCCTGACGCGAGCAGACCAGCGCCTTGCCGGCGGCAAGGGCTTCGACAACCTTGACACGCATGCCCCCGCCCAGGCGGATTGGCACAATTACAACGGCGGCCTGATCGAGAAAGGGACGCACGTCCGTAACCGATCCCAGAACTTCCACCGAGGGGCCTCCGATCACCGACAGTACAGCCGGAGGATCGGCGCCGACGACCGTGAGGGTCGCAGCCGGACAATGTGAGCGCACGATCGGAAAAATCCGGTCGACAAGCCAGAATGCCCCATCGACGTTTGGATAGTGGCGAAAGCTGCCGACAAACAACAGGTTCGCGGCTCTTGTGCCGGTCGGGCTCAGCGGCGACACGGGCACTTCGGTTCCAAATGGAATGCACAGAATGGGCGTATCGCCCGCAAGTGGACGGATGGCGCCGCGATCGCGTTCCGTGAATACGACGATCCGGTCGACGTCGTGAAAGATTCGCCGTTCGTACGCGGCCCATGCGCGCCGATCCGCTGAGGCGATCAACCGGCGGATGATTGCTCCCACAGCGAGCGGACCGGCGGCGGCAACAACCCCGGGCTCGTGCTCCACCAACACGCGGGCTGGGCTGCAGTGTCGAAGCGCTGCCGCGTACTGGCCTGTGATGTGGTATTCGAATTGCACCACATCCGGTTTCCACGTCTCGACAACGGATCGAAGTCGATCCGCATGCCGGGGCACCCACCAGCGCCCGGCCCACCGCGGCCGGCTGGCGAGTAGACCGCCAGCAACCCTGGCGCCGCGAATCCATCGTTTGGCGAGCGATGATGTGGACCTGCGAGGCAGCTCCACCACGAACTCGCATTTGACCGGGCGGCGCGGTCGTGGGTCCTCGTCGCCGCGGAACGCGACCAGGCCGACCTGATGGCGAGATGCGAGGGCCGTGATGAGCTGCGCCATCACGCGGGTGCCACCATCCCTCGCTTCGAGATCGGGGATCACTGGCGTCACGAACAGCAATCGGTACGTCGCCAGGTCACTCGATCGCGTCGTCAAAGAGAACATGGGCGTAGACGGCAAGAGTCTTGACGTAGTCGACGTACTGGTTGTGTTCGACCGGGGATGATTGATCCCGCAAGTGACGGGCCACCGCGTGTCGAACCCAGGTGACCACGGTGAGCACCCGGAGAAACGCCGGGTCAATTCGGAGCGCGCGCATGTACGAGTCGACCGCGGCCCGTGCCGCGGCAATGGCGATATCGGATCCCGGATTGGATGCGACCAGCCGTTCGTACGCGTGCCGACGGCTCGACCTGCTGTGGGCGCGCATGGCAACGAAGAACCAGTGGGTGACGAAATAGATGAGGTCCTGCAGTGCGGGAGCGCCACCCTGGGGGACTTCTCCGTCGGCTTCCCAATCGATCACGGTGAGTCCCTGATCCGATCGGTGTACGTTCCATGGACCAAAATCATCATGCTGCAGCACGATCGGGCATCGTTTTCCGCGAAGCTGTTGCGCATGACCGTAGGTGTCTGTGAACAGCCGGTCAGTTCGAATATCGAATCCGAATGTGCGCGCGTAGTCCCGGCAGGGCCCTTCAACCCATCGATCGATCTCCGAATCGGTCCACGCGGCCTCCGACACCTGCCACTGGCTATGAACGCGCGCCAGCCATTCCGTCGCGGCACGCAAATCGTCGATTTGTTGCGCGGCGGTAGCACCCCGATACCCGGTGGATGCCGCCATCGACGGACCGGGTGCGAAACTCTCGACGGCGACGGCAAGTCCATGCCATGAACTCGCCTGGTACGGCCTCGGCAGCGTCGGACGCAGATCCGCCGACAGCTGCGATCGAAGCCTGAGTAGACGGCGATGCTCTCGCGTGGTGTGGCCGTTGAATGCCGGCAGCCGCGACACCTTGATAGCCGCGCGTGGGGCCTCGCCGCGGCCGAACGGGAGCATCACCACGCGACTGCCATCATCTTGACCGCTGGTGACCAGCGCGAAGGAGGCGCCCGAATCAATGAGATGTGATTTGAGCGTGAGATCGGTCAGCACCGCCGGTATCGTCGTCGAGACCGAGTCCTCAACGGCGACGACGCTGTAGCACGGAGCGACCGAACCGAATCGGGCGCTGTTACCGCGCATCCATAGGCGCGCGAGGCGCGCCGCCGCCATCCGTGCATAGGACAATTGCCGCCAGGCAGCGTCGAAGTACCAGTCGAGCGCGCCGGCGCTATCGAGCGGAACGAACCGGCGGGCGTCGTCGAAATGCGGAACCACCCAGTAAAGGGCCGATGGCCGGAGTCGCGCGGCGCGGAGCCGCCGGCAGAGGCGACGAGGGGTCTCCAGGAGGCCGCGGGCCGTGCGGCGATCCACCTCCGCGTAGAACACGCCGCCGCCCGCGAGCGCCAAGGCAGCCCGGTGCGGCGCAATTGGAGAATCGTGCAGCACCACAACCGCATCCGCCGTTCGACCCGGCGGCACCGATCGCGAAATGTCGAGCGCCACTCCGAGCGCGCGTAGGAGCGCAGCGAGTCCCGGTGGCCCACCGAGCAGCACCATGTGCGCGAACGGCTGGCTGTCCGGCATCGGCAGCAAGAATCGCCAGTCGGCGCGGCGCGCATCGGAGGTCATGGCCGCAACTGCGCGGCGTTGCGCTGAGCCAGCGACTGCACGAGCGCGAGGAACGGACCCGAACCGCGCTCAGCTCTGCTTCGTTCGTCGATCGCGTGTTCAAGTGCACACGCGTGCTTGAGGAGCCTCGTGAGACGGCCACTGATCCCGACAGAACCGGCACAATCGTCCGCGAGGCGATCGACCCATCGGCCAAACACGGATTCCGAGTCGAACGCCTCGATGAGGGATCGCGTGCGGTCCCGGTCGCCCCGGCTGACAGCGCGCGCGTCTGCAATTGCATAAAACAAGTCCGTCAGCGGCAAGCCATCGTCCCGTGCGGTCTCCCAGTCGAGCACGCCAAGGGTGGGGTCTCCCTTCAGCACCAGAACGTTGGACATCGTGAGATCGTTGTGTGCGGCCACATAGGGCAGCGGGGCGTCCCTGACGAGCGCACATTGCTGTTCGAGCCACTCGAGATAAGCGGAGCCGCCGTCGAGGTCGCGCGCGAGGAGGCGGGCGGGCTGCAGGAGGTGGCGTTGCAGCCTCGGCTTATCGGCGGATGCCGCGCGACCCGTGAGGGCATTCCATCGTCCGAGCCATCGTGCAATCTCTCTGACGATGCTGGACAAGCGATCCGGCCGCAGGGTCAGTACAATTCCGGCTGGTTCGCCGGCTACGACCCCGAACCGCAGCGCGGACCGGCCATCCCGCGTTTCGATGACGTCGACAGTGGGAACGCGCGCGCCCGCCTGTGACGCAGCGGGACGACACGTGGTCAACGTCTCGGCCTCGCGCCGCCGGTCGACTGACGCCGTCGCCGTCAGTGGCACCTTCACGATGTCCGACAGCTCGGCCCCCGGAGATGAGAAGGCCGACAATACAGCGTTGACCCGATCCCCCATGGGCTTGTAGCGGATGACCACCCGACTGGCGTCCAGGCGGGCCGGACCCGGCGATATCCATTCGAAGGACCTGCGCGCGGCGGGGCGTCTCAGCAGCCACCCCACCTTCGACGCGCAGCGAGAGGCGACCGCCGGGGCACCCGGCAGCACCGAAAGCAGGAGCGCAGACAGGAGCTTCAACCGCTTCGCCGGGAGCGTCTTGCACAGCCGTCGCGCGATGGCGGCATCGATCGGAAGCACGTAGTGCGTCGAGCTGGCCTGACGGAAATGGAGATACGTTCCTTCGACCACCAGGCCACGTTGCGTCAGCAGGTGCAGCGCCCGCGCACGCCAGCACGGTGGAACGACGCCATAAAGCAGCCCATCGGGCGCCAGCCGACCCGCGCTGGTTGTGATGGCGCTCTCCAACCAGCCTTCTGCCCGGCACTCCGCGGAATCAGGCGAAAGGACGATCGCATCGAATTGATCCGGGCTGAAGGCGAGGGGGCGCGTACTGCCGCTTCCAAAAACGGCCGGGCACGAGCGGCCAATGATTGCAATGCGCCCGGCAATGCCATCTGGATGTAGAACATCGAGAAGCGAACGCGCCTCGAGCGCACTGGCACCGTGAGCCCAAGAGCGAGAGGGCGACCTCATTCGGCACTTCGCGCGCGACGCCCTGAGTGAATCTCCCGGTCGACCGCCAGCCGCCAGGCGGCCATGTTCTCGGCAAGATGGCGACGGCGGCGCTCGTTGACAGCGAGTGCAAGACGTACTGTGTCCCGCACTATCCGGAGAACCATGGCGGCCGCCATGACGGACCACGCTGTGGCCAGTCCGATGCCCGAATAGTGCCGGCGGTAGAACTGCATTGCGCTAGTCCAGCCCTGCGCCAACATCACAGCCCTGCGCTGTCGCGTGCTGACAGCGCCAACATGGATGACGTCCGCGACCGGGGCAAAATGCGTCTCCCAGCCGCATTGCCGTGCGCGATAGCAGAGATCGATCTCCTCCCCGTACATGAAGAACGATTCATCGAAACCGCCGACCGCGTCGAACGTGCGCCGCCGGATGATCAGTGCCGCCCCGGTGACCCATGGCACGATACGAGGGCCATCGTGGGACCATCCAGCCAGACATCGTTCGCCGAGCCACGGAATGTGCATCAACACACGGTCCACCGGGTCCTCTCGAAGCGGCGGTCGTAAGGGTGACGGGAATCGAAAGCACGATCGCTCCAACAGCCCTTCTGGACTCAGAAGACGCGGTCCGACGATGCCGGCGCGTGGATGCTCGTTCAGGTAGCGTTCCAGCGCCCCGAGGGCCCCCGGCCGAAGCCGTGTGTCGCTGTTCAGCAGCAGGACGTCCGCTGACCCGCAATGCCGAATGCCGCGGTTACCGCCGGCACCATATCCGGGGTTGCTTGGATCAACGTCGACGATGACGGATGGAAATTCGCGCCGCACCATCTCGGCGCTGCCATCCGAAGACCCGTTATCAGCTACGACGATCCGCGCTGGGCAATTCAGCTCGGCGCTCTGGAGACACGCGCGGAGATGCTCCAGGGCGTTGAAGCTCACGATCACGACGGCCAGCGACACCGCTGAGCCTCCATGTCACCAGTGTCGCTGTGTGCACTGAACACATGGATGAGATCCGGATCACAAATGTAGTGTGACCGGCTGTGTAATTCGGTCGTGAGCGTGTAAATCTTGCTCACGCCAGGCGGTTGTCATTTTTCAAGCTCGGCCTTTTTTGGCGCATTTCCGATCCGAAGACTTTCTTCTGCGCCGGCGCAGCTTTCGCAGTGGGGCGCACCACTTCAAGTCTCCGATCGACCTTGAACAGAACGACCACAACCTGGGGCTGCGCGCAGTCGTACACACGAACGTGCAGTCGGAAGAACGGGTGCGGGAGGTGTATGACGCGGCGACCCCCTCACGTCTCATGCGTTGCACGTACGGCCGTCATCTACGTCACGTGCGCGCTATCAGGGCTTCTGGCACTCGCGACGCCGCTTGCCGGCCAAACCCTGAATCCGAACGTCATCGAGTTCTTGCCGCCACAGCTAGCCGCCGCTGTCAACCGCTACGACATCGCGTTCTACCAGGCTTCGGCAGCCGACCCGTTCCTCGTCGTAAACATTGGAAAACCCTCGCCGCAGGCCGATGGCATGATTCGCGCCGATCTGACCGCAAAGATTACGAACTGGCCGGCTCCAAATGCCCTCTGCATCGCCCGGGTCGCTGCAGTGTCGGCAACAGGAACGACGCAGAGCATTGCCTCCAACATGTTTGTGTACCAGTGCGACTTTTCATTGTCATCGGCCAACCAGTCGTTCCCGGCCGCGGGCGGAACCGGAAAGGTCGCCGTCACGACGCAGACCTGGTGTGGCTGGCGGGCCACCAGCGCCGTGAGCTGGATCACGATCACGTCGGGAACGAACGGTGTCGGATCCGGAACGATCACATACGAGACTGCCCCGAACACGACGACGACCAGCCGACGTGGCGCGTTGACGATTGCCGGCCTGACGTACACCGTGACGCAGGCCGCGGCACCGAATGTGCCGCCCACAGTAAGAATCGTGCGGCCCTCGAATGGTGAAACGTTAAGTGCCAGGTCGGTCAGGATCGATGCGGAATCATCCGACAGCGACGGCACGGTAACGAGCGTCGCCTTCTACGCCAACGGCGTTCGCATCGGGGCCTCAACCGAAGCGCAGCCCTCCGTCCGTTGGTCGCCGGACGCCCCAGGCCCGTACACGCTGACGGCATCGGCAACGGACAACGCAGGTGCCACCACGTGGTCGGCGCCCGTATCGGTCACGATTCGCTGACAATGTCCTTCGTGATCCTGTCTCGTAAGGCCGGCGACGAAACGGTAAACGCAACGGATGATGAAAGGGCGCGTATGACCGGAATATTGCGCTGTTTCGCACGTGATTACACAGATCTGTCGTTGTGTGGCGCCGGGCGCGAGTTTCGCACTGAACCCATCGTCAACGGATCATGGCGACCCAACAACCGTCGATGTGGATGCGCTCACGTCGCGCCATCAGCCGCGCGGCGTTCACGCTGCTGGTGGCGTGGGCTGGGAATGTAACGGTGTACGCGCAGACCGTCAATCCAAATGTTGTCGAGTTCCTGCCACCCGCCGACCACAGCCAGGTGAGCCGCTATGACCTGGCGTTTTACACCTTGACCGCAGGCGATCCCTTTCTGACCGTCAATATCGGCAAGCCGACGCCGCAGTTGGACGGCCTGATCCGCGTGGACCTGACCCGCACGCTTACGAGCTGGCCAGAGCCAAACGTCATCAGCGCCGCGCGCGTGATCAGCGTCGCCTCTGGTGCGTCAAACGCGAGCCTTCACTCCAACTCGTTCGTCTTTCAATGCGATTTTTCGCTCTCCTCGACGGGGCAGTCGTTCAGCGCGTCTGGTGGCTCGAGCACGGTGTCACTGACGACGCAGAGTTATTGCAGCTGGAAGGCGACGAGCTCCTCCAGTTGGATAACGGTCAGTACTGCCGGCGGAACCGGGTCGGCCACCGTCGGATACTCAGTGGCACCACACACATCGACGACCAACCGAACCGGAACGGTGACTGTGGCGGGACTGACGTACACGGTGACGCAGGCGGCGGCCGCGACATCGCCCAGTCCGGTCGCGCCAAACGCCCCGCCGACGGTCACGATCACGCGTCCATCAGCCGGCAGTACGATTAACGGGCGGCAGGTGAAGATCGACGCCTCCGCATCTGACAGCGACGGCTCGATCGCGTCCGTGGCGTTCTACGTCGACGACAAGCTCGTCGGAACCTCGTCGAAGGCGCCCTACTCCATCCAGTGGTCGCCGGACACGAACGGCACCTACACGTTCAAAGCGCTGGCAACAGACAATCTCGGAGCCACGGCATGGTCGCCGCCCGTGACCGCGACGGTGCGCTGATGCAGGCTGACCCGGTGTACGATCTCAGGAGATCAGGATCGATGACGCGGCTGCTGCGCAACCGATTGGTCCTTGTGGGATTGATGGCCCCGATCGTCTGGGCGTCAGCCGGAACTGTGGTCATGGCGCAGACCACCGCGACACTCGTGCGGGTATACCAGGGCAGCACGACCGCACCGGCCGTCACGATCAGTGTGGCGCCATCCTCCGCCAGCATTGCGCCGGGCGCGACGGTTCAGTTTGCCGCGAGCGTGACGGGGACGACCAATACATCCGTCGTCTGGACCGCCACCGGCGGCACGATCAGCACTGCGGGGCTGTACGCCGCCGGTCAGACGGCGGGCACCTACAGGATCACGGCCACGATCAGCGGTGGCACGATCTCGGGCTCCGCTGCGGTGACGATCGGGAATTCCGGCTCGGACTCCGTCGACATTTCTCCCGGACAGGATATCCAGGCTCAGATCAATTCTTTCCCAAACGGCACCGCGTTCCGCCTGAAGGCCGGCGTGCACCGATTGAGAGCTCCGCTCGTTCCACGTGGCGGGAACGTCTTCGTCGGAGAGTCGGGCACCGTCGTCTCAGGTGCGCGGCTCCTGACCACCTTCAGCCGGTCGGGCAGCTACTGGGTGGTCGACGGTCAGACGCAGCAAGGCGAAGTGCACGGTGCGTGTGAAGCAGCGTACCCCCGGTGCTCGAGGCCGGAAGACCTCTACATCGACGACATCATGCTCCAGCATGTGAGCTCACTGGCGGGGGTTGGCCCGGGTAAGTGGTACTTCGACTACGACGGCGACCGTATCTTCTTCTATGACGATCCGACGGGACGGCGGGTCGAAACGACCGTGACGCGGCACGCGTTTGGCGGCAGCGCCCCGCACGTCACAATTTCGCAGCTCGTCATCGAGAAGTTTGCCAATCCGGCGCAAGCCGGTGCCATCGAAGGGGACCACACGAGCCTCTGGACGGTGCAGAACAACGAGGTTCGATTCAATCATGGTGTCGGGATCCGTCTGGGCCACGGCATGAAGGTCGTGAGGAACGCGGTCCACCGCAACGGTCAGCTGGGAGTCGGCGGCGTCGGCGACGATGTACTGGTCGAGCAGAACACGATCGCGTACAACAACACCGCGCACCATTCGGTCGGGTGGGAAGCGGGCGGGACCAAATTCGTGAACACGCTTCGACTTGTCGTGCGTGGAAATCAGGTCCACCACAATGACGGGCCTGGATTGTGGACCGACATCAATAACCGGGACACTCTCTACGAGAACAACACCGTGGAGGACAATACCGGCAACGGCATCTTCCACGAGGTCAGCTATGCCGCCATCATCCGCAACAACGTCGTGAGGCGAAACGGTAAGTACACCGGTTTGGCGTGGTCCGGTGGCGCGGGTATTGTGGTAGCAGCGTCCCCCAATGTCCAGATCTACGGAAACAGCCTGGCGAGCAACGCGAATGGGATCATCGCCATCCAGCAGAACCGTGCGAATGAGGGTGCGTACGGGCAGACGATCATCGAAAACCTTGATGTGCGCGATAACGCCGTGCTTACGAGCAGTGGAACTTCGGCAGGATTGCTGCAGGACATCAACGATTCGTCATATTTCACGAGTCGCAATAATCGATTCCAGAACAACGACTATCAGCTCGGTACCGTCGCGCGCCCCTTCGCCTGGTCCAACCAGGATCTGGAGGAACAGCAGTGGCAGTCGTACGGGCAGGACACGCTGGGCAGCTTCACACGCTGATCGATCGAGCTGCCCCTCAGCACGCTTGACTCAGGTGGCGGGCGCGCGATCCGATTGATCGCGCGCTTGATTGGATTCGCAATGCAGAATCAATGGGCAGGACAACTCCGATACGATGCGCTGCATGACGGAAACCGCCATGCTGTGATCCAGCATGTCGCCGTAGTCGACGACGTCAGTGCGGGCGAAGCGAGTCATGGCTTCGGCCATCTGCCGAGCGGTTTCTAAAACCGAGCCTGGTTGGACCAAGACGACACGTTCAGCGTCTATTGCCGCGGAAGCCAGCACAGCGGCTCCGCCATGCGCCAGCACGACGACGGGCGTACCACACCCAATGGCCTCCGCCAGCGCTATGCCGCCTTCTTCCCGCAGCCCCGTAAACAGGGCGACCGCGGCATTCGCAATCATGGATAAGGCCTGAGCGTGCGGTAACGGGCCGATGAACTCGACGCGATCAGCCAGTCCTAGTTTCCGGGCCAGGCGCTCCATTCGTCGGCGCGCAGGGCCCCCGCCGACGACAACGAGACGTAGATCCGAGGAGCACATCGCGAGAGCATGAAGTGCCAACGTCGGTCCTTTTCGTGATTCCAGCGAGCAGACGAACAGACATCGTCTGTCGAGTATTTTCCTGGTGACATCGACATGTGTGAACAGACCGTGGTTCACTACGATAGCGTTGGCCTTCAGCGCCGGCGGCAGCTGATCTAGAGTCGCCTCATTCTGGACCAGCGTGTACGCGGCCTCGTTCCACGTGCGTCGTGTCCACGGCAACCGCGCCATTGCACGCACCGCGGCATAGTCCAGAATCTCTTCGAGAAGGCCATGCCCTCCCAGGAGGCCCCAAAGGGACAAGGGCGTCCTGACGGCGCCTCCCACCGGCCCCCAGACACATGGCCTTCCGAGATTTGTCGCCGGTGTGGGTAGCCAATATGCGGAGTATGTGGCGTGCCAGACGAAGTCAAACTGTTCGAGCGACATCTGGCGCGCTCGGCGAGCGGCAGCCTGCAACCAAGCAAGGTAGATGACAAACCGCCGAATGCGGCCGCGTCCGATGAAGCGTGCCCAGAGCGGATCCGGTACCTCTATGAAGGTGACGCGCCTATCAGGATGGAGGCGCTGCCACTCTCGCAGCGCCCGTTCATGCTCCTTTCCCATGAGGACGACGCAGTCTGCGAAAGCGAGAAGAGCCTGGACAATACCCCAGCCGGCGCCGGGTTCTGACCCGCGATCTGGTTCACACGCATAGGCGAACACGAGCGCGCGAGGCCGGGACGAGCACGATGTCATGCAACGACCTCCGATCGGACCTCTCCGTTCGCGACCTGCTCGTAGTATGTGGAGAACAGGCGGCCCTTCGCGCGCCAGCGGTACTCTGCAGATACGCGCGCTCGTCCAGATTCCCCGAGGCGGTGACGCAGCTTGGCGTCACCGGCGAGCCGGCGCATCGCCGATGCCATGTCAGCGACCGCATCACCAGGTGTGCGAGCCTTCACCTTGATGCCGCACTCCTTGCTCACCAGACTCGCTGGACCGGCGAGGTCCAGGCACACGACAGGGCGACCGGCTGCAAGGGCCTCCAGACACGCGTAGCTGCCCGATTCGTGCAAGCTCGGATGCACGAGCACATGAGACATGCTGAGCTTTTCAAGTGTCTCGGTTCGCGACAAATGACCCCAGAAACGGATCCGTTTAGAAATGCCAAGTTCGACAGCCAGTCGCTGGAGCTCGACACGCGCGGGTCCGTCCCCGACCAGCCAGTATTCGGCGCCCGCCAGATGGGCTGCCGCAAAGGCACGCAAGCCCAAATGGACGGCCTTCAGGTGGAACAAGCGACCGATGGTGATGAACCGGATCGGTTTCTGAGGAGGCAGTGCAAGCCGCTGTAACAGCGTCTGCTCCTTGTCGGACAATGCGATCGCGCTGCAGACCTCCACCCGACTCGCCCCGAGCCTTCGTAACCGCTCCTCGGTAGCCGGCGTGGCCGCCAGGGCAAGCGCGCTTCGCCGCGCAGCTGCAATGACCATCGGATCGTGCTCTCCCGCCCATATCGCCACATTTCGAATCGCTTCGTACAACCTGCCCTTCCATGGGAGGTCCCGCCGGAAGGCAACGGGAGAGGTGTCGCCGCCGCCTACGGGGCCAAATACGTAGGGCACGTCGAGCCACCGCAAGAACGTCGGCTGCCAGTACTTCACGAGTGTGACATGGTGAGCCACGTCGAAGCGGATGTCACGGTGAAGGCGCCGGACGAGCGAAAGTACTCCAACCTGCCAGAGGTAATAGTGGAGCTGCACGCCCCATTCCTGCGGAGCCCATCGCCGCGTAATTCTTGGCAGCTCGTAATCGACGACACGGAGATTCGGTATCGGACGTCGCCGCAGCTCGTCCTCGATAGCCCAGCGATGATGAGCTCTGGTCACCACCCACACGTCGTGATACCGAGCCGCTTCCCTCGCGGCATTCCAGCCAACACCCGGCTCGGAGCCCCTGCCCGGTTCACACGTGTAGGCGGAGATCAGCACTTTGAGTCGATCCATTTAGAACGTGTCCCTCATACTGCAGGGATTGGCTGGGGCGCTGCGGCGACTGACGCGAGCCAACGCAGACGACCGGTAAGCGCCACAACGGTGACCCAGGGGGCAAGAACGAGCCCAGCGGCGGCTCCCGCTACGTCCACCCAGACGCTCAGTGCCACCCCCGAGATGATGGCGACAGAGCCGCCAATGATCGCGGCCCGCAACAGCACATCAGGACGTCGTAACGCGTGGAATGCGGCGCCAATTACTCCGGACAGGCCGGCCGCGACCGGCAATAAGCCAATGATCCAGAGGACGGGTGCTTGGCTGGAATAGCGGCCGTCGTACACCCAATCGAATACACGGTCGGCATTCAGCCCCAGCAGGAGCCAGTATGCTAACGCCACAGCCGTGAACAACAGACCGATCCGACGTATCACGCGTGTGAACTCGCTCGTGCCTTGCATGCGCACGAGCGCACCGACGAGCAGCACCGACAGTGCCGAGAAGGCCTGTAACAGAGGCATTTCGAGATTCATCAGCGCCTTCAGTGCAGCCGCACTTTCGAGCCCTGCGATGAGCGGCAGTACCAGAAAGTAGACGTTCTGGCCAAAGACTTCGACAAAGCCTGTTGCAACTGCCCAACGTCCAAATCGTATATGGTCAGTCAGAATCTCGCGGAAATGGATCTGGCGCGGAATGCGGGTGACCGAGAGAACAATAGGAAGGACAGACACCACGCTGGCGACTGTCATCAGGGCGATGGCAGACATGACTGAGAGACGGCCCGCGCTCCATAACAGGTACAGCCCGGACATCAGCAACACGACGTACCATCCGCCCGCCAGCGCGGCGCGACCCGGTTTCCTACGGACGTAACAGATCCGGCGCATCAACCATTGGAGCAACAGAAATGGACTCGCCAGCGCGACTCCTCCAAGTGCGCCGGCAACCAATCCTTGACCCGCCCACTCAAGACAAACAGCAATGACGAGGAGCACCGCGCTCGCGACGGCAGTCAGGAGCCAATGTCCGACAAGAACGCCATTCAAATACGACAGCTGTCGCGACTCGTACTTTCCGGCTCCAAAAACGATCAGCGGCTGGGTGATCAGGGCCGTGTGTCCGATACTGATCAACAGGAACAATGAATACGCTGTGGCGAATGCCCCGTATTCCGGCGCGTCCAAGATCCGGGCGAGGGCGACATTCAGGCCGAAGTTGGCAATTCCGTAAAGACCTTGATCCAGAACCGCTGCCGCACCGTGACCGAACCATCGGGCAGCGGTACGGCGCGGTATTCCGAGCAGCGACGTGCCTTTCGACGGAGCCGCCGTCGCTGACGACACTGCCACAACCGACGCCGTTGAGTACCCGTGCACGACGCTCACGCCACTTCGCCTTGGTCCGCAACCGCCACGGTCTCTCGCGACGAGCCCATCACCACCCGCAGTAATCGCGGCCCGACCACGTCGGGGGCAAATCGCTGCACATAACGCTGACGAGCTGCCTTGCTCATACGATCGTACACATTCCTGTCTTCGAGCAGCCGGATCAGTGCGTGCGCCGCGCCTTCCGGATCATCAAGACTCCAGTACAGACCCTGCACGTCGTTGTCGAACAGTTCCGGAATACCGCCGACGGGCGCAGCACAAATCGGTCGTCCGGCTGCCATTGCCTCGAGCAGCACGATCGGACAGTTCTCGATTCGCGCGCTGTGGCCGTAGACACGATGCGTATGGAGCAACGACGCGGCGCGCGGAACGAATCCTGCGAACGTAACGATGTCTGCCACTCCCAGCGACATCGCCAGCGCTCGAAGGGAGCTGACGAGCTCGCCGTCGCCGACGATTGTGAGTCGATAGGAGTGGCCGAGCCGACGAGCGTGTGAGAGCACTCGCAGCAAATACGCATGGTTCTTCCGGGGCTCAAGCGTGCCGATCGTGATCAGATCGCCGCTCCACCGCTGACTGGCCGGCTGAGGCGGTTCGAAGACGAAATTCGGCACTTGCTCATCCTGCATTGCGTCGCGGCGCCACAGGTCGTGAACGAACTTCGAAGGGAACGTCAGCCGATCCACATCTCGCAGAACGCGGCGCTCGACACTCAGCATCCACGCGTGGAGACGGTCGTCTTCCTTGAGAGCGCCCCGCTCGACCCATTCTGTAACCTCGGACCGGTTGAAGTGCGCGGTCATCACGACCTGGATCGGATATCCCCGACGCTTGAGCTCGAGCGCTGCGTCGGCCGCGATCAGTTGCTGCGCGTACACGATCGAAGGCTGCGTCCGCGGTACCACCTTCGAAAGTTGTCTCCTCAACACCAGGGAATGGGAATAGAGATGCCAACCGAGCCAGAAGCGCCTGCTAAACGGCTTCGCGAGGTGGCCGACGCCGTAAAACGGATACAAAAGAAATGGTGACATGTCGAACGGCGTGACGACGCGCACGCGAACGCCAATCTTCGCGGCATAGCTAGCGAACGCCTCGACGTGGGCGTACACGCCCGTTTGATGCGATGGACGCATCGCGAGAACGACGTAAATTGTCGGGTTCGTCTTCATCTCACCCTACAGCATCACGCGCTCATGGCGTGTCCTGAGACAGCAAACAGCTCGCGGCAGATCTCGGCTATCTGGGCTGGGGACATCGTCGGAAAGAGCGGCAGCGTCAGCGTCCGAGCCGCGTAGGCGCGGGAGTACTCCAGACGATCAGTGATCGAGCCGCTAAAAACGGTGAAGTCCGGAATGCACGGATAGTGGCGGCTTGTCTGCACTCCAGCCTCTTTCAGATGGGCGGCCGCACGTATGCGCGTCTCTGCGTCTGGCGCAACAATCACGTTCAGGTGGTAGGCGCTTTCCCCGGGATGGCCGGCGAAGGGAATGGTCCATCCGTCCAGACGGACCAGGCCGCGGCGGTACGCCTCGACCAGGGCCGCCCGCTGGGCGTTGTTTCCACACAGCCTTTGCAACTGACAGCGGGCTAGCGCCGCGTGCACCTCGTCAAGGCGGTAGTTGTATCCGTGCATCACGACGTCATATGCGGTGGCATGCCCGCGATGACGATCCCAAGTCAGCGTCGTCATGCCGTGTGACCGCAGCAGGCGGATCCGCTCCGCGAGGCCGTGTCGGCTGGTCGCAATGAGACCACCTTCTCCAATCGCAAGATTTTTATTGCTGAAGAACGAGAAGCATCCGACGTCTCCCACAGCGCCGGCATACGCACCATGCGGCGAACGCTTCTGCGGATCGAGGTACCGCGCACCTATCGCGTGGCACGCGTCTTCGATGAGGGCGACACCGCGACGCGAACAGAGTTCGGTGAGCTCCGCGAGCCGACCGGGATAGCCGCCATAGTGCATCACCACGACCGCCCGGGTCCGCGCCGTGATCAGTCGCTTGACCGCTGCCGGGTCGATGGTCGGCTCGTCAAGCCCGATGATGTCGGCAAACACGGGCGTGGCGCCGACGGCAATCGTAGCGTTTGCGGCGGCGACAAAGTTCAGCGCAGGCTGAATGACCTCGGCGCCCTGACCGATGTCGAGCGCCAGCAGTGCCAGATGGAGTGCGGCGGTTCCGCTTGAGACCGCAAGGGCGTACTCGACGCCGAGCATCGAGGCCATTTCGGATTCAAAGGCCTCTACTTCCGGTCCCATCGACAGCCAGCGACTGCGAAGGACGCGCACGACCGCTGCCTCTTCTTCCGGGCCGTAGTAGAGATCGCTCAGCGGAATCGGTGTCATGCCACCACCTCGAACTGGTCCCGCCGTTCGGCGAACAGCTCTTGCGCTCTCGCGTAATCGTCCGGCCGCCCAATGTCCAGCCACAGACAAGCGGTGGGATACGCGCATACACGCTCACCGTCGGCGAGCAGACGCAGCACGAGATCCGGGAAATCGAGGTACATGCTGGGCGGAATGTGCCGGAGGACAGACGGTTCGTACACGTACACCCCCATGCTCACGTCATAGGCGTGCTCGGGCTTTTCCAGGTAGTTGGTGATCCTCGAATCTTTGTCGTACTCCAGCACCCCGAAATCGATCTTCACGTGGCGCTGCTGCGTGGCGACGGTGAGCGCCGCACCCTGCTGCCGGTGAAACCTCACCAGCTGGTGGAAATCGAGATTGGTCAGCAAATCGCCATTCATGACAAGAAAGGTTTCGTCGAGCCCCGGTACCGACGCGAGCGACCCTGCGGTTCCCGTGGCCTCCTTCTCGACGACGAAGCTCAGCCGCGCGCCATTGAGCCGAGGTCCACGTTGGACAAAGTAGGCCTGCACGAGCTCCGCGAGATGTCCCAGGGTCAGAGTGATGTCGACGATCCCGGCCCGGATCAGGCTTTGAATCAGGACTTCCACGACCGGCGTGTCGCCCAGTGGAACCAACGGCTTCGGAAAGCTGGCGGTAAACGGTCTCAGGCGCGTGCCGCGACCGCCGGCAAGAATTACAGCGCGCATACGACCTGCCTTGAAACAGCGGTCGAGGTCACTCCGGCACCCCCGGGGGTATTCGAGAACGCCGGGTCATCGACCCCGCCCAGGACGCCAGCTTCAAGAGCAGTGGCCATCTCTTCTACGCCGTCGGCCACCGATCGAGTCGTGCTGTACGCGAGCACCGAGCGAATGCGGTCGAACGACACGCGGTAGTCGCGCGGGTCCTCCGCCATCGACACAAACTCCACTTCTGCGCCGGGCACACGGCGACTGATGATCTCGATGAGATCGACCTTCCGATAGTTTTCATCCGTGTGGCCGACGTTGAAGACCCTCCCCGCGACGCTGTCGCCCGGCGCCGCGAGCACGGCAACAATCGCGCGTGTCGCGTCGCGCACATGAACGTATGGACGCCAGAACTGTTCGCCGTAGACTGTTACCTTTCGCCGGACGCTCATCTCCATGACAAACTGGTTGACGGTCAGGTCGAAACGCATGCGAGGCGACAAGCCAAACAACGTTGCCAGCCGCAGAACCGTGAACGCGGTCGGCGATTGCGGCAGGGCGAGCAACCCCCGTTCGATCGCCACTTTGGTTTCCGCATAGAGGGACAGGGGCCGCAAGTCATGCGCCTCGGTTGCAAGCACGGACACGTCGGCCATCCGGCCATAGTTGCTGCACGTCGAAGTGAAGACGAACCGCTTCACGCCGGCGCTACGCGCCGCCGCAATCACATGCGCCGATCCCTCCTCGTTGACCGCGCGGGCAAGAGTGGGGTCGCGCGCGCAGGCCGGGTCCCCGACGATCGCCGCGAGATGGATGACCGCATCGACACCGCCGGTTGCGCGTTCCACCGCATCGTGGTCAAGGATATCCGCCGCATAAAATTCAAATCGCGAATGTCCCATGACCGGCAGCAGCCCGCGGCCCCCGTACAGCAGGTTGTCGATGACCCGAACGTGGTATCCGGCTTCCAACAGAACAAGCGACAGTACCGACCCGAGATACCCCGCACCTCCCGTCACCAGAACAGTCAATGTCCCTCCTCACCGTGTCATAAACGTCCACACCATATCGGCAGTCATCGCGTTGCCCGCCGGGTCCTTGACACCGCCGCTGCCACCGAGAATCTGTACGCTGTAGGCCGTCGCGCCGAGCAGTCTCGATGTCGGCCGGATTGTCACCTTTCTTGTGCCGGCGTCGTACGACACCGCGGCGGCCACCGGGGTGATGCCCTCCTGAAGCAGCCTAACGGTCGCCGACGTGATCGTCGCGGCGTTCATTGGCTCCGAGAACGTCGCCGACGGCTTGATCACCGCGTTCACACGCGTCGCACCATCATTCGGATTGATGTCCGTCACGGTCGGCGGGGTAATGTCACGGAAGGTCGCGACATATGTCACGTTCGTGGACCCCGCAATGACGTTGTGCAAGGACGCGCCGCCGTCGGACCACTCGATAAACGACAGCAGGCCCTGTGGTGATGGCGCTGAAATTGTGTGGGTCGATCCGACGAGCGTCGTGAACGTCGTGGGAGCGGTATAGGACGTCCCTCCGTACACGACGGTCAGGCCAGACGGCGTCGTGTCAAGGGTGAGCTGAATCGTCTGCGGATAGATATTCACAGACGCCGTAGTACTGAGGCCTGCACTGTCGGTCGCCGTCAGGTCAATCTGGAAGTACATTCCGTCCCCGTGATCCGGCACCGTGAACGATCCGCTGGTCCCCGTGCTGCTCGTGAATGGATGGTTGTGGCAGGCCGTGCCGGGGCAGTGGTGCAGCACAATCTGCCAGGAAAGGCTGGCCCCCGGGAGCGTGCCGTCTTCAGGATCGGTACCGGAGCCCGCATAGTTGATCACGTCACCGACCTTGAACGTCAACGTGGACTGCGGTGCAGTGATCGTGGCGGTTGGCAGAGTATTCGGGGCGGATCCTGTCGTGAAGCTCCACACCATATCGCTCGTCAGCGCATTGCCCGAGAGGTCTTTGGCGCCCCCGCTGCCACCCGTGATCGTCGCCGTGTAGGTCGTGTTCCCTGCCAGACTGGCCGTTGGGTCGAGCGTCACCGTGTCCGTCGCGGAATCGTAGGTCACTGTCGCCGCCACCGGCGTCGTGCTGCCCTGGGGAACCAGTGTGACCGTGCTCGTCGTCAACGTCGACGCATTCATTGCTTCCGAGAAGGTCGCCGTTACGTCTGCAGCGGTCGAAACCCCAGTTGCCGTCGCGGGCGGATTCGTCGACACAACGGTCGGCGGTGACGTGTCAGATCCGCAGGTGATTTGTGCGTTGGCCCAGTCTGCATGGTCGAAGTCGATGCCGTCACTCCATCCGGCGACGACGAGCGCCAGTTCGGTGGCGCCCGTCGTGTCGACAAACACGTTTCGCAACGCCGTCGCCCCAGTCATGATGCCGCTGTCGTAACGGATGACGCCATCAGTCAACACCTGGAACACGACGCTGCCGTTGGACCCCACTTCGTCGTCGACGCCGACCACTGCCGTCACGACCGTGCAGACGCCATTGAGCGCGTACCGGATGTCCGACGCGGCATGTGTGCCCAGCCCCTTGACGTATGTCACCCCGTTCAACGTGATTGGCAGACCATCGCCGGGCGCCAAATCGCCGTTGCTTCGGTCGCGCTCCACCGGCCCCCAACCGTTGACCGCCGACGTCCAGGCGAGGTCACTGAGGTACGCGGACGCGCCACTCGTCGCCGTCGTAAAGGTCCACACCACATCAGCCGGTAGTGGACTGCCCGCTACGTCGGTTGCGCCCCCGCTGCCGCCCTTGATGGTCGCCGTGTACGTCGTGCCTGCCGCCAGGGTGGCCGAGGGATCGAGCGTCACCGTCCGCGTTGCCGCGTCATACGTCACCGTCGCTCCCGCGGGCGTCGAGCTTCCCTGCGGCACGAGCGTCACGGTGCTCGTCGTCAACGTCGCGGCGTTCATCGCCTCCGAGAACGTGGCCGTCACATTCGCGGTCGGCGGAACGCCCGCCGCACCGGCGGGCGGCGTCGTCGTCAGAACGGTCGGAGGCGTGTCGGCGGCCCCGCACGCCACCTGTGCATCCGCCCAGTCGGCATGGTCGAAATCGACACTGTCAGGGCTCGTGACGACAAGCGCCAATTCTGTCGCACCGCTGACGTCCACGAACACGGCCTGCGATGCCATCAATCCCGTGACGACCCCACTGTCGTAGCGGACGACGCCATCCGTGAACACCTGGAACACGACGCTGCCGTTGGACCCCACTTCGTCGTCGACGCCGACCACTGCCGTCACGACCGTGCAGACGCCATTGAGCGCGTACCGG